>Ga0181529_10006947_pt1 | contig 11399 bp, 8 predicted proteins | sample PEATcosm2014_Bin_36_FD_119763 | JGI IMG/M metagenome (GOLD analysis project Ga0181529, IMG submission 119763) | Peatland microbial communities from MTU Mesocosm Facility, Houghton, MI, USA - PEATcosm2014_Bin10_30_metaG | ecosystem: Environmental > Terrestrial > Soil > Wetlands > Peat | place... | reverse complement strand
CGGCTGGGGTTTCGCGAGGATCGAGTCCGTGGATTGCGACCAGGCGATGCCGGCCACGACGCAGGCGAACAAAAAGGAAATCAGAGCTCTGACGACTGCCGTTCGCATAGGAGCCTCCTGAAATAGCGGATATTGCGGGCAAGAATACTACTGATGGAATAAGATAACGCTTGGACCAGATTTATTATATATGATTTGATTAATATTATTCAAAAATGGCGGTGCCCGGATTCGAGCGAACGATAAGTCGCGAGTCCCTATCTCGTAAAAAGGTATCGGCTAAACGGTTTCTTGCTTGTCTTTTCCATGCGTCGAGGTGGCGTTCAGTCTGTTCGAAGCGAAGTCCGTTCCCCAGGCGCAGGACCTGTTGCAAACCCTTATGGACACGACTCCCGATCATATTTACTTCAAGGACAGGGATTGCAGATTCATTAGGGTCAGTAAATCTCGCTGCGAGCTATGCGGCTATGACGATCCGTCGCGGATGATAGGGAAGACCGACTTCGACCTTTTCTCGAAGGAACATGCCGAGCAGGCGTACGCTGATGAGCAGACGATCATGCGGACCGGACGCATGATCAAAAAAGAAGAAAGAGAGACATGGAGCGAGCGATCGGATACATGGGCGTATTCCATCAAGGCGGGGTATGAGTCCTTCATCCGAATCAAGGACGAGCGCGGCAGGCACTTCGACCCCCGTATCGTCGACGCTTTCCTGAATCGCGAGCTCGAATTCCGCAAGGTTTCGGACGAAATGGCGGATTGACCGCCGCTCGGCATTCCTCGAGCGGTTCGTCGCCGTTATTCCTTCATCGCTGTCCGAGGCCACCCGCAAGATATATCCGCGGCGGCAGTGGAATATTAGAGCCGGAAATACGCGCGAAGATAAATGAAGGTAATCTATCGGCGAGCTTTTCGTTTCGTTTTGACGCCGATGCGGCACATGCTCGATCCATTCTTCGACGACGCGGCCTAGACGAAAAATATCACAGTTTGTGTCACACTGCCTTTTGAAGGAAAAGGGTTTGGCTCCGACAAAACAAAAAGTCCCTCCAATGGAAGGACTTATCTGCTTTGCGGCGAAGAGGACTTGAACCTCCATACCTCTCGGCACCAGCACCTCAAGCTGGCGTGTCTACCAATTCCACCATCGCCGCATAGACGGAGGGTTTTATACCCGGATGAGACCGCTGATGTCAAGCGGGCGAGGCGGCGGAAAGACCGACGCTGACAGGCTCGAGTCCTGCTGAGACCGCTAAAAGCGATCTTTGCCATTCAAGACATTCCATATGCGGCCCGAATGCATTTTGAACTCAATTGCATATATTTCAAATCCGGATCGGATGCGGAACGACTATCGCGACCGACGGGGGATGCGGCGGCTTCAGAATCCTTCCTGCGCCGTCCTGCTGATAATCTCCTCCTGATGGTTCCTGTCCAGATCGACGAAGTAGTCGGAGTAGCCGGCCACGCGTACGAGAAGACTCCGATAGTCTTCGGGCCTTTTCTGCGCCTCTCGCAGGGTCGCGGTATCGACGACATTGAACTGGATATGATGGCCGCCCATCCTGAAATACGTTCGTACGAGGCTGGAAAGCTTCTCGATGCCGCCATCGCCAGCGAGGGCGGCGGGCAGGAAGCGCTGGTTGAGGAGGGATCCGCCCGTCCGGGCAACGTCGATCTTAGCGAGGGATTTCGCGACCGCCGTCGGTCCCTTCCGATCGGCTCCCTGAGCGGGCGAGGCGCCGTCGGACTCGGGCATGCGCGCTCGCCTGCCGTCCGGCGTCGCGCCCGTCTTGAGCCCGAAGTACACGTGGCAGGTCGTAGACAGGAGGTTAATGTGGTAGGTCCCGCCGCGAGGGGAACGACGGCCGTCGATGGCCCCGTGCCAGCTTTCGACGACGCGCTTCGCGATGGAGTCGGCCCGGTCGTCGTCGTTCCCGAAGCGCGGAGTCTTGTTGGACACGAGGAGCCTCAGATCCTCTCTGCCAGACCAGTCCGAGGCGAGGGCCTCCGATAGCTCCTTCCACGCCACGTCGCGCCTCTCGTAGACATGGGTCCTTATGGCCGAGAGCGAGTCCGTCGTCGTGCCGAGGCCGCAGCACTGTATGTAGTCGGTGTTGTAGCGGGCGCCGCCGTCGTAATAGTCCTTGCCTTGGGCTATGCAATCCGCGACCAGGGCCGAGAGGAAGGGCGCGGGCGCGTATTCGGCGTACATGCGGTCGAGATAGTTGGACACGCGCGCCTTGACGTCCACGACATAGGCCAGCTGTGCCTCGTAGGCCGAGTACAGGTCCTCGAATCCGGCGAAGCCTTCCGGCCTGCCGGTCCTCGGGCCTATCGCCTTTCCGGTCGCGGGGTCGACGCCGTCGTTCAACGCGAGCTCGAGTATCTTGGGCGAATTGAGGTAGCCGTGCAGGAGGTAGGCCTCCTTGCCGAAGCATCCGGTCTCGACACAGCCGGACGTTCCGCCGCCGCGCGCGTCCTCGATACGCTTACCCATGCCGACCTGGGCCATGACGACTTCGTCGGCGTTGAAGAGCGAGGGATAGCCCGAGCCGCGGCGCGCGACTTCGGCGGCGGCCCTGAGGAGGCGCTCGGGCGTCCTCGCGCTCAATTGGAGGTTGGCCTGGGGCTGGAGGAGCTGGAGCTCGTCGAGGACCTCGAGGGCGATATAGGACAGCTCGCTCGATCCGTCCGTTCCGTCGGCCGCCAGGCCTCCGAGATTGATGTTGGTGAAGTCGTTGTATGTCCCGCTCTCGGCCGCGGTGACACCTACCTTGGGAGGAGCCGGCGTGTTGTTGACCTTGATCCAGAAGCAGGAAAGGAGCTCCTTGGCCCGCTCGCGGTCCAAGGAGCCCTCGGCGACCCCGCGCTCGTAGAAGGGCGCGAGGTGCTGATCGAGATGGCCGGGGCTCATGGCGTCCCAGCCGTTGAGCTCGGTGATCGTGCCGAGGTGGGCGAACCAGTAGGTCTGGAGAGCCTCCCAGAAATCGCGCGGCGCCTCGGCGGGAACGCGCTCGCAGACTTCGGCTATCCGGCGCAGCTCGGCCCTGCGCCCTTCGTCGCGCTCCGCGGCGGCCAGGGTCCCGGCAAGGGCCGCGTGGCGGCGCGCGAGGATGATCGCTCCCTCGCAGGCTATGTCCATCGCCTTGAGCTCCTCGTCCTTGGCCAAGGCGGCGGGATCGCTTCCCCAATCGATGGCCGCGCGGGAGGCGGCTATCTCGGCCCTCCGCGCGTTCAGGCCCTTGCGGTAGATCGAATCGTCGAGGCTGGTGTGCCCGGGGGCGCGCTGCTCCATGAACTCGGTGAAGAGCCCGGCGTCGTAGAGGAGCTTCCAGTCCTCGGCTATCTCGGCGAAGGCGCGGTCGCGCATGCTCCTCCCGCGCCAATAGGGTATCACGAGCTCGCGATAGACGGCCGCGTCGGCCTCCGGCACGGAGTAGCTCGTCATCGGCCTCGAATCGAGGACGCGGAGGTCCTCCTCCGAATGGCAGGTAAGCTCGGGATAGGTGGAGACGGCCTTGGGCCGCGGTCCCCTCTCGCCGACGATGAGCTCGCCCGTCCCCATGTAGATAACCTTTTTCTCGCAGATGTTGCGGAAGTTCATCGCGCGGAGGACCGGCGTCGAGACGCGCCCGAGCCATCGTCCATAGAACTCGGTCGTGAGCGCGGCCCGCTCGGCCGAAAAGCTCGGCCTAAGGGAAAAGCTCTCCTCGCGCAGGCGTTTGACCCTTTCGTTCATCTCAACCTCCGATCGTCACGGCCAGGCCGGCCTTCTCGAGGATCAGGGCGGCTTCTCGGGCGGCATCCGGCGTCGGTACCCGAGCGTCGCCCATGGGGTAGGCCCAACCGCGAAGGGCGTACTTGCCCCTTCCCGCGTCGTGGTAGGGAAGCAGATGCGTCGAGACGCCGGTCCCCAGAGACGACGCGACGCGGGCGATGCCCTCGAGCTCGGCCCGCGAGTCGTTGATGCCGGGAATCAGCGGCACGCGGAGGGCGATGCGCACGCCCGACGCGGCCAGAGCCGCGAGGTTGGCGATGATCGCCTCGCAGGGGACGCCCGTCGCGTCCTCGTGCCTCGCATCGTTCGCGGACTTCAGGTCGAAGAGCACGAGGTCGGCGAGCCTGCCCGCCTCGAGGACGATCTCTCGGCCCGCCCAGCCGGAGGTATCGAGGGCGCTACGTATGCCCTCGGCCCTGCAGGCCCGCAGGAGATCGAGGAGGAATTCGGGCTGAGCCAGAGGCTCGCCGCCCGAAAAGGTCGCCCCGCCCCCGGAGTCCTCGTAGAAGGGTATGTCCTCGCGGATGACGGCCATGGTCTCCTCGACGCTCATCCTGCGCCCGACGACCTGGATGGCCTCGGCGGGGCAGGCTTCGGCGCAGGCTCCGAAAGGCTCGCAGGCCGAGCAGGGGGCGGAGCCCGCGTCTTCCCTCGGGTCCAGGCCCAGGGGACAGGCCCGCGCGCATGCGTCGCATGTCTTGTCCGCGCGAGCCGAGCCCGCGTCCGCGAAAGGCCCGCCCTTCGAGATGCATCTGTCGGGGCGCCTCAGTATTTCCGGCTCCCGCGAGAGGCCCTCGGGGTTGTGGCACCAAAGGCAGCGCAGGGGGCAGCCCTTGAGGAAGACGGCCGTCCTTATGCCCGGGCCGTCGTGGATGGAATACTTGCGTATGTCGAAGACCGTCCCCGAGCTCATCGTCCCGGGCCGCCCGCGGCGAAGTAGTAGGTGCGGATATAGCGTTCCTGTACCTCGAAATTCCAATGCACGTCCCGTATATAGGCGGCCGCGCCCTTGAAGTCGCCCGAGCGCAACCTCGCCGTGATTCCGGCGTGCTCGGCAGTCGAATCGAGTTCCCACTCCTTTACGTACTCGGAGCGGCGCGGGAAATCGTAGAGCCTCTCCTTGAGGATATGCACGTCGCGAACGAGATCCTCGTTGTCGGACAGGTCGAGATACACGTCGTGAAAGGCGAGATTGGCCGAATAGTAGGCGTCGAAATCGTCGGCGGCGAGGGATTTCGCCATCGTTTCGCGGAAGGCGTCCATGCGATCGGCGTCGGAAGCGCGGAAGCGGAGGGCCATCCGCTCGACCACCGATGCCTCGAGGGCTCCGAGTATCTGATAGATATCGCGAATATCCGCCAAATCGAGGTTTCGTACCATGACCCCCCTGCGGGGATACACGATAACGAAGCCCTCGAGCTCGAGTCGGATCATAGCGTCCCGAAGGGGAGTCCGGCTCATCCCGAGCTCGCGACCCAAGGCAGAGAGGTCGATGAACTGCCCCGGCCGTATCATGCCCGAGTTCAGGCGCCGTTTGAGATCCTCGTAAACGATGGCAGAAAGGGAGGTAATGTCGAGTTCGAGCTTATCGTCCGTACTCATCGCGCCGAATATACCACTGATATATCAGCTACGCAATGGCTGCTCGCCGATGACCGGCGTTGCGAAGTCCTCAGCCTTTCAGGAATTCCCTTATGCACTCGACGACCAGCGCATGATCCTCCTCCTGAGGCAGGCCCGAGACGGTGATCGTCCCTACGAGGCCGGTACCCTCGACGAATACGGGAAAGGCGCCGCCGTGAGCCGAATACTCGAGCGGATCCACGAAGTGCTTTTCTCCGAGGCTCATCCCCGCCAGCTTGAGCCGTACGCCTATAAGGAAGGAGGAATGACCGAAGCGCTCGGCCGCCCGGCCCTTGCGGAGAGTCCACTGGTCGTTGTCGGTCGTGGTTCCTTCAAGGGCGCAATGGAAGAGCTGCTGGCCCGCGCGACGGATATCCACCGTGATCGCCTGGCCGCGCGAGCGGGCCCTTTCCGTGATCGCCGCGCCGAGGGCTATCGCCTCGGTATTCGAGAAGCTCGGGAAACGGAGCTCGGCCTCCTGGGCCTCCAGTTCGGCAATTAATGTCTCGAGCTCCGTCCTGTCCATCGTCTGCCTCCCGTCATCGCGGCGATATCGGCCTCAGCTTCGCCCATCCTCATTATACCCTACCTTCCCGCGAGGATGCCAGCGAGCCCGGCTAAAGGAAGTCGGGCATCGTCGACCCGCGGCGCGTCTTCTCAGGCCGAGATGGCCGGGCCTTCGAGCAGAGCCGAGACTCCGCTCTCGGCTCTGCCCGCCGGGATCGAGACGGGCCTTCGGCGCGGCCCGCGTCGGTTCCCGACTCGAGGGGCTTCATCCGTCGACGTGTCCCCGGTCTTGAAAAAGGCGATGGCTCCGCTGAGGAGCTCGGCCTGTCCCGCGAGCTCTTCGGCGGTGCTCGCGAGCTCCTCGGCGATCGTCGAATTGCGCTGGACTATCTCGTCGAGCTGCTGGATCGCGGTCGCGATCTGCTCGGTCCCGGCGGATTGCTCCCGAGTCGCGCTCGCGATCTCTTCCGCGAGATCCGCGGTCTTGCGCATATCGGGCAATAGGCTTTCCAACCTTTGCCCCGCCTCCTCGGCCCTGTCCACGCTCAGGCCGGCGAGCCCGGTAATCTCGCGCGCCGCCTCGGCGCTGCGCTCCGCGAGCTTGCGCACCTCGCTGGCGACGACGGCGAAGCCCTTGCCGGACTCCCCCGCGCGCGCGGCCTCGATGGCCGCATTGAGCGCGAGGAGATTCGTCTGTCTCGCGATCTCCTCCACGATGACTATTCGTTTCGCGATATCCCGCATGTGGATGGCCGTCTCCCTGACTACGGAGCCCGAACCCTCCGCTTCCAGGCCGGCCTTCTTGGCCAGTCGGTCCGCGCCGCCGGAGGAATCGGCATTCTGCCTGGCCGACGAGGCGAGTTCCTCGGCCGAGGAGGACAGCTCCTCGACGCCCGCCGCCTGCTCGCTGGCGCCGCTCGAGACGCTCTCGGCCGTGGCCGAGAGCTCCTCGGCGCCGGCCGAGACCATCGAAGCGGCCTCGGCGATCCGGCCGACTATCGCGCCGAGGGTTTCCCTCGTCGTCTTCACCGCGTTCACCGCCAGGCCTATCTCGTCCGTCCTGCGGCTGGCCTTCGCCAGCTTTCCGGCCATCGCCGGGTCCTCGCGCAGCTCGCCCAAGGAGAGACGCTCGATGGTCGCCGTGACGACCATCACCGGGCCGGTGATGTTCCTTCCGAGCAGGATCGATGCGAGGACCGCGAGCCCGAGAGCCAGGACGAAGACGACGATCAGGCTCCGCACGAGCGCAGCCGCGGTCTCGTTCAGCTCTTTCGTCGGGATGGTGACGCCGATTCTCCATTCGGGCACGCCCGGCACGGCCTTGGCAAACATGGTGATAGCCGTGCCGTCGGGCTTGAAGTAATGCGTTGTCGCGGAATCGGCGGCGAGGGCGGCCCGACCGGCGGCCTCGAGTCCCACCCAACCGTCCTTGGCCGAGTCGAGAGTATCGAGCTTGAGGACGTAGTCCCGGTTACGGTGCGCGATGATATATCCGCGCCGGTCCATGATGTAGGCATAGCCGTTTTCGCCCATCGTGATGCCCGACACGTAGGCGCTGAAGTACTCGAGCAAGACGGTCGCGGCGACGATGCCCTCGACTTTTCCGTCCGCTCCCGCGAAGGAACGCGCCAGGACGATTACCGCTTTCCCGTCCACTCTCGATATCAGGCCGTCGGACACCGCTCGCGTCTTGCCCTCCTCCATGATCGCCTTGAAATAGTCCCTGTCGGCGATATTCCCGGAGGCGCCCTCCGATGTGTAGAAGCGGCCCGAGCGGTCGGCCCATAGGACGAACTGAATCTGGGGAGGCAGGTTCGCCTTCTGGCTTCGGATGAAGGAGTCGATCGCCGCCTGGTCCTTAGCCATGCCGGCGCCTTTAGCGATGAAATCGAGCTGAAGGAAGGAGTTCTCGGCGAGCCGCCCCAGCTCGGCGGCCCTCGCCTCGACGATCGCTTTCGCGTCGCGGGCTGTCAGGTCGGCGGTCGCGCCGTGGGCGACCAGGGAGACGCTGACCGCGGAGGCGGCCAGGATGGCGGCGACGAGAGTCGTCACCACGAGCGCGACTCTCGTCGCGAGATGAGTGCGTTTTGCAGCCATGGGAATCCCCTTTTTTTCGATCGGCCAGATGGAACCGCCCCCCCTTCGGAGAGGGAAAGGCGCGTGGGGACTGAAACGCGACCGTCGCGTAGTCCCGCGGCTCATGCTTGCGAAGCTCGTTCCGCCGACGCCGATCGGGAAGAGAAGCGAAGATGTCGAAGCTGGTCGATCCGGGACAGGGTTTACGCTATATCGACAAGCTTAAGGAAGGGTTTTGATTTGTCAACACGTAAGACGAAAAGTAAGGCATTTCGAATCTCTAAGCCTGAATGCGCTCTACCGAAAGGCAACGCTTCGTCTCTCCGTCGATGGTGAACAGGGCTCCGGAGATCGAGGCCTCGCCCTCGGCCGACTCCATCTTGATCGGCATCTGGGTAAGCCCTCTCCTCACGCAAATGTCGATCCTTACGCCGATAACGGAATCGACGGGACCGCTCATCCCGATATCCGTGATATACCCCGTTCCTTTGGGCAGGATGCGCTCGTCGGCCGTCTGGACATGGGTATGGGTGCCCGCTACCGCGGCCACCCTCCCGTCGAGATAGAAGCCGAGGGCTTCCTTCTCGTCGACGGATTCGGCGTGGAAGTCCACGAGGACTATCGCCTCGGGCGCCGCGGCGGAAATAGCCTCGAGCGCGGCGTCGGCCCCGCGAAAAGGGCAGTCGATGGGCGTCATGCCCTCGCGGCCCTGCAGGTTGAGCACTGCCCAAATCGCGCCTCCTGCCTCGAGGATGGCCGATCCGATACCCGGCGCGCCGGGAGGGTAGTTGGCCGGCCTGAGGAGGCGAGGAGTCGCGGCTAGAAGCTCGGAGGAGCCGGAACGCTCCCACACGTGGTTGCCCGTCGTGATTACCTGGACCCCGATGGAGAAGAGCCTGTCCGCCTCCTCCTTGCCTATGCCGAAGCCGCCCTGGGCGTTCTCGCCGTTCGCGATCACGATATCCGCCCGCGTCGAGCGGGCGAGGGGGCCCAATCCGGCGAAGAGGGCCTTCAAGCCCGGCTGGCCGATCACGTCCCCTATCATCAAGGCCCTGACTATCTTGGCCATGCTACCGCTCCTGAAAGGCATAAAGCGATTTTAACAGATAGCGGCGAATCCTTCGCGTATCCCGATTCGTTTTCGTCCTCCGCGTTCTCCGTGTACCCGCGCGCTACTGTATCTTCCCGGCCCCGGCAATGAAAAGGCCGTCCGGATGAACCGGGCGGCCTTGGCCTCGCCGGACGGCATGGGTCCCTAGCGCGCGTATTCCACTATGCGCGTCTCGCGAATGATCGTCACCTTGATCCTTCCGGGATAACGGAGGTCGCTCTCGATCTTCTTGGCTATGCTCTTGCAAAGCTCCTTCGCCTGATCGTCCGAGACCTGCTCGTTGTTGACGAGTATTCGAAGCTCGCGCCCGGCCTGGATGGCGTAGGCTTTGTCGACACCGGAAAAGCTCTCGGCGATATTCTCGAGGTTCTCGAGCCTCTTGATGTAGTTGTCCAAGGTCTCCCGCCGGGCGCCGGGGCGGGCGGCCGAGATCGCGTCCGCGATCTGCACGATCACGCTCTCGATGCAGCTCGGCTCCACGTCGTTGTGGTGGGCGCCGATGGCATTGACGATTCGCGGGTCTTCGCCTAGCTTGCGCACGAGCTCCATGCCGATTTCGGCGTGGTTCTGGTCGCCGTCCGTCTCGATACCCTTGCCGATGTCGTGAAGGAGGGCGCCGCGCTTCGCGATCTCGCGATTCGCGCCTATCTCCGCGGCGAGCATCCCCGCGATCACGGCCACTTCCTTGGAGTGGGCGAGGACGTTCTGGCCGTAGCTAGTCCGATAGTGAAGGCGACCCAGGGCCTTGATGAGCTCGGGCGCCATATTGTGCAGGCCGATGTCGAAGACGACCTTCTCGCCCTCCTCGTAGATCTTCTGGGCGATCTCGCGCGTGACCTTCTGGACGATCTCCTCGATCCTCGCCGGATGTATGCGACCGTCGGCTATGAGCCGCTCGAGGGAAACCCGGGCTATCTCGCGGCGGACCGGGTCGAAACAGGAAATGACGACCGCCTCGGGCGTATCGTCGATGATGACGTCCACGCCCGTGAGGGTCTCGAGGGTTCGGATATTGCGGCCTTCCCGCCCGATGATCCGGCCTTTCATCTCGTCGGAGGGCAGGCTCACCGAAGTGACGGTGACCTCCGTCGTGACTTCCGTGGCGATCCGCTGGATAGTAGTGACCAGGATGTCGCGGGAGCGACGCTCGGCCGATAGCGAGGCCTCCTGCTCGATCTTGTTGATGATGATCTGGGCGTCGCGCTTGGCCTCGTTCTCGAGGCCCTGGATGATGAGCTTCTTGGCTTCCTCGGCGGAGAGGCCCGAAATGCGCTCGAGCTCGAGCCTATAGCGCTCTTCTTGGCCGGCCAAGGCCTCTTCCTTGTCCGAGGCCGCCTTGAGTCGGGCTTGGAGAGCTTGTTCCTGTCGATCGAGAGTCTCTATTTTCTTATCGAGCGTCTCTTCCTTCTGCTGAACCCTGCGCTCGTAACGCTGGAGCTCGGCGCGTCTTTCCCTTATTTCCCGTTCTTGCTGGTTGCGTTCTCGAATGAGCTGATCTTTCGCCTCTACCAGGATTTCTTTCTTCTGAGATTCGGCCTCTTTGACCGCGTCCCTCTTAATCCGCTCCGCCTTTTGCTCGGCGGCGGCGAGTTGGAATCTGGCGTACAGCCAGCGGATCGTCCATCCAAGGATTGCGCCAGCAGGAAGGGCAGCTATCCAAAGCGCTGTCATGGTCCCTCCTACTTCTACATTGCTGTGGGTTTTGATTATATGGAAGAGGCTAATTTTGTCAAGGATAAGGACAAATTCATATTTTTCGCATTGATAAAGATTGACTGCTCTCGATTTGACACTGTATAGTTCCATAGGATTCCCGGATGGGTTTCCGCGCACTTTCGGAGGGATGAGTTCACCTTCTCGAGTTTTAAGGTAGAAAATCGGGTCCGCATCGCTGGTCGTACTCGCACGCAGCGGTCCATAAGTCCGGCGGCCGGATTTGTGATAAACCGCGGTCCATGCCTAGCAGGTAAAGGAAGCGCTACGCTCTCTCTCGCCTCGCCCGCTTTTATCTCCTTCAAGACACTGGGGATCTCAGAACGGCCTTCCAGAAAGCCGCCGTACGTCCGTCCCGAGCGGAGCTCGGGTCGCGGGCGCGCTCGCCTTAGGCGAGCGGATCCGGCTCCATTCGCGTAAGCGATCGGGGCCTATGAGGGTTCTTTCGCATGTCAAAGAAGGTTTACGTCGGCAACATGAACTACGCCACCACTGAGAACGCTCTCAGGGATCTCTTCACCCAGTATGGCGAGGTCGCGTCGGTCAACATCATCGTCGATCGCTACACGGGCAAGGCCAAGGGTT
>Ga0181529_10006946_pt1 | contig 11399 bp, 7 predicted proteins | sample PEATcosm2014_Bin_36_FD_119763 | JGI IMG/M metagenome (GOLD analysis project Ga0181529, IMG submission 119763) | Peatland microbial communities from MTU Mesocosm Facility, Houghton, MI, USA - PEATcosm2014_Bin10_30_metaG | ecosystem: Environmental > Terrestrial > Soil > Wetlands > Peat | place... | reverse complement strand
CTCATGTGGGCAACCTGAATACTGTAAAACTCAACCAGCGTCGCTTCGCTCCGACGCCTGCCCACATCACCGGAATCCGCTGCCCACTTCACTGGAATACGCACTCCAGCCGATTATCGAAGAGAGCAACTCTGATAGGCGCTCCAGACTGGGCGTAGTCCGCATGAACGATTGCATTCATGATGGCTTCACGGACGGCGACCACCGGGTATGTCCAGTGATCTGTCCGCTTCACCGATCCAATAACCGCTTCTCGTGCCATATGCTTTTGCAGGAGCGCAATCGTCTCCTCTGCGGCCTGCGGCAAGTAGGCGCGAATTTCCGTGGAGTCGAGTAGCCTGCGCCTGTCTTCGCCCGCAAACCGCCCCACCTGTATCCATGCGTCTGGATAATGGTTCAGCCGGGCGGTGCCGAACAGGAGGATGCCTCCGATCGTTGGCACAATTCGGCCCTGGTATTTCGTTGCCAGCTTCAGCGTGAGCAGGTCTCCCTGTTTCAGCTTGCGAATCGGCTTGAAATACTCGGAAGCAGCTCGGAAGTCGATCTCTTCCGAGTTCAATGCCGGCATCGGCTGTTCGTCGAACGACGAAACCTGGCTATACCGCTTCATCTCTTCCACCAGGAAAAGATCGGCTCGCCGGTTCGTGGAACCCACGCGGACAAGAACGCCTGCTTCCGGTCCCAACCGATTCAAATAGTGAGGACGATTCGGGCTTGGATAGATCTCAACGGCCAGCAAGTGTTTTTTTCGCCAGGGGATGATCTCGATGAAAGGAACCAGCTTGGGAGAGATGCTGTCGGCAATCAGGTTGGCGAGGCGTTCTTCCTCTGTTAAAACGTCTGGTATGCCTTGACCTCTTTTGTCCCATCCTCAATTCCAATGACAAGCGTTCCCCCTGAGGTGTTGGCAAACGCGACAATGGCCTTAAGCGCTCCTTCGGGCGAGGAAAGATCGCGCTTGAACTCCAGCGTTTTGCCTTCGGGTTGGCTGAGAAGGGAAATGATGTCCATTACTCTGCATTCTACTCTGACGCGCAACGTGAGATTTGTCTTCCGAGTTGATTCGTTGCGAGGGAACATAGAGAATCACAGGTGCATTTCCATCCAACTGATGTACCGACATTTTTCCGCACTTCACGAGGCACGAGCCACCACCGTATCCACGTGTGGGTGCATCACGGACCAGACGCGCGCCTTTTGAGCATAATTCCAGAGCTGATCGGGCGTGCATTGACGCTGCTGGATGGCTTCGCGCAGTCCTTCCACCGCAATATCGACACCGATCTTGTTGCGATAGCGAAAGCAATCCACAATCGTGCGGGCAGGGTTAGTCATCTCAACCTCGCGTGATTGAATCGCCACTTGCTGTACTCCTTCCGTCATGGCCCATCCGCTGAAGCGAATGAAGCGGACAGTCGGATCGTTGATAACCAGCATCCATGCTGTGCGATCAATAGCCATTCAGACGGACGGCGGCATCTACAAGCGCATGGCTGACATCAACCGGCGCATCGGCAAGCTGGTAGCGTCCACGCGAAGGCCAGATGATGTGCCCCTTACGAACGAGCCGCGCAAGTGTCTCTTGCCCAATGCCTGACCTTTAGAAGATCAAGCGCACGGGCTTTCTGAATATCGACCAAGTGACAAATCCTCTTCCTACGCAAAGAACAGCGTAGTATTTGTCACTTGCGCGGTGCGATACCTGATGGCAAAGACTCTCGTCAGTCCGTTTTAAGTTGACAGAGTTCTGATAAAAAAACAGTGACGGGCCTTTTCAACCTTGTCGTCATCAATACCATTTGATATCGCTCACGGCGGTAATTTGCTCCTCGGCAGCGGCAGGGCGCAAGTACCGAAGCGTTGTTTCAAGATCAGCATGGCCGGCATACGCCATCACGGTGCGCGGGTCGATCTTGTTCCGGAGCCAAGTCGTGATGCATGTGCGGCGGAATTTGTGCAGCTCGAAATCGTCGCAGCCGCGTTCGCCCTTGAGCCCTTCAATGCAGTTAGGACAGTGTCCGCATGTGACCTTAGCGCGGAGCGCCATACGCTTGACCATCCTCAATAATTTCGTATTGGGATTGCCGTTAGAAGACGGAACGACCAGGTTCTGGCCAGGGTGAGAGTCTTTCCAGGCCCCGAGCTCATCCAGAAAATCGCGTGGAATCGGAATATCGCGCTGCTCGTAATCTTTCACTTTGAATATGTACGTCTTGCCGTTGCGCCCGCGCAACTTCTTGCCGCGGACTCGGAATACGGACTCCTCCCAGCTGATGTCACTGAATTCAGCAAACTGTACTTCCTGGTCTCGCAGACCGAGCTTGAGCGCCAGATTACAAAACATCTTTTGGTATGGGTTGGCAATGACGAAAAGAGCCTTGAGTTGGACCCGGGAGTAGATGGTGGGCAGTGCCTCTTCGTATTTCGGTTTTGGAGGAAAGATCTTCTCATCAACGCCGGCCCAGCGCAGCATCGATTGCAGCCTCTGCCGCTTATTGAAGATTGTGCGCGCCTCTCTACCCTGGTCTCGAAGCCTCTGGTCGAAGTTCAAGATCGTCTCACGCAGGACTTGGTCGACATAGGTGATTTTGGTGGCGGCGAGGAATTCCGCGCTGACTAGAATTGCCTGGCTTCTGGCCTCGAGCGCATTCCGCTTGAAGGCATCTTCGACGTAATCGTCGAAGGAGTCGGCCAGGCGCACCCGCTTCTTTTTAGCTTCTTCCGGGTCGATAACAATGAGACCCACAGCTTCAGAGTCAGATCGGGCCTGAAACTTCCCGGCGATCTGGATACGCAAAGCTTCGGCACCGGCTGCATGCTTGCCGGCGGGCTTGTAGGTAGTGCCGTTATTCTCGACACGAATGTCGAAAGTATACTTATCACCGATCTCCACTTCGGACTTTTCGCCGGTTTTGGGGTCCTTGAATTCGGCGACTCCGGGGCGTACTCGGCCCGTGGAACCGTAGACGGCTGGTCGCCGGATCCAGTTCGGATCGGAGTCACGTTTGAAGCGAATCATGAGGGTGGCTTTGGACATGGTCGAGGGCTCTTGGGCCATTATACCCCGACAACGCCCCGACAACGCACTTAACTATATGTTTTTAAATACGGGGGTTCGAATCCCCCTCTCTCCGCCATAGATTACAATTCAAGCCTCCCAATGGCACGACATTCCTCTGATAAACCCCATAAAACACTGATTTTATTGATAATTATCCTCGCCATTTGCTGTCCATGGTTCTCAGTTCATCCAAAACAATTGACGGTAGATTTGACGGTATGCGCCAGAATCACTGACGGTATTATTCCCTTCTCGACCCACGGCTCATAGACTCCGGCGGTGGCAAGAGACCGGCGAAAAACGCCAGTGGCGCGTTCGGACTGGCGCTGGCTTCGTGGTTCCAGCGAATGTGAATCCTATTTCCCGGTGTTTCCACCGAAAAGGTCTTCAACTCCAAACCGCGGACCAAAATCTCCATTCCGGACGATTCACCCATCGCAAGCCAAATCCCGTTCAGTCTGGAGATTCAGACGTTTGCTGCGGTCTGCCTGCCGGAAAAGGGATCAATTCAAAGCAGACGTGCGCGAGCGCACAACCAGTTCGCGGGCGGAACGGGATACGTGGTTGCTTACCAGGCGTAGGCGTCGATCAATGTAGGTGCGCCGCTCTTGCCTTCCACCACACTGACCTTGAGCACGGCTTCCAGATTGCGATTGTCAAAAGCGCTTCCCACGCGGTCCTGCAGTTGCTGCAGGTAGTGGGGGCTGGAGATGAACTGGGCCGCGGCCTCTGTGCCGTTGCGGCCCACGCCGGCAGCGGCCACAATCCAGCTATCGGTGGCTGGCGAGCGGAAGCGTACCACCAAGGCGTAGTCGTCGGCCCCCGAATAGGGCAGGGAGCGGTCGCGCATCCGCTGCACCTCGGGATGCTGGCGATCCAGGACGATCTGATTCATGGCCGAGGGCGAAAAATGAAATCGCAAGGGCTCCACCAGGTGCATGGTCCATTGATTGTTGTAGCCGCCCACCAACACAATCGAGTGGCCGGTGAGGTCGTGCAGCGTGGTGGAGGGCGCCGCGGCCATCTGCATGGGCATCCCAGAGCGAGCCAGGGTGCTGCTGATCTGGGCAATGGCCGAGGCGTTCTGCAGCGACACAAAACTGTAATCGATGTCCTTGTTCGCGGTGATGACGCCGGAGTAGTCATTGTCGGCAAACACCACGCTGCCCGTACACAACAGAACCGACTTCTGATCGTGCAGCACCGGAGCCCAGAACCGCTCCACCACCGTCTGCGGGGAAGGGATGGTCAAGCGCCAGGTGCAGAATCCTGCCATGAACAGGAGAAGACCAGCGGACACCAGGAGGGCATTGCGCCGTTGCTTCCACGTCTGCTGGAGCGCGGCCATCCAGAGGCCGGACTCGTGGTGGCTGCTCGGGTGGGAGATGTCCACCCAATGGGCTTCCGTTTCGGCGCCGTCCGCAGCCTCGCCTCCGTGCACACCATGCGCCTGCCCCGCAGTGTAGTCCGCAGCCTCCGGCAGTTCCTGGTTGAACTCTGGAATATAGCTGCCGGCAGGCAGAGAGATTCGAATGGCTGTCGGATGCCCAAGCTCAGCGTAATAGAGCTGAAGCCGTTTGCGGACCTCGCCGGCGGTATAGCGGACCACCGTGTCGGAGTTGGTGTCAAACGTGGGAGGCCGGTCAAAAACCTCGATCCCGAGGGTGCGCTCCTTGAGCTGGTCAGCTCTGCCAGCCAGCGAATTCTCGACGACGTAACGGAGAAAAGCCGGGTAGCGTTTGCTGTTGCAAAAGTGGCTGCTGACCAGAATCGTCTCCAACTCCACAAGCACGGCATCGCATTCCAGCTTGGAATGTGGGTGCCATGGTTCCTGGATGCCGGGGGTTCTGATCATTGCACATCGGATCATACGCGCGGCTGGACGCGGTTGCAAGGGGTTTGACACAACCGCTGAGTTACGCGCAACTTTCAGTTTTCGAACAAGATAGGCCCAAAGATCCAGAACAAACCGGGAGTCACTTGTTGGCCTGCCCGGCGCTGGTTAAATTCACTCGACGGCTGAAGATGGCACAAGCGTAACTTTGCAGCCGCCTCCGCAGGAGACTGTTAGGGGAATTTTCAACCCAGCTGGATCAGTAGAGGGCGGGGCTGAAAGGCTCACGTCAAAGGGGGATTTTTGTTCGATTTGTCACGACGGCGATTTGTGCAGGGTGGGGGACTTGCGGCTGTGGGAGCTGTGCTCACGCCCGGAATCTGCCTTGGAGCTGCGCGCTCCACCCTCCGGGAGGGGGGAGCGGAGGCGTCGCACTTCCGGCTGGATACCGGCTGGGAGTTCCTGAAGGGCGAGTCCGCCCCGGAGCAGGCCTGGAAGCCTGTGGTCGGGCGCGATTGGGAGCCTGTCGGCTTGCCCCATTGCTGGAATGCGATGGATGCCTGCGACCCGCAGGCCGGGTACTACCGCGGACAGGGCTGGTATCGTCGCCAGGTTGCGGTGCGCAATCCTTACCCCAATGGGCGCATCCTGTTGCACTTTCAGGGAGCAGGGCAAAGCACCACCGTCTGGGTGGGGGATCGCCTGATTGGCACCCACAAGGGCGGCTACGACGAGTTCGTCTTTGATATTTCGGAAGCGGTGGCCGGTTGCTCGGACTGCGAGGAAATCAAGCTTGCGGTGCGTTGCGACAATGGCCCGGACCGCGAACGTATCCCCTCTGATTTGAGTGACTTCTGCATCTACGGCGGACTCTATCGGCACGTAAACCTGGTGTATGTGCCAGCTGTTTCGCTGGAGACCGTGCATGTGGTTCCGCAGGTTCAGGCCGATGGATCGGCTCGCGTCACTCTCAATTCAAGACTCTACAATCCAACCAACTCCAACAGAAAATGCAGCTTGTGCCTTGAGGTCTGGGCTCCGGACGGGCGTTCTCTTTACCGTAAAGAGCTGACCAAAGCCTCCTGGGAGGGCCTTGCCAAGCTGGACGAGTTCACCTTGGCGACTCCAGTGCTGTGGTCGCCGGAGACGCCGCAGCTCTACCGCTGCCAGCTGACGCTTCGCGTGGACGGGAATGAAATCATTCAGAATGAGCGCTTTGGAGTCCGTTTTGTGGAATTTGTGGAGCATGGACCCTTCAAGCTGAACGGCAAGCGCGTGTTGTTGCGCGGTACGCAGCGCCATGCCGACCACGCCGGAGTGGCCGCCGCCATGAGCGACGAGCAGGTGCGCGAAGAGCTGCGCATGATCCGCGATCTGGGCGCAAATTTCCTGCGCCTGGCGCACTACCAGCAAGACCGCCTGGTGCTGGAGCTGTGCGACGAGCTGGGCCTGATGGTGTGGGAGGAGCTGCCCTGGTGCCGCGCCGGCGTCGGCAGCCCGGCCTTCCAGTTGAACGCGCAGCAGCAGTTGACCCACATGATCGAGCAGCACCAGAACCATCCTTCGATCATCTTCTGGGGCTTGGGCAACGAGGATGACTGGCCGGATGAGTACCCAAGCATTGACCAGCAGGCCATTCGCGGCTTCATGCAGGAACTGAATAACCTAGCTCATCGTATTGATCCTACGAGGCTTACATCGTTAAGACGCTGCGACTTCGCGCGCGACATCCCTGACGTCTACTCGCCCTCCATCTGGGCCGGTTGGTATCGCGGGCAGTATCGCGAATACGAGCAGGCTCTGCTGGAAGGCCGCCAGATGGCGAAGCGCTTCCTCCATATTGAGTGGGGGGCTGACAGCCACGCCGGACGCCACAGCGAAGACCCGGAGGCGCTGTTGAACGCTGTTCCCGTGGGCCATGAGACCGACGAGCGCGGCATGGACTACCAGAAATCAGGCGGCGAGGTGCGCGTCTCCCGCGACGGCGACTGGTCAGAGACCTATGCCTGCGACCTGTGCGACTGGTATTTGAAGACGCAGGAGCGGCTCGATTGGCTGGCAGGCACCGCGCAATGGGTCTTCAAGGACTTTGCCTCGCCCCTGCGCGGCGACAACGGCATCCCCCGGATCAACCAGAAGGGCATGGTAGAACGGGATTTGCGGCCCAAGGAGCTTTACTACCTCTTTCAGTCCTATTGGAGCCAGAAGCCGATGGCGCGCATCTACGGGCACAGCTGGCAGGTTCGCTGGGGCAAGCTGGGGCAGAAGCGGCTGGTAAGGGTCTACTCCAATTGCGCGACGGCGGAACTGGAGCTGAACGGTGTCTCGCTGGGCGTCAGGACGCGCAATAGCCAGGACTTTCCTGCGGCAGGATTGTGCTGGGAGGTGGCCTTTGAATCAGGCGTAAATCACCTGCGCGTAGTGGCCAGCAAGGGTGGCGTAACTGTTACGGATGAGGTGAGCTTGACCTACCAGACTGAAACCTGGGCGCAGCCGACCGAGCTGAGGCTGCGTGAAAAGGAACGCTCCGTCGACAGGATCACCGTGGAGGCCCATCTCTACGACGACCACGGAGTGCTCTGTCTGGACGCGCAGAATCTTGTCCGCTTCTCTGCCAGCGGCGCCCGGCTGCTCGATAATCTGGGCACCACCCGCGCCTCACGCGAGGTGCAGTTGGCGAATGGCCGGGCTGAGATCGGGCTGGAAGCTGCTGGAGCCTGCCGCGTGGAGGCTGCAATCCAGGGTATTCCAGCTGTCAGCTGTGAGCTTCAGCCGTAACCGGCGTAGACAACCCCGTTCCCGGGTGCAGAACGATCCGGGACGGGCCTCGCAGTGGCCTGCGGGACGTTTGGCACACCTGTTACACCTCCCGCAAGATGCGGTATAGCGGTTCTCCAATTGCTCTACACCGAAACCCATGTCGCCAAGTGGCTTTTTCCTCAAGAAAAAGCCACTTGGATGGCGCTGGTGAGTTCACGAGTCTTGGAGAACCGCTCCAGCCAACAACCAGCTCAACCTATCGCCTAACTTAAAGCCGACCTGGTGGCCACCACCATCCTGAACAAGTTTGCTCCCCTGCCTTCAGCCAATCGCCACCCTGGGAGCTAGAGCCGCACCGGGACGTGCATGGAATTGGCGATGCGGAGGCTGGAAAGGAGCGGCTCCATTGTGCAAACCGCCCTTGACCACCCGTTCGTGCCGTGAGGGAAGCGATTTGCGGGCCGCATGCTTGTTCCGCGGGGTTTCTGCCCGTGTTCGTCGCCCTTTACGGTAAAGCAGGGGCGTTTGTCACTCTCCCTATCATTCGTGTAAGTAAAACCATCTATTACTGTTAATACCTCTCTCTGGATGCAAACGGTGAGTCACTTGTCAGTAGATTCAGTGAGAGTGCCTAGTGGGTGAGCGACACGGCAGATCCAGGCCGGGTACGCGAACCGAAGGGGGAGCGGCAGCGATTCGCCCCCTGGGGGAGGAATTTGAATGACAAGTAGAGCCAGAAAAATGACGCAGGCTCCCATAGGCTGGGGCGGAGTCTTTGCTCGGATAGCACTCCTGGCGGTTTTTGTGCTGGGATGTACCGTCGACTTCGCACAAAGCGGCGCCGGTTCGATCCAGGGCACCGTAACCGACCCTACCGGGGCTGTAATTCGGGGGGCCAAGGTTCACGTTGTGAGCCAGGGCACGAATGTTGCCTCGGATACAGACACCAACAGCGTGGGTTTCTATCAGGTGCCAAACCTGTTCACCGGAGTGTATACGGTGACGGCGACCGCCCCTGGAATGAAGACCTTCAAGACCCAGATTGAGTTGTTGGTAGCCCAGAACGCGGTCATCAACCCGCAGCTGGCCACAGGCGCTGTGACCCAGGAGATTGAGGTTTCCGCCAGCACCGTTCAGTTGACCACCACCGACAACGGAACCATTTCTTCAACATTGGAGAATGCCCGTATTAACCAGCTACCGATGAACGGCCGCAACATTCTGAACCTGGCAGCGGCATCGACGCCGGGCCTTGGAAGCTGTGCCCAGGACTCGAACGGCCAGTGCGCCAACGGCCTGATGGGCTACGGCATGGAATACGTGGCCGACGGCGTAACGCTGACCGGCCGCGAATTCGGTGGCGGCCATGTGGGCGCGGTGCAGTTCCCCGACCCAGACTCGATCCAGGAAGTCCGTGTGCAGACGGTGGGCACCAGCGCGCAGTACACGACCCCTGCTACCGGCGTGATCACCACCAAGTCCGGCACCAACGCATTCCACGGTTCGGCGTTTGAAACGGCTCGCAACAGCTATTGGGGCGTGGCCAAGCAGCGCCAGAACCCTTCCAACTACACGGCTCCGCCCTACATCCGCAACGAGTTTGGCGCTTCGCTGGGCGGTCCCATCCGCATTCCGAAGCTTTACAACGGTAAAGACAAGTCCTTCTTCTTCTTTGCCTACGAACGCTACTCGCTGGCCAGCATTGCCGGTGAGACCGCAACCGTGCCCTCGGCATTGTGGCGTCAAGGCGACTTCAGCACCATGCAGAGCGGCGGCGTTCTGCAAACACTGTACGATCCGAACACCACGCAGTATACGGGCGGAACCTGGACTCGCCAGAGCTTTACCCAGGAGTACAACGAAGGCTCCAGCACCGGTCCCGCCAACTGCAACGGCGATGTGAACTGCATTCCGTTGAACCGTGAAAGCCCCACGGCGGCCATGGTGAACGCTATTTCTCCGTTGCCCAGTCCGCAGTACGCCTCGGTGAATCCTCTGGCGCAAACCAACCTGAACGCCGACAATCCCACCGAGTTGCGCGCTCCCACCTACACCTTCCGTCTGGACCACGAGGTCAGCGAGAAGACGCGGGCCTATTTGCGCTTTACCGATACGCCGGAGACGCAAACGGTTCTGCGCAACCAGCCCTCCAGCCAACCGGCCACCATTGCGGCCACGTCCAATGGGGTGAGCTTCCCGAAGGGCGCCAGCGGCTACACCTTCTACCAGTACAACATGATCAACGCGGCGCTCGGCGTGACGCATGTCTTCTCGCCCACCTTCTACTCCGAGACCATCGCCAGCCAGCAGTGGTTCCAGGAGCAGAACAACGCCGGCGGCGCTCCGCTGACCAACTTCGAACAGGAGATGGGCCTGCCCAACAACTTCGGCGAAGTAGGTTTCCCGTACTTTGAGAACATCGTCTTCCCGGTCAACGGCACGCAGTGGATCTACGGCGTTACGCAGATCATCGACAACCTGGATGAGAACCTGACCAAGATCAAAGGCAAGCACCAGCTGCAATTCGGCGGTCGCTACCGTCACGAGCGTTTTGGATCGCGTCCCGATGAAGCCCAGGACAACATCCAGTTCAACGGCAACGGCACCGGTTTCCTGAATGCCGCAACCATCAAGACAAACGGTTACTCCAACACCAGCAACACCGGTCAACTGAACGCCGACTTCTTCATCGGCGCGGCGCAGACCTACAGCATCAACAAGCAGGCGTCGTACCAGCACATGCACGACATGGAATTCGATGCCTATTTCCAGGACAACTTCCACGTTGCACGCGGTCTGACCGTGAACCTCGGCGTGCGCTACGAAGCCCATCCGGCGATGTGGGAGAAGTACGGTCTCATGTCCAGCTTCGACCTCAAGAACGACGCCATGGTGTTGGGTGCGCCCATCGCCACGCTGATTGCGGAGGGTTACACGACCCAAGCCGCCATCAACAATGACATCTACGACGGCGCCAAGTTCGAAACGGCACAGCAGGCTGGCCTGCCCGACAAGCTTATGTACGACGATGACACGGTCTTCGAGCCTCGCGTGGGCGTGGCTTGGCAGCCGTTCTCCAAGTATGGAACCGTTATCCGCGGCGCCTTCGGCCTGTACGCATTCCCGGTTCCGTTCCGCAGCTCGATCAAGAACGTGGCCGGCAACAATCCTTTCCAGATCAACTATTCGATGAACTACAACAGCGCCTCGCAGGCACCGGACGGCTTGCCGAACTACCTGTTACGTTCGCAGCAGAGCACCGCAACCGCGTTACCCGGTCCCGCGGGCGGCGTTGGCTACACGCCGGTGATGGGCGTCAACACCTCGTCGGGCGTGGTCAACACCGGTCAGTCGACCTCGATTCTCCCTGGCTTCGGCAACTTCTCCATGAACCCGAAGTATCCGGTGGGCTCGGCATCCAACGTGAACTTCACCATCGAGCAGCCGTTGAAGTGGAACTCCGCCCTGCGCATCAGCTATGTGTATTCGCATGGTGGCCATCTGGATCAGTACTTCAACTACAACAATCACCCCTCCTCGTTCGCTTGGGAGATGCAGAACGGCAAGGCAACGCCGAATGGTACAGCCAGCGTGATTGGCACCGCCGCGGCGAATACGTACTCGCCGCGCTCCAGTTCCAAGTGCAACGTTTGAAGGAGACAATGTTGCATGGGGAAGTCTTACAGGCAGTTGAGTTTAGATGAGCGCGTTCAGCTTCAGGTGGGAATAGGCAATGGTTTGGGT
>Ga0181529_10006940_pt1 | contig 11405 bp, 9 predicted proteins | sample PEATcosm2014_Bin_36_FD_119763 | JGI IMG/M metagenome (GOLD analysis project Ga0181529, IMG submission 119763) | Peatland microbial communities from MTU Mesocosm Facility, Houghton, MI, USA - PEATcosm2014_Bin10_30_metaG | ecosystem: Environmental > Terrestrial > Soil > Wetlands > Peat | place... | reverse complement strand
GTAACTGTCGTCTTTGTCCATGACGTCGGCGAAGAAGATGTTGGGCGACTTGCCGCCGAGCTCCGTGGTCGAGGGGATGATGTTCTGCGCGGCGTACTGCATGATCAGGCGGCCGGTCGTCGTTTCGCCGGTGAAGCCGATCTTGGCGATGCGCGGGCTGGTGGCGAGTGCTTTGCCGATCTCGCCGCCGGGGCCGGTGATGATGTTGATGACGCCGGCCGGCACGACGCTTGCGACGACCTCGGCGAACTTGAGGATCGACCACGGCGTGGGCGAGGCCGGCTTGAGCACGGTGCAGTTGCCCGCCGCGAGCGCTGGGGCGATCTTCCAGGCGGCCATGAGGAGCGGGAAGTTGAACGGGATGATCTGCCCGACCACGCCGAGCGGCTCGTGGAAGTGGTAGGCGACCGTGTCCTTGTCGATCTCGGTCAGCCTGCCTTCGAGCGAGCGGGTGGCGCCGGCGAAGTAGCGGAAGTGGTCGATGGCCAGGGGAATGTCGGCCGCGAGGGTCTCGCGCACCGGCTTGCCGTTCTCCCAGGTCTCGGCCACGGCCAGCATCTCGAGGTTGGCCTCGAGGGCGTCGGCGATGCGGTTGAGCACAGCGGCCCGGTCGGCGAGCGATGCCTCGCCCCAGGCGTCTTTGGCGGCGTGAGCGGCGTCTAAGGCGAGCTCCACGTCGTCGGCCGTCGACTTGGCGACCTCGCAGAACTGCTTGCCCGTGACCGGGCTCATGTTGGGCATGTACTGACCCTTGACCGGCGCGACCCACGTGCCGCCGATGAAGTTGTCGTAGCGCGACTTGAGCGTCACGACGCTGCCCGGGGTGCCGGGTGGTGCGTAGACCTTACCCATCGATGCCTCCTCGAAGAATCGGTTGCGGCGGCGAGATGTCGCCTTTGCGAGGTACACCGAACGATGAGGCCAACGGACGGCGCATTCGAGTCGCCGCGCGACCACTTCTCAGGCGCGAAAGCGTGCGCGTGCACACCTCGCTGCCGGTGCCGCCGCCGCCGTCGGCGCAGCCTGTCGCGGCCGTACGCGCGGCACCGTGGCGATCGTGCGCGCGGCGCCGTCGCGACCGCTCTCGCGGCCCCGTGGCGCGCGGTACCTACTCGGTGGCCGGGGAGGGGCGCTTGCCGAGCAGCTCGGCGGCGTGCAGGCCGAGCCGTATGTCGACGATGTCGTCGATGTCGTTCAGGTCGACGCCGAGGAGCTGCTCGACGTGGGCCAGGCGCTTTTGCAGCGTGTTGCGGTGCACGTGCAGCAGGTCGGCGGTCTCCTGCACGGCGAGGCGGTGTTCGAACAGGGTCTCGAGGGTCTCGAAGAGCCGCGTGCGGTGCTGGGCGTCGTAACTCAGCAGCGGCGCGAACGTGCGCTCGACGATGTCGGCGAGGGTCTCCTCGTCGAGCCCATCGAGCAGCCGGAACTGCCCGCTCAAGCCGTCGAACAGCACCACGCCGCCAGCGGCAGGATCGTGGCGCGCCGCTATGCAGGCGGCGTGCGCCTGCTGCAGGCCGCGCGGCGCGCCGCCTGAGCCGCTGAGCGGCGTCGAGCAGCCCACCACGACCTGCTCCGGCGCGACCGCTCGCGCGGTCGCGTCGTGCAGGTCGGCGAGCAGCGTGGCGGCGGTCTCGGGCCGGCCGTCGGGCAGCGCCGACAGGACCACGGCGAACGGACCCATGGGCATGCTCAGAAACGGCGCGTGGCGCCGGCTCAGGCCGTCGTCGACGGCGCGCAGCAGCCTGTCGGCGAGCCGCTTGGCGGCCCGCGCGCTCAGGGCCCCCTCGGGCGGCGCCGGCGCCGCGCGCAGCTCGACGACCACCACGCGCCAGACGCTGTCGTGGTCGAAGCCCTGGTCGGCCAGGCGCGCCCGCAGCTCGTCGGGCGTGCCGTCGCCGGCCAGCAGCTCGCCGAGCAGGTGACGCCGCTCGCGGCGGTCCATGGCGAGCTCGTCGCGGCGGCGCAGCACGTCGAGCGTGACGAGCTGCTGCAGGAAGGCAAGCGAGGCGTCGGCGAACTCGGGCGCCTGGCGGGCAGGGGCCACGGCTGCCAGCACGCGCTCGACGCGGTCCATCACCAGGATGTCGTGGTAGTAGAGGCGCTCGCCGCCGTCGACCCGGCCCAGCGGAGCCGACAGGCCGCGTCGCGCGGCGTACGCCGACCAAAGTCGGCGCGCCAGGCCGGGCGAGTCGGCGCCGCGCGAGCTGTGCAGCGTGTGTCCGTGGGCGTCGAAGAGCACGATCGGCATGTCGAGCAGCGTGGCGACCCGGTCGATCAACTCGCCCAGGTCCTTCTGCTGCACGAGGAGCTCGAGCAGCTGGATCTGCAGGGCGGCCGTGCGGCGCAGGGTGTGCATGTCCCTTGCGGCCGAGGCGGCGAGGCTGCTGGAGACACGCTCGTTGTCGCGCAGGGCGGCCTCGGCCTCCTGGGTGCGCAGGTGGACCTGCTTTTGCAGCAGCACCGTGGTCTGGAACAGGCCGTAGCCCGAACCCTGCGTGCTGGTCGCCGCCTCGGCGCGGTCCATGAGCGCCTGCACGACCTTGTTCAACCGCACGATCTCGGCCTGCAGGGCGGCCACGTCCGGCCGCGCATCGTCGCCCAGCTGCGGGTCGTCGCCTACCGGCTGTGGCCCGGCGTCGGCATCCGGCCGTGGCGCGGCGTCGGCATCCGGCTGTGGCCCGTCGCCGCCCGGCTGTGCGTCGCCGCCCGGCCGCGCTGCGGCGACGCCGCCTGGCTGCTCGGCCTCAGGCACCGTAGCCGACCGCCGACCCGGAGCCGAGCGCGACCCCGGTCAGCGTCTGATTGACGTGCACGCCGCAGAACTGCTCGCCGTAGGTGTTGAAGCCGACCGCGTTGTTGGCGCGCAGGATGTCGCCGACGCGGTCGGTCAGGCCGTTCTCGACGATCTCGAGCTTGCGCAGGATGCAGTCGCAGGTGAGCAGGAGCTGCAGCGGGCCGATCTGCGCGCGCAGTTGCGCCAGCGCGTCTTCTAAGTTGGCGACCAGGTCGACGCCCTTGGCCACGCGCAGCACCACGCCGGCCTCGATGGCGCAGAAGAACGTGAGGCTGTCGTCGGGATTGACCTTCTGGATGGAGCGCACGTAGTGGTCGCCGTCGATCAACACGACGACTGGCGACGACGCGAACTGCAGCGGACCGAGCTCGCTCGCCGCCACGCCCAGCGTGCGGGCGAACTCGCCGGCGGCCGGCCGCCCGTTGATCTCGCGCACGATGCGCTGCGCGGGGTCGGCTTCGGTGACCACGAGGCGTTCGTCGGTGGGCAGGAAGTGCTGCGTCTTGAACGTCCTCACGGGCAGCGGCGTGCTCACCACGACCAGGGCGGCGCTGTCGGCGTAGAAGCGCCCCTCGGAGTAGATGTAGGTGTCGGCGAAGCTCAGGCCGTTGCCCGCAGATCCGCCCACGACGGGGATCTCGCCCAGGGCATCCTGCAATGCGTGGGCGACGAGCTCCTCGCGCACGGACAGGCCGTCGATGAGCAAAAAGGCGAAGCTGTTGCGGCGGTCGACGCCGGGGGCGTCGTCTTCGAGCCGGTCGAGCCGGTCGAGCCGGTAGAGCAGCTCGTGGGCGACCAGGCGGCCTTCGTCTGACTCGAACTGCTGCAGGTGCTCGACGACGCCGCTGGTGGCCGTGCAGACGCTCGAGGCGAGGCTCACGCCGGCGATGCTGTGGTCGCGGCAGCCGTGCGGGCCGATCTCGCCGGCGGTCGTGCAGCCCACGACCTGCACGCCGGCGAAGCGGCGGCTCATCTCGGCGGCGAGGGTGACGCGGTCGTACTCGTCGGAGCAGAAGAAGATGACGAGCGCCATGTCGGGCTGCGCGACCTGGGCGTGGAACTCCTTGACCGCGGCGCGCGGGTCGGACTCGCACGACTGCGCTATACGGATGCCCTTTGCCGTGTCGCTGTGGACCATGCGTCGCTCCCGGCGTGACCCGACTTGTCATCGACCAGCCTCATGATAGTGCGAAGCGGGTCGGCGCGGGAGCGTCGGCGCCGCCGTCTCGGCGCGGCGCGCGAGCGTCGGCGCTGCCGCCTTGGCCGCGCGCCGCGCCAGGGACGGCGCAAAGCGCGCGGCGGCGGGCATATGAAGGCATGACGACCAGACGAGGAGGTCTGATCATGTCCACCATCCGCGAGAGCACCGATGTGCACGAGCCCGTCGCCACCGCCCGCGCCCACTGGCACGGCTTTGTGAACGAGATGATGTCGGCGTCGCAGCCCGACCAGCAATGGCTGCCGTTGCGCTGGCGCCGTGTCGAGAAGGACTCCGACCGCGACGTCGTGCAGTTCGAGTCGATCGGTCCCTGCCTGTCGCGCATGACGGTCGAGTTCGACGAGCCCGGCGAGGAGATGGGCTCGTTTGCCGCGACCCGCATGCAGGGCGCGCTGCGCAGAGACCTGGAGCGGTTCTGCGCCCGGGGCGAGTGCGAGCTTTCGCGCGCGGCTTGAGCCGTCGATGCGCCGCTGACGCGTACTCCTGCGGGGCACTATCATGTGAGCCATGAGGGCCGAGCCGCACGCGCCGCTTCCGATCCCGACACCGCGGGCGGGCGGCGCCACGCCGGTCAGGGCCTCGCTCATGATCACGTGCCTGGGCGACGCCCTGTTCCCGCGCGTCGGTGTGGCCGCGGTCGAGGTGCTGAGCAGGCTCGGCGTGGCGGTCGACTTTCCCGGCGGGCAGACCTGCTGCGGGCAGCCCGCCTACAACGCCGGCCACGCCGCCGCGGCGCGCAGCGCCGCACGCGCCTTTCTGCAGGCCTTCGCCGCCAGTGAGTACGTGATCTCCATCTCGGGCTCGTGCGCGGCCATGGTGCGCGACGGGTTTCCGCGGCTCTTTGCCGGCCGTCCCGAGCAGGAGGCCGCCGCCGCGCTTGCCGCGCGCACCTTCGAGTTCTCCGAGTTCCTGGTCGACGTGCTCGGCGTCGAGGCGCTGCCGGTCGCGCGCCGCGGTGCGGCGACCTTGCACCACTCCTGCCACACCCGCCGCCTGCTGGGCGTCGTCGAGCAGCCCGAACGCCTGCTGGGCATGGTCGAAGGTCTCGAGTACCGGCCGCTCGCCCACCCCGAGCTGTGCTGCGGCTTCGGCGGCACCTTCGCCGTCAAGATGGCGCGCATCTCGACGGCCATGGTCGACGAGAAGGTCGACGGCGTGCTCGAGACCGGCGTCGACCTGCTGGTGGGGCTCGACATGAGCTGTCTCATGAACATCGAGGGCCGGCTGCGCCGCCGCGGGCACGCGCTCGAGGTACGTCACCTGGCCGAGGTGCTGGCGGCGGGGTGGCGGGAGTGAGCGCCGCGTCGCGCCGGCAGGCGAGCGCCGAGTCGGGCGGGTCGACGAACGCGGCCTCGCGCCGGCAGTCGAGCGCCGCGTCGAGGCGCGCTTTCGACGAGCGCGCCGAGCGCGCCCTTGGTGACCCCGCCCTGCAGCAGGTGCTGCGCGCCGGCCAGGACTACGTGCAGGCGTTGAGCGTCGCGGCGCGTGCGGCGCCCGACTGGCCGCTCGCCCTCGATGAGGTCGCCCGTGTGCGCGGCGCCACGCTGGCGCGCCTCGATCGCTACGTGGAGGAGTTCGCGAGCAACGTCGAGAAGGTCGGCGGCCACGTCTTCTTCGCCGCCGATGCCGCCGAGGCGCGCCGCCACGTGGTGGACCTGGCCGAACTGCGCGGCGTGCGGCTGGTGGTGAAGTCGAAGTCGATGGTCACCGAGGAGATCGGCCTGAACCCGGTCCTCGAAGCGGCCGGCATCGAGGTCGTCGAGACCGACCTGGGCGAGTTCATCGTGCAGCTCGCCGGGGAGCGGCCGTTCCACATTCTCAAGCCGGCCATCCACCTGCCGCTCGACCGCATCCGCGCGCTCTTTTCCAAGGCGGCCGGTCGCGACGTGGGGGGTGACGCCCACGCCATGACCCGCTACGCGCGCGACACGCTGCGCGACAAGTTCTTCGCCGCCGACATGGGCATCTCGGGCGCCAACTTCGGAGTGGCCGCCACGGGCTCGGTCGTGCTGGTGACCAACGAGGGCAACGGCCGCATGGTCACGACCCTGCCGCGCACGCACGTGGTGGTCATGGGCGTCGAGCGCCTGGTGCCGACCTTCCCCGACCTCGAAGCCATTCTCAAGGTGCTGCCGCGCGCCGGGGTGGGCCTGCGCGCGACCACCTACGTGACGGCCCTCACCGGACCGCGGCGCGCCGGCGAGGCCGACGGACCCGAGGAACTGCACGTGGTGATCGTCGACAACGGGCGCTCGCGCATGCTGGGCTCGAAGTACGAGCAGGTGCTGTCGTGCATCCGCTGCGGCGCCTGCCTCGACGTCTGCCCGGTCTATCGCAAGATCGGCGGTCACGCCTACGACGCCGTGTACACGGGGCCCATCGGCGCGGTGTTCAGCCCCCTGCTCGACGGCCTGGCGTGCCACGCCGAGCTGCCCTTCGCCAGCAGCCTGTGCGGCGCCTGCACCGAGGTCTGCTCGGCGCGCATACCGCTGGCCGAGCTCATCCGCGAGCTGCGCGAAGACGCCGTGGAGCAGGGGCTCGTGGCGCCGGCGTGGGGCGCCGGCTTCGACGGCTTCGCGGCGGTCGCCCGCCGGCCGCGCCTGTGGGGCGCACTCGAAACCGTCGCACTTCCGCTGCTGCGGCTCATGACGGCCGTCGGCGCGCCGCTGCGCGGCCGCGGCCCGCTGGGCGCCTGGACGCGCGACCGCGAGTTTCCGGCGCCGCAGCGCGGCAGCTTTCGCGCCCTGTGGGCGCGCGGACCGGCGCGCCGTGACGGACCCGACGACCGTGGCGGACCCCTCGGCCGCGAGCGGGGGAGAGGCTAGCGTGGAACGCGAGGCCTTCATCGAGAGGCTGCGGCTGCGGCTGGCGCCGGATGCGCCCACCGCGCCCACGCCCAACGCGTCTGTGCCGCCCGCGCCCTCAGCGTCCGCGACCCCCGCTCCTCCCGCGCCCGCCGCGCTTGCATTCGCCGCCGACACCATCGCCCTCTTCGTCGAACGGCTGGGCGGGCTGGGCGTCACGGTCGCCGAGGTGGCTTCGCTCGCCCAGGCGCGGCAGGGGCTCGAGCGCCTGGTCGCGCGCCGCCGCTGGAGCGCGGTCGCCTGCGCGGCCGACCTGTGCTGGGACGGCATCGCGGCGCGTCACACACTCGAGGCGCGCGATGCGCCGTTCGGCCTCAGCCGGGCCGACTGGGCCGTGGCCGAGACGGGCTCGGTCGTGGTGCGCAGCAGCGCCTGCGTGCGGCGCGGCTACTCGCTCGTGCCGCCGGCGGTGGGCTTCTTCGTGGCGGCCCGCCGCATCCTGCCGACCGTCGGCGACGTGCTGCGCGCGCTGCCCGTCGAGGGCTCCGCGCTGCCGAGCTGCGTGAGCTTCATCAGCGGGCCGAGCAGCACCTCCGACCTGGCCGCCATCCACGTCGTCGGCGTGCACGGTCCGGGCGAGGTGTTCGTCTGGGTGATGGCCGAGGAGTAGGCTTTCGGGCACCACCACGGCGCCCGTGACGGGCGCGCTTCAACAACGACGACGCCGGGGGCCCGCTCATGCGACTCGCCTACAGATTGTGGCTCGAGTCGAACGGCCGCGCCTTCGGCGAAGGGCCGGCGGCTCTTCTCGACCTGGTGCGCACCGAGGGCTCGCTCAGCAAGGCCGCGGCCGCGCTCGGCATGTCGTACAACAAGGCCTGGCGCAGCCTGAGGGCCGCCGAAGAGCGGCTCGGCTTTCCGCTGCTCGAGCGGCGGGTGGGCGGCAAGGAGGGCGGCGGGTCGCGGCTCAGTCCGCAGGGCGAAGAGCTCCTGAGGCGCTACCAGGACCTGCGCACCGACGTCGACCGCGAGCTCGAACGCCTGTTCCTGGCGCATTTCTCGGACTGGCCGTAGGCCCCCGAAGGAGACCATGACCAAAACGACTCAGAGCGCCGCCGACTCCCCGGGCGACCACCCTGCCGAAGGCGATCGTGCCGGCGGGCCCCTCACCGGGCTAGATGCCGAAGGCGGTCGCCGCACGGCCGGCGACTCCGCCGGCGAGCACCACCGTGCGCACGGCGGCTCGCGGGCGCACAACCCCTCCGGGCGACTTTGGGAACAGAGCGGTGGCGGCGGAACGGCGGCGCGGCCCGAGCCCGCCTCGTCGCTCCCGCCGGCGTCCGTCCCGCTCGAGGTCCGGCCCGCGCAGCGCATCTGGCTGCAGGAAAAGGGCGTGCGCCTGTTCGGCCCGGGGACCAACGAGTTACTGCGTCGGGTCGACGCGACGGGCTCGCTGAACAGGGCGGCTAAGGACATGGCGATGTCGTATAGCAAGGCGTGGCGCATCGTCCACGAGGTCGAGCAGCGCCTCGGCCTCGAGCTGTTCGCGCGCCGTACCGGTGGCACGGGCGGCGGCGGCTCGTGTCTGACCGACCAGGGCCGCCTTCTGCTGCGGCGCTTCGACGCCTTGTCACAGGCGGCCGACGAAGCGCTCGATGAGCTCTTTGCGACGCACTTCGGCGACCTCTTCCCGGCCGCCCCCGGCGCCGAGGCCGGGCAGCTGCCGCCGGGCGTTGGCCCGCCTTCGGAATAACGGCTACAATCCGAGGTATTGCGAAGCGAGTCGCACCGCCGCCGGTGGAGCGCGAGCCCCGTCTGGTCCGACGGCCATGCGGCTCGCCGGCGCGCTGAAGCTGTTCCCGGTGACGCGGAGGGATGATTTCATGGTCGAGCTCGAGATCGACGGGCAGGCAGTCGCCGTGCCGCCCGGCACGTCCATCCTCGATGCCGCGGCGAGCGTCGGCATCGACATTCCGGCGCTCTGTTACGACAAGACCCTCTCCACCTTCGGCGCCTGCCGGCTGTGCAGCGTCGAGATCGAGGGCCGGCCCAACCTGGCCGCCGCCTGCGCTACCCCGGTGGCCGACGGCATCGTCGTCTACACCGAGTCCGAGGCGGTGGTCGACGCGCGGCGCACCGTGCTCGACCTCCTGCTGTCAGACCATCCCAACGACTGCCTGATCTGCGAGAAGGCCGGCGACTGTCTGTTGCAGGAGTACTGCTACCGCTACGGCGTCCAGCACACGAGCTTCGTCAAGGGCGCGAAGAAGGACTTCGCGTTAGACGATGACAACCACCTCATCCAGCGCGACCAGAACAAGTGCATCCTGTGCGGCAAGTGTGCGCGCGTCTGCGCCGAGGTCCAGGTCACCAACGCCGTCGACTTCGCCGGCCGCGGCTTCGACTCCACGGTGACCACCTCGTTCGATCATCCGCTCGCCAAAGACTTCTGCCGCTTCTGCGGCCAGTGCGTCGATGTGTGCCCCACGGGCGCGCTCGTCAACAAGCAGCTCAAGGGCACGCGCAGCTGGGAGCGCACCAAGGTGCGCACCACCTGCCCGTTCTGCGGCGTGGGCTGCAACTTCGACCTGAACGTGCACGACGACAAAGTGGTCGGCGTCACGGCCAACTTCGATGCCCCCGTCAACCAGGGTTCGCTGTGCGTCAAGGGCCGCTTTCACACCGACATGATCGCGAGCCCCGACCGCATAACGACGCCGCTCATCAAGCGCGACGGCGTGTTCGAGCCGGCAAGCTGGGACGAAGCGCTCGATCTGGTCGCCTCGAAGTTCCTCGAGATCAAGGAGCGCGAAGGGCCCGACGCCCTCGCCGTGCTCAGCTCCGCGCGTTGCACCAACGAAGAGAACTACCTGTTGCAGCGGCTCACCCGCGCGGGCCTGAACACGAACAGCATCGACCACTGCGCACGTACCTGACACGCTCCTACGGTGGCCGGTCTGGCCGCCACGTTGGGTTCAGGCGCGATGACCAACTCGATCGGCGAGATCGAGTTCAACGACGTGCTGTTCATCATCGGTTCCAACGCCCCCGAGGCGCACCCGATCATCGGCAACAAGATGAAGCGCGCCACGCTGCGCGGCGCCAAGCTGATCGTGGTCGACCCGCGGCGCACCGAGCTGGCCGACTACGCGCACCTCTGGCTGCGCCTGCGGCCGGGCACCGATAACGCCCTGGTCAACGGCCTGCTCTACCTGATCATCAGCAACGGCTGGCACGACGAGGCCTACATCAGGGAACGCTGCGAGAACTTCGACGACCTCTGGAAGGTCGTGCAGGCCTACCCGCCCGAGCGCGTCAGCGAGATCACCGGCGTGCCGGTCGCGCAGATCCGCGAGGCCGCCGAGCTCTACGCGCTCACGCCCAAGGCCGGCATCTTCTACACGCTGGGCATCACCGAACACACCACGGGCACGGCCAACGTCATGAACCTGGCCAACCTGGCCATGGTCACCGGCCACATCGGCGTCGAGAACGCCGGCGTGAACCCGCTGCGCGGCCAGAACAACGTGCAGGGTTCGTGCGACATGGGCGCGCTGCCCAACTCGCTGCCGGGCTACCCGAGCGTCAACGACGAAGCCGCCCGCGCGCGCTTCTCGGCGGCCTACGGCGTGACCATGCCCGAGAAGATGGGCCTGCGCATTCCCGAGATGCTCGACATGGCCGTCTACGGCAAGGTCAAAGCCATGTTCGTGATGGGCGAAGACCCGGCGCTCACCGACGCCGACGCCAACCACGTGCGCAAGGCGCTCGACAGCCTCGAGTTCCTGGTCGCCCAGAACCTCTTCATGACCGAGACGGCCAAGTACGCCGACGTCTTTTTGCCGGCGGCCTGCTACGCAGAGAAGGACGGCACCTTCACCAACACCGAGCGCCGCGTGCAGCGCGTGCGCAAGGCGGTCGATCCGCCCGGGCAGTGCCGCCCCGACTGGCAGATCATCGCCGACCTCTCCTGCCGCCTGGGTCACGAGATGCACTACGACTCACCCGAGGACATCTTCAACGAGATGCGCACCCTGGTGCCGCAGTACGCCGGCATCACCTACGAGCGCATCGACAAGGTCGGGCTGCAGTGGCCCTGCCCCGACACCGAGCACCCGGGCACCAAGTTCCTGCACGCCGCCGGTTTCACGCGCGGCAAGGGACTGCTGCAGGGCATCGAGTACGAGGCGCCGGCCGAGCTGTGCACCGACGAGTACCCCATCCTGCTCACCACGGGGCGCATGCTCTACCACTACAACATCATGACGCGCCACTCGGCCAACCTCGAGGCGCTGCGGCCGCACGAGCTCGCCCAGGTCAACCCGCTCGACGCCGAGCGGCTCGGCCTCTCCGAGGGCGACACGGCGAGGGTCGTGAGCCGGCGCGGTTCGATCGCCACTCGCGTGACGGTCACCGACACGGTGCCCGAGGGCGTCGTGTTCATGACCTTCCACTACAAGGAATCGCCGGTCAACGAGCTCACCAACTCGGCCTTCGACCCGGTCACCAAGACGGCCGAGTTCAAGGTCTGCGCGGTGCGCGTAGAAAAGGAGCTCGAGAGCGCCCTCACGGGCGTCGCGCCGGCCGG
>Ga0181529_10006939_pt1 | contig 11406 bp, 5 predicted proteins | sample PEATcosm2014_Bin_36_FD_119763 | JGI IMG/M metagenome (GOLD analysis project Ga0181529, IMG submission 119763) | Peatland microbial communities from MTU Mesocosm Facility, Houghton, MI, USA - PEATcosm2014_Bin10_30_metaG | ecosystem: Environmental > Terrestrial > Soil > Wetlands > Peat | place... | reverse complement strand
GGTCGCCGACTTGACCAGTTCGCTTTCCACATACATCAGCAAGGCTCGCTCGACGCATAGAAAGGTTTCGTTCTCTTTGATCGGCTGCACGGGCAAGTCAAGCTGGCCGAGAGCAAAGTCCGATTCGACCTTGTTTGCCACGGCAACGTAGCTGTCACGCACATCCCGGCTGTTCCGCCATGTTCGCGCCAATCGCACACAAGCATCGATGCCGCCCGTGCTGTTGGCCACGGCCACCGAGGACAGAGATGGTGGCACCTGGCTCTTGAGGGCGGCGAACAGGTCCGTGAGCATGACATGCCGCCCCAGCCTGCTTCGCCAGTTTGCCAGAGCTTCTCCTGCGGGAAGCTCGATGTCGAAGCTGACTTGTATAAGGTGACGTAGATCCTTCTCAGCGTCCTTCTTCTTGAGTTCCTCGTCGCGGCGGTCGCTGTGCAGGTAAGCTAAAGCAACTTCTTGCGGGTTAGCCGAGCCGAAGATCAGCGTCAGTACACCCGTCGAAATGTCTTTCCCCTTGTCGGCCAGTGAATTCAGATCGGCCAGCGAAAGTTTGCCCGCCTCGACCTGTCGCTCTATTTCAGCAACTTGATCCTCACCCAGAAGCGATTTCAGGGCATTCCGGGCCACAACCGATAGCCTGGTATTGCAGGTAGGGGGTTGCTGGCGAGGTCGCATGACCACACCGGCACAATCGAGTTCGATCAATGCGCTGTGAGTTTCTGTTTGCTCCAGAGGCACATACACAACCAGCCGAGGCGGTTGTGTGTCGTTGAGCAGATGATCGATCTCATGACGAAGTTTGAGGAAACTGCCTTCGTATCGGGCAACTGTCGTGTTTGGGAGGGAAAGTTCCGTCGCTGCCGCGCCGTAGGCTTGCTCCGGGTCGTACCAGACGACCAGCCCCTTTTCATCAACCTGCTTGGCGATCAGCTGAACAAGTGATTCTGTGACGACGCCCATCACTTCACCAATCCTTTCTGGCGAAGCTGCTTGCCGATGGAGGACCATTCATACTTGCCGTCGAGGAGTTCTTCCCAGTAGTTCTTGGCCTCTTTCCACGGCACGAGTTCATACAGCGGGGCGATGTTGAGCACAACGCCATCGTTGAGGTCGGGTTCCAAATTCAGGTTTGCCGCCCGACGCAACTTGTCCTCGAAGTCCCGCAGTTCAGAGAGGAAGTCTTCTTGTTCCTCACACTCCTTCGCAAGCCGCTTGGCCTCCTTGCCGGATGCATCCGCCGCCGCCATTTGGTTGCGAAGAGTATCGAGGTGGCTGGCCTCTAAACGAATCTTCGGCTCGACGTAGTTTACCAATGCTTTGAAAAGCAGGTCTTTGTTGAGCCGGTGATAGTAAAGCCAGAGGCTGTAGCTCTTCTTCGAAGACTGGAGAAGCCAATAGATCGGCGCCTTGCGGCGGCTCTTGGAATAGCGGGAAATGTGATCGTCCCAAAAACCGCCTTTACCGGGCTTGCGGAAGTATTCACGCAATTCTTTCACGCCTACAATCTCGCAGGCTTCTCGGTCGATGCTATCTGCTTGATCCTTCCAGATGGCCTCGATTACATCCCGCACTCGATGGACAATGTCTTCCGTGGAGTCGCGATCATCAACGAGAATCCCGTCCTTGCTGATGCTGAGTGGATAACCTTCGGGGGGTGTCGTCAACGGCAGGCCGTTCGTTCCTTGTAGCATTCCGGGTGAGCAGGTAGGGAGCGACTGAAATGCGGAATGCACCTTTCGCTCAATGCTCTGGCTGCAAACGAAGCGGATGTCCCAGCGCCCAAAAGTTGCTCCGACAAAGTAGCTAATTCTTCTCTTCATTTCTTCGTTGGAGAACTGAACGAAGTCAGATCTATATATGTTCTGAATCTCAATTCCAGGCCCACGCTCTGGTTGGCTTGCAAAACATTGATTCCAAGTTTCTTCTGTGATGCCGTACTCCATCGCGGCTCTGCGATCAAGGTCCATTCGGGTTGTTGCGAACATTGATGCTGCCGCATGATATTGCTGGTATTCAATGCGAATCTCTTCTGTTGAGATACCGTAAAACGCGCTGTACTCCTCGTTCCGGGAGTCGATGGTCCTTCTCAGATCGAATGCTTCCCGACAACTAGTTGCGAGGGCTTCCTTCTCTTTGCCATATCTTTTGGGAAAAGGAGATGCACTCAGATAACCAGCTTGCCAATGGCGACTGCTCGTAAGGCATCGCACGAGATACTCGAATACCGAGCAGTTCAGAATTCCAAGCGCATACCATAAATCGCTATCATGGTCGGCATAAATACCAGGCCCACCGTTATCGCAAATGCCACCTGAGGGCATCGGTCGCACACTTAACCCCTTGTTTGTTACAAGAGGGTAGGTCAATCCGTGCCGAAAGTGAAACTCTGTCCCGGTAATGCTCCTTCCAATCGATCTCCCCTTCAACTCCTCTGCCGCTTTGATCTCTTTACCGTTATCTCGCCAGTTCAACAATAGATGAAAGTCAAAAAAGAATGGAGAGTAGTCGCCACCTTTGCTGTACTGTATCCACGATTTCTCTTTTCCGATCTGTTCCGGTGCGACTTCCCATCGTAATCGCAAAAAACGATCATTGTCACCGGTTTGGCATCCTATGGCGACCTTGAAGCCGCTCTCTGCAAAGGGCTGATGTGTTCGGAACAACTCCAATGCCCATCTTTTTGTCCAATACGCAATGGGTGATCCCGGAAGCGATCCGAACACCGACTGGGATAGTGAATACACTTGTTGGTTTGGAGATGACTGTAGAAGCGACGAAGCGCACAATTTCAGAGAGTCACATTTGTCATCAGCATCGACGTCAAGCAATCGAAAGAACACACTCTGCTCAACTGGGATTCGAGACAGAGTAATGGCGCACGTCTCGACAACTGCTGTATCGAGGATGCCATTTCCGAGATCAGCCAGCGAAGAAATCGAGGATTGATGAAGCAAAACTTGTTCACGAAGTCCTTGAGAAGACGAGATCGTGAGAAAGGTGCGTGAGCAAATTACTCCAACGTATCCATCGCCTCGACTAAGTTCAATCATTCTCTGGAGAAAAGCTGTATGAATCTCCACCTTTGACAAAGGGTAAACGTCATCGATATAAGATTTGCTTGGAATGCTGGCTTCGCCAAATGGCGGGTTCATCAGCACTACCTCATACCGCTTATGGCAAAGATCCACAAAGGCAAATCCCCGCACCGCGTCTCCGGCGAACAAGCGTCGTTGGAGCTTCTGTCCGTTTTGTGCTTTCTCAGCATACAGACTGAGAGCTTCAATTACCTTGGCTTCAGCCTGCTCAAAGAACTGGGTATCAGTGATTCCAGAAAAGTCAAACCGTTGTTGCTGTACTGCTGGTTTTTCGTTGCCGAATAGACTCCGCTGAATTGCCACGGGACCTACGGTCCATTGCTTCCTAGCCTCCGCGACAGTTTCCCGAATCTCCATTTCGATCTTGAGCAGCGAACCAGCTTCTCCAGCCAGCTTCATCTTGTCAAAGACGACCTCAACAACTTGGCCAAGAAACTTCGGTTCCAACTGGCTGACGAATTCCTTGAGCATCTGCTCTTCACCTGGCATTGGTTCTGCGCAAACGAAGTTTGACCGGGTGATCGTGGGTCGGTCCTTCTTCAGCCCCATCTCCTGATAGGCGCGCTGGCAACGGAGCCACAGGGCAAGAGCCGCGATCTGGCTCGCGCGCAGGTCTATATCGATGCCATGCAGGTTGTGCGCAAGGATTAGGCGGGGCGCATCCCGACGCAGGTCATCCAGCGTTTCGTAGTCTTGTTTCAGCGCAGGTCCGAGGTCCGTGTCGGCGTAGGCTTCCTCATAAATCGTAAGAAACAGATCGAAGCAATAGAGCAGGAAGTGGCCGCTTCCGCAGGCCGGGTCGAGAACCTTCAGCTCCCGTGGGTCTTTCTTCGCGCGATGTGGGATGTGAGCCGGTTGCTTGAGCAGCTCTTCCTGCGAAAGATCGTCCCGCTCCTCGGCAGCGGCTTTGGGCGGCTGTTCCCCGTCCTTCAGGAAGATTTCGGTAGCGCGGCGGACCATGTATCGGCACTGGTCCTTGAGCGTGGTGTTCCCCTTCCGCATCTCGTACCAGATGCGGCCCAGCGTATTGTCGGTGAGGAATTCGACGACGTAGCGTGGCGTGAAGAACTGGTTGCGGAAGGCCAGTTCATAAGAATTTCGGGGTGCCTGGCTTTCCCTGCGGGCCTGATCGCGCAGCTCCTTTGGAGTGAAATACTGGTAAACCCAGCCAATCGTCTCATCCTGAGACCAAATCTTTGGCCATTCGTCTCGCAGCTCGGTTTCATCGGGCTTGATGCCGCCGCCATTCAGCAGGTCCAACACATCATCGAGCACCTTTTGCCGAGGATAGAGCCGATTAGCCGAATCGTTGGGACTGAACAATACTCCGATTTCCTCAGAGAGCAGGCCGCCCAGCCAATCCAGAAAGCGACGATAAGCAACGTCCTGATGGCCTCTGTTGAATAGGCGCTCCTCTTCGGGGTGGTCTGCCAGATAGAATTTCACGCCGTTGGAGTTGATACCCCGGCTGACCGCTTCACGGAACTTCTGCCCGCCTACATAGACATCACGGGCCTCCATCATCTTGTAGGCGCAGAGCCGGTTGAGATGCGTGAAAGCAATTTCCCGCACCAACTGGTCGAGAGCGTCTTTGGGCTTGAAGCCACGAGCTTTGATGTGGCCGAAGTGATCGAGAATATCCCTGCGCGCCGCTTGCTCTTCTTCGGTCAGGTGAGTCATAGCAGCGTTCGGATCGGCAGTGACCTGATCCTTTTTGGCGAAGATGCCGTACTTTCCCTCAAGCTCCTGTGACACGGAGTCTTCGAGCAGCTTGCGGCACTGCGTCACGACGTTGCGGAGCTTGTTGCGAATCTCTTGGTTCATGTTACGTCGTCCCTTGCGGCCGCGAATGCTCCGCTTGCAGCTTGATTCATTTTTGGCCGGCTGTTCACAAGATCATGCAGCGGTAGGTAAACAACCCGAATCGCTTCGACGGCCTGGTCATTGTTCACTCCAGAATGATGATTGCGCCTTCATCGATGCACTTCTGAAGCGAATCCCGTATGAGTTTTAAGGTTGTGTCGAGTTCCGCTTGCGTCTGAATGGGGCGATTGAAGAACTCCGAAACGCGAATCTTTCGCACGGGTGCTTTCTTCTCGCTGCCAATCGACAGTTCTTGCAGCTTGACCAAAACTGATGACTTCAACCCGTCCACAGCACAGAGATCGGACTCCATCTCAGTTAGACTGGCTTTGCCCAGTGACGTTCCCTTGGATACAGCATCCTTGTCCTCGTCAGTGCCAACACGTCCTAACAGCGACGACAACAAAGACGAAGCTATTCCTGGATTCGTTGCTTCCAGAGGCCCCCACTCACTGCGATTCTGGATCTCCTCGATGGCCGATTGGTATGCGCTCTTGCGGCGTTCAAATAAATCGATGTAGGCGTGTTTGTAAGCATCCTGCACAGCCTTGGTGCGATGAACAATGTCGTCCCATGAATCGAGGAACTGTTCGGAACCCAACAGGTTGGTCAGCTCCTCAACGCTAGTGGCAATTTCAGGCGAGGGGCAATGGGATGCAAGCCGCGGCCAGATTTGTTCGGTAGCGAATCGGGATTTCCGCAAGAGCGCAATGGCCTCGGTGCCCAGCGATTCCCGCATTTTTCGCACTTTGTCTCTGGCCTCTGCAAATTGCGGTCCGTCCTCGGTGAGGAAGCGTACACAGTCGTCAGAGGCAGATGACTGTATGCCCACAAGAGTTTGGTGGAATTCCGACAACAACGGCAGGATCGGAAGACGGTGGGCTTCGGCGGTGGCCTTCAGAGGGTACAGTTTTTCCAGTTCCTCCGCAGCCACTTTCTTGAACGCCGCGGCAATGGCGCCCTCTTCAACATCGACTTCCTCGCCGGTGAGGTCTTCCAATTGCTTCACCGCTTGGGTGAGTGTTTTGAGTCCGACCGACTGCCGAGGAGAAAACAGCGACGAACGGAAAGCCGGATTGTTGGTGAAGGGTGTCCGGGATGCTGGGTCTTGGTAATTGTGAAAGCGATTGCCCTGATAGGTGACTTCTATCTCGCCCGCCCGGAACAAAGTGGCGAGGATCAGCCGAAGTATGTCACGTTCCCAACCGTACGGCGTACCGCCGAACCTCTTTTCCAACGCCTTACCCATGCGGCTGTCCTTGCTGCCATAGCTGTGTTCGCTCTTCAGGTAATCGAGGACTTCCTTGACGACATCAGCGTTCGTGTTGACTATGTTCCTTGGGCCATCCTTGACGACCAAACCTAATCCGTGTTCGCCGACGTAGAAGACGTTGGGCAGTGCTTTGAGATCAGCCGCTTTGAGGATGTGTTCGGCTTCATCGCCCTTCAGAGGCCGAGAACCCATCTGCAACTTCGGGTACAAGTCAGGAACGACCTGCCAAAAGAGTTTCTTCAAGATTTCGCCCAGGCTCTTGCCTAATGCGGACGCATCTTTCTGTACGCCCCGGAACATGCCTGTTCCACGTTCCATTGCCTCGGTCAACTTCTCTCGCAAGCGGGTTTCGTAGCTGTTTTTGGAGTTCTTTTCATCCTGAAGACAAGTCGCCTCGTCGGGGCTGATTTTCTGCTGGGCGCTGAGCTGGTTGTACTTGTCCACCATTTTGCGTGAGGCGTGAAGTTGTCCGACCAATTCATCGATTTCGGGCGTGAGGCAGAAGAGCCAGTAAGGATCGTTTTCGTGAGACTTTTGCTGGCTTTCGGTGCGAATCTGTTCAATACGCTTGGTGAGCTCGTCGGCATCCTCGGTTCCGCACAGGGTCAGCGGAAGTTCGCCCTCCTCGCCAATGTTGGTGCCATCGGCGCTAATGCCAATTCGGAACGAGCGATTCTGGTAGCGAAAGGTCTTAAACTCCGGCTCATCAAAGATCTGCTGGAGTGCGGTACGTGTCAGTTCATTCCGATCACGGGGCTTCGGTTCGAGATGGCCCCTGCGTTCGGTTTCCCAGTTCTTTTCTTGGGCGGTCTGGAGCTTCCAGCCTTCCTCCGTATTGCGAATGAACTGGGCGGCATTCAACCGTGCAACGGCGGCTTGAACTTCACTCAGGGGCGTTGCTTGGCCTACTTCATCGACCAGCACAGCGGCGATATTGGCCTCCGTGCGGGGCAGATCACGAATGAACTCTAGGAGGCAGGTGGCCTTGGCCACACGCAATGCCCAACCGTGATCTTCGGGATCATTCTTGAACCGCTCGGCAATTTGGTAAATGTCTGTTCGTTTCTCATTCGAGAGGTTGCCCTCCACCAACTCGAACACCTTGTCGAGCGTCACGAGCGCCCCAATGGGCTTCTTGGCGAATGCCGTCCTATCAGACACCAGCATCTCATACGCCTGCTTGATGATCGTACGGTTGCTACCACCGTAATGGCGCGGGGCGCCCGGCTGAAGCCGAATGCCCGACATGATCCCAATGCAGAGATCGATGTAATGTGGCGGATAGGGATAAAAGTGAATGAAGTCACTCTCGTTGATATCTGTGCGACGGGTTGTACGTTCGAGCCTCAGCGCCGCGTTTAACTGGCCTTGGTTCTCGGCGAATAACTTTTTCAATGGCTGCGTTGCGTCGGATCTTTTCGCTAAAACACGCTTAGTGGCCACTTCTCGTATGTCGGATGGGGCAAGGTCAACACGATAGTGAAACCGGTCTTGCAACTTTGCCAATTCAACCCGCTTGGAATCAATGGCCGCTACCACCTCATCAAGTTTTTCTTGAGATGTGACCACAATCCAGCAGGGGGCGATGATCTTGCGCTCCTTCAGTAGGTTTTTACCGACTCTGCCGAATTCTTCAATTGTCGCCCGCAAATCTTCGATCTTATCGCCGCTACGAGCGACGTGTTGTCCGACCTCATCAATAATGAATACAAGGGCTTTACCCTTACGGCGGCGTCCCCAGAGTTCGAACGTTCGCTTAACCACCTTGCTGACAGAGATCGATGCGTCTCTATTGCGTTGGGAGTGCGACCACGAATCCACAGAAGGATAGAGCTTCGGATCGAGCTGATGCAGAATGGCGCTCGCGCGAGATAGTTTTTGCGCGCCGACCCGAACTGTTTCCCAGTCCTTTTTTAGCAGAGTCTCGCAGATGGCGATGAACTCAGGCAAACTACCTTCGGCCTCAAGTTCAATTTCTAGTTCTGCAATGTCAAAGTCTTCCGAGTACCCAAGCTCTCTCAAGAGGACTGTATACATTAACTCAGCAATTCGCTGTGTAACCTTCCGTGTATCGGCTTCTTTCGCCACTTCAAAGAGGATTACTTCGGTTGGAATCTGAGCATTGATGAGATCGAGCAAGTCACTGGTGCGGGTATCGCCAAGTTGCTGCTTGAATAGATCTGCAAATTTGCTGCCAAGAACTACACGGTTTTCCAGCGCATAACCGAGATTCTTAGCAAACGAGCTTTTGCCGGACCCGAAGAAACCCGATACCCAAACACCTACACTTTCGTGAGGATCGCTGGGCGCATCAGCAACGGCTCTGAGGAGATGATGGTACTGTTCCCGAATGCTGTCGGTGGCAACGTATTCCGTGATTTCATCATGAACAGATTGCTCGTCCGCTTGATCGACTTGGATAATCTCCTCGATCTTGCGGCTGAGATCACGTGCTAGCAGTTCGCCAATTGTCTTCATTTGGTTACCCTTGCCTCAGCCATAGATTTTGACTCGATAGTTGCCCAGTGCATCCCGGTCTTTCAGTTCCATGAAACGCAAGCCCGTCGTGCCTTCGATGGAGCCGGGGTAAAAAAGGATCGTTGTCACCTTGGTTTTGCCTTGCATCTTGTCGAGGAGCATCGACATATGAAAAAACCCTGGCGACATTGCTGCCACTCGGGTCAGGAAGACGATTGAATTTGCCGGGTTGATTGAGGCGAGCTGCTCTGCGAGCAAATCCCACAGCGGAATCCACACCTTGCTCGACAAGTATGTGGTCACCTGCTGCTGGGCTTCAATGTAGCCTCGCGTTGTCTCCAATGCGATGACAGCGTCAAGACCTTCGTCATCGTCCTTTTGATGAACCTTCTCCAACGCCGCCCAAAGCAGTTCCGACATGGAGATGATGCAAACCTCTTTGCCGACAGCTTCGAGGCGAGTGGCCAGAAGCTTGATCTCCCGCCGCATCTCCCATTCATCGGTCGAGTCGTAGCGCATGATCGCAAAAGGCAAATCATGGTAGACGTTGATCCTGGGCGGTACCGCCTTCAAGTCGCTTTCGAGAGGATCGATTTTATTTTTGAGTGAGGACATCTGCATACTCCTCAAGGGTTTCAGCAGGGAAGGTAAGCCGTGTGACGCTGCCAGCAACGTGATACTCCAATAAGCCGCACTGGTGAGCTTCAAACAGGTATCGCTCCACTTCTCCCTTCGTCAGAAAGAACAGCTTCCAGACTGGCAACTCGATCAGCTTAGCTCCTGATGGTTGACGCTGTTTGAGACAAAACACGACATATGCAAAGGACTCGATGGGAAAGTATGCGGGAGCGATCTTCTTGTTGACGGCCCCGCGAAGCACTCCGAAGTCCCGAAGGGCCGAAAGCAATCCCTGGGATATGCGGGTGATCGTTGGTTCGGACCAATGGCCGGTCGTCTTCCCTTCATCCACCCACTTTGCCAGTGACCGCTGGAAATCCGGTACGTTAATGTCCACCAAACCTTTTGTGTGCAGCGGAAAAAGGATTTGAGTAACGGCATCGTGAAGCAATCGGTCCGCGTGAGCGGAGTGAAAATACAACAACCGCCCGAGAGCGGCAGCCGGGAACTTTCCTCGAACGAGGGTGACAAGCGCTTTCGTGACGGATTCTTTGATGAGGTAGCGTTGCCGGAAGATCGCCAGGATGTCCTCGACGCGAGAACGGGACGCCTTCCCAAACACATTTTCCCGCCGCAGCCTGCGGATATTCTCATCTACCGAAGCATCGACATCCCAGTGGGAAAGCAGCGTCTTCGTGTCACCTATCAATGCGCCCGCTTTGATGATCTTGGACGAGTAAGGAGCCGAATCCCTATGCCGGTTCTCGTTGCTAGGTTGTTGTCGGTCCGCCATCGTCGATCCTCACAACGCGTTATCATTGGCACCGTCTGCCCTGGTTACATGGACTTCTAGGCGTCCAGATGTGCCCAAGTCGCATCATTCATCGGTTTTTTTCTTGGTCGCCGCCGCAACCTGCTTAAGCAAAGTGTCGAGGTCTTCCCGCTTAAAAAGGCGGTAGTCGTTCACCGGATGGCGAATGGCAGCGACCTTGCCAGCATTGACCCAATTACGGAGCGTATTCGGCGAAACGCCGAGATACTCAGCAGCTTTGGAAATTCGGAAGTAAACCGACAGCTTTTCCACTTCGAAGCTCTCCGACTTGCCGATCCCCGGTTCAGAAACCAAACCGACTCTCCCAACCCTACCAAAGTTCGTTATGTTTGCCAACACACCCAAACAATTGTGTGGAGAGCGCAACTACCGCCCTTTTTTATCAAGCATTTGAGGGAAGAGCGAGTCACGACGCTGCAATTCGTACCAATCACTGAGCCTTGCTTTCACGGCGCAGTGCGACTTGGACAAAACAAATCGCGTCCTCTAGTTGACGGATATTTCGTATATTGGCATTTTACCGGGGACGGACCAGTTCATCTGTTGGACTCAAAACGAAACTGTGCTTTCCAGTCTGTTTCCTCGCCCAAAGTCAGGTACGCCTCGAAGGGTTTGCCTTGTTTGGAAATGAAGCCTTTGAGCAAAGCAGTCTTGCCCTTCGTGCAGAGCGTCTCGACCTGTTTCGGGGTGATGGTCTTCTTCGCGATGGTTTCGCTGAGGCTGAAGTTGCAACCGTCGCGGTAGCGGCTGCATCCGTAGAAGTTTTGTCCATTGGGCTTCTTGACTGTGCCCTGCTTGCATTTCGGGCACACGAGCGACCCTGGCGGCGGGGCTGTGCCGGTCCTTGCCGGCGCTGAACCGTTCGACGCCAGGGCAGGCTGCGGCGCGAGGTGCAACTGCGCCAGTTCCTTCTTGAGCTGGCCATCTATGCTGGAAACCACGGCGAGGTACTGGGCTTTGCCTACTGCAATATCGTCGAGCTGCTGCTCAAGGGAGCGCGTGTAGTCGTACTCAAGAAAGGCGAAGTGGCCTTTGAGCGAGTCGATGAGCAGGATACCGAGGTCCGTGGCTCGCAGTATCTTCTTTGAATCGTCGATGTAGTTGCGGGTGATGATGTTCTTGAGGATGGCCGGGTAGGTCGAGGGCCGTCCGATTCCTTCATGTTCCAGTTTCTTGATGAGGCTTGCCTGGGTGTAGCCGTTCGGCGGGCGCGTCTGCTTGTTCAACACGCGGGCGCTGTCGGCATG
>Ga0181529_10006937_pt1 | contig 11406 bp, 5 predicted proteins | sample PEATcosm2014_Bin_36_FD_119763 | JGI IMG/M metagenome (GOLD analysis project Ga0181529, IMG submission 119763) | Peatland microbial communities from MTU Mesocosm Facility, Houghton, MI, USA - PEATcosm2014_Bin10_30_metaG | ecosystem: Environmental > Terrestrial > Soil > Wetlands > Peat | place... | reverse complement strand
TTCCGCGTCGCCGGTTCTTTGCCAAGACCGCCGGCGGCTTGGCCGGTGTCGGGGCAATGATAGCATCGCTCGACGCCCTCTTTGGTCAGGAAAACGGCACCGCGGCCGGCAGGAAGGTCAAAATCGCCGCCATCGCTCTGGCCACGGTCGATGGGATGCTGGAGAACAACTATGCCCGCGGACTGCGGATGGCCGAGATCAGCCTCCGCGACAAGCCGGATATCATCTTGCTGCCCGAGGCATTTGCTGCCGGATACGGCGAGCAAGCCCTGGCCGACTATGGCGAAGAAGTTGCCAAGAGCAAACATCTGGCGAAATTCCGGCGGCTGTCGGCCACTGCTCATTGCATGATCGTTCTCGGTTATCTGGAGAAAGTCGAAGGCGATCGGCGGCTGCGGAACGCGACCGCGATTTATGATGGCGGGCAACTCCTCGGCCGGCACTACAAACACAATCTGTGGCCGGATTCCCAGCGGCCTTATCGCGATGAGCCGTCGATGATGGTTGCGGGCAAGGAGATCGAAATCTTCCACACCCGGCTGGGACGTTTTGCGGTCCTGATCTGCTATGAGAACTCCTTTGCGACGAACTGGGACTCGCTGCGTGGCAAGGTGGACTTCGTTCTCAGTCCCTACAACTGCGAGGGCGATTCGTCCCGTCATAACGTGAGCAATGCCAAACGGCTGGGCATTCCCTCAGCTTGGGCCGATCGCACGGGAACGGTCTACCGCGGCAACGGTGGTTACACGGTGAACCGGGGGACGGCCGGCTTGGTCGGTGCCAACGGCAAGACCATTGTCCATTCACAGGCGGGCATCGAACGGATCGTCGTTGGAGAGTTGGAAATCCGTAAACCGTCTCCGTGAAAAAAGGCATCACCTACTTGATTAGGGCAGGTAGGCGTCCAACAGGATTGTTCGGCTCGACGGAGTTAGTCGAACGGCGCCCAGACTGGCGGGCAGCAGTGCGGTTCCACCCCGCGCCAGCACAACGCCGGACGGATCGCCCTCGATCTGCACCGCTCCTTCGATGACCACGATAATGTGGCAGCGCCGGTCGCCGCCGGCCACCATCGGGGCATCAAACTCCCAGCGGTCCAGCAGAAACCGCTCGCACTCGACCAGCCGACTCACTTCGGGCCGCTTCGTGGCACGCGGCCGCTCGGGCCCAACCGGTCCCCGTTGGAAGTCGACCGCAGCGAGTCCCTGCTCGACGTGCAGCGGCCGCGGTTTTCCGTCCAGTCCCAGGCGGTTCCAGTCGAATAACCGATAGGTTACATCGCTGGACTGCTGAATCTCGGCGATCAACAGCCCCGCGCCCAGGGCGTGGACCGTGCCGGCCGGTATGAAAACGCAGTCGCCCACCGCCGGCTGAAAGATGTTGAGACAATCCTGGCAACGCCCCTGACCGATAGCCGCCGCCAACGTTTCGCGGTTCACGTTCGGTTTCAGGCCGGCGTACATCACGCTGCCCGGCTCCGCCTCCAAGACGACCCAGGCCTCGGTCTTGCCCAGATCGGGCGGATCAAGCCGCGCGGCTTGAGCGTCGTTGGGGTGTACTTGGACAGAGAGCTTCTGGGCCGCATCGAGGAACTTTAACAGCAGGGGGAACCGCGGTTGAGGGTGATGTCGGCCCAGCAATTCGGCGCCGCATCGCCTGACGAGGTCCCCCAGCGAAGTTCCGGCCAACGGCCCGAATTGGACCAGGCTCTGGTCCCGCGCATGATCGCAGATTTCCCAGCTTTCGGCCCAATCGCTGCCGGGATCGAGATGCTTTCCGAGCGAGCTTTCCAGCCGGCGGCCTCCCCACAGATAGCGGCGGAAAATCGGCTGAAAACGAAGTGGATAGAGCGTTGTCGACACGGCAATCCTCCCTGGCGGAACGCGACAGACGGATTATGGCCGGTTGTGGGCAGCCGGGCAAGGTAGGCCTTGGTCACGGACTCCATGACGGCGTGATCGTAGATTGCGGCGGTCGGGCGACAGGAGGTTGACTCGTCTCCGGAGGAAATCGCCGACGGTTTTGTTCTGCAGGTCGATCATCATGGGACACGCCGTTGTTCACCGATGGTGGTCAGCGAGGTCCCGTAGCTGCCCCGCCAGCTTTTCCTGTTTTCTTGCTTCGATTTGCCGATGGCTTATAATTCCAAGGGCTGAAAAAAGGGGGACAGGCACCTCACAACGACCGTTTTTCGCGGTGTGTACAGCCATCGCTTCGGAGCCAATCCCCTTTTTCAACTGGCTGTTAGGTCCGGGGCATGCGGTAAAGTGGGCTGATCTGCATTTCTCACACATCACAGGGAATCGGAGCTGGCGGAAAACATCATCGCCACAGTTAGCATTCGGCGTATTTAGCGACGTACATTGCTCAACTCGATAAATGATGGTATCATAGAGCTTGTTGCAATTGTCACTGGCTGGCTTATGTATATCTCAACGGCTCTACCGAAAATTATCTCCTGGCTATTGGCGACGGCACTGGCCGGTCAACCCATGGCCGGGTTCTCGTGCGGTTGCAACGTGGCCAGCGCGAGTTCTGCGGCGCAGCCGGCGAAGCAGCGGTGCTGTTGCTGCTGTTCGGCCGAGCGATGCTGTTGCTGTGGTTTGGCCCATCGTCGTGTCAGCGAGAGCAAGCCGGCGCGAGCGTGCTGCCAGCACAATTCGAGCCGCGAGAATGTCCCGCTTGGCGACCGCGTCTGCCATTGCGGTTCACGGGCTCCGTCGCCGCCCACGGTTCCGGCGGAACGCAGCTATTCTGATGATCTGGCAGCTTCCGTGTGGTGCATGTACACCGCTACGGTCGATGCATCTGCCGACCACGGCGAAAGATGGGCCGCAAGTCTGTCCATCGCCTTCGCGTCGGCCTCGGAACACTGCATTGCGCTCTGCCGATTGAGATTCTGATTCCCTCGCTCTAGAGGGATTTTGCGCGCCCGTTTTCCGCGCGCAGATCATCCTTTCTCGGCGTTCACCCCGTGTGAGCGGCAAGTTTGTAGGCGAGTCCCGAAGGAGCGTCCGTCAATAGCCCGGGGGGCGCAAGCCCCTGGCATTGAGAGCGTTTTTACGGTGGGGAAGCCCCGCAGGGGCGGCAGAGGCGTCTAACGCCCCGCTGGGGCTTGGAAGATACAAGAAAAAAACGCGACTACCGGGGCTTACGCCCCGGGCTATTGATTACCGCCGCTCCGCGGCTGGTTTCCGAAAAAAGCGAAGGGGTGCCGTATGACTGCTAAAGATATTCTTCGCGCGGCTGCCGATGTCGTTACGGGCGCCGCGGTCGTTGCCGACATCGTCCAGACCGAGACGACCGGGGGGCCGCAGGGAGACGGGCCGCGCGAACCGGCGGACGAACCGTTGACCCGCCGGCAGAAATTGCGGCTCGTGAGCCTGGTGATTCTCAAGCGACTACGATTCATCGCCATCTTAGCGGGCGTCGGGCTGTTTATCGGCTATTGGGACACCGTGAAGAACTACTGGGACAAGTGGACCCAGCCGCAAACGGTCAGCGTCCACCAGCTCACGCCGGGACAGGAGTTCTACTGTCCCATGGATCCGCAAGTCATCCGTTCGACCTACGAGCCCAACGGCGACGTGCCGAAGTGCCCGATTTGCGGCATGCCCCTGTCGATTCGCAAGAAGGGCGAGGCGGCAAAGTTGCCGGCCGGCATCACGGGCCGGGTGCAACTGTCGCCGGAACGAATCCAACTTGCGGGCATCAAGACCGTGCCTGTGGAGTACCGGCCGATGGCCAAGCAGACCAAGACGGTGGGCTACGTGGCCTTTGACGAAAGCCGCTTGTCGCGGATCGTGAGTCGCGTGGACGGTTACGTGGAAAAGCTCTACGTGGACACGACCTTCACCATGGTCCACAAGGGAGACCCGCTGGCCGAGATTTACAGCCCGGAATTGTACAGCACGGCCCAGGAACTTCTGGTGGCGACCCGTAGCGGAGGAGTGGGCGATCTGGCGGCCGCCGCCCGGAACAAACTCTTGCTCTTCGGCGTCAGCCAGCAGGAGATCGACGGCATTGCGGCGTCGGGGAAACCGTCGCTGCGGCTGGTGATCCGATCGCCGCAAACCGGCTACGTCGTCGACAAGAAGATCGTCGAGGGCGCGAGCGTGGAGGCGAAGATGACGCTTTTCGAGGTGGCCGACCTCTCGACGGTTTGGGTCGAGGCCGATGTTTATGAGAAGGACATTCCCTATCTTCGACCGGGGCAGGAAGTCGAAGCCACGGTCGAGGCCTATCCCAATCGCACCTTTGCCGGGAAGCTGGCCCTCGTTTATCCCCAGTTGGACATTGCGACGCGGACCAACCGCATCCGCTTCGAGTTGGCCAATCCTCGACACGAGCTTCGTCCCGGCATGTTCGCCGCGGTGCAGATCGACACGCCGCTGGAGAGCATTGAACCCTACAAGAGCCTGGCGGCCAAAGTTCCTTCCCGCCTCATCCCGAAAACGACGAACGTGAGGGCAGCGGCGTTAGAGAAAGACAATGATGGGGCCGGGCTCCACGGCACCGGCCCTCACCCTAACCCTCTCCCAAAGGGAGAGGGGACCGGCGGCACCGGCCCTCACCCTAACCCTCTCCCAAAGGGAGAGGGGACCGGAGCGTCTCATTACGAGTTCCTCGCGGTGCCGGAGCGGGCCGTGATCGATACCGGCTCGAAGAAAGTGGTTTACGTGGAGCGGGAGTCGGGAACGTTCGAAGGGGTGGAAGTCAAACTGGGGCCACGCCAGGACGCCTACTTCCCGGTTCTTGCCGGCCTCAAGGCGGGCGATAAGGTGGCCGCCGCGGGCGGATTCTTGATCGACGCCGAAACGCGGCTCAATCCGGCGGCCGCCGCGACCTATTTTGGCGCGAGCGGCGGGCCGCAGGCCAGCGTTCGTCCCGTTACTCCGGCAAACACGAGTGCGAACTCCAAGGCGGCGCCGCCGCCACAAGCCACGGCGGAAGCCCACGACGAAGACATCGAGAACATCAAGCAACTGCCCGAGGCCGACCGGAAGCTGGCGCTCGCGCAGCACGCTTGCCCCATTACGGACGCGCCGTTGGGCTCGATGGGTGTTCCGGTGAAGATCACGCTTCGTGGGCAACCGGTCTTTCTCTGCTGCCAAGGATGCGTCGGCAAGGCCAAGAAAGACCCGGACGGGACACTGCGAAAAGTGGCCGAATTGCGGGGAAGGAGCCGACCATGATCGAAAAAATCATCGAATTCTCGATTCGCAACCGCTTCGTGGTGATATTGGCGACCCTCGGCATCACGATCTGGGGCATTCACGCGGTGATCAACACGCCGGTCGATGCGATTCCCGATCTCTCGGAAAACCAGGTGATCGTCTTCACCGACTGGATGGGTCGCAGCCCCAAGGAGATCGAGGACCAGATCACGTATCCGCTGTCGGTCAACTTGCAGGGCTTGGCGGGCGTCAAGGCCGTGCGCTCGAGCAGCGAATTCAACTTCTCGATGATCAACATCATCTTCGAGGACAACATCGACTTCTACTTTGCCCGCGAGCGCGTGTTGGAGCGGCTCACCTTGGCCAGCACGTTTTTGCCGCCGGGCGTGGTGCCCTATATGGCCCCCGATGCCACGGCGCTGGGCCAGATTTTCTGGTATACGGTCGAGGGTGAGGGGCAGGACTTGGGCCGCCTGCGCGCCATTGAGGACTGGTACGTCCGCTACCAGCTCAACTCGGTCCCCGGCGTGGCCCAAGTGGCTTCGGCCGGCGGTTTCCCCATCGAATATCAGATCGACGTGGACCCCAACAAGCTTCGCGCCTACAACGTGACCCTCGGCGAGCTGTTTTCGGCCGTGGCGCGGTCCAACTCGTCGGTCGGCGGCAAGGTCGTCCAAAAAGGGAACGCGGAATACATCATTCGTGGCGTCGGCTGGATCGAGAACACCAAGGACATCGAGAAGATCGTGGTCAAGGCCGACCCGCAGAAGGGCACGCCGATCTGCGTCTCGAATCTCGCCGTGGTGAGCCAGGGATCCGAGTTCCGCCGCAGCGCGTTGGAGAAAAACGGCAACGAGGCCGTCGGGGCCGTGGTGATGATGCGGCACGGCGAGAACCCGCTGGAAGTCACCCGGCGGATCAAGGCCAAGATCCAAGAGCTTCAACCTGGATTGCCCGAGGGAGTGCGGATCGTGCCCTTCTACGATCGCACTCGACTCATCCACGGCGCCATCGAGACCGTCACCGACACGCTCCGGGACGAGATGATAATCGCCTCGCTGGCGATCCTGCTGATTCTCATGCACCTCCGCAGCGCGGTGCTGATTTGCATGACTCTGCCCTTGGCGGTGTTGGTGTCGTTCATCCTCATGCGGCATTTCAACATCGCATCGAACATCATGTCGCTTTCGGGAATTGCCATTTCGATCGGCATTCTGGTGGATCAGGCGATCGTGATGGTCGAAAACGCGACCCATCACCTGACGGCCCATTTCGGTCACAACGTGAAGATCACCGGCGACACCCGCGAGATCGTGATTCCCGCCTGCCGCATGGTGGGGCGGCCGATCTTCTTCTCGGTAATCATCATCCTGCTGTCGTTTATTCCCGTGTTTGCCTTGACGGGCCAAGAGGGCAAGAACTTCCATCCGCTGGCCTTCACCAAGAGCTTCGCCATGATCGGGGTGGCGATCCTTTCGATCACGCTGGTGCCCGCCCTGATCCCCACCTTCATCAAGGGCCGGCTGCGGGCCGAAGAAGATAGCTGGCTGGTGCGGAACATGATCGCCATCTACAAACCGTGGCTCACGTGGCTCATGCCGCGGTGGAACCTGGCGATGTGGGCGTTTTCGGCGCTGTTGATTCTCGGCGCCGGCCTGTTCCCGATCAACGCCATCGTGCCGATCCCTTGGCACTGGTGTTTTCTGGCCGTCGTCGGGGTGACGATGGCGATCACTGTCATCTTTACGCGGGGCGCGCGGTGGCAGCTTTTGTCGTTTGTCACGCTAGCGGCTCTCGCGCTGACGGCCTACGGCTTCCCCAAGATCGGCGTGGACTACATGCCCCCGCTGGACGAAGGCAGCATTCTCGACATGCCGGTCACCGTGCCGCGGGCGTCGGTGACGCAAACCACCGACGATCTCAAGGCACGCGACGCTCTTTTGCGGCGATTCCCCGAAGTGGAATTGATCGTGGGCAAGTCGGGCCGGGCCGACACTCCGACCGACCCTTCGCCCTTGGACATGGTCGAAAGCGTCATTACCCTGCGCCCCAAGGATCATTGGCCCAAGCGGAAGCTCCGCTACCGCGATGCCGAAAAACAGACGGCCGTGGTGCTGGCGGCCCTGCAAGATCGCCATCTGATCGGCCCGATTCCACAGGAATCCGATCGCCACGCAATGCTCGATCCAGCGACCATGAATGCCGCGACGCGCATGGACGAGGCCATGCGTGAAATGGTGCTTCAGCAATTCTCCGAGTTCGAGACGGCGCTGGGCCCTCAGTTGCTCGACCAGTTCATCGCCGAACTGGTCGGCCGCTGGCAGAAGGCCGGCCGGCTCCTCACGCCGCTGTCCGAGGCCGACATCCACCACTTGGCCGGCGGGCTGCGAAAGCAGTTTGCAACCATCCTTGCCGCCGGACCGGGCCAGGAAGATATCAACCGGCTCATCCAGCAGATTGCCGAGAAGCTGGCGGCGGAGAAAAAGGTGGAACTCAACCCCGAACTGCTTGCCGTCAACTTCCACCCGCTATACACCGCCTACCTGGCCGTGACCAACGTGCTTGGCTCGGAGCAGCCGATGCTGTTCACCGAGATGTTCGACTTCATCGCCTACGAGCGCGAAAAGCACTGGCGCGAGCGAGTCCGCCAACTCGACCACGACATCTTTCCTCGGGCGATCGCTGCCTATGACCAATATGCGATCGAGGAGCTTCACAAGCTGGCCGACGAAAAGGGCCTGTGGGCGGACGGATCGTCCCCTCTCCCTCCGGGAGAGGAGACTAATTCCGTCTCCCCTCGCCCGCTTGCGGGAGAGGGGCCGGGGGTGAGGGCGGCTAACGAGACAGCATGCCTGGGCCATCTGACCCCACACGGCCCTCACCCTAACCCTCTCCCGAAGGGCGAGGGGACCAAGTCATTCCCTAACCCTCTCCCAAAGGGCGAGGGGACCGACCTGCGGTCGCTCCGCGAGGAACTCGACGCAGCTTGGTCGGCTCCGCACGTGATCCCCTGGGACAACCTGTTCCTTTGGAAAAGTACCATGTTGTCGCGAAAAAAGAGCGACGAAGGCACCGATCTGCTCAAGGAAATCGATAGCGTGGTGCGGATGCCCGGCTGGGCCAACATCTGGACCCAACCGATCATCAACCGCATCGACATGCTGGCCACGGGCGTGCGGACCATGATCGGCGTGAAGGTGTTTGGCAACGACCTGGACAAGATCCAGGAGGTGTCCGAGCAGGTTGCCGAGGTGCTCAAGCAGATTCCCGGGGCGGTGGACGTATTTCCCGACCAGAGCCGCGGCAAAGGCTACTTGGAAATCAAGATCGACCGCGACCGGGCGGCCCGCTATGGCGTCAACGTCGGCGACGTGCAGGACGTGATCGAGACGGCTTTGGGCGGACGGGCCATCACCATGACGGTCGAAGGGCGCGAGCGGTTCCCGGTGCGGGTGCGCTACGCCCGCACATTCCGGGAGGATGAGGAGGACGTAAAAAACCTGTTGGTCAATGCGGCCACGGCGTCGATGGGGTCAAGCGGCGTGATGGGCAACGCCGGCATGAACGGCGGAGCACCAGGCGGCGGCGCCTCATCGAGCGGTCGCGTCGCTCCTCCGGTGCAAGTCCCGCTGGCGATGGTGGCCGACGTGAAGATCGTCGAAGGCCCCGCCATGATTAAGAGCGAAAATGGCATGTTGCGCAACTACGTGCAACTGAACGTCCGCGATCGTGACGTGGTGGGATTCGTCGAAGAAGCCCAGCGGGTCGTCGCCCAAAAGGTCAAACTGCCGCAGGGAATGTACCTCGCGTGGAGCGGCCAGTTCGAGAACCAGGTCCGCGCCGGCAAAACCATGCTGGTGGTGTTCCCGGCCGTCATCTTGGTGATTTTTGTCATCTTGTTCCTTACCTACAACGACCTGATCGACGCCCTGCTGATGATGAAGGCCGTGCCCGAGGCCATGGTCGGCGGCATTTTTCTGCTCTGGCTGTTTGATTATCATTTCAGCGTGGCCGTCCAGGTGGGATTCATCGCCTGTTTCGGCATGGCCACGGAGACCGGCATCATCATGCTCGTCTACCTCCGCGATGCCGTGGAGAAGCGTGGCGGGCTGGAGAACATTCGCTCGCTCAGGGAACTCCGCCACGCGGTGATCGAAGGGGCCGTGCACCGGCTCCGCCCAAAACTGCTCACCGAGGGTGTGGCCATCATCGCCCTGGCGCCCATGCTTTGGGCCACCGGCGTGGGGCATGAGATCATTTCGGCCATGGCCGCTCCCGTCCTCGGCGGGCTACTGATTGCCGACGAAGTGGTCGACATTTTCATCCCCGTCCGCTTCTATTGGGTCCGTCGCTACCGGTGGCTGAAGATGCACGGGATCGACGAGGCCACGGCGGGCTATGACGAAGCCGTTCGTCCCCACGGCACGCACGAGAACGGTCGACAGGCTATCGGAGCATTGCCCGGACGAGACCGAGAAGCTGGAAGCGACGGGGACGGCACGCATGCCACCCCGCAGATCACTGGAACATGAGAACATTTAACACGAAGACACACGCGAGCACTTCACCGCCGTCATGGAGACGGCACGTTGGTTTCTTTTTCAACCTCAGGAGACTCTACCATGTTGCGGAAACTCAGCACGTTTTCGATCGCCTTGTTCGGCCTATTGGCTCCCAGCCTGACGATCGCCGGGCAAGACACCGGTCCATGGAACCATGCGCCGGCGGTCGCCGCGGATGACAAAAGCCCCGCCCCTCAGGCCAAGCAGACCGATAAGGAACTGATCGCGAAGCAGAAGACTTGCCCCGTGACCGACGAACCGCTGGGCTCGATGGGCAAGCCGGTAAAGGTCGTCGTCAAGGGCCGCCGCGTGTTCCTCTGCTGCGCCGGCTGCAAGAAGAAGTTCTTAGCCAATGTCGACAAGTATCTGAAGAAGCTCGACGACCAGCAGAAGGGCGACGAACAAAAGCAGACGCAGTAGTTCGACACGGCTGAATTTGCGAGCAGAGCGGAAAAAGCGGGGCAAACCGGCAAGATCTCCCACTCACTCGAACCCGCGCACGGCATGGGGCCGATAGGGCGCTTCGAGTGTTTTGATCTCTTCCTCGCTAAGCTGCACGTCGAGGGCGGCGATGGCCGTTTCCAGATGGGCGAGCTTGGTGGCGCCGACGATCGGCGCCGTGACGGCCGGCTTGGACAGAAGCCACGCCAGCGCGACCTGGGCCGGGGCGATGCCGCGCTGGGCCGCCACCCGTTGGCAAGCCTGCATCACGTCGATGTCGGTCGGATGATCGTAAAGCTTCCAGGCGAACTCGTCGCTGGCCGCCCGCGGGGTGGCCGTCTTGTCGTCCGGAGCCTTGCGCGTGCCGGCCAACAGACCGCGAGCCAAGGGCGACCAGGGAATGACCGCGATCCGTTCGGCTTGGCACAGTGGAATCATCTCCCGCTCTTCCTCGCGATAAATCAGGTTGTAATGGTTTTGCATGCTCACGAAGCGGGCCCAGCCGTTGCGTTCCGAGAGCGACAAGGCCTGGGCGAATTGCCAGGCGGCGGCGGAACTGGCGCCGATGTAGCGCACCTTGCCTTGGTGGACGAGCAAGTCCAAGGCCGAGAGCATTTCGTCGACCGGCGTGTTCCAATCGAAGCGGTGGACTTGGTAGAGGTCGATGGTTTCGACGCCCAGTCGCCGCAGACTGGCCTCGCAGCCCTGCTGAATGTGCTTGCGGGAGAGGCCCCTCATGTTTGGCCCGTGGCCCATGCGGTTAAAGACCTTGGTGGCCAGCACGACCTCCTCCAGCTTGGCATACTTCCGCAGGGCCTTGCCGGTGATTTCTTCGCTCGTGCCCAGCGAATAGACGTCGGCCGTGTCGAAGAAGTTGATGCCGGCCTCGACGGCTTTGGCAAAGAAGGGCATGGCGGCCGGTTCATCCAAAACCCACGGCCGCCACTGCGGATCGCCGTAGCTCATGCAACCCAAGCAGAGACGGGAAACCTTGACACCGGTATGACCGAGGTAAGTGTATTGCATGGTTCATTGCTCCTGAAAGTCGGAAAAAGCGTTTCCGCGGACTGGATGTCCCCTCTCCCTCCGGGAGAGGGCTAGGGTGAGGGCATTAACTAGGAAGACGTCTTTCCCCGCATGCACATCTCTCCTGCGCCCTCGCCCCTCACCCCTCTCCCAGAGGGAGGGGGGACCAACTTACGACAGTCTGGTTTTGGCTCACCGGC
>Ga0181529_10006934_pt1 | contig 11409 bp, 8 predicted proteins | sample PEATcosm2014_Bin_36_FD_119763 | JGI IMG/M metagenome (GOLD analysis project Ga0181529, IMG submission 119763) | Peatland microbial communities from MTU Mesocosm Facility, Houghton, MI, USA - PEATcosm2014_Bin10_30_metaG | ecosystem: Environmental > Terrestrial > Soil > Wetlands > Peat | place... | reverse complement strand
GCATTGGGAGGAATCACGTAGACGTGATTGGGCTCGACCGCCATCCCATCTTCCACTTCGACGACCTTCATCTTGGTATGCCGACCCAGCAATTCCGGCATCATGCCTTTGTGAGTCGGTTCGAGGTGGGGCACCAGGACGAAAGCCAAACCGGTGTCCGCAGGCAAATGGGAGAAGAATTGCGAGAATGCCTCCAGCCCCCCCGCCGAGCCGCCCATGCCGACGATGTGGAAAGCGGCCCTCTCCTGGCTCGGTCTTAGCTGCTTGGACACAGGGGCGGGGGAGGCTTTTGAGAGCCGCCGTGGGCCGGACCGCTTCCGGGCTTTCTTTTTCACGCGGAGCCTCCAATCCTAGTGACCCTGTTCGACATTTAGCCCATCAGTGAGGCAACTGCGTGCCAGACTAGCAACGGAGGCTACCACGCCAAGCGACTTCCAACGCGGCCTGGCTTCCACGACGACCCCGTTCAATTCTACGAGGCACCATTCATGGAACAGAGGCTGAAGAACGGCACCCCCCAGAGTGACGTTTGCTGTTTTCTTCAGTGGCCAATAGCCCACAGTATACGGGCGACTTGTAAAATCCCGAAATCACCATTAATGGGGGTGGCAAGACCACTCCTTTTACACCCCGCCTTGCGCTTCGCCGCAGCTAGCTCCGGGCCAGATGCCGACGTTTGTAGGGCGGGAAATACTGGGCATATCCTCGCGCACCTGCGACTTTTTGAGCGGAGGAGGCGATTGACAAAAGCGGGAATCGCCACGAAACTCAGGTTTACTGCCACACCGCTGTGGGGTCCCAGTAACCACGACAAGGGTAAGGACCCGTGAATCGGAGCGCGGGGACAATTATGTACGGACTGCTCGGGAAGGTCGTTGACACGGCGGCGTCACCTAATACACGCCGATTCGAGCCGCTGGTGGTGTTCTTGATCGTGGCAGCGATTCGGGTGCTCGGGGTCTTTGTGCTGCCCCAAACACGCATCCCTCCGGATGCTACCGAATACCGCTATCTGGCCAAGAATCTGGCGGAGACCGGCCGGTATGGATTCGTACCCGGCTGGCAAGATATTCCCCGTCTGAACGAGTCGCCATGGAGATTTCTGTACGATAACACGGGGTCGTTTCGAGCGCCGGGTTTTTCTCTGATGCTGGCCGGTCTCCGACTCGTTTCCGGAGAAAGTGAGCGTGCCATCGACATCTCGCTGGCGCTGATCGAGGCGGCCGCGGCGGTTCTCGTGTTCCTGATCGCCCAACTCGCTCTGGGGCCTCCGGCCGCAAGAATTGCCGCCCTCCTCTATTTGCTGAATCCTGGTTCCGTGCAGAGCATATCGTGGGGATGCCGGGAAAGCTTGATTACGTTTCTCGTCCTCTGCGGAATCTACTTAGCGATGAAGTCGCGTATAGGAAACGCCTGGCTGGCCGTTCTGGCGGGCCTTGACCTGGGGCTAGCGGGATACATCAAGGAGAACGCCCTTGTCGTCGCGATTATTGCGGCGTTGTGGATGCTGGCGCTCGGCCTACGCGGCGAAAAAGGCCTACTATGGCGGGCGGCACTAATCGTGATGCTTACCGTCGCCTCTTGTGTCCCTTGGGTAATCCGAAATTGCGTGGCTTACGGGAGACCAGCCGGGACGAGCACTCTTGGGGGGCTGGCCCTTTGGCACGGCGTGGTTAACCCGCACTGGCCCTACGATGCTTTCCGCACGACCGACTACACCCAGGGTCTCTCGCCCGCCGACCGCGATCGTCTGGAACCTCGCACAGCCACCGACGCGCTCGACGCCGACCACAGGCTGATTCAGATCGTCAAGATCGCGGTCACAAAAAACCCGGCGATGGTGCCCCGGGCGATGGTGCGAAACATGGGACTGTTCTGGAGTCCCCTCTCCAAGACCTGCATGGAACTTGGCATCAAGCAACGTCCCCAAGAGTTAATATCCTCGGTTTACTATGTGACATGCTTCGCGCTGGCCGTAGTCGGGTTGTGGGCCTTTCGACGGAATCCCTACACGTGGCTGATTCTCTTCATCCTGGTCGGAATGACCTTGCTGCATTCGATCACGTTTGCCGCTCCGAGATTTCGAGTACCGTACGACCCGTTTGTCCTGATTTACGCCGCGGGAGCCCTGTTCCTCCTGGTGGAACGGCGTGAGCGGGCGCAAAACATCTGAGCCCGGCAAAGGCAACCGTGGCATGCTCCGTGGAAGGAGCGGTAATATCGACGAATGGCCCATCGGCCGATTGCCTCGGTAAACAAACGGCTGAAAGCAAAACCGCAAGCCATTCCAGAGGCCGTTCAAAGTCAAAACGCACGATAGAAACGGCAGGAAATCGCGAACACCATTCACAGTTCGGCCAACTCCAACATGGCTGCCTGCAAGCCGTTCCTGGCCGCTTCTTCCAGCCAGCGTCGTTTCTCGTTTGGATCGGTGCTCAGCAAACCAAACTGGTACATGGCCGGCACATGGCCCTCTTCGGCGGCTATTTGCAGCCAACGTCGGCGTTCGCCGGGATCAGCGCACTCCATGCTCAGCAGAAACATGGCCCGCAGATGCCCTTCTTTGGCGGCCATCGTCAGCCAATATAGTTTGTGCTTGGGATCATCGCAGCACAGTCCGTAGTCGTACATGGCCGGGATGTAGCCCTCGTGCGCGGCATCGCGGAGCCATCGTCGCCGGTCTGCGTGGACATCGCACTGTAGAGCTAAAGTGTGCATGGCCGGAGCATGACCGTCCTCGGCAGCCTGTCGCAGCCACTCCGGTTCCACGTCGGCAGACACTTCCAAACAGCTACTCATTGATGATCCTCCCTCGTAAATTAGTCGGCCGCTTGGGGAAAGGGGTCTCGTGACCGGTCCTCAAACGCTAACAGCCTGTTGAAAAAGGAGGCTGGCTCCGAACCGACGGCTGTAATCACCGCGAAAAACGGTCGTCGCGAGGTGCCTGTCCCCCTTTTTCAACCAGAGCTTCGTTCGAAGCAACTTATCCCCAGCAATCAGGCTAGCACCGGGGAATGAGGTGAGAATTAAATTGCCGTCAGAAATGTGCGAGGCGACGAGAATCGCGGCGCGAGGAGCACAAAAAGCCAAAGCGGACGAAAAGAGGCAGAGGCCGATTGTTAGCGAACGGTTAGGGGAGTGTTAGCGTGACCATCAGGACGCCCGTGTCTGGTAGCGAACGCTAAACTTCCTGCATGGCTTCGACCATTTCTTTCCGCGATCCGAGACCATGCCCCCCGTTTCTGTATTGAACGGCGGTTGTCCGAACGATACACTAATAGAAAGCTAACGCGCCGCTAACAATGGTTTGCACGTGGTGAAGGCATGCCCAAGTCACTCGCAACCGCTCTCAGTTATGAAGAATCGGTGCGGCGGTTTTTTGCGCACCTGCTGGTCAGGCAAAGTCGGATAGCCGCAGGCGACTTGCGGAACATTCCCCGCTACGTGCTTCATGCCTTGATCGGCGTGGCTGTCGTGTGTGGCTTGCTGAGTCTTTGGGTATCCCACGGCGACGGCAAGATACCTGTCATGTCGCCCTTGTCGGGCCTCGACCCATATCGTATCTCGTCTGCGCATTGCATCGCAGACGCGGCATCGGCGGAAACCCGCTGGAAGGGTTTGTCTCCCGCGTTGGCCATACTTGACAACGTGAATCCAACGGTGGCCAGTTGGCTGCGTGAGAAGCACGACAACGGCCTGGTCGTGTTCGGCGACGAATACCGGACCACGGGCGATCCCCAGGGCGCCCTGGCCAAATATGACATATTCCGCGGTCGAATCGTCGTGAAGCGGGAACTGTTCTGCGAGAACGATGGAACCATCGCCGCCATTCTCTGTCACGAATACCGACACTCGCGGCAGAATCTGGGCAAGTTTGGCCAATACGTGCTGTCGTTCTTATTCGTGCGGGAAGGCGATCTTTCGATTATCGAGAACGACGCCGTGGTTTACGAGCAAGAGGCGCACAAGGCAATCTTCGGAAACGGGACGTCGCGCGAGCAGGAGATCGCCGCCTGGGAGCAGTCGACCCAACTGCAAAATCAAAACAGCTCGCACGCACGCATGTTTCCCCCGGGCGGCGTTGCCAAAGTGAATCGGATGCCTTGACCGCCGTCCGCTACTGTCACTTGGCCAGTTCGATAGCGGCCGCCCGAACGAAATCCGAAAGTCCGCTGTATCCCTTTCGTTTGGCCGTGGTTTCGAGTAACGCCTTTTCTTCCGCCGTAAGACGGACATTCACCTGCATGGTGCGGGTGCCTTCACGCGCCGGCATCGGCGGACGTTGCCCCTGTTCCAACAAGTACGCTGCCGCAACGGTCAAGGCCTCCCGGGTACTCTCGATACATTGACTGGCCGTCCGCCCGTCACCGAAGACGTGAGGCAACTCCAACCCCCGGCCGTACCAGCGACCGTCTTCGTGATTGACGATGACCTGATACTGGTGGGCAATCGCTTGGGCCTTGGCAAGTACCTCGGGGGCGAGCGGCCCGTCAATCTTCGTCGCGTCGGCAGATTTTTTCGACTTGCCGGACATAATAAGGCGTTACCTTTCCCTGGTGGACCGGAATCGAGAGCAGCGTTTCGCCAAGCTTAGCAAAACAGTGATGCGAGCCGCTGATGCGGACCAGCCGGTAACCGGCCCGCTCCAGCATCCTCTTGACCTCGGAAAAACGCTTTTCGCCCGGCATCATACTAGTATACTCTTTGCTATACCGCCGTCAAGCTTTCCGCCACAGTGGGGAGTTAGACGCGACGGTCCAGTTCTTACAGGCGTTCGAAACATTGCGTCCAGCGTTCAAATGGCGTAACTTCATGGTAGAAATTGGCGGGTCCGCAATCACTTTCCACAGCTCAACCGTGGGACCAGACACATGAAAACCAGCACGCTTATTCTTCTGGGCATGATGGGCGCCCTCGGCGGAATGCCGGCAGACGCCGGAAATCCGCAAACCGCCATCCTGAACCGGACCGCGATACTCGACTCCTATGCCCGCGGCGATAACGCTTGGTACCTCGCCAACGTCCCTTTCTTCGACTGCCCGGACAAAGACCTCCGCGATATCTACTACTATCGCTGGTGGAATCTTCGGCAAAACATCCATTGGGACGCGCGGACCAAAGGTTGGACCATCCACGAGGGCGGCGGCTACGGAATCGTCCCCTGCGCGCTGGGCCACCACATCTACGAAGGCCGCTGGCTCAAGGATCGGGCCTATCTGAGCGATGATCTGCGATTCTGGTTCGCCGGATTCGACAGCCCGCGACGCTATAGCAATTGGGTGGCCGACGCCTGCTACGCCTGGTACCTGGTGGAGTTCGACAAGGATCTGGCCGTGTCGTTCTTGGACCGGCTCAAGGCCAACTATGCCGGCTGGGAACGCGAGCATTTTGACGCCGCCCGGGGACTTTTCAAGTGGGTGCCCGACCGTGACGGCATGGAGGCCTCGGTGGCCGGTTTCGAGCAGGGCGCGAGCGATGGCTTTAAGTGGAACACGGTCATCTTCGGCGGCGAGGGTTTTCGGCCGACGCTCAACAGCTACATGGCGGCCGACGCGGCGGCCATCGCCCACATCGCCGAATTGGCCGGCGACCGGGCCACGGCCGACACCTTCAGCCAAAAGGCCGACGCACTCCGGGCTAAGATTCGCAGTGAACTGTGGAACCCCGAGAAGCAGTTCTTCATCGAGCGGCGGGCCAGCGACTATCAATTCAGCGGCGGCCGCGAGGAAATCGGCTTCTTCCCCTGGGCATTCCATCTGGCCGACAACCGCGACGCCTTTGCCGCGGCCTGGAAGCAACTGGGCGACCCCAACGGCTTCGACGCCAAGTATGGCCCCACCACCTTGGAACGCCGCAATCCGTATTGCCTGCGGCCATTCAACCACGGTTGCTTGTGGAACGGGCCGTCGTGGCCCTACTCGACGAGCATCACCTTGGCGGCGCTGGCCAACTTGCTGAACGACTACACGCAACGCGTGGTCACGCGAGACGACTACGTCGCGCTGCTGAGGAAATACGCGGCCACGCAGCACGACCCCGACGGCAAGCCCATGGTGCGCGAGGACCACCATCCCGACGAAAACCGTTGGCTGGCCCAGGGGCCCAACTATAACCATTCCCGCTACTGCGACCTGGTGATCACGGGCCTGGTGGGACTTCGCCCGCGGGCCGATCACTTCCTGACAGTCAACCCGCTGGTCCCGGCCGATTGGGACTATTTCTGCCTCGCCGATGTCAAGTATCACGGCCGATCAATCACGATTCTGTATGACAAGGCGGGCACGAAATACGGCCACGGCAAGGGCCTGCGGGTACTTGTCGATGGCAACGAAGCGGGCACCGCGGCAACCGTCTCGAAACTGACGGTCGCCGTGGAAGGCGGAAGCCGGATCGTTGCCGCGGAACCGGCGAAATATGCCGACAAGCGTCCTGGGGCGCCGTATCGCTTGGAGGCGCGGGACCAGGGCGTGGTTCTGAAACATGGCGACGGACCGGGCCAGTGCGACATCTACGGCGCGCGGGAAGCCGTCCTGTATGCCAAGGTCGACGGCACCTACTACCTGCACTATGACGGCGCCGGGCCGAAGGGCTGGCTCGCCTGCCTCGCCGTGAGCAAGGATCTGGTTCATTGGACCAAGAAGGGGCCGGTCTTGGACTTTGGCAAGCCGGGCGAAGACGACTCGGCCACGGCTACGGCACCATGGGTCTATCGCGAGGGCCAGCAGTGGCACATGTTCTATGTCGGATCGCACCACGCCACGCCGCCGCCGGACCGGATTCCGACCCCGCCCTACCTGACCTTGAAAGCCAAGGCCCAGTCGCCCGCGGGCCCCTGGATCAAGCAGCCCCAGGTCGTGCCGTTCCGGACGAAGCCGGGCACGTATTACGGCGATACGGCCAGCCCGGGCGAGGTGTTGCGGCAGGGAGACGAGTACCTGATGTTCTTCAGCGCCGCGATGGCGGAAGCGAGCGGGCTGAAACGGACGATGGGCATTGCACGGACCAAGAACCTGGACGGTCCCTGGAGCGTTGATCCCAGGCCCATGGTGCCCTCGGAGGAGCAAATCGAGAACACATCGATCTACTACCAGCCGGCCGACAAGACGTGGTTCCTGTTTACGAATCACATCGACATCAAAGACGGCAACGAATACGCGGGCAACGTTTGGGTGTATTGGACCCGCGATTTGAACCGCTGGGACGTCGGCCACAAGGCCGTCGTGCTGGACGGCAAGAACTGCGGCTGGAGTTCCCTGTGTATCGGCATGCCTTCAGTGATGAAAGTTGGCAAGCGTCTGGCGCTAATCTACGACGCGCCCGGCGGGAGCAGCACGAGCCACATGCATCGCGACCTTGGCCTTGCCTGGCTGGATCTGCCGCTGGTGTTGCCCGCCGAGTGAGCCGGAACGCCGCACAAAACGAATGGGAAAGGTAAGACCTCCTTCGACCACAGCCCTCACCCTGGCCCTCTGTCGGAGGGAGAGGGGACCGGCTTCCAACCCGTTACAAGTGCCAAGGTGCTCGCATCGGGCGGCTCAGCAGTTTGGCGGCCTCATCGTCGCCGACGATCTGCTCTTGCTTGGGATCCCAACGGATCTTCCGATGCAACCGCATGGCGATATTGCCCAGGTGGCAAAGGCTGGCCGTGCGATGCCCGGCTTCGACCGGTTCGACCGGATCACGGTGCGCCTTCACGCACTGGACGAAGTTCCGCACGTGATTATAGGAACGTGACTGGTTGGCCTTGTTCTCCGGATCTTCCGGCACGGCCAGTGGCAGATGCTTTTCTTGCGAGCTGATCTTGCTCGTTTTGAGCGATTTGGGAAAGGTCTCCAGTCCTTTCCAAGAGAAATCAACCCAGCCATCCGTTCCTTCAAAGCGCGCGCCGAAGCCCCGTTCGGTGGTCCGGCACAGCAACTCGACGCCGCTGGCGTAGCGCGCTCGAAAGCCAATCTTCGTCGCCGTGGTGAACAGACTGCCGGGCACGGGCCACTGGGAGCCTTGGTCTTCGAACTCGACTGGCCCGCTGCCATCCATGCCCAGAGCCCATTGTACCAGCCCGTTCGAGTGACAGCCGAAGTTTGTCGTCTGGCCACCGGAGTAGTCGAGAATAAATCGGAACCGATAGAAGCAGCGGTAGGGATGATAGAGCGCGGTAGGCGCGGGGCCTAGCCAGAGGTTGTAATCGAAACCCTCGGGCACGGGCGTGGGCGTCCAGCCCGGCCCCGGACTTACGGCATTGTTCTCGGCCACGTCGGTGACGATGCGTTTCAACTTTCCGATGCGACCGTTGCGGACCAATTCGCAGGCATGACGGGCCAGTGGGTCGGAGCGAAACATGCTCCCGGTCTGCAAAATGCGTTGGTGGCGCCGCACGGCCCGGACCATTTCCTGCCCTTGCCGGACGGTGAGCGAGAGCGGCTTTTCACAATAGATGTCCTTGCCCGCCTGCGCCGCCAAGCCGGTCATGACGGCGTGCCAATGATCGGGAACGATGATCACCACGGCATCCACGTCGGAGCGTCCCAACACTTCGCGAAAATCGTTGTAAGCGCCGCAGCCCCGGTACGAAGCCGCGCCCGTCTGCTTCGCGTAATAGGCGTTGACCGCATCTTGGCCGGGCTGGCGACCCAAAAACTGCTTGGGTGACAGATACCCGTGGCTGGCCGTGTTGACATCGCAAACGGCCACGACTTGCGTGTCGGGCTGCTCCAAAAACGCCGGCAGATCGACCTGACTCTGGTTTCCCATGCCGATGAATCCCACGTGGACCCGGTTGCTCGGCGCCTTGGCCCCGAACACCCGGTGCGGCACGATACTGGGCACGCCCAATGCGGCGGCGGTGGAGACGGCAGTTTTCAGAAATTCGCGGCGTTTCATCATCATGGCTCCTGTAGCACAGAAGGGAGACGGCAGGATACATTGCGGTACGCGGTGGTTTTATTTTACGTCAGCCGGGCGCCCACCGCTACTACCCCGGCTGCGTCGTGCCTGGCGTTTGGGATGGCACTGGCGTCTCGCCAGTGGTCCGCGGAAGCACGGGCAAGATGCCCGTGCCACCCGGCTAAACAAGCCCCGCAACTTCAACGCGGATTCATCAGGCTGACGCCCATTAGGCCAATCACGACATCTTGAGAGAGGGTCTCAAATGTGAGGCTCTCCAGTTTCACGCCCGGCCGCAGTTTCCACGACAACACCATCGCCCGGCAGTTTTCGCCCAACTGCACCGTGGGCGGCGGTTCCTTCGGCAGGCAGAAGGCGTCTGATTTATAGTTGTAATCTGCACGAGTGGAAAACCTCGACTCTGCGCACCACGGGCAGAGGGACCAGAAATTCAGCGGTGGCACCAACTCCAACTTTTCCACCTGGCCATCGGCATAGTGAAAACGAACCTCGGCGTTGGCAATCCGCGTCTGCATGGGGTTGGTCGACCCGCAGACCAGCAACCACACGGCTTCCGCCTGCTTGCCCACCGGTACGGTCACCGAGCACGGCCAGTTGTCCCACAGGGAGGTGAAGGCGATGTTCTTCTTCAACACCTTCCTCAGCGCGCGCTGGATCTTTTCGGCCTCGGCTTGATGGCGTGCCGCCGCCACGGTATCCCCGGCCCGCCGGGCCAGTTCCATCGCCGCCAGCCGGGCGTAACAGGCATACGCTGATTCCTCCACGCTGCCGCCGCCATTGTACCAGACGTTGTCGGTCGGCATCGCGTCGATGTAGCTCTCGTACAGCCCGTCGTCGTCCGGATCAAAACACTCCTTCTCCCACTGCAAGTGCACTTCGAGGGCCGGACGGAGCATCTTCTCCAACTTCGGGTCGGCGGTCCAACGCCAATCGTGGATGAGTTGGTCGAAGAACTGCGTCTGCTGATTGTACACGTGCTGGTTCTTATCAATGTGACCCGAGCCGAAAAATCGCGACTGGGGGCCCTCGTTACAATAGCGGTGTCCAGCATCTGACTGAGGTTGCGTCCGGCTGTCGCCCGGCTTCACTTGGAAGGGGATATAGTAGGCCGCAGCGCTCTTCACGCGGTCATGCCAGCCGAGAGCCGTCGCCCCAAAGTAGAAACGCCAGCAAGAGAGATAGTAGGGAATACTGTAATGCATGCAGGCGCCCCGGGGGAGCGCCGGGCTCCGATCCCAATGCGCATCGATCGCATGGCAGACCGCGGCGACCGCCGCGTCCAGCCGTGGATCGGGCGTTTCGATCTGCACCCGCTCGGTCGTTTTCAGATACGCCAATCCATCCGCAAAAGCCTTGGCGGGGGTGGCAATTTGCAGTCCCTCCGCCGCGGCATTTGCGGGGGCCGCTTCGACCGCCCAGAAGATTTCGTCCGTGCCTACCCGCAAATCAATGGCCCCGCACACCATTGGCAACTTGTCTGCGGCCGCCTTGGCCAATGCCGCCGGGCTGCCATAGGCGGACGCATCCGCCGCGAACAACTTTCCCGCGCGACTGGATCTCCCGACTGCCGCTTGTGCCGCACCGTAGGTGGGCAACAGCCGGAACACCGGGCCTTCGATAAGCACGCGGTTGCCTCGGCAGTGCTCCACGTCCATGCCCAACTTGTATTGAGGCGGGTTGAAGGGGCTGGCAAACTTGCCCTTCTGGATCCCGTGCGTGAGCGGGTCCCAGTCCGACCGCACGTTGGGATCGCTGTGACCGCCACCGAAAGCCCATACCAGCACATCACCCGTCCGCTGTCCTTGCGCCGTCAGCCGCAAGGCAAATCCGGGCGGATTTTGCAACGGCACCGCCTCCAAAGTAATCTTCACGCCGGGCAAGGTCGAATCGGCAATCCGCCACATCATCCGACCGCACCGGTAACACGACTCGACCTGCGCACCCTCGTGAGACCATTTCCCCACGCCGCCGCGGACAATGGCGGCCGAAAACCCGCCATACACATAGGGCGTAACGCCGAACCGCACAAACGGCCGGTCGCCGGCCAGCACCACGCCTGTAGTGGCCAGCTCACAATACAGCGGCCGGTTGTTGAAGTATGTCTTGTTCTTCCCCACAATCTCGCGGCCTTCCGCGCTATAGCGCAGCTTCCCGTCGCGGAGAAAGGCCGCGTCGACCACTCCCCCCGGCTCATGCCAAGGGGTCTCTTCCACCGCCGACACGGCGACACGCAACAGCCCACAGCAGGTGATCGCGCAGAGAATAATTCGATGCGTGGGCATGACGGTCTCCCGGGATTTACCGTTTGCCGATGTCTTCCAAGGCGCCGCCCTTGGTTTCGGGCATGATCTTCCAGACGAACAGCAGTTGCAGGACCATCATGGCGGCCAGAAAGCCGAAGGTCCAGCCGGCCAGCCCGGCGGCGACGGCGATCGGAAAAATCCACGTGACCAGGGTGTCCATCGACCAGTGGACGAAGGTGCCCAGCGATTGTCCCTTGGCCCG
>Ga0181529_10006933_pt1 | contig 11411 bp, 11 predicted proteins | sample PEATcosm2014_Bin_36_FD_119763 | JGI IMG/M metagenome (GOLD analysis project Ga0181529, IMG submission 119763) | Peatland microbial communities from MTU Mesocosm Facility, Houghton, MI, USA - PEATcosm2014_Bin10_30_metaG | ecosystem: Environmental > Terrestrial > Soil > Wetlands > Peat | place... | reverse complement strand
TAGCGACAACGGCTAACACGGCAGGCAACCAATCGAGTCAGCAGTTGGTCGCTACGAGGCGACATTAGCAACGGAGGTGACCCGATGCGCCTGACAGCACTCGAATCGGCAGCCCTACGCGAGATTTGTCGACAGGAAGCGAATTGGCGAGAAATCCTCGAACGCCAAGTTGCGACTGCGACAGTGCTCGGTCGCAAGAACAGCGGTGCAGGATTCTTCACCTCCTTCTCGATTGATCGAACCACACTACCCGTCACCGACGGGCGTAGGGTCATTGGAAACGTCGCCGCGGCGCTTGAGGGATTCCAAGACCCTCTGCTGCTGATGCTGTTCATGAATGACGGCTACGCCGATTTTCTTGAAGGCGCTGCGGTTCGCGACAGCACTCTGGGGATCGATCTCGCAACCATTGCATTCAAAGTCATCCGTCAATAGCCACCCCGCCGTTTTCCCGCCGCAAACTGGCCTTCGTCGCGATTTAGTAACCATCCCGTAGCTAAGAAGCGGGACGTGGCGAGGTCTGTGGCGATGGCGTTTCGGCGGCTTTTGGCGGGCGGTCTGACAGGGCTGGCGTTGATTTGCGCGGCGACGCCGGCGCTCGCTCAGGCGTTGCCGCCGTCGCCGAACCCGGCCGCTGCGCCAACGCCCGCCGCCACGCTCGACCCGGCGGCGATCCCGATCCCGGCCCCCATCCCGGTTCCCGCCGGCGTCCCAGCCGCCCAGGCGCTGCCCGGCGAAGCCGCCGCGCCGGCGGCGCCCGCTGCGACTCCGTCGTCGGCGCCGATTCCAGTCGTCGCCGCGCCGGCCAAGCCCAAGAAAGTCGCCCCGCCGCCGTCGCCGCTAGAGACCGCCCTGTCGAGCGACCCGACGCCGACGCTGACGCCCGACACCGCCGCGCTGACCGCGCGCGCCGCCGACCGCTACGCGGCGATCGACGCCGCGGGCGGCTGGCCAACCGACATCACGCCACTCAATTCCCACTCCAAGGGGCCAGCCGTCGCCGACCTGCGCCGCCGCCTGGCGATCGAGGGCGATCTCGACCGCCCCGCCGCTGACGGCCTGACGGCGTTGGCGTGGGACGCCGACCTCACCGCCGCGGTCAAGCGCTTTCAGGCGCGCATGGGCCTGCGCCAAACCGGCATCGTCGCCGGCGCGACGCTGAAGGCGTTGAACGTCCCGGCGAGCGTGCGGGCGCAGGAGCTCGCGGCGAGCGCGCGCCGCATCGCCGACCTCGCGTTCCCGTTCGGCGACCGCTATGTCGTCGTCAACCTGCCGGCGACGGCGGTCGAAGCGGTCGAGAACGGCGTCGTCGTCCACCGCTATGCGGCGATCGTCGGCGACGTCGATCATCCTTCGCCGCAAATCGCCGCTCATGTCGCGGCGATCAACCTCAATCCAACTTGGACCGTGCCGGTCTCGATCATCAAGAAAGAGATCATCCCGCATATGCAGCGCGACCCCGGTTATCTCGCGCGCGAGAAGATCCGCATCCTCGACGGGACGGGCGCCGAGATCGATCCCAAGCGCATCGATTGGTCGACCAATCGCGCCGCCAACTACACGCTGCGGCAGGATTCGGGCGCCGGCAATTCGCTGGGCTCCATTCGCATCGACATGCCGAACAAAGAGGCCGTCTACATGCACGACACGCCGTCGAAGCGGCTGTTCGGCGCCGACTACCGTTTCCTCAGCCACGGCTGCGTACGGGTGCAAGGCGTCTACGATCTTGCCGCCTGGCTGCTCGAAGGAACGAGCGGCGGTCCGGTCGGCGCCTGGGACAAGGATGCGCTGCTCGCCGAGATCAAGACCGGCGCGCGCGAGGACATCAAGCTGACGCGCTCGACGCCGGTGATCTGGGTCTACCTGACCGGCTGGGCGAGCGCCGACGGCGCCGCCAATTTTCGCAACGACGTTTATGGTCTCGATGTCGCGGCGGACGCGTCGGCGGGCGCTGCGCCCGCTTCGCCGTTTGACGAAGTGCTGCGCATGGCGCCCCCAGCCGCCGCCGTCCAATGACGGCCGGGCGGCCGCTGCAGAACCGCGTCGATCCGTACGGCGCGCTCGTCGCCGTCGCCGCCCGCGGCGCGCTGATGGGCAATCGCGGCGGCCGCTTCCATCGCCCCGACCAAACCCTCGGCCGACGCCGTTGGGCCTCGCGGCAATGGATTTCGTGCCTGTGCGCGTTCCGGGGCCGTCGTCGCCGCGTCTGGGGCGATGGCTACACCGAGCTGTTCTTTCTCGACGAGCCGACGGCGCTCGCCGCCGGCCACCGGCCGTGCTTCCTCTGCCGCCGGGCCGACGCGGAGGCGTTCCGCCGCGCCTTCGCGCCTGGCGGCGGACGACGCGCGCCCGAGATGGATGAAGTCCTGCACCGCCAGCGACTCGTCGCGCTTCCCGGCGGCGCCGTCGAGCGCCCGCTCGCCGGGCTGCCCAACGGGACGATGATCGAGCGCGACGGCCGACCTTTCGTTGTGCGCGGCGCGGCGTTGCTGCCGTGGCGCTTTTTCGGCTATGGCGTTCCCCAAGAGCGCCCGGCCCGCGGAGCGGCTCGCGTGCTGACGCCGCCAGCTATTGTCGCCGCCCTCGAAGCCGGATATCGCCCCCGCTGGGCTGAGGATCTCGATTGATGAGGAAACGCAGGTTCGGGCGCGGCTGGTTCGCGCCCGTTGTCGTCGCCGCCGCTCTGCTGCTCGGCGCTTGCGGCGAGGAGCCGCTCGCGCCGATCGATTCCCGCGTGGCGCGTCGGCTCGGCGACGTCCATCTCGATCCCGTCGCCGCCCAAGCCGCGATCAACGCCTATCGCGGCAGCCACGGCCTCAAGCCTTTGCGGCTCGATCCGGCGCTGACGGTCATGGCGCAACGTCAGGCCGACGCGATGGTCGCCGGCGACGCGCTGTCGCACAACGTCGCCGGCCCGTTCACGACGCGCCTCGCCGCGGCGGGAATCGTCGCCGACGAGGCGGGCGAGAATCTCGGCGCCGGTTATTTTTCGCTCGACGAGGCGATGGCCGGGTGGCGCGGCTCGGCCGAGCACGACGCCAACCTGCGCATGGCCGGCTTCAGCCGCATGGGCGTCGCCATCGCCAAGAGCCCGCGCACGCATTACGGCGTCTATTGGGCGCTGGAGCTCGCCGCTGATCAGCAGCGGCCGACCGGGGCGCTGCGCGCGGGCGGCTTTTAAACTTTAGCCGCCTTGACCGCGGGCGACGCTTGCCGCTTTCATTGCCGTTGCGCCGCGCCGAAACGAGCGCGCGAATGGGAACGCCAAAGGGAGAACATGATGATTCGCCGCTTGACGCTGGCAGCCGCGGCCGTTGCCGCTTTTTCGTCTGCCGCCTTCGCCGCCGACGTGGTCGGCGAATGGAAGCGCGACGACGGCAAGACCAAGGTGCGGTTCGCGCCCTGCGGCGGCGGCGCCGTTTGCGGGTCGATCACCTGGCTGCGCGACGCCGATAGCCCGGCCAAGGTTGGCCAGCAAGTGTTCTTCGATATGAAGCCGAACGGCGAAGGGACCTGGGCCGGCTCGGCGTTCAATCCCGACGACGGCCGCACCTATTCCGGCAAGATGGCGCTAACCGGCGATCGCCTCTCCACCGCCGGCTGCGTGTTCGGCGGCCTCATCTGCAAGTCGTACGACTGGTCGCGCGCGCGATGAAGCGCGCCTTTCTCGCGGGCGTTGGGCTCGCGGCTCTGGCGGCTTCGCCCGCCCTTGGGCTCGACTGTCAGCGCGCGTCGAGCGCGAGCGAAAAGGCGATCTGCGCCGATCCGGCGGCGCTCGCCGCCGATTCCGACCTCGGCAAGGCTTTCGCCGCGCTGCACGCCTCACTCGACGCGAAGGCGAGGACGCAACTCGGCGCCGCCGAAGTCGCCTGGCTGGCGCTGCGCGACTCGAATTGCGCCGAAGAGAAGGGCCCGTCGCTCGGCCCCTGCCTGGCGCGCGAGACCCGCGCGCGCATCGCCTTCCTGTCCGGCGCGCCTGACGCCGGCCCCGGCGCGCCGGGCCGGCTCGCGCCGGTCTTCCGCATGCAGAAAGGCGGCAAGGGCCGCACCGACGTCGACGTGCAACTGCTGAAATTCGTCGACGCCGCGACGCCGGCCGAGCGCGCGTTCAACGCCGCGGTCGACCACTTGACGAACGATCTTGAGAATCCGGGTAAGGACGATCCGCTCGCCGACCAATGGTCCTACACGTGGTCGATGCGCCTCGCCTACGCTTCGCCGAAACTGATCTCGGCCCACGCCGACGGCGATTCGTTCATGGGCGGCGCCCACCCGAATTCCTACTCCGTCAATATCAACATCGACGTCGCGCGCGGCCGCGAGGCGAGGTTCGCCGATCTGCTCGACAAGCCTGCGGCCGACAAGATCTTTGCTTTGTGTCTGAAACAGGTGCGCGACGAGAAGACGTCGCGCGAGGGGTCGGCCGACGATGACGCCGACGCGGCGAAAACGCTCGCCGACAGCGTCGCCGCGGCGACCGGCGACCTCAAGGCGTGGAGCTTCGGCGTCGACGCGGCGACGATCGCCTACGATCCGTACGCGGTCGGCGCCTATGCCGAGGGCGCGTTCTCCTGCAGCGCGCCCTATACAGCGCTGCGGCCGCTGGCGCGCGCCGACTTCCCGCTGCCGTAAACCTCGAAGTTCAGGCGCTGCGCAGCGTTGCGACGCGCGAGGCCGGTTGGAAGCGCGCCGCTAGCCGATTGACCAGAGGTTCGAGCGAAGGCGGAAAGCAGAACTGGTTGCGGCCGGCCGCTTTGGCCTCGTAAAGCGCGCGATCGGCGAGCCCGTAAAGGCGGTCGAAGCCGTCGCCGTTCTCGCGCAACGCGATTCCCGCCGAGACCGTCACCCGCAAGGTGACGTCGCCGATGAGAATCGGCGTCGCGCGCAGACGGTCGCGGAAAGCAAGCAGGCGCTCGACCACTTCCTCGAGCGAGGCGCGCGACGCCAGCAGCGCGAATTCCTCGCCGCCAACCCGCGCCACAAGGCCGACGCCGCCGAGCTCCTCCTGCATCATTCGGCCGACCGTGCGCAGCGCGGCGTCGCCGACGAGATGGCCATAGGCGTCGTTGACCGACTTGAAGCGGTCGACGTCGAAGATCGCCAGCGCCAGCACTCCAGCGAGTGAGGATTCCGCGTCCTCGATCAGCGCCCGGCGATTGGAAAGGCCGGTCAGGGAGTCGATGCGGCCGAGTTCGTCGGCGAGTTCCTTGGCGCGAAACAGCTCGAGATGGGTGCGGCCGATCGAATAGCTGATCGGCGCCGCGACGACCAGGCAGATGGCCGCGGTGATCGACCACGACCAGAAACATCGCGGCCAATCGATGAAGAAGGCGAGTTGGTTGACGACGTCGAGGGTGAGCGCGCCCGCCAGCGCGAACGCTGTGACGAGCGCCACGAAGCGCGCCAACTCGCGGTCATTGCGAATCGTCGGCCTCATGACGGCCGCCAAGAGTCTCATGGACGCGGCTCCGCCCGGTCTCTTGCAACCGGCGCACATCGATCGATAGCGCCGAACCGCTAACGGCGGTTTAATCGAATTGTCACAAATCGCCCGGCGTCACGCTTTCGCAGGCGTCTTCGTTACTGCGCCGCCTTGACATGGGGGAAGGCGACCTCGACCAGCGTCCCCTGCTGCTTGCGGCTCTTGATCGAGAAGTCGGCGTGGTTGGCCTCGGCGAGCGCCTTGGTCAGCGGTAGGCCAAGGCCGGCGCCGCCGGCGCGCTGAGCCGCGTCGCCAACCTGTCGGAACGGCTCGAGCGCCGCGGCGATCTCGTTCTCGTTCATGCCGACGCCGGTGTCGCGCACGCGGATGACGGCCGCGCCGGCGTCGTCGAGCGCGGTCGAAACGATCACCTGTCCGCCTGGTTCGTTGAATTTCACGGCGTTGGAGAGCAGGTTGAGCAGGATCTGACGCAGCGCGCGCTCGTCGGCCATCACCATCGGCAAGCGCTCGAGCAGCGATAGGCGCATGATGATGCGTTCCTGCGCCGCCTGCGGCTGCATCAGCGAGACGCATTCCCGGACGACCCGGTTGGCGTCGACCGGCGCAAATTCGAGCTCCATCTTGCCCGCTTCGATTTTGGCGAGATCGAGCAGGTCGTTGGCGAGGCTCATGACGTGCCGCGCCGAAGCATGGATGTCGCGGATGTAGTCCTTGTAGCGGTCGTTGCCGATCGGTCCGAACCGCTCCTCCATCATGACCTCGGCGAAGCCGAGAATCGCATGCAGAGGCGTGCGCACCTCGTGACTGACGCGAGCGAGAAACTCGGTTTTGCGCGCGTCGGCCTGCAGGGCGGCGTCGCGCGCCGTCTCCAGCGCGCGTTCGGTCGCCTTCGACGGCCCGAGGTCGCGCAAGGCGGCGCAGTAGCGAGGCGGAGCGCCGGCGGCGGTGAAGCGCGTCAGGGTCATGGCGAGCGCGAGCGCCTGGCCGCGCTGGTCGCGACCGAAGAGCTCCTCGCCGCGCGCCGGCGTCTCCTCGCGCCTCGCGCGCTCGAAGCGCGCCGCCGCTTCGCTCTGACTTTGCGGCGCGAACAGAGCGAGGAAGCTTTCGCCCGCCACTTCCTTGGCGTCGTAGCCGAACAAGGTCTCTGCGCCGCGGCTCATAGCGAGAACGCGACCCGAATCGTCGAGCGTGACGACGCCGTCGGCGGCCGAATCGAGCAGGGCCCTGAGATCGCGCGCCTCGCGTTCGGCGCTGCGCAGCCGTTCCTGGTGCTCGATCTCGCGCGATCGGCGCAGCGACAGCAGCGTCGCTGGCGCGCCGTCCCATGCGATCGCCTCCGCCCGCGCGTCGACGGCGATCAACTCCCCGCCGGCCGCGATCAGCGGGATGGCGCCGCCTTCGCCCGATTCGGCGAGGGTCTGCGCGTCGCGGCCGCGGAACATGCGTTTGAGGCCGTCGGCGGCGCGGAATTCCGTGAGGTCGCTGTAGCCGACGAGCTCGAGCAGCGTGCGGTTGAGGTAGAGCGGCTCGCCGCCGCGCAACACCATCGCGCCGATCGGCAGCAGGTCGAGCAGCGCCTCTGCATTGGCGCCGGCGACGCCAGCGGCGGCTGGCGACGGTTCGACGGCGGATGGCGGGGCAAGGTCGAGGAGGTCGCGCGGCGCCCCGTCGTCGCCGTGGCCTGGCAGGCGCGCGCCGAGCGCACGGGCGATTTCGCGGAAGGCGTCGCGTTCGTGGCTCGACAGTTCGACGTTGTCGTCGCCGCCTCGGCGCGGCTCGTCGGCGGTCGGGAGGAGCGGCATCGCGCCGGGCCGGATCGGCACGACGTTGGCCGCCGCAGGCGCGGCCGGGCGCAGCAGGACGATTTCGGCGCTGCGTTCGGCCGGCGGCGCCGGTCGGACAGGGGGCGCAGGCGGAAGCGGCGCGACGTCCTGCAGGGCCTCGAGCGGCGGTTCGGGCGCGGCCTCGGCCAGCGGCGGCGCGGCCGGAGCTTCCGTAGCTGGCGCGCTCGGTTCGTCCGTCGCCGTCTGTTCCGTGAACAATCCGAATCCGCGCCAGCCGGCGAAGCGGCGCTCGCGATCGAATTCCGGCGCGCCTGACATCAACGCTACGCGTGCGCCGTCCCCGTCGCCCCATTTCGTCGGCAGCGCGGCGAAAGTGCGGCGCGCCGCCAGCGCGTCGCCAAGCCTGGCGTCGCGATCGAAGCCGGCGCGGCTGCGAAACGCCGCCAGGGATTCGCCGGCTTGCGGCGCATAGTCGCCGAAGGCGGCCGCCAACGCCGGGTCGACGGCCCCGAAACGCTCCTCGCCGTCGAGACGCCAGAGGAACCTTCGCGGCGGCGGCTCACGCTGCGGCTCCGGCGGGGTCGCCAGCGAAGCGGCGCGGATTTCGTCGGCCGCGGGCGGCGCGGCGAGCACCAGCCGGTCGCCGATCCGTCCGCACATTAGGGCCAGCGGCAGCGGCCGCCGGCCGAGCCAGAATCGCAGCGACTCGACCCGCGGCGGCCCGGCCGCCGCCGTTTCGGCGAGGCGAACTAGGCGCCGCCCGCCAGGGCTCGAAGGCGAGAAGAGATGCGCCTCCAGCGCGGCGCGGTCGGGGGCGGCGAAGAGAGACAGAGCCGCCGAATTGGCGAAAAGGACGCGCAGCGGCCGACCGGCGGCGACAATCGTCGCGGTTCCGCGATCGAGCCGTTCGGCGAACGGCGACCCCGCCAGCAGGGCGGCGGTCTCCTCGGCGCTGATCACGGTTCGATCGGGGTCCATCGGCGACGATGCGGTTGTGGACGCCGGCGCGACGAGAAGCGCAGGCAAAGGCATGCTTACCAAAAACTTAACGGCTTCGCTCGTCTTTCGTTCGCGTCATCCCCAGGGGCCACGCAAGAGGGTTAACGGCTGTTGCGGCGCGAAGCTATGTTGCAGTGCAGCAAAGATTGGTCTATAACTTCGCCAACCAAAGCCGTCGACCAGAGAGAGGACGCCGCAGGCGAGACTGGCCATGACCAATCCCCCGTTTGAGATTCCCAACGAGCTTCGCGATTTCGCCGAACGCAGCGTCGACCAGGCGCGCAAGGCGTTCGAGGGGTTCGTTTCCGTCGCCCAGAGGACGATCGGCGCGGCCGAGGACGCCGCCGAGGCTGCGCAGAAGAACGCCACGTCGGTGGGCGCGCAGGCGCTGAGCTACACCGAGCAGAACATCAACGCCGCTCTCGATCTCGCCCACAAGCTGGTTCAGGCCAAGGACCCGCAGGAGGCCTTCGCGCTGCAGAGCGAGTATCTCAAGACCCAGCTCGCCGCCCTCCAGGCCCAAGCCAAGGAGATTGGCGCCCTGATCCAGAAGAGCGCGACGCCCGGCGCCAAGTGATCGGCGGCGCGCCGACCGACATCCCGCCAATCGCCGCCAATAGGGGGAATCCGAACATGGCGACCGCTCCGAAGAAGACCGCCCTTTCCGCCGCGCCGGCCGAGCCCGTCGCTTCCTCCGCCGAATTCGCCGCCGCGCCGCCGCCGAGCGTTTCGGCCGAAACGTTCGCCGCGCCCGCCGCCGGCTTGACCGAGTTGCAGAATCGATGGCGCGCGACGGCCGAAAAGGGCCTCGCCGAGGCTCGCTCCGCCTATGTCAAGGCCAAAGTCGCCGCCGGAGAGGCCGCCGACGCGCTCGAGGCCAGCTACGCCGCCGCTCGCTCCGGCGTCGCCGCGATCAACGCCAAGGCGCTCGAATCGCTGACCGCGAACGTCGAGGCCAATTTCGATTTGGTCAAATCGGCCTTCGGCGTCAGTGGTTTCGCCGACTACGTCGCGCTGCAAAGCGAATTCGCCAGCGCGCGTCTCGACGCGCTCGCCGCCCAAGCCAAGGCGATCGGCGAACTGGCGCAGAAGACCGCCCTCGACTCGCTCGAGCCGATCAAGTCGCAGGTCGCCAAGAGCTTCAAACTCGCCCTCTGACGCGCCGTTTGGCTGCGGTCCGGGCGCGCCGCGCGCGCCGCCGGCCGGCCGCCATTTGTCGGCTTGCAAGCGCCGGGCTTTGACACTAGTTTCCCGGCCGTCGCCGCCATAGCTCAGTTGGTTAGAGCGCTAGATTGTGGATCTAGAGGTCCCCCGTTCGAGCCGGGGTGGCGGTACCATCCTCCCCCGCGCCGCTGAGCCGAAGCGGAGCGCCGACGTTTAGCGCTCGGTCATCGCCTCCGACATCGTCTTGGCGAGCGGCGACAGCAGGTAATCGATCACCCGCCGGCTCTCGGTCTTGATGTCGACGGTCGCCGTCATGCCCGGCGTCAGAGGGATCGTCGCGCCGTCGACGCGCATCGCCGTTTCGTCGATCGCCACAGTGACGGGAAAGACGAAGCTTTGCGCTTGGCCGGGCGCGGCCGACTCGGGCGCGTTGCCGGGCGTGGTGGCGTTGGCGAGCGAACGCTTCGCCTGCTGCTCGTCGACCGCGGCGGCGGCGATGGCGACGACCTTGCCGCGCAGCGCGCCGAAGCGGGTGAACGGGAAGGCGTCGAGCTTGACCGCGACCTCCTGGCCGATGCGGACGAAACCGATGTCCATGTTGGCGACCAGCGCCTCGACTTGCAACGCGCCGTCGGTCGGCGTCACCGTCGCCAATTGCTGGCCGGCGCCAACCACCTGGCCGAAGGTCGTCACCGACAATTGTTGCACAATGCCGTCGATCGGCGCGTAGAGCTTGGTGTTCGCGAGGCGCGCAGTCGCCTTGGCGAGCGCCTGGCGCGCCTCGTCCGCCTTGCGCGACGCATCCTCCGCCTTGTTCTCGTTCTCGGCGATGAACTGCGACAGTGTTTTGGTTTTCTCGCTCTGCAGCTCGCCGATCGCGGCGTCGGTTTCGATCAACTGGCCCTGGTCGGAGGCGAGCGAGGACTGGGAGCGCTGCTGCTCTTCCTTGGCGTCGTAGAGGTTGATCTTGGTGCCGACCCTGAGGTCGATCGCCTCCTGGCGCGTGGCGACGCGCGCGGTCAGCGTGTCGATCAGCGCCGTCTGGTAGGCGATGCTCATCCGCAACCGCTGCAACGTCGCTTGCTTGGAGGCGATCTGCTTGTCGATTGCGCGCAATGTGTCTGCGAGCTGGCTCAGGTCGGCCGACAGCACCGCTTCTTCGCGCGCCCGCACGCTGTCCGGCAGCGGCTCGCCGCTGTCGAATTTGCCGCGCAGCGAGGCGGCGCCCGGGCTCGAGTCGGCCGACGGCGTCGCCTTTTCGCGCGCCTGCGCGCCGTCTGACGGCGGCGCGCCCCAGTCGATCTTGCCTTGCGGATTGGCGGCGAGCGCTTCGAGCGCCGGCAACGGCCCGCCGTCCGCGGCCGCTTGCCGTTGCGCTGCGCGCGCCGCGTCGATCGCCGCCTGGCGCCGCGCGACCTCGCCCAAACCCGACTGTAGCGCTTCGCGCGCCTCGCGCTCATCGGCGGCGGCTTCGGCGGGGTCGAACTCGATCAGCAGCTCGCCGGCCTTGACCGGCTGGCCGTTGTCCACCCGGATGGCGGCGACCTTGCCCGGATCGAGCGCCTGGATGACCTTCACCCGCCCGGTCGGCTCGAGCTTGGCCGGGGCGACCGCATTGACGTCGAGCCGGCCGAAGAACGACCAGGCGAACGCCGCCGCGAAGACGGCGCAGATCGTCAGCATCGTCCAAACCGGCAGCGGCGAGGGCGGCGTTTCGAGGATCTCGAGCGCCGCCGGCAGAAACTCGCGATTGCGGCGCGACAGGGTCGGAACTTCGCCGCGGTTGGGCGCGCCGCTCATCTGAGGCTCCGCTCGGGCTCGGACTGCAGCGCCCACAGCCGCGCGTAGAGGCCGCCGGGGCGGGCGAGAAGCTGCTCGTGTGTGCCGATCTCGACGATCTCGCCGCCGCGCATGCCGACGATGCGGTCGCAGTCGCGCACCGCGGCGAGGCGGTGGGCGATGATGATCACCGTGCGGCCGCGCACGATCGCGCGCATGTTGCGCTGAATGACGCGCTCGCT
>Ga0181529_10006932_pt1 | contig 11411 bp, 11 predicted proteins | sample PEATcosm2014_Bin_36_FD_119763 | JGI IMG/M metagenome (GOLD analysis project Ga0181529, IMG submission 119763) | Peatland microbial communities from MTU Mesocosm Facility, Houghton, MI, USA - PEATcosm2014_Bin10_30_metaG | ecosystem: Environmental > Terrestrial > Soil > Wetlands > Peat | place... | reverse complement strand
TTTCGCGGGCGGCTGATGTTTCCGATTTGCGACGAGCAGGGCAGGGTGGTTGCCTTCAGCGGAAGGGTTTTGCCCGGCGACGACAGCCCGGCCAAATATGTCAATTCGCCGGAAACGCCGATTTTCACCAAGAGCAAAGTTTTCTTTGGTCTCGACAAATCGAAACGCGCGCTGCTTGACGCGCAATCCGCCATCGTCTGCGAAGGTCAGCTTGATTTGATCGCATGCTTTATGGCCGGCGTGCAAAACGTCGTCGCGCCGCAGGGCACGGCCTTCACCGACCAGCACGCGCGGATTTTGAAACGCTACGTGGATGAAGTGGTTTTGTGTTTCGATTCCGACGAGGCCGGGCAGAACGCCGCCGTGCGTTCGCTCGACCATCTGCTCGCGTCGGGAATCGCCGTGCGGGTGGCTGTGATGCCCCAGCCGCACGACCCGGACAGCTTCATCAAGGCGAACGGCGGCGAAGCATTCCGCAAACTGGTCGAAAGCGCGGACGGATTTTTTGATTATTATTTAAACCGGCTGTGCGCGCAAAATGACGCGGCGGGCGACAAAGGGCGAAACATCATTTTGCGAGAAATGGCCGAGGCCGTCCGCAAAACCGGCAGTGCGGTATTGGTGGACAAATACGCGCAAAAAACCGCATTGCGCCTGGGCGTTTCGCCGGAAGCCGTCCGCAAGGAGTTTTCCAAGTTCAAGGTTCAGGCTTCGGGGTTCAAAGCCGAAGAGCCGGAGCCGGGTGAAACTCTGAACCCTGAACCGCAAACTCTGAACCCGCCGTCGTCGCATGAATTTCATCTGCTCAAACTGGTTTTGTTGAACGACGATCTGGTTTCATGGACGGCTTTGCATCTGGACGAAAACTGGATTTTGCATCCGCTCGTCCGGCAAATCATCGCGCAGCGGCTCGCCGCGCAGACAAATGAGACTTGGAAAAATCTCGCCGCGTTTTTGGACGCTTGCGATTCGCCAGAAATGAAAAGTTTGATAACAGAGGCTGTCGCGCAAGAACGCAAAATCCCAAATTCCGAACAGCAAACAGCCGATGTGGCTTTGAAATTGCGAAATCAATTTCTCGACCGGCAAATCGCCGCATTGATGCAAAAGGCAAGCCAGCCTGAAATTTCTGAAGCGGAAAAACTTGAACTGTTGCGCGAACAGCAGAAATTGCGCGAACAAAAACGCGCGCCACTCTCACCGTTGCCAGATTAAACAGGCGCAATCCGTTTTGGACTGCGCCTTTCGATTTGATCTTTCGGAAAATTACTTCGCGCCCTGGTCAATCCATGCGCGGATCAAACCAATTTGATCCGGCGAAAGTTTTTTGGCATTCCGGCCCTTGGGCATAAACGACTGCGGATCGCCCAAATGCGCGATGCTCTCGATCAAATCGCCCTTGGTGCTGTCGCCGACGACGATGATTGGGCCGTCCTTGCCGCCTTTGAGCGTGCTTTCCAAGCTGGTGAGCACGATTCCGTGGCCGGGTTTTTTGTCCCCGTGGCATCTGACGCAAGTCGCGTCAAAAATCGGCTTGATGTCGGTCGCAAAAGTCACGCCGGTTTTCGTCGAGGCCGGCGGCAATGTCGGAGCGGCGGGCGGCGTGTCTTGGCCCAAACTGGCTGCGGCAAAACCAAGAATGGCGGCAAGCAAGGCGATATTAATTTTTTTCATGGTTATTATTGAAAAGCTTGATGTTCGTTTCGCGGACAATTTCAATATAAGACGCCACAAACGTCAAAAAGTTTCAATCAAAAAATGCCTGTGCTGTAAGCCGGCTTGCGGGTGGCCTGCCGTTGAGCCAACCTTTCTTTCGTGAAATCTGAAGATTTTTCCGCCGCCGCGCTGGTCGTCCTCGGCCACGGCACGGGTTTGAACGACCAGTCCGCCGCGCCGGTTATCCAGCACGCGGCGGAGCTTCGCCGCCGGAAAATTTTCCGCGAAGTCCGCGAGGCGTTCTGGAAACAGGAGCCGCAAGTCAAAAAAGTCCTCGCTGAAATTACCGCTCCGCGCATTTTTATCGCGCCGCTTTTCATCAGCGAGGGCTATTTCAGCGCGGACATCATTCCGAAGGAACTTGGCTTTTCCGGGCAATCAACTATCAACCATCAACTATCAACTATTTGTTACTGCAAACCTGTCGGCTCGCACGACAGCATGACCAAAGTCATTTTGTCGCGCGCCGGGGAGGTCGTGAAAAAATTTCCGTTCCCGCGCGCTCCGAAAAATTCTGACACGACGCTGTTCATCGCCGGGCACGGCACGGAGAAAAATACAAATTCACGCAAAGCCATCGAACGGCAGGTGGAATTGATCCGCGCGCAAAAGATTTATGCGGAAGTTCACGCGATTTTTTTGGAAGAATCGCCGCGCATTTCAGATTGCTATTCGCTCGCAAAGACGAAGAATCTCGTCATCGTGCCGTTTTTCATCAGCGACGGTTTGCACACGCAAGAAGACATTCCAGTTTTGCTGGGCGACCCGGAAAGAATTGTGAAAGAACGCCTTGCCGCCGGCCAGCCAACGTGGCGTAATCCGACGGAAAAAAACGGACGGCTCGTCTGGTATTCGCCCGCCGTCGGCAGCGATCCGGGAATGGCGGACGTGATTTTGGAACGCGTGCGCGAGTCAGCATAATAATCATCCTCATCCTCATCGTCATTCTCGTCCTCAAATTTTAATTTTGAGGATGAGGTCGAGAACGAGGACGAATACAATTAAAGACATTTATGAAAAAACTTTGTTTTGGAATCATCGGCCCGGCGCGCATTGCGCGGAAAAACTGGCGTGCAATTTTTCATAGCGGCAATTGCGAGGTTGCCGCCGTCGCCAGCCGCGACATCGGGCGCAGCCGCAAATTTATCGCGGAGTGCCAGGCGCAAGTTCCTTTTGCGAACCCGCCGTTGGCGTTCGGCAGTTATGAAGAATTGCTGACGTCAAAAAATGTGGATGCTGTTTATGTTCCGTTGCCGACCGGCCTGCGCAAGGAATGGGTCGTGCGCGCGGCGCAGGCGGGCAAGCACGTCGTCTGCGAGAAACCGTGCGCCGTCAGCGCGGGCGACCTTGAAGAAATGATTTCCGCCTGCCGCAAAAACAGCGTGCAGTTCATGGACGGCGTGATGTTCATGCACAACCGCCGCCTCGGCCAGATTCGCGAAACGCTCGACGATGGAAATTCCGTCGGCCAGCTCAAGCGCATCACGTCGCACTTCAGTTTTCTCGGCGCCGAAGATTTTTTGCGCGCGAACATCCGCGCCAGCCGCGCGCTCGAACCCGCCGGCTGCCTCGGCGACCTTGGCTGGTATTGCATCCGTTTCGCGCTGTGGGCCATGAACTGGCAGATGCCGCATCGCGCTGACGGCAGAATTATTTCGCGCGCGGCAAATGATCCCGCCGGCGTGCCGGTGGAATTTTCCGGGGAACTTTTTTTCGACGGCGGCGTTTCGTCGGGATTTTACTGTTCCTTTGTTGCGACCAACCAGCAGACCGTCACCGTCACCGGCACAAAGGGTCTTTTGAACGTGCATGATTTCGTGAATACCTTTCGCGGCGAACCGGCTTTCGAGACCGTCCAGACTGAATTTCACACCGACGGCTGCAATTCCTTCGCCCGGCCTGTTTCGCGACAGTTTCCGCATATGGAATCCGGCGACGATCCGGCAACATCGCAGGAGGCGAACATGTTTCGTAATTTCGCGAACCAGATTTCATCCGGCAAGATGAACGACGACTGGCCGCTATGGGCATTGAAAACGCAGAAAGTTTTGGACGCATGTCTTGAACCGGCGTCAAGCCGTTGAATGTTAATTGCTGAACCGATTCCACGATTTAACCATTTAATAATTCAGCCAATCACGCTATTCTCCGCGCGTGCAATTTCGGAAAATCACCATCATCGGCGTAGGCCTGCTCGGCGGCTCCATCGGGCTGGCCGCGCGGAAAAACCGCGCCGCCGGGGAAATTGCCGGCTTTGTCCGCCGCAAAAAAACGATTGCCGACTGTGAAAAATTCGGCGCAACGGATTTTGCCACCACAGATTTGCTCGCCGCTGTTTCCGATTCAGATTTGATAATTCTCTGCACGCCCCTCGCGCAAATGCTTTCGTTGACAGAACAATTTTTGCCCGCGCTCAAGACGGACGCCATCGTTACCGACGTCGGCAGCGTGAAAGCGGATGTTGTGCGCGGACTGGAATCGCTCATCGTAAAATCCGGCGCGCATTTCATTGGCAGTCATCCGATGGCTGGCGCTGAAAAAACCGGCGTCGCCGCCGCGCGCGCGGATTTATTTCAAAATGCCACCTGTGTTTTGACGCCGACACGCAAAACAAATTCCGCCGCGCTGAAAAAACTGGAAAAATTTTGGAAATCGCTCGGCGCGCGTGTTTTGAAATTGCCGCCGGAGCAGCACGATTTATTCGCCAGCCGCACGAGCCATTTGCCGCACGTCATCGCGGCGACCCTGGCAAATCACGTTTTGAATCCGGTCAATCCGAAAATGCAATCGCAGCTTTGCGCCACCGGCTTTCGCGATATGACGCGCATTGCGTCCGGCTCGCCGGAAATGTGGCGTGACATTGCGCTCTTAAATCGAAAAAAATTGGCAAAATCACTTGATGCATTTATTTCCGAACTGAAAAAATTCCAGCACGCATTGAAATGCGCGGACGCCAAAGCGATTTCCATATTTTTTGAGACTGCAAAAATGCGTCGCGATGATTGGTGCGCAAGTTCAGCTTCAACTTCGTCGGAATAATGGCGCTTCCCGATCTCATCGAAATCGTGCCGCTCGACAAACCCGTGCGCGCGGAAATCACTGTGCCCGGCTCGAAGAGCATCACGAACCGCGCTCTGATTCTTGCCGCGCTAGCGGACGGCGAGGTCACGCTCACGGGCGCGCTGTGGAGCGAGGATACGCAAATCATGGTTGAGTGTTTGCAGAAATTGGGATTTGAGATTTGCGTGAAAAATGATCCAGCAGAATTTTGCAATCGCACGATTACTGTCAAAGGTCTCGGCGGGAAAATTCCGCACGACGGCACGGCGGAAAAGCCGCTGGAACTGTTTGTGGGCAACGCGGGCACGGCGGCGCGGTTTTTGTCGGCGTTCGTTTGTCTGGGCAAAGGCGTTTATCGTTTGAGCGGTGTGACGCGGATGCACGAACGTCCGCAGTCGGCGCTGTTTCAGGCATTGCGCGAACTCGGCTATCGCGTCGAGTCGGAAAATGGGAATGACAAACTGCCGGTGAAAATTTTTGCCGGTAGGAGTCGAGGTGACGAGACTCAAATTGAAAAGGAAAGTCAGAGACTCCTTACGTCATCCCCTACGAAAAAATGCTGCGTGAGCATCGAGGAGAGTTCGCAGTTTGCATCGGCGCTGTTGCTTTGTGGGAAGATTGGGAATTGGGAAATTGAAGTCGTCGGCGAGAATGCGGAAGAATCGCCGTATGTGGCGATGACGTTGAAATTGATGGAAGCGTTTCCGAAAAAAGGCGGAACTTTTCAAGTCGAGCCGGATGCGAGCAGTGGGAGTTATTTTTGGGCAATCAATGATTGGGAAGATATTTTAAGGCTGCTGTCTTTGGATTCGGATTTGAACGATTCAAGCGATTTGTGCAAATGGAATATTCAAGTCCACGCATGGCCCAATACAGGTTTTCAAATAGACGCCAATTTTCCCAGAACACTAAAAACTTTATCTACACTGCAAAAGTCTCCAAGAAATGATGTGGCAAATGCAAATCGCGCCGCTGTTGTTTCACGAATTGCTACTTTTGGAGACTTCAATCCCAGTTTGGGTGATAGCATTATGACAGCAATAGTTGTTGCGCCATTTTTTTCAAAAATAGAAATAAGTTTTATGCACCTCGCTCGTTTACGCCTTCAAGAAACCGAGCGCGTCGTCGCGTTGCGGACGGAGATGACCAAGTGCGGCGCGAAAGTGGTCGAGGAAGGCGACACGCTGACGGTCTGGCCGTCGCCGTTGCACGGCGCGGAGATCGAAACCTACAACGACCATCGTATGGCGATGTGTTTTGCGATTCTGGGATTGAGAGTTCCCGGCATAAAAATTAAAAATCCCGCCTGCGTGAAGAAGACATTCCCGAATTTTTTCCAGAAACTGGCCGCGCCTTCGCCGCACGGTTTGGGCGCGACGATTTTGGATGCAAAAACTGGAAAGAAATTATCGCAGGTGGAACTATTTGCAGATTAAATTCTTCTCATCGTCATACTCATCCTCGTAAATCAATTTTGAGGATGAGCATGAGGACGAGGATGAGGATGAGGATGAGTTGAATATGAAAAAACATCCGATTGTCATTGCGATTGACGGCACGAGCGCGAGCGGCAAGAGCACGAACGCCAAGCTCGTGGCCCGCGCGCTTGGCTACGTTTATGTGGACACGGGCGCAATGTATCGCACGCTGGCGTGGCATTGCCTGAAAAAAAATGTGGATGTGCATGAGGCCAGGCTGGTCGCCAACACCTGCCGCCGCTGGAAAACGGATTTGTGCTGCGTGGAGAAAAACGGCCTGCGCGTGGTGCAACTGCTCGTGGACGGCTATTTTCCTGAAAAGGAAATCCGCACGCCGGAGACTGCCGCCGCCGTGGCGTATGTCGCCGCCGTGCCGAAGGTGCGCGAGTGGATGAAAAAAACACAGCGCGATTGCATCCAGTTCGGCGACCTCGTGATGGAAGGCCGCGACATCGGCACGAATGTTTTTCCGGAGACGAATTTCAAATTTTACCTCGACGCAACGCTGGCCGAGCGTTCCGCACGCCGCGCTGCCGACGGTGTGCATGAAAATCTCGCCGCGCGCGACCAGTGCGACAGCCAGCGTGCAGTCGCGCCGCTGATGATCGCGCTCGGCGCGAAGGTCATCAACAATTCCGCCATGACATCGGAACAGACAAGCAAGCTGCTGCTGGAAGAGATTCACAAACTTCTGCCGGCAAAATGAATTTGTCATATCGCATCGGCTGGACGTCTTTTCGCGCGATGTTTGCGACGTATTTTCGCTGGCGCGTTTTTGGCGCGGAGAACGTGCCGCAAACCGGCGGCGTGATTCTGGCCTCAAACCACGCGAGCTTTCTCGATCCCCCGTTGGTCGGTTCGGGTTTGAACCGAGACATCAATTATCTCGCGCGCGAATCGCTCTTCCGTTTTCCCGGCATCGGCGCGCTGCTGTGTTCGTGGAACGCCGTGCCGGTGGACCGAGATGGCGGCGGCGCGGCAGGATTAAAGGCCATTCTTGAACGGCTGCTTGCGGGCGGCGCAATAATTTTATTTCCCGAAGGAACGCGCACGAAGGATGGCAAACTCCAGCCGGCGCGTTCAGGGATCGGGCTGACGGTCATCAAATCCAACGCCGTTGTGATTCCTGTGAGGACGTTTGGAACTTTTGAGGCGTATGGACGAAACCATAAATTTCCCCGCCCGAAAAAAGTTGCCGTGAAATACGGCGCGCCGATGCGCTTTGAAAAATTGCGCGCCGAGGCAAAGGATTGTCCCAAGCCGCGCTTGAAGGAAATTTATCAGGAAGTCGCGGACGAAATCATGGCGGCAATTGCGAAGCTGGAGCCGCGCGAAGATTAAAATCATCCTGTCCTCATCGTCATCCTCATAAATCAAACTCGAGGATGAGCATGAGGACGAGGATGACGCTGATTAAATCCCCAGGTTCGACAGCATGTTGCTGATGCTGTTGACGATTTGGACGAGCTTGGGATGCGACTGCTCGAAGCCCCCGACTGACGAGCGCAGGCCGCTGACGGAAATTTCGCGCAACTGCGGGTTTTGTTTTTCGCGCGTGGCTTCGTGCGCGGATAGTTTTGCAAACTCGGCGATGCTCTGGGCGTGTTCGTCGTCGGTTTTGGACAGCGCGCCGACCTCCGACTTAAGCGTGCCGAGCAGTTGGAGCAGTTCGCGTTTGCGCTCGTCGCTGATGGAATTTGCGCCGTGAATCTTCGCTTCAATCTCGCCAATCGTGTTTTCGATCATGCTGTAAAAGTAATGGCTGTGAAAAATTCGGCAAGCAAAGTTGGAGTTCAAAGTTTATGGCTTGCGACGCAAAACAAGCTAAAGCTTGAAATCCAGCATTCATCAGCGCCTGACTTTTGGCAGCGCCGGCTCGACCGCCTCCCAGATTTTCGCGCAGACATTTTCCGTGGAACCTGAAGCGTCCAAAACTCGGACGCGATTTTTTTCCGACGCCGCGACATTCTCGTAACCCATGACGACACGCTCAAAAAATTTCTTGTCCGCCTCCTCAATCCGGTCGCGCATGAAGGGCAGGGTGGACTGGCGCATGGCGCGCCGCATTTCGGCGATTTCCGCCGAGACCGTCAAGAGCAGCGTCAGGTCGGGCCGCGTTTCGCCGACGGTCACGTCAATCACGGCTTTGACCATCTGCAAATCCAGTTCGCGCCCGTAGCCTTGATACGCCGTGGTCGAATCGTAAAATCTGTCGCATAAAACAATTTCCCCGGCTTCGAGCGCGGGCCGGATGACTTCGCGGACAAGCTGCGCGCGGCTGGCGTTCATCAGCAGCAATTCCGCCTCGGCGGTCATCGCGTGATTTTGCTGGCTGTGCTTGAGCGTGTGGCGGATTTCCTCGCCGATGGGCGTGCCGCCCGGTTCGCGCAGCGTGCGGACGCGGTGGCCGAACGAGCGCAGCCGCCGCGCGAGCAGTTCCACCTGCGTGGATTTGCCGCAGCCTTCCGAACCTTCAAAGGTGATGAACAAACCTTTCGTCATATTTTTTTCAACTTGAATCCCTTCGGCGAATCTTCAATCACCCAGCCTTTGGCTTTCAATTCGTCGCGGATGGCGTCCGAGCGTTTGAAATCTTTCGACTTCTTGGCGGCAATGCGATCTTCGGCCAATGTCAGAATTTCCACAGGAACTTCTATTTCTGATTTTATGCCGATACCAAGAACGGAATCAACTTTGTTCCATTCGATCAATGCCATTTCGGCGGCGGTTGGACTCAAGGAATGTTCGGCGAGGCGGCGGTTCACTTCGCGAACCCATTCAAACAGCGCGCCCCACGCGCCGGAAATGTTGAGGTCTTCGTCCAGCGCGGCGGTGAACGGCTGCAACAAACCGACGGCGGAATTTTGCCCCGAATTTTTTTCCAGCGACAACATTTCCGCCGCGCGTTCGCGCAACTTGGCAATGCATTCGTCAATTCGCGCGAGCGCAGTTTTTGCGCCGGCCAAACCTTCGAGCGTGAAATTGAAAGTTTCGCGGTAATGCGCGGTGAGCAGCAAATAACGCACTTCGCGTCCGGTGAAACCTTTTGCCAGCAAATCTCGCAGTGTGAAAAAATTTCCGAGCGACTTGCTCATTTTTTTCCCTTCAACAAGCAGATGCGCGCCGTGCATCCAGTATTTTACGAACGGTTTTCCGGTCGCGCCCTCGCTTTGGGCTATTTCGTCCTCGTGATGCGGGAAAATCAAATCCTCGCCGCCGAGATGCAGGTCAAAGCTCGCGCCGAGAATCTTCATGCTCATCGCGCTGCACTCGATGTGCCAGCCGGGACGGCCCTCACCGAACGGACTCGGCCAGAAAATCTCGCCGTCGTCCGGCACGCGCGATTTCCAGAGCGCAAAATCGGCGATGGATTCCTTGGCGTATTCGTCGCTCTTAACGCGTTCACCGGCGCGCATCTCGTCGAAGTTGAGCTTCAGCAACTGGCCGTAATTGCAGCCACAGCCGCGATATTTCTCGATTGAGAAATAAACCGAGCCGTCAGCGGCCTTGTAGGCGATGCCGCGTGCGATGAGTTTTTCGATGAGCGAAATGATTTCGGGAATGTGCTGCGTGGCGCGCGGTTTTTGATGCGGCGAAAGGCAATTCAGCGTTTTCAAGTCCTCGAAGAACGCGGCTTCGTATTTGCTGGTGAATTCGCGAAGGCGTTGAATTGTTGAATCGTTGAATTGTTGAATCGTTGAACCGTCCTGCTTTGGACTTTGGACTTTGGACTTTGGACTTAATGAATTGACAGCCTTGATGATTTTGTCCTCGATGTCCGTGATGTTCATGACATGCGTGACTTGGAAATTTTTGAATTCCAGATAGCGCCGGACCAGATCGGCGAAGACGAATGTGCGCCAGTTGCCGATGTGCGCGAAGTCATAGACCGTCGGTCCGCAGCAATACATGCCGGCTTTCTTTCCGGCGGCATCAAGCGGCGCGAAATCCTGGACGGAGCGCGCGAGCGTGTTGAACAGTTTTAATCCCATTTGCGTCCGCGCAAGTTAAGGCGCGGAGTGGAAAAGAAAAAGCGTAAATTCAGATTGGACACGTTTCCGCGATGGATTTAATCTGCGCGTGTCAATCCCATTAACCGTCCGCCAGATTCAGAAAGGAAATTTATGGAGTTGAAAGTCGAATGCGGGTGCGGCCAGAAATATAAGTTTGATGTCGAGCCTGTCAACGGCCAGATGCCGGTTGCGGTGAGTTGTCCGCATTGCGGCGTGGACGGGACGTCAACAGCCAACAGCATCATCGCCCAGACCATTTCCAGCCAACCGCCGCAAATGCCCGTGGCGATGGCTATACCCGTGGCCGCCGCCGCACCTGTTGGCGGTTTAAGAATCAACCAGGCCGCGCCTGCACCGTCCAATTCTCCGCCGCCATTGTCCTCCCCGCCCAGACCTGTCCCGATGCGACCGGCAGCGCCTGTTGTTCAAAGTGTGAAGCCGGTCAATGAATTTAACCTGGGGCTTGGAATTTTTGGGGCCGCTTTGGGCGCGGTCCTGGGCGCGGGACTGATGTATGGATTCTTTTTGTTGGCGGACTTCCGATTTCCGCTCATGGGCACCGGCATCGGCGCGCTCACCGGCCTTGGCGCGCGGATTCTTTACAAGGGAACGGACACGAAACTTGGAATCATAGCCGGCATGATTGCATTGCTGGCGACCCTTGGAGCACTTTATCTCATGTATGGCGACATGGCGGGGATGTTTATTCTGTCCATGGCTGTCAGCGTTTATTTCGCCTACAAAATCGCGGGTTGATTTTGGTTCCAAGCAAATGTTTCGTTTCGGGAGTCGGATTTATTTCCTTTGGCTTCAAACGCTGAACCGTTCGGTGGCAAGCACGGCAGCCAGAGAACCAACAGCCCATCGTTTCACGGCTGTTTTGATATTGGGACATGAAGTCCAGCACCGCGCCAGAGAAATCGGTGTGAAATAAACTGAGCCACCGCCGACTCGCGACGTGAACCGCGCCTGTCGCGCCGAAGTGAAACGAAGCCGGAACAGCGGAACGGCAAGCGCCAACCGGCGGCTGGCTCCGGCGACTTGTTAGAAAACATGAGGGCAGAGAGCGAGCGCGCAAGCGCTCTGATAAACTCTCTGCCCGTATGACTATACACAACATTGTTTCTACACCGGCGGTTGCCTC
>Ga0181529_10006931_pt1 | contig 11416 bp, 7 predicted proteins | sample PEATcosm2014_Bin_36_FD_119763 | JGI IMG/M metagenome (GOLD analysis project Ga0181529, IMG submission 119763) | Peatland microbial communities from MTU Mesocosm Facility, Houghton, MI, USA - PEATcosm2014_Bin10_30_metaG | ecosystem: Environmental > Terrestrial > Soil > Wetlands > Peat | place... | reverse complement strand
GGGGCAGCGTGCCCGTGGTGCAGGAGATGCAGAGCGAGGGCGGCGCCGCCGGCGCCGTGCACGGCGCGCTGCAGAGCGGCGCCATGACCACGACCTTCACCGCATCGCAGGGCCTGCTGCTGATGCTGCCCAACATGTACAAGATTGCCGGCGAGTTGACCGCCACGGTGTTCCACGTCGCCGCCCGCGCGCTCGCCACCCAGGCGCTGTCGATCTTCGGCGACCACAGCGACGTCATGGCCGCGCGCGGCACCGGCTTCGCGCTGCTGTCGTCCGGCTCGGTGCAGGAGGCGCACGACACCGCGCTGGTGGCGCAGGTCGCCACCCTGGCCTCGCGGGTTCCGTTCCTGGCCTTCTTCGACGGCTTCCGCACCAGCCACGAGGTGAACGCGCTGGAACTGCTGAGCGACGAGCAGATCCGCGCCATGATCGACGACGACCTGGTGCGCGCCCATCGCGCCCGCGCGCTCGACCCCGAGCGCCCGTTCGTGCGCGGCACCGCGCATAACCCCGACACCTTCTTCCAGGCCCGCGAAACCGCCAATCCGTTCTACGACGCCGTGCCCGGCCACGTGCAGACGGCGATGGACCGCCTCGCCGCCATGACCGGCCGGCAGTACCACCTGTTCGACTACGACGGCGCGGAAGATGCGGAGCGGGTGATCGTGCTGATGGGCTCGGGCAGCGAGACCGTGCGCGAAACCGTCGCCGAACTGCGCCAGCGCGGCGAGCGCGTCGGCATGGTGCAGGTGCGGCTGTATCGCCCCTTCGCGGCGGACGCCTTCATTAACGCCCTGCCCGCCTCGGTGCGCATGCTGGCGGTGCTGGAGCAGACCAAGGAGTCGGGGGCACCCGGCGAGCCGCTCTACCAGGACGTCATCGCCACCCTGGCGCAGGCGGTGGCGAACGGGACGCGCGCCACCATGCCGCGCGTGGTGGGCGGGCGCTACGGCCTGTCGTCGAAGGATTTTCCGCCGACGCTGGTCAAGGCGGTGTTCGACGAACTGGCCAGGCCGCAGCCGCGCAACGGCTTCACGCTCGGCATCGTCGACGACGTCACCCACAGCCATCTCGATCCCGACGCGGCCTTCCGGCTGCGCCACCCGGGGCTGGTGGAGGCGGTGTTCTACGGCCTCGGCGCCGACGGCACGGTGGGCGCCAACAAGAACAGCGTGAAGATCATCGCCGAGGACGCCGGGCTGCACGCCCAGGGCTACTTCGTCTACGACAGCCACAAATCGGGCGCGCAGACCGTCTCGCATCTGCGCTTCGGGCCCAACCCGATCCACATGCCCTACCTGATCGCCGAGGCCAGCTTCGTCGCCTGCCACCAGTTCAGCTTCGTCGAGCGCGTGGACGTGCTGCGCCTGGCCGCCCCCGGCGCCACCTTCCTGCTGAACAGCCCGTACGGGGCGGACGCGGTGTGGGACCATCTGCCGCGCTCCATGCAGCAGCGCATCATCGATCTCAGGCTGCGCTTCTTCGTCATCGACGCCTCGCGCGCGGCCCAGGACGCCGGGCTGCGCGGCCGCACCAACACCATCCTGCAGACCTGCTTCTTCGCCATCTCCGGCGTGCTGCCGAAGGACGAGGCGATCCGCGAGATCAAGAAGTCGATCGAGAAGACCTACCTGCGCAAGGGCGCGGACGTGGTGGCCCGGAACTTCAAGGCCGTGGACGCGGCCCTGGAGCGGCTGCACGAGGTTGCCGTGCCCACCAGCGCCAGCAGCACCTGGGAGCGTCCGCCGCTGGTGCCGGACAGCGCGCCCGCCTTCGTGCGCCAGGTCACCGCCCGCATGATGGAGGGCCTGGGCGACGACATCCCGGTCAGCCTGATGCCGGTCGACGGCACCTTCCCCAGCGGCACGGCGGCCTGGGAGAAGCGCAACGTCGCCGACTTCGTGCCGGTCTGGGAGCCGACCGTCTGCATCCAGTGCGGCCAGTGCAGCTTCGTCTGCCCGCACGGCGTCATCCGCGCCAAATACTACGACGAGAGCCGGCTGGAGGGCGCGCCGGCCAACTTCCGCTCGGCGCCGATCAATGTGCGCGGCTTTCCCGACGTGCGCTTCACCCTGCAGATCCATGTCGAGGACTGCACGGGCTGCGGCCTGTGCACCGAGGCCTGCCCGGCGTTCAGCGCGCTGGAGCCGAACACCAAGGCGATCAACCTGCGCGACAAGCTGCCGCTGGTCGAGTCCGAGCGCGCCAGCATGGCCTTCTTCGAGACGCTGCCGATGAACGACCGCGCCCGGGTGAACTTCGCCGAAGTTCGCGGCGTGCAGTTCCTGGAGCCGCTGTTCGCCTTCTCCGGCGCCTGCGCGGGTTGCGGCGAGACGCCGTATGTGAAGCTGCTGAGCCAGTTGTTCGGCGACCGCATGGTGGTCGCCAACGCCACGGGTTGCAGTTCCATCTACGGCGGCAACCTGCCGGTGACGCCGTGGATGGTGAACGCCGAGGGGCGCGGACCCGCCTGGTCGAATTCGCTGTTCGAGGACAACGCCGAATTCGGCCTGGGCATGCGCCTGGCCGCCGACAAACACCTGGAGAATGCCACCGTCCTGGCGCGCCGCCTCGCCCCCAGGCTCGGCGAGGCGCTGGTGCAGGCCATCCTGACGGCGCCGCAGATCCTCGAATCGGAGATCCGCGCCCAACGGGGCCAGGTGGCCGAACTCGCGACCCGGCTGCGCACGCTGGACGACCCCGACGCGCGCCAGTTGCTGTCCCTGGTCGGTCATTTCGTCCGCCGCAGCGTGTGGATCGTCGGCGGCGACGGCTGGGCCTACGATATCGGCTACGGCGGCCTGGACCATGTGCTGTCCACCGCGCGCGACGTCAACGTCCTGGTGCTCGACACCGAGGTCTATTCCAACACCGGCGGCCAGGCTTCCAAGGCGACGCCGCTCGGCGCGGTGGCGAAGTTCGCCGCCGCGGGCAAACGGACGGCGCGCAAGGACCTGGCGTTGCAGGCGATCGCCTACGGCAACGTCTACGTCGCCCAGGTGGCCATGGGCGGCAACCCGCAACAGACCCTGCTGGCCTTCCGCGAGGCCGAGGCCTGGCCGGGACCGTCGCTCATCGTGGCGTACTGCCACTGCATCGCGCATGGCATCGACATGCAGCAGGGGCTGCGCCAGCAGGATTTGGCGGTGACCACCGGCTACTGGCCGCTGTTCCGCTACAACCCGGCCATGCGCCACGCCGGCGCCAACCCGTTCCGCCTGGACAGCCCGCGCCCGACCATGCGGTTCCGCGACTACGCCTACAATGAGGTGCGCTACAAGGTGCTGGCGCAGACCCGCGCCGAAGAGGCCGAGGTGTTGCTGCGCAGCGCCCAGCAAGCGATCGACGAGAAATACCGCCTGTATGAAGACATGGCGGGCTGGGAGCACACCCGCTTCCACCCGGCCAAGCCTGTGTGAGGTATCAGCATGCCCGATCTCAGCACGTCTTATCTCGGCCTGAAGCTGGCCAACCCGCTGATCGCCTCGGCCTCGCCGCTGACCCGCGAGCTGGGCAACATGCGGGCGCTGGAAGACGCCGGCGCCGCCGCGCTGGTGCTGCCCTCGGTGTTCCAGGAGCAGATCGAGCAGGAGGCCGAGGAACTGGAGGGGGCGATGGCGATGGGCGCCGAAAGCGTCGCCGAGGCGTCCAGCTTCATGCCGCCGAGCGTCTGGCACAGCGGCCCCTATGAGATGCTGGAAACCATCCGCCGCGCCCGCGCCGCAGTCGGCATTCCGGTGATCGCCAGTCTGAACGGCGTCACCGCGGCGGGCTGGGTCGACTATGCCAGGGAACTGGAGCAGGCCGGCGCCAGCGCGATCGAGCTCAACGTCTATTTCGTGCCGACCGACCCCACGCTGACCGGCAGCGACGTGGAGGCGCGTTACCTGGACGTGCTGCGCGCGGTGAAGGCGGCCGTGAGCATTCCCGTGGCGATGAAGCTGGGCCCGTTCTTCAGCGCGCCGGGCGACGTGGTGCGTGCGCTGGACGGCGCCGGGGCCGACGGTTTCGTTCTCTTCAACCGCTTCTACCAGCCCGACATCGACCTCGTGACGATGCGGGTGCAGCGCGATCTGGTCCTCTCCGGGCCGGTCGAGATGCGCCTGCCGCTGCTGTGGATCGGCGTGCTGGCCGGCACGCTCAGCGCCTCGCTCGCCGCCAGCACCGGGGTGGAGACCGCCGACGAGGTGGTGAAATACCTGCTGGCCGGGGCCGATGCGGTGATGACCACGTCTTCCCTGTTGCGCCACGGCGTCGGCCATATGGCGAATCTGGTCGGCGGGCTGGCGCAGTGGCTCGACGCGCGCGGGGCGGACCTCGCCGACATCAAGGGCCGCATGAGCCGGGCCCGGCTGCGCGACCCGCTGGCCTACGAACGCGCCAACTACATCCGCATCCTGCAGGGCTGGCGGCCCTAGGCACCGGGTCCGGCGGTCCGATCGAGCCGGCGCGTCCGGCTTTGCCCCCGGTACATGGTGGCGGATGGGGTGGAGCCCCTGGACTTCCTTCCCCCCCCGGGGTAGCACGGCATCGGCATAGCCTGTAGTGTCCGCGCGATCGGCGGGCCGGCTGAGTCCGGGTTGCATTGCTTTGCGGTGGGAGATCAGTTTTTGATTCGTGCTCGCGCTGCGCTGCTGGCGGTGCTGTCGGCGTTTTGGCTTTCGTTTCCGTTGCTCGCGGCTGCCCAGCAGCCGCAGCGTGTTCCCGCGCGCCCGGCGGCCGCCTCGCAGCCGGCCGGCGCCCCCATCACGGCGATCCGGGTCGAGGGCAACCTGCGCATCGAATCGGGCACCATCCGCTCGTACATGCTGGTGGCGCCCGGCGATGCGTACAATGCCGACCGGGTCGACCTCAGCCTGAAGACGCTGTACGCGACCGGCCTCTTCAGCGACGTGGCGATCCGCCGCGATGGCACCGCCCTGGTGGTGAGCGTGAAGGAAAACCCGATCGTCAACCAGATCGCCTTCGAGGGTAACCACAAGCTCACCGACGACAATCTGCGCGATGCCATCCAGTTGCGGCCGCGCGCCGTGTTCACGCCGGCGATGGCCGATGCCGACCGCCAGCGCATCCTCGACCTGTATGCCAAGCGCGCCCGCTTCGCGGCGACGGTCACCCCGAAAATCATCGAATTGCCGCAGAACCGCGTCAATGTGGTGTTCGAGATCGCCGACGGCTCCGCCACCCTGATCGCCCGAATCGTTTTCGTCGGCAACAAGGCGTTCAGCGAGGGTACGCTGAGGGATGTGGTGGGCAGCCGGGAGACGGCCTGGTGGCGCTTCCTGTCCAGCGCGGACATCTACGACCCCGAACGCGTCGCCTATGACCGCGAATTGCTGCGCCGCTACTATCTCAAGAACGGTTACGCCGATTTCCAGGTGACCGGGGCGACGGCCGAGCTGACCCCGGACAGGACGGGCTTCTTCCTGACCTACACGCTGAACGAGGGCGAGCGCTACCGGATCAGCAAGGCCGCCGTGAATTCCACCCTGCCCTACCTTCCCAACGCGGTGCTGCAGCGGGTGCTGGAAATGTCGGTGGGCGACTGGTACGACGGCGACGCCGTGGAGCGCACCGTCCAGGCGCTGACCGACTACGTGCAGGGTCACGGCCAGCCGTTCGTCGACGTCGAACCCCGCATCGAGCGCAACCGCGAGAAGCACACCATCGACCTGACGTTCGACGTGAACGAGGGGCCGCGCGTCTATATCGAGCGCATCGACATCGCCGGCAACACGCGCACCAAGGACAAGGTGATCCGGCGCGAGTTCCGCCTCGCCGAGGGCGACGCCTTCAATGCCGCCCTGCTGCGCCGCACCCAACAGCGGCTGAAGGACCTGAACTATTTCAATGCCGTCGGCATCACCACGCAGCCTGGCTCGGCGCCCGACAAGGCGAACATCAACACCGCGATCGAGGAGAAAGCCACCGGCGAACTGACCGTCGGCGGCGGCTACTCCACCGATATCGGTGCGCTGGTGAGCCTCGGCATCCACGAGCGCAACCTGGTCGGCACCGGTCTCGACGCCGGGCTGGACGGCACGCTGGCGCAGAAGGAGAGCCAGCTCAACCTGGGGATCACCGACCCCTACTTCCTTGATCGCAACATCGTTGCTGGTGCCAACGTCTTCCTGGTGAACAACAACAACGAGTTGATCTCCGATTACCGCGAGCGGCGCATTGGTTTCTCGTTGAGTGCCGGCTATGAGATCAATGATCATTTGCGGCAAGCCTGGACGTATTCGATGGTCCAGCGTTCGATCTACGATATTCTGACGGGGGCCAGCCTGTACGTGTTGAACGCGCAAGGCGTGACGCTGCTGTCGCAGATCGGCCAGACCATAACGCTGGACTATACCGACAGCCGTCTCGACCCGCGCCAGGGCTGGCTGCTGCGCGCCGGGTCCGACTTCGCCGGCATTGGCGGCGATGTCCATTACGTTCGCACCAAGTTGGACGGCGAATACTTCATCCCGCTGGAGCGGTGGTTCGGCAGCAACGACTGGGACATCGCCATCACGGCCGGCACGGGCTACCTGTTCAATCTCGGCTCGCAAGAGCAGATCATCGACCGGTTCTTCCTCGGCGGCGACAATCTGCGCGGCTTCGAGATCGGCGGCGCCGGCCCGCACTCCGTGCCTACCAGCACCTATCCGAACGCCGACAGCCTGGGCGGGCGGTTCATCTGGACCCAGTCGACCGAGTTGCGCTTCCCGCTGCCGGTTTCGCCCGACCTTGGCCTGTCCGGACGCGCGTTCGTCGATATCGGCGGACTGAGCCAGGTCAACGCGGTTTACCTGGGCGGCGTGCGGCAGCCTATCGTCGACAGCGCCAGCCCGCGGATTGGCGCCGGCATCGGCTTTTCCTGGAAGACGCCGTTCGGGCTCATCAATCTCGACTTCGCCCAGGCGGTGCTGAAACAACATTACGACCAGACTCAGTTTTTCCGCCTCGGCTTCGGAACAAGGTTCTAGGACACATGATGCGTAGTTGCCTTTCTGCCGCGCTGGTCGTGGCTCTGTTCGGCTTCGTTGCGCCGGCCTCGGCGCAGAATCAGGACTTCTTCGTCCCCGGCCAGCAGCGCCCGGCCGCCGCCGCCCCCCGCCCCGCTCCGGCCGCCCGGCCACAACAGCCGGCGTCGCAGCAGCCGATGACGGCAGAAGAACAGCAAGAACAGGCTCCGGTGCAGCTGTCGCCGCGGGTCCAACTGCCGCCGGCGCCGGCGCTTCCCGACTTGCCGCGCGGCGCCAGCCCGCCGGCCTCCGTGCTCGGCGTGATCGGCGTGCCGGATATCATGCGCGCCTCCACCGCCGCCCAGCAGGTCGAGAAGAGCATCGGCGAGCGGCGCGAGAAGCTGAACGAGGACGCCCAGAAGGAACAGGCCGCCTGGCGCGACATGCAACAGGCGCTGGCGAACGACCGCAGCAAGCTCTCGCCCGAACAGATCCGCACGCGCGAACGCGAGCTGCAGGACCGGATCACCAAGGCCCAGCGGGACTTCCGCGAGCGCGGCAACGTCATCCAGCTGGCCGCCCAGTACGGCCTCGCGCAGATCGAACGCACGCTGGTCGGCCTCATCCAGAGGGTGGCGGAGAGCCGGGGCATGAACATCGTGCTGCACCGCCAGCAGGTGGCGCTGAACGTCAACGAGTTCGACGTCACCGCCGAGGTGACCGAGGAGCTCAACAAGGTGCTGCCCTCGGTCATCATCCCGCCGGAAGGGGTGATGCCACCGGAGATGGCGGCGGCGCCGGCCGCCCCCGCCCAGGCCCAGCCCGCCGCAGCGCAGGGCAAGCCCGCCGCAGCGCCGGCCGCGGCACCGCCCAAGAAGTAAGCCGTGTCCGCAGCGCCGGAATCTGGCGTCGTGTCGGCTCCGCCTACGGCCGGCGACGCGCGTTTCTTTGGCCGCGCCGGCCCGTTCGCACTGAGCGACGTGGCCGCGGCGGCCGGCGGCACGACACAGCCGTGCGCGCTGACGCTGTCGGGCGTGGCCCCGCTGCAAACGGCCGGGCCCGAGCACGTCAGCTTCCTCGACAACCGCAAATACGCGCCGCTGCTGGAGACGACCCGCGCCGGCGCGGTGGTCGTGCATCCCGACCTGGCGGCGCGCGTGCCGGCGGGTTGCGCGGCGATCGTCACCGCCGAACCCTATCTGGGTTGGGCGCGGGTGGCGGCGCTGTTCCATCCCACCCCGCCGCCGCGGCCCGGCCGCCACCCCACCGCGGTGGTCGATGCCGAGGCGCAGGTGGACCCAAGCGCCGAGATCGGCCCGCTCGCCGTGATCGGGGCGCGCGCCAGCATCGGCGCGCGCTGCCGGATCGGCCCCGCTGCCGTGATCGGCGAGGGCGTGGTGCTGGGCGCCGACTGCCGGATCGGCGCGCACGCCTCCGTCAGCCACGCGCTGGTCGGGGCGCGGTCATACATCTATCCGGGCGCGCGCATCGGCCAGGAGGGGTTCGGCTTCGCCACCACGGCCAACGGCTTCGTCACCGTGCCGCAACTCGGCCGGGTGGTGATCGGCGATGACGTCGAGATCGGCGCCAACAGCACGGTCGACCGCGGGTCGATTCAGGACACCGTCATCGGCGCCGGCACGCGGATCGACAACCTGGTGCAACTCGGTCACAACGTCCATCTGGGCCGGTGTTGTGTTATCGTCTCGCAGGCCGGCATCTCCGGCTCGACGGTGGTTGAGGACTTCGTGCAGGTGGGCGGCCAGGCCGGCCTGACCGGGCACCTGCATATCGGACGGAAAGCGCGCATCGGCGCGCAGGGGGGGATCATGACCGATGTCCCGGCCGGCGCCGACGTGGTGGGCAGCCCCGCCATGCCGGTGCGCGAGTTTTTTCGCCAGGTGGCGACCTTGAGGCGGCTGGCCGGGCGAGCCCCCGGCACGGCCGGCAGCAATCAGGCCGGCGGGCCGCCGGTGGAAAACAAGACTTCGGACTGAGCAGCCATGGACACCACGTCAATCTCCAACACGGAAGCGACCCAGGCCGGCGTCGGCGAGGTTGTCGACATCGCGCGCATCATGCACGCGATCCCGCACCGCTTTCCGTTCCTGATGATCGACCGCGTCGTCGATCTGGTGCTCGACCAGTCGGCGATCGGCATCAAGAACGTCTCGGTGAACGAGAATTTCTTCCAGGGCCACTTCCCTGGCCATCCGGTGATGCCCGGCGTGCTGATTATCGAGAGCATGGCGCAGACCGCGGCCGTGCTGGTGGTGGAAACGCTCGGCCCCAAGGCGGTCGGCCGGGTGGTCTATTTCATGTCGGTCGAAGGCGCGAAGTTCCGCCGGCCCGTGGTGCCGGGCGATCAGTTGCGCATCCACGTCACCAAGGAACGCAGCCGCGGCAATGTGTGGAAGTTCAACGCGGTGGCCCGGGTGGACGGCGTCTCGGTGGCGGAGGCGACCTACGCCGCCATGATCATGGACAAGATGGCGGACCGCTAGCGTGGAAATTTCAGTCCATCCGTCCTCGATCGTGGCCCCGGGGGCCGCGATCGGGCCAGGCGTCCGCATCGGGCCATTCTGCACGATCGGCCCCGAGGTGGTTCTCGGCGCCGGCGCCGAACTGATCAGCCACGTCGTGGTGGACGGCCGCACCCGCATCGGCGAGGGCGCGAAACTCTATCCGTTCTGCACCGTCGGCCTGGGACCGCAGGACCTGAAATACGCCGGCGAGCCGACCGAAACCGAAATCGGCCCGCGCAGCGTGCTGCGCGAGCACGTCACCGTCCACCGCGGCACCGCCACCGGCACCGGCGTCACCCGGGTGGGGGCGGACTGTCTGCTGATGGCGGTGGTCCATGTGGCCCACGACTGCGCCATCGGCAACGGCGTGGTGATCGCCAACAACGTGGTCATGGGCGGCCATGTCCATATCGGCGACAACGCCGTGATCGGCGGGGCGGCGGCGATTCACCAGTTCGTCCGGATCGGCCGCGCCGCCATGATCGGCGGTGTTTCCGGCGTCGAGGCGGACGTGATTCCGTTCGGCAGCGTGATGGGCAACCGCGCCTGGCTGGCCGGACTGAACGTCATCGGCCTGCGCCGCCGCGGCTACGACCGGACCCAGATCCACACGGTGCGCGCCGCCTTCCGGCTGCTGTTCCGCGGCAAGGGCGTGTTCGCCGACCGGGTGGAACAGGCCCGCCAGACCTGGGGCGACGACGCGCTGGTGGCCGAGATACTGGCCTTCATCGACACCCCGAGCCGCCGCGGGCTGATCCGCGCCGTGATCGAGGACGAGGATGATGCGGCCTGACGGGGCCTGACGCCATGCGCGGGCACGGGGTGCCATGAGCGCACCCGGACCGGCCTGCCTCGGGATTCTCGCCGGTGGCGGCAGCTTGCCCGGGCGCGTTGCCGCCGCCGCGCAGGCCGCCGGACGGCGCGTTTTCCTGGTCGGCCTGGAAGGTTTCGCCGAACCCGCCGTGCTGGCGCCCTTCCCGCACGCCACCTGCCGCATCGGCGCGGCCGGGCGCATCCTGAAGCTGCTGCGCGACAACGCCTGCCGCGACCTGGTGCTGGTCGGGCCGGTGCGCCGCCCCTCGCTGCTCGACCTGCGCCCGGATGTCGAGGGCACCCGCCTGCTCGCCCGCGTCGGCCGCGCCGCCTTCGCCGGCGACGACGGGCTGCTCGCCGCGGTGGTGCGCGTGCTCGGCGAGGAAGGGTTTTCCGTCGTCGGCGCGCATGAGATCCTCACCGAGGCGGTCGGCCCCAAGGGGCTGCTGACACGCGTCGGCCCCGACGCCACGGCACTGGCCGACATCACCCGCGGAGTCGCGGTGGCCCGCGCGCTCGGCAGCGTCGATGTCGGTCAGTGCTGCGTTATCCAGCAGGGCATCGTGCTGGCGGTCGAGGCCATCGAAGGCACCGACGCCATGCTGGGCCGCGCCGCCACCTTGCGCCGTCCCGGCCCCGGTGGTGTGCTGGTGAAACTGGTCAAGCCGGGGCAGGAGCGGCGCGCCGACCTGCCCACCATCGGCATCGGAACCATCCGCGCCGCCGCCGAGGCGGGGTTGCGGGGGGTGGCCTTCGAGGCGGGCGGAACCCTGCTCGCCGAACGCGAGGCCATGGTGGCAACCGCGGAAGAGGCCGGACTGTTTCTGCTCGGAGTCGATCCGAATGAAGGAGAACAATGATGGCTGGTAACCATTCTTTTCTGCACACGATGATCCGGGTCGGCAACCTGGACCGCAGCGTGAAGTTCTACACCGAGCTGCTCGGCATGAAGGAGCTGCGCCGGCGTGACATCCCGGAGGGTAAATACACCCTCGCCTTCGTCGGCTATGCGGGCGAGGAAACCGGCGCCGGGGTCATCGAGCTGACCTATAATTATGGGGTTGAAAAGTACGAGATCGGCAACGGTTTCGGCCACCTCGCCGTCGGCATGCCGGACATCTACGG
>Ga0181529_10006930_pt1 | contig 11417 bp, 11 predicted proteins | sample PEATcosm2014_Bin_36_FD_119763 | JGI IMG/M metagenome (GOLD analysis project Ga0181529, IMG submission 119763) | Peatland microbial communities from MTU Mesocosm Facility, Houghton, MI, USA - PEATcosm2014_Bin10_30_metaG | ecosystem: Environmental > Terrestrial > Soil > Wetlands > Peat | place... | reverse complement strand
TCGGTGGCCTTCGACCTGCCCACGCAGATAGGCTACGACTCGGACCATCCCCTCGCCGCGGGCGAGGTGGGCAAGGTGGGGGTCGCCGTAGACTCCCTGGCCGACATGGAGCTCCTCTTCGCAGGCATCCCCCTGGACAAGGTGTCGACGAGCATGACGATCAACGCCCCCGCCGCCGTCCTCCTCGCGATGTACATAGCCGTGGCGGAGAAGCAGGGAGTGGCCTCCGCCGCCCTCGAGGGCACCATCCAGAACGACATCCTCAAGGAGTACGTCGCGAGGGGGACCTATATCTTCCCGCCCCGGCCCTCGATGCGCCTCGTCACGGACGTCTTCGCCTTCTGCGCCCGGGCGGTGCCCAACTGGAACACGATCTCGATCTCGGGCTACCACATCCGCGAGGCTGGCTCCACGGCCGCCCAGGAAGTGGCCTTCACCCTCGCCGACGGCATCGCCTACGTGGAGGCGGCCGTGATGGCCGGCCTCGCCGTGGACGAGTTCGGGCCGAGACTCTCCTTCTTCTTCAACGCGAGCAGCGATCTCCTCGAGGAGGTCGCGAAATTCCGGGCGGCGCGGAGGCTCTGGGCGCGCATTATGCGCGAGCGCTTCGGGGCGAAGAGCCTCAAGAGCCAGATGCTTCGCTTCCACGCCCAGACCGGCGGCTCCACCCTGACGGCGCAGCAGCCCGACAACAATGTCGCGCGCGTGACCCTGGAGGCCCTCGCGGCCGTGCTGGGGGGCGCCCAGTCCCTGCACACGAATTCGAGGGACGAGGCCCTCGCCCTGCCGACGGAGGCATCGGTGAGGATAGCGCTGCGGACCCAGCAGGTGATCGCCTACGAGTCGGGCGTCGCCGACACGGTCGATCCCCTGGGCGGGTCCTACTACGTGGAGAGCGCGACGAGCAGGATCGAGGAGGAGGCCCTGGCCTATATCGGCCGCATCGACTCCCTCGGCGGGGCGGTGCGCGCCATCGAGGAGGGCTACGTCCAGCAGGAGATCCAGGACGCGGCCTACGCCTACCAGAAGACCGTCGAGTCGGGAGAGCGCGTCGTCGTGGGGCTCAATAAATTCCAGGTCGAGGAGAGGCGGCCCGAGGGCCTGCTGAGGCTGGACCCGGCCGTAGGCGAGCGCCAGGTCGAGGCCCTGCGGCGGCTGCGCGCGGGGCGCGACGGTTCGCTCGTCAAGGCCGCGTTGCGCGACATCGAAACGGCCGCGCGGGGCAGCGAGAACCTCATGCCGCCGATCCTGGAGGCCGTCAAGGCCTACGCGACCCTGGGCGAGATCTGCGACGTGCTGCGCTCCGTCTTCGGCGAGTACCGCCCAGGCGCGAGCTTTTGACGGCCGAACGAGAAGAGGACACGGAGCCGAAGGCATAGCGAAGCGTTAGACCACGGAGAAAAGATAAAGGATGATGATAGATATCAGGGAGAAAGGGATAATGAGGGATGACTGCTGTGAATTTGGAATCACTTCTCTCGATTATTCCCTACCATTTTTCCCCTCCGTGATCTCTGATATCTCCGTGTCGTATCCTCGTCCGGCCGTCATTTAGTAGGAGTCATATATGGATCGTAAGATACGGGTGCTCGTGGCCAAGCCGGGGCTCGACGGGCACGACCGCGGGGCCAAGGTGGTCGCGCGCTCGCTCCGAGACGCGGGCATGGAAGTGATCTACACGGGCCTCAGGCAGAGCCCTGAGCAGATCGTCCAAGCCGCGATCCAGGAAGACGTCGACGTCGTGGCCTTGAGCATCCTTTCGGGAGCGCACATGCACCTCTTCCCCAGGGTCACCGAGCTCCTGGCGCAGAAGGGGGCCGAGGACATCCTCGTGATCGGCGGAGGCGTAATCCCCGAGGACGATATCCCCTATCTCAAGTCCAAGGGCGTTCGGGCCGTGTTCGGGCCCGGTACCCCGACCCAGACCACCGTCGACTTCATCAGGGCCAACGTCACCGGGCGGTAGCCGAGATGCTGGCAAGGGCCGATCCCGATAGCGGCGACATCGCAGCCCGCGTCCTCGCGGGCGAGGAACGGGCCCTGGCCCGCCTCCTCTCGGGCCTCGAGGACCAGTCGCCATGGGCGGGAGCCGCCCTCGCCGCGCTGCGCCGGAGCTCGGCCCGCGACTCGCGCGCGGCCCGGATCGTCGGCGTCACGGGCCCTCCAGGCACGGGGAAGAGCACCCTCGTCGACAAGCTGATAGGCATCTATCGCGGCCGCGGCGAACGCGTGGGCGTCCTGGCCGTGGACCCCTCCAGCCCCTTCAGCGGTGGGGCCATCCTCGGGGACAGGATCAGGATGCAGGGCTCTCCCCGCGAGGCCAGGGCCGTCGACGGGGGACTCTTCATCCGGAGCCTCGCCTCGCGGGGCCGGCTCGGCGGCCTTTCCCGCTCGACCTCGAGGGCCGCTCGGGCCCTGGAGGCGGCCGGCTTCGGCATCGTCCTCGTCGAGACCGTGGGCATCGGCCAGTCCGAGGTCGACATAGCCCGGCTCGCGGACTCCGTCGTCCTCGTCACGATGCCCTCCGCGGGCGACGAGATCCAGACGATCAAGGCCGGTATCATGGAAATAGGCGATGTCTTCGTCGTCAACAAGGCGGACCGCGAGGGAGCCGATCGCATGGTGCGGCAACTTCGCTCAGCTCTCGAGCTGAGCCGCTCAGCCCTCGAGCTGAGCCCAGCGGGCCCGGAGGCCCGCCCCTCCTACGCTGCCCATCCCGCGCCCCCTCCGCGCTCGCCAGCCGACGACTCGCCCCTGGTCCTCAAGACGGTCGCCGAGACCGGAGAGGGCGTCGCCGAGCTCGTCGAAGTCTTGGACGCGCGTTGGGCGAAACTGAGGGACTCGGGGCGGCTGGAGGAGCGCCGGAGGCGGGGCGCGCTGGCCGAGGCCCGCTCCCTCCTCGCCGACCGGGTCCTCGGGGAGCTGGAGGCGCTGGAGGGCGGCCTCGAGGAAAGGCTGGCGGACGAGATAGTCAGGGGAGAACTGGAGGCGGCCGAGGCCGCAACCCTCCTCTTCGACTCGATACGCAGGGGAGGCGCGAGGGCATGAAGGCGCTCAAGCTCGATCACGTGGGCATCGCGGTGGAGAGCCTCGACGAGGCCCTCGAGCTCTACTCGGGCCTGCTCGGCCTGGAACTCTCGGGCACGGAGACCGTCGAGGAGCAGAAGGTGAGAACGGCCTTCCTTCCCCTCGGCCAGGGCGCGGGCGGGGCCGCCGGAGGCCTGGCGGGGACGGAGATCGAGCTCCTCGAGTCGACCTCTCCCGATGGGCCGATAGCCAAGTTCATCGCGTCGCGGGGCGCGGGCGTCCAGCACATCGCCTTCAGGGTCGAGGACCTGGAAGCGGCCCTCGCCGAGCTCAAGGCCGCGGGGGTGCGGCTCATCGACGAGATTCCTCGCCGCGGGGCTGGGGGGGCGCGCGTCGCCTTCCTCCATCCGAAATCGACACACGGGGTCCTTGTCGAGCTCTGCGAGCGGCGCCGTTCATGACGGCATACCTTGACGCCGCGTCCTTGCCGCGAATTTATAAATACGGCATAATGACATAAAGCCGAGTTTTGTAAAGGTAGGAATCGAGCATGGACGATAAGCTGAGGAAGCTGGAGGAGCGCCGTTCCAGGGTCCTCGAGGGGGGCGGGCCCAAGCGGGTTGCCGCCCAGCACGAGAAGGGCAAGGGCACGGCCCGCGAGAGGATAGCGGCGCTCCTCGATCCGGGCAGCTTCGTCGAGATCGACGCCTTCGTGGAGCACCGCTGCTCCGAGCTCGGCATGGACGAGGTGAAGGCGCCCGGCGAAGGCGTCGTCACCGGCCACGGGACGGTGGACGGCCGCCAGGTCTTCGTCTTCGCCCAGGACTTCACCGTGATCGGCGGCTCCCTCGGCGAGGCCCACGCGAAGAAGATATGCAAGGCCATGGACATGGCGATGAAGGTCGGCGTGCCCCTGATCGGCATCGAGGACTCGGGCGGGGCGCGAATCCAGGAGGGCGTCGACGCCCTCTCGGGGTACGGGGACATCTTCTATCGCAACACCCTCGCCTCGGGCGTCATCCCCCAGATCTCGTGCGTCATGGGCCCCTGCGCGGGCGGCGCCGTCTACTCGCCGGCCCTCACCGACTTCGTCTTCATGACCGAGGGCAGCTCGAACATGTTCATCACGGGCCCCCAGGTGATCAAGGCCGTGACCGGCGAGGACGTGAGCGCCGAGGCCCTGGGCGGGGCGAGCGTCCATGCCGCCACGAGCGGCGTGGCCCACTTCGCCTTTCCCGACGAGGCCTCGACCCTGGCGGGCATCAAGAGGCTCCTCTCCTTCCTGCCCCAGAACAATGTCGAGGATCCGCCCCTTCTCGACTCGGGCGACGCCGTCGCGCGGCTCGACGAGGGCCTCGCCGCCCTCATGCCCGATCAGCCCAACAAGCCCTACGACATCCTCGAAGTAGTCTCGCGAGTCTTCGACGCCGACGCGTCCGGCGGCCTCAACTACTTCGAGGTCCAGCCCCTCTACGCCCGCAACATGGTCACCTGCTTCGCGCGGCTCGCGGGCCGGACCGTGGGGATCGTGGCCAACCAGCCCAAGGTCATGGCTGGCGTCCTCGACATCAACGCCTCGGACAAGGCCGCGCGCTTCATCCGCTTCTGCGACGCCTTCAACGTCCCCCTGGTCACCTTGGTGGACACCTCGGGCTACCTTCCCGGCGTCTCCCAGGAGCACGGCGGGGTCATCCGCCACGGGGCCAAGATCCTCTACGCCTACTCCGAGGCCACCGTGCCCAAGCTCACCGTGATCCTGCGCAAGGCCTATGGCGGGGCGTATATCGCGATGTGCAGCCGCCACCTCGGGGCCGACCTCTGTCTAGCCTGGCCCTCAGCCGAGATCGCCGTCATGGGTCCCGAGGGCGCGGCCAACATCATCTTCAAGCGCGAGATCGACGAGGCCGAGGATCCGGCCGCGACGCGCACGCAAAAGATCGAGGAATACAAGGCCGAGTTCGCCAACCCCTACAAGGCCGCCAGGCGGGGCTACGTGGACGACGTCATCGACCCGGCCCAGACGAGGAAGCGCCTGGCCGCGGCCCTGAGCGTCCTCCTCGGCAAGCGCGAGCGCGGCCCCAGCCGCAAGCACGGCAATATGCCATTATGAGGCGCCCGGAATGCGCAGCGTCGTCTCCCTCGCGATAAACCTCGACGCCCTCCTCCCCGGCGCCCTCTCCGGGCTCGTGTTCGTGAGGCGCTCCCGCGCCGCGGCGACGAAGGACGCGGCGGCTGGGAGGCCCGCGGTGCCCGTCGCAGGCGGCGAAATCGTCGCCGTCATCGCCGCGGCCATCGCGGCGACGAGCGGGGCGGAGCTCGGCTCCTTCGAGGTCCGCGGCATCCGGCCTTCGGCGGCGGCGGGCTCTTTCGCGCAACGCGGCTTGAACACCCCGGCATGGGGGCACGTGGACAGGTTCCTCCGAGGAGACCAAGGATGAAGAGCTACAAGGTAACGGTCAACGGCCAGAGCTACGACGTCACGGTCGAGGAAGTCGCCGGCGCGCCGGCCGCCGGCATGACCGAGGCGGGCGCCCCTGCCGGCGGCGGGCCGGCCGCGCCTGCTCCCCAGGCCACGAGAGCCCCCACTCCTGCCGCCCAGGCCGCGAGCGCCGCCTCCGGCGCCGCCGGAGGCGGCGCTCGAGGCGAAGGTCCCTCCCTCGTCAAGGCGCCCATGCCCGGCACCCTCCTGGCCTACAAGGTGTCCAAGGGCCAGGCCGTCAAGCGGGGCGAGGTCCTCCTCATCCTCGAGGCCATGAAGATGGAGAACGAGATCGTAGCCCCGGGGGACGGCGTCGTCCTCGCCCTCTGCGTGGCCGAGGGCGCCTCCGTGGCCACCGGCGAGGCACTGGTAGAGCTGGGCTGAGCGAACGGCCGCTTGCGCAAGGCCGCGTTTTTTCGCTACATGGTGGGGCAGATGCAGCTTCATGCGCTCGCGCGTCGCATCGCCCTCGCCGGATTCTTCGCCCTCTTCTTGGCGGGAGCCATCGCGGAGGGCCGGGCGGCCGCCCTGCCCGAGGCCGATGCGCCCAAGCCCCTCGACTTCCGCGATCGGGCCTTCATCCTCTGCTGGCACAGCTTCCTCGGCAAGAAGGAGCTCGACACCGACTTCGGCCTCGACGAGGTGGGCGCCCAGCTCGACCGGCTCAAGGCCCTCGGCTATCATTTCATCGATCTCGACGACGCCCTCTTCGGGCGGATCGAGGGCAGCCTCAACCTCGTCGCGACCATCGACGATGGGCACCGCTCGATCGCCTGGGCCTACGACAAGGTCTTCTCCGAGCGGGGCATCAAGCCCGCCCTCCTCGTCTATCCCGCCGTCATCGGCAATAGTCCCTACTTCCTCAAGGCCGAGGCCCTCCAAGCCCTCGTCGAGGCGGGCTGCCCCGTGGGCTCGCACGGGTACTATCACCTATTCGTCACTGCCAAGCTCTACAGGAGCGACAAGGCCGCGTTCGAGAAGGAGATCTTCGGCTCCAAGGCGAGGGTCGAGGCCCTCACCGGCCTGCCTTCGTACTTCTACGCCTATCCCTATGGCGCCTTCGACCAGATCACCAAGGACGAGGTGGCGCGCGCGGGCTTCCTGTTCGCCCTCGCCGTCAAGCCCGGCTTCGTCTACGCCGACCGGCGCCTCGACGACGACTACGAGCTTCCGCGCACGGTCGTCACCCGAGCGGGCTGGGAGACCATCCTCGCCTTCCTCGACCGCAACAAGGACAGCGCGAGCGTCCAGGGCCCGGAGCCGGAACCGGGGAGGGAGAGCGAGGAGTTCCCCGCTCCTGAGCTGTGGTCGGGCGAGCCCGGGACCGAGGATCTCGGCCCCTGAGGACGCCCCCCCCGGGCGACTTTGTTCAACTCCTGTCCCAGTAGCGCAGGAACAATCGCAGAACTCCGAAGAGCCCCTTGAGCCGAGCGAAGAGCCCCTGGCCCGCGACGAGGGCGATGATCGAGGCGTGGCCTCGGTAGACCCTCTCGGAATAGGGCTGCCACCAGAGGTCCTTCTTGACCCCGGGCAGGACGTCGTCGACGACGACCCTGGTCTGCAGCATCTCGAGGAAGCCGAGCTCGGCGTGGGTCCTGCCTATGCCAGAGTCGCCGAAGCCGCCCCAAGGCGTCTCGGCCAGGCCGTGGGACATGAGGTGGTCGTTGATCGTCACGGCCCCGGCGTGCAGGCGCGAAGCCAGGGCGCGGGCGGTCCGGCGGTCCCTGGACCAGACGCTCGCCGTGAGGCCCAAGGCCGAGTCGTTCGCGAGGCGGAGGGCCTCATCCTCGCCTTCATAGGGAAGGACCGCGACGACCGGGCCGAAGACCTCCTCGCGCATCACGGGGGAGTCGGGCGGGGCCTCGCCGAGGACGATGGCCGGAAGGAAGTTGCCTTTCTCCAGCTCCGGGTCGAGGGGGCTCCGCGCCAGGACCTTGGCGCCCATGTCCAGGCTGCGGGCCACCTGGTCCTCGACGGTCTTCTTTTGCCGGGCCGAGGTCATGCAGCCCATGTCGATGTCGAAGTCCGAACCGGGCCCCGTCCGCAGGCCCTCGACCCGCGCCTTGAGCTTGGCGGCGAATGCGTCGAAGACGGAGCGCTCGACGAAGACGCGTTGAGCGCCTCCGCAGGACTGGCCAGCGTTGGAGAAGCCCGACCAGACGATGCCCGCCGCCGCTCGGTCCAGGTCAGCGTCCGCTCGCACGATCGCCGCGTCGTTGCCCCCAAGCTCGAGGACGACCGGGATGAGGCGTGCGGCCGCCTTGGCCATGAGCTCGCGCCCGACCTCGGTGGAGCCGGTGAAGAAGAGCTTGTCGACTCCGCCTTCGATAAAGGCCTCGCCGGCCTCGCGGCCCGGCAGGTTGACGTAGGCGAAGAGCCCTTCGGGCAGACCCGCCCCTTCGAGGAGCCCCGCGAGGGCCTTGCCCACGGCGAGGCTGTCGGTGGCGACTTTGAGAATGGCCGCGTTGCCCGCGAGGAGGGCCATCGCGACCTCGGAGAAGGGGATGGCGAAGGGATAGTTCCAGGGCGAGATGACGCCCACGACGCCGTAGGGGACTCGCTGGAGCCGGCTGCGTTTGTTGAACATGAGGATGCTGCCGCCCCCGAGACGCCGCGACGCAAGGAGGCGCTTGCCCTGAGCCCGGTAGTAGCGCAGGGCGAGGATGGCGGGCAGGACCTCGGTCACGAGAGCGTCGAGCCTCGTCTTGCCGTTGTTCGCGCCTATGATCGAGGCCATCTCGTCGGAGCGGGCCGCGAGCGCGGCGCAGACCCGGCCCAAGGCCTGCGAGCGCTCGCGGTAGGGCGAGCGCGCCCAAGCCTCCTGCGCGACCCGGGCCCGCTCTATGGCCGCGCGTACATCGTCGGCGGTATCGAGGGGGTAGCTCCCGATGAGCTCGCCCGTCGCGGGATTTCGATTCTCGACCGATCTATTTGGCATTCGCGCGCCCCTTGAATTCGTCCATGCTGGAGTTGATCCCGAAGAAGCCGGCCATCGCGTCGAGGAAGCCCACGGGGAAGAGCCGGAGGAGCCAGACCGAGTAGACGAACCAGGGAAGCGTGAGGCGCTTCTTGCCCCTGAGTATCGCGCCGAGGATGCGCCTCGCGACATAGTCCTGCCTGAGTATGGGGAGGAGGAGGGAGAAGCGCGTCCTGACGCCCTCGAAGAGCCCCGTGTCGATGAAGAAGGGGCAGACGATGGTGGTGCGGACCTTCGATCGCGCCTTTCGAAGCTCCATCCTCAAGGCCTCGGCGAAGCCGAAGGCCGCGAATTTGCTGGCGCTGTAGTCGGCGAGGCCCGTCACGCCTATGATGCCGGCGGCCGAGGAAATCGTGACGACATGACCTTCGTCGCGCTCGATCATCGCGGGCAGGAAGGCCTTCGCGGTCCAGAAATGGGCCATCGCGTTGATCGACATCAGCTTCTCGATGCGCTCGTCCGGCGTGTCGAGGAAGCGCTTGCCCGAGACGATGCCCGCGTTGTTGACCAGGAGGTAGACCGGCCCGAAGCGCGCGGCCGTCTCCTCGGCCTTGGCGTAGACCTCGGCGCGCTTCGAGACGTCGCAGCTCAGGCACCTGACGTCCAGGCCGCGCTCCTTCGCCTCGGCCTCGAGGGAGGACATGGCGAGCTCGTCGAGGTCCCAGACGACAACCTTCGCCCCGCGGCCCGCGAGGCCGAGGGCCAGGAGTCTCCCTATACCACCTGCCCCGCCGGTGACGAGGGCAGTCTTGCCTTGGATGGATTTCATGTAGTCGAAGTATAGCCGCCGAATTCCCTGAAGTAAAGCGCAGCCCTATCTTGAATAATGCGCCGAAGGCGGTACAATAGCGGCCAAAGATTTCTCTTGAGGAGGGAATCCATGAAATCTCAGGATAAGCAGAAGAACGAGGAAAAGAAAAAACCCCAGAAGACGCTCAAAGAGAAGCGCGCCGAGAAGAAGACCAAGAAAGAGAACAAGACCTCCGAGGCCTAGGCCCCGATCCTCCGGGCGCCCCGGACCCCCGGAGCGTCCCGGGCTGCGGCGGCCACGGCCCTTTAGTCGCCGGGGGCCCGCGTCTCGAGGTCGAAGAGGAGGACGGGCCCCGATTGGTCGTGGCCGCGCAGGTCGTCGAGATAGCGCTCCTCCTCCCTCTCCACGAGGTCGACCGGCGGCCCCCCGAAGCGCTTGAGCAGGACCTTGCCGCCTCGAGCGTAGAAGAAGATCTTCCGCGCCTCGTTCCCTCCGACGTCCGACGCGATCACCGGGATGCCTTCCTTGGCCAGGTACTCGAGGGCGAACGCGATATTGCTGCCGGGTATCTTGGACGCCGCTCCGGCCAAGCCGCGCAGCATCGATCCGCCCCCGAAGACCTTCGCCTGAAGCGAGGCCTTCCGCGCGCCGAGCTTCAGCAGGTCGTTGATGAGGAGCTCCATCGCGTACATCCCGTACTTGGCGTTGGGACTGCGGACGAGGCCGCTATCGCCCAAATCGCCCGGAAGCATGAAATGGTTGAGGCCGCCCGCCCTCGCCTCGACGTCGAACAGGCCAACCGCGACGCAGGAGCCGAGCACGGTGACGAGGATCTCGTCCTCGGCGGTCGCCCAGTACTCTCCGGGATGGAGACTGACCATATCGAGCTCGAACGGGGAGACTCTATGCCTGAACATCCCGGCCCCGGGCCCTGCGGCCGCTAGAAGAGGGTGACCTCGCCCGCGGGCCGGCCTTCCTCGACGTCGAAACGGCCGATATCGCCGCCTGCCTTCTTGTGCGTGAAGATCGTGAAGCGCTCGACCATGCGGCGCATCCTCTCCGACTCGACGCTCGAGTCGCCCGCGCCGATCTTCGCGCGGATGGAGGCCTGCAGCTCGCCCAGGCTCGAGCCCACCGCCCGGAGACGGTCGGAGAGGGAGCGCAGCCGGCCGAGCTCCTCGCCCGATCGCTCGATGGAGGCGATGAAGTCCTCGGTGTACAGCGAGAATTCCCCGATGGCGCAGCTCAAGGTATTCCTCGCGCCCGAAAGCCGCTCCATCTCGTCCTCGACCGCGCCCAGCGTCGCCGCGAGCCGATCGCCTCCCGAATCGGCCGAATAGACCTCCAGGGCCCCGCTCGTCAGCATCGTGAAAGCCTTCGTCGTCTCCATGGCCTCGCCCACGTCGGCCTCGATGCGCTCGGTGAGGGCCACCATGCCCCCGACCGTATTGACGACTCCCGCCAAGGCGGCCGTCTTGGCCACCTCGATGCGGGAGGCGACGACGATGTTCTGGAAGCGCGAGAGGAGGGCGGAGAGGCCCTTGAAGCTTCGCTCCAGGCCCGCGACGTTGTCGCTCAGGCGCGAGGCCATCGACACGGCCTCGCGCTTGAGGGAGAGGTAGCGATCGGAGCCGATCTTGAAGGCGCTCGAGTCCGCGCAAGCGGCCAGCGAGGAGGCGCGGCCGAGGTACTCGAGGCGCTTGCGCTCGCCCTCGCCCACGATCGCGCTCACCGCGCCCATGTCCTCGCCGAAGGAGGCCGCGCAGGAGTCGAGCCTGCCGACCACGTCCTCGATGAGGTTCCGGGTCAGCTCGGCCACCGCCGCCACGAAGGCGGGCTCGGAGCCGCCGTCGGCCCCCGCAGCGTCGTGCGCCTCGGAAAGCGAGAGGCCGACGTGCTGGAGGGACTGGCGCACGATGTCCTGGAGCTGCACCGTGTCCATGACGCGGTGCACGGGCTCGCGGATGCTCCTGGCCTCGGCCATGAGGCTCGAGAAGAAGGAGATCGCGTCCGACAGCTCTCGGCCCACCGCCTCGTAGCCGCCGACGAGGGTCGTGTCGATGGACTCGAAGAAGCCGCGCTGGAAGGTCTCCAGCTCTGCCAGGGCATTGCGGAGCCTGGCGAAGAAGTCGAGGAGGGAGCGGCCGCTCGCGGTCACGGCGTCGGTGAGCGCGATGGTGCGG
>Ga0181529_10006929_pt1 | contig 11417 bp, 10 predicted proteins | sample PEATcosm2014_Bin_36_FD_119763 | JGI IMG/M metagenome (GOLD analysis project Ga0181529, IMG submission 119763) | Peatland microbial communities from MTU Mesocosm Facility, Houghton, MI, USA - PEATcosm2014_Bin10_30_metaG | ecosystem: Environmental > Terrestrial > Soil > Wetlands > Peat | place... | reverse complement strand
GGGCAGGTGGCGAAGGCACTTCATTTGGCGTTCTCGCTTTCCTCGGACAGACAGGAATGCCGGGTGGTGGCAATCGACATCACGGAACGGAAGCGGGCCGTGACTGCGCTTGCGCAGAGCAATGCGCTGCTGAATACGCTGTTGCAGACCATCCCCTTTCCGATGGACATTGTGGATGCGGGAGGCAGGATTCTATTCAGCAACGGCGTAATAGACAAGGCAGTTGGGGTGCAAGGCCAGGGCCGGCGCTGCTGGGAGTTGTACAAGGACAACCGACAGCAGTGCCTTAACTGCCCGCTGCACAACCGCATCGAGATCGGCCAAAAAGTTGTAACGGAGTCTGAAGGCGTGCTGGGCGGCAAAATCTTCGAGATTCACCACACGGGGATGATGTATGCCGGGCAACTCGCCATGCTCGAGGTGTTTCTGGACATTACTGAAAGAGAGCATGGGGAGCGGGCGCGGCGGGCGGCGGAAGCGACGGTCTGGGGGCAGGCCAACTACGATTCGCTGACCGGGCTGCCGAACCGTAATTTGCTGCACGACCGGCTGGAACGGGCCATCAAGAGCCTGCGCAACAAGGACGAGTCGCTGGCGATCCTGATCGTCGACATCGACAACCTCAAGAGCATCAATGAATCAGAGGGGTGCCGCATCGGCGACCAGTTGCTGATCGAGGTGGCGCGGCGCATTCAGCGGCACGTGCGGGCTGGTGATACGGTAGCGCGCCTGGGCTGCGGCGAATTCATCGTCATCCTGCCGGTGCTGGACGACCTGTTACGTGTTGAGCAGACCGTCGAGACGATTCACAAGGAGATTTCTTTACCCTTCCAACTGGACGGGAAAGACGTTCACGCGACGGCCAGCATTGGCGTTACGCGGTGCCCCGACGATGGCGCCGATGTGGAGACGCTGCTGAAAAATGCAGGCCGCGCCATGCACGCGGCCAGGGCGAAGGGGCGCAACCGGTACAGCTTCTTCACAGCGGAGATGCAGCAGGAGGCGCAAGCCCACAGGAAGCTGTCGCAGGATCTGCATCTGGCTGTTCAAGCGAATCAGTTCACGGTCTATTACCAGCCCATCATCGATCTGACGAGCGGCCAATGCGTCAAGGCAGAAGCCCTGGTTCGCTGGCGTCATCCTCATCGCGGCATCGTTTTACCCGGAGAGTTCATAGCACTGGCGGAACAGAACGAGCTGATCGGCGAGATCGGATTCAAAGTGCTGAAGAGCGCGGCCGAGCAGCTGAAGTTATGGGCCGGCTTTCATGCCACTTGCCGGCAGGTTTGCATCAACCAGTCGGCGCGGGAATTCATCCTGGACAGGAACCGGCAGAGGTGGCTGGAACTGATTCTGGAGAGCGGCCTTGCACCAAGCAGCTTCAATATTGAAATCACCGAGGAAGTCCTCACGGACGAACATGAGGGGATCAAGGAACGGCTGCTTCGCTATGGCGAGATCGGCGTGGAGGTATCGATCGACGATTTTGGCAGCGGCAACTGCGCTGTGTCGAGCCTGCGCAAATACCACCTGGACTACGTCAAGATCGACCGGTCGTTTGTGGCGGAGATGGCGACCAACGCCAACAGCCATGCGGTTGTGGAGGCTATCATCGCGATGGCGCACAAACTTTCGATGAAGACGGTTGCGGAGGGTGTGGAGACGGAGGAGCAACTGGCTATGCTGAGATCGGCGGGTTGCGATCAGGCCCAGGGTTACTTTTTTGCCAGACCGATGCCGGCGAGTGAATTCCGGGAATACCTGGGGAGAACGACGCCAGCGGACTGAAGGCGCGCGGGTGGGGTGCGGAGCGGGCGTATTTGGCTTTACGGGGCCGAAACAACAAGAGCCGCCCGGAGGCAGCTCGTTTTGCGTCTTTGATATTTTGGTGCCGAAGAAGGGACTCGAACCCCCACACCCTTGCGAGTACGTGGACCTGAACCACGCGCGTCTGCCAATTCCGCCACTTCGGCATTCCACAACTCCGGCAGGGTTCGCCGGACTGGCAACTCTCTGAGTCTCGCAAATACGGGGCGCTGTGTCAAATTACCCGCAGGCGCGGCGAGGGTTGTGCGGCGCAGAGGAACCGCAGATGCAAGTGGCATCGGCGGTTCCTCTGCGGGCGGCTTAGACGAGCTTGGCGTCGAGCAGGATTTCAGTGTTGTTGGCGAAGAGCTTGGAGATGGGGCAACCGGCCTTGGCGTCGGCAGCGGCCTTGTCGAAGGCTTCCTTGGTTGCTCCGGGGACGGAGGCGGTGGTGGTGAGGGCGATCTTGGTGATGGCGAACCCGGCATCGGTCTTGGCCAGGGTGACGGCTGCCTGGGTTTCGATCTTTTCCGGGGTCAGGCCGGCTCCGCCCAATTGCGCGCCCAGAGCCATGGAGAAACAGCTGGCGTGAGCAGCGGCGATCAACTCTTCCGGGGTGGTTCCGCTGTCAGCGCCTTCAAAACGGGTCGCGAATGAGTAATTGGCATTGCTGAGAACGCCGGTTGCCGTGGAGATGCTGCCCTTGCCCTCTTTGAGGGATCCTGTCCAAACCGCACTTGCCTTGCTTGCCATTTTTCCTCCTGGGAATTTGTAGATGTGGATCGTTGCCGCCGGGTGGCGCGGAAAAGCTGTTCATTGTATGGATGCGGGAAGTGGGGGGAAGGATGCGGCGGGGTGCGTGCTTTCCCACCCTATTGATCCGACAAGAATCGAGTGTCATTGTCTCCCACCCTTTCCCGCAAAATACGCGGGAAAGGATGGGGCACCCAGCAAAACGCAGGTCCTTCGACTCCGCTGCGCTTCGCTCCCTAATGGACAGCCCATTTTGGGAGCCCTTCCAGCGCCCCTACGGGGCTTGGACTCTCCTTGGGCCGCAACCCAGGACTGCGCTTCGCTTGTCCTGGGCTATTATCTCTCCTCCCTACGGGAGGCAATACAGGGTGTTCATTGCGGATGTAACTTGCAACGCAAGTCAAAATGCTCAGGATGACGGGCGAGGTTCGTGCTCTCCCACCCTAGGCGCAAGAACAAAGGCGCGCCGAGGGTGGGGCACCCATGCCATGTCCATGTGGATTCTTGCTTTCCCAGGCGCCCAAAGGCGAGGCACCTGGGGCACCCGGCGGATTGTGCCGCTATTGCCGGACGGGCGTACCGGATGACGTGGGCTGGCTGGCTTTGCGCGGGGTTTCGAACTCGTCGCCGGGGAGCCACTGGATCGATGCGGGCTGCTGGGAGGCGAGCCAGCCGAGGACGAATCCGAAACGGGCAAGCTGGGCGTTGCCACTGAAGTCCCAGTCGGGACGGTATTCGTCGGAGGGCTGGTGGTAGTGGTGGGCGACAAAGTCCGCGAACTGGGCGCGGCCCCAGGCTTCGTCGTGGCCCTGGAAGAGTTCTCCCTGGTCGATGGAGAAGGCGGGCACGCCGACGCGGGCGAAAGAGAAGTGGTCGGAACGGTAGTAGTGCCCGGCCATGGGGGTGGGGTCGGGGGCGATCTCGAGGTCGAAGGCGCGGGCGACGGTCTGGACCTGCGGCCAGAAGTTGAGGCGTTCGGCGCCGCCGAGATCGACGGAGCGGGGAATGCCGATGGGGAGAAGCATGTCGTAGTTGAGGTCGAGAGCGATGCGCGAGGCGGGCACGGGCGGGTGCTGGCCGAGATACTGCGAGCCGAGCAAACCCTGCTCCTCTGCGGTGACGGCGGCGAAGTAGACGGAGTGGGGCGGACGCTGGGCGGATTGGGCAAAGGCGCGGGCCAACTCGAGAACGATTCCGCAGCCGGTGCCGTTGTCGGCAGCGCCGTTGTAGATGCCGTCACCTTTGGCGTTGAGATCGATGCCGAGGTGGTCGTAGTGGGCGGTGTAGAAGACGGCCTGGGTGTCGGCGCCGGCTCCGGGGACGCGGGCGAGGACATTGGTGGAATCGTAGCGGCGGACGCGGCTCTCGACGTGGGCGTGGAGGTGGATGGACAGCTCGACGGCACGGAACGCGCCGGGCTTGCCAGCCCTGAGAATGGCCTGATCGAGATCGCCGAGGCCGGCGAGGTCGAAGAGATGCTGGGCTACGCTGTGCTGAATCCAGGCGGCGGCGCGGAGGGTGGCTAAGGGGTCTCCCTGGAGATAGCTCTTTTCGATGGCCTGGGAGTTGCGCACGACATCCCAGCCGTAGGCGGCGAGATCGGTGCGGTGGATGAGCAGGACGCCGACGGCTCCGCGACGGGCGGCTTCCTCGTATTTGTAGGTCCAGCGGCCGTAGTAGGTGAGGGCTTCGCCCTGGAAGAACTTGGGATCGGTGGAGGGCGGCTCGTTGACGATGATGAGGGCGATTTTGCCCTTGAGATCGACGCCGGCGTAGTCGTCCCAGTTGTACTCAGGGGCGTGAATGCCGTAGCCGACGAAGACGATGGGGGCGTCGAAGTCGGCGGAGGGCTGGCCGGTCTGGTCCTTGGAGACGATTTCGGAACCGTACTTGAGATCGACGGGCTGGCCGGAGGCGGGAACCAGCTGGAAACGCGTGGCGTCTTCGACGGTGTGGACGGCGACCAGAGGGACGCGCTGGAAAAAGGTTCCGTTGTCGCCTGCGGGCTGAAGGCCATTCAAAGCGAATTGTGTCGCGATGTACTCGGCGGCCAGCTTGTCGCCACGGGTGCCGGGGCCGCGGCCTTCCAGCAGATCAAGGGAGAGAAAGCGGACGTGGGCGCGCATCTTTTCGCCGTCGATGGAGGCGGCTGCGGCGCGGGCGGCGGGAGAGAGGCCGGGCAGGTCGGGTACGGGCTGGGCAGTGGGCTGTGCGAACGCGGCGGCGGCGGCCAGAATGCCGACCGCTGTCAACGAGAAGTAGCGAAATGAATGCATGAAAACTCCGGTAGGATGTTGGGCTTCAACGAGGAAGCGGCTTGCAGGTCTGGTTCAAGTGTTGCGTAGAGCAGAGTCCCCGGGATCATTTTTCAGACGCCGATTTGGACGCAAACGTTGGCAGGTCAAAGCTGGCGGAGTCGAATTCGGCCGAGCCAGGAGAGAGCAGGCGGGCGCGGGAGAGGACTTTGCGGGCCAGCCCGGTAAGCGCCATTTGACCGGCGTCGGCCAGCGGAACCCAGAGCCGCGCGCCGCCGGGGACGGTGAGCGTCTCGACCTCTTCTTCGCGGAGGGTGCGGATGCGGACGTAGTAGTTAACCTGCATGATGGCGTGGCGGACGGCCATGCGCAGATCGGTGTCGGGGACCATGGGGTCGAGGAGCTGAGGGAGCTCCCAAAGGCCGGGCATGACGGAGACGGAGGGCGGGCGCTGCTCGAGAAGAACTTGAGAGATGAGTTCCCGGCTCGCGGGTTGAGGCTTTTCGCCGGCGCGGACGACGAGCGCGTGCGCGACCTCGCGGCTCATCATTTTGGGGCGGGCCGGGGTCTTGTGTTCGCCGAGGGTGACGCATTCGACGCTGAGAGGGCATTGCAGGCAAAGAGGAGTGCGCGGGGTGCAGACGGTTGCGCCCAGCTCCATGATGGCCTGGTTGAAATCGCCGGGGCGGAGCGGATCGACGAGCGCGGAAGCGAGGGTTTCTATTTTGTTGCGCAGCTTTGCGCCGCCGCCGGTGCGGCTGCCGGCTTCCCACCCGGAGAGGCGGCAAAGGACGCGTTCGACATTGCCGTCGACGACAGCCACCGGCTCCTGATGGGCGATGCTGGCAATGGCGGCGGCGGTGTAAGGGCCGATGCCGGGAAGCAGACGCAGGTCCTTTGCGTTGGCGGGGAGATTGCCGCCGAGCTCGCGGGCTACAAACTGGGCGGCCTTGTGCAACATGCGCGCGCGGCGATAGTAACCGAGGCCGCTCCACAGGGCGAGGACTTCCTGCTCGGGCGCATCGGCGAGCGAAATGAGAGTGGGAAAGCGCTGAAGAAATGCGTTGTAACGCTCGATGACAACCGCGACGCGAGTCTGCTGGAGCATGATCTCAGAGACCCAGATGGCGTAGGGATCGGGAGTGCGACGCCAGGGAAGATCGCGCTGGTTCAACTCGTACCACTGCAGAAGCTGGCTACGCAGGCCGGCGATCCGATCGGTTTCAAGCGGGGGCTTGGACATGGACTTAGATCAAGGTTACGGCATGAAGGCGGGGTGGCCGCGCATCAGGGCCAGAGGGGGTTGTCCAAAGTGACAAAGCGGTGGGAATCGGCGTAGCGCGCCAGCAGCTTTTCGGCGGCGGCGACGGAGGGGCCACGGTTGGCGGCGGGGTCAAGGTGATTTCCATCGTGGAGGACGATGTTGGCCGCCCAACTGCGGGCGTGCAGGCGGTCGATCTTCGCGGAAAGGCGGGCGAAGATGGCGTCGGAGGAGGGTTCCTTCCAGTCGGTGGTCATGGCGTTCCAAAGCACCGGCGTGAGGCCGAGTTCGCGGGCGATTCCGAAGACCGCGGGACGGCGCGCGCCAAAAGGAGGACGGAAATAAGGGACGGGCTGGCCGAGGATCTGCTGCAAGGCGTCGCTGGTGCGGAGAAGCTGGTCGCGGATGCCGGCGGCGGGGGTGAGGGCGAGGTTGAGGTGGCTCCAGGAATGGCTGCCGATGAGGTGGCCTTCGGAGGCGATGCGGCGGAGCAGATCCGGCTGCTTTTGCGCGTAGCAGCCAACGACGAAGAAGGTGGCGCGGACCTCGCGGGCGGCGAGGACGTCGAGCAGGCGGGGCGTAAAGGCGGGATTGGGCCCGTCGTCGAAGGTGAGGGCCAGCTCGCCGGGGCGGCGCGGCGCGATAAGCGCCCTGCCGAAAAGGCTGGAAGTGGGCCACATGGCGGCGTAGGCAAAGCCGCCCGCGGCCAGTCCTAAACCGGTTGCGACGCCGACGCCTGCGTAGATGGTTTCACTCCAGGGAGAAATCATGTTGTTTCCAGTGTGCGTCGCCGGGCAGGAGGTGAGCAAGCACCTGCGCACTAGCCGTGCGGCAGCCGCTTCGCGTGGCCCGCGCGAATAGAAAGCGCGGGAATGGGGATGTGCGAATGTGAGGAGGGGCGTAAGGAGATTCGTGCTTTCCCACCCTAGGCGCAAAAACAAGTGCGCGCCGAGGGTGGGGCACCCGGCAGGTTCTTCGACTCCGCTGCGTTTCGCTCAGAATGACAGGCGAGGGTGGGGCACCCGGGTGGGGCGCCAGGCATGTGGACAACCGTAAACTATAGCGATACACTTCCCGCATGATAAAGTCATTCCGCCATGCCGGGCTGGAGAAGTTTTTCAAGACCGGCAGCAAGGCAGGAATTCAACCGCGTCATGCCGGAAAGCTGGAAGAGCAGCTGACCGCCCTTAACCGCGCAAAAAGCGCAGACGACATGGCAAAGCCCGTGTCCTGGCGATTGCATCCGCTGCAAGGCAACGAGAAACACTGGTCCATCTGGGTCAACGGAAACTGGCGCGTGACCTTCACTTTCGACGGCGAGGATGCGATTCTCGTGGACTACCAGGATTACCACTAGGAGGTATCATGCTCACCGAAATGTATAACCCCGCGCATCCTGGGCGCGTGCTGCGCGCCTATTTGGAAGGCATGAACATAACGCATGTCGCCAGGCACATTCGCGTGTCCCGCGCGACGCTTTCCAAGGTGATCAACTGCCGGGGAGGCATCACTGCCGAAATGTCCATACGGCTTTCCGCTGCGCTGGGAACCCATCCGAGTTTCTGGTTCGAGATGCAAACGGATTACGATTTTGCGCGCGCGAGACGGAAGAAAATCCCAACGATCGAGCCGTTCATCAGAGCCGCGTAGCCGGATGGAAGGTGAACCCATTCTCCGGTCTCAAAGGCGAAACCTGGGTGAGGCCCCGAGAGAGGTAGCGCGATATGGGATGGCGTCTTGGTATGTTGTCCGATAGTGGGTTTATACTCTGCTTGTTCGGGTCGCATCCTGAGTGAACGGAGCGGCACTGGAGAGACAATGAGCCTGCACAACTTCTCAGCGGGGGTTCCCTCACCCTCGGCAAATCCCATCACAAAAGTGACCATGCCCGCGCTGGCCGAGATGAAGCGGCAGGGCAAACCGATCAGCTCGCTGACGGCCTACGATTATGCGACCTCGCGGCTGGTGGATGAAGTCGGGGTAGACATGATCCTGGTGGGCGATTCGCTGGCCATGGTGGTGCTGGGCCACGACAATACGCTGGCCATCACGGTGGACGAGATGCTGCACCATACCCGCGCAGTGCGGCGGGCGGTGCGGCGGGCGCTGGTGGTGGCGGATATGCCTTTCGGCAGCTACCACGGCGCGGTCGCCGAGGGAGTGGCCAACGCAATCCGGTTTGTAAAGGAAGCCGGAGCGGAGGCCGTCAAGATCGAGGGCGCGCGGGTGGAGCTGATCCGGGCGCTGACGGATGCGGAGATTCCGGTGGTGGGCCACCTGGGACTGACGCCGCAGAGCGTGCACCGCATGGGCGGATTCCGGGTGCAGGCGCGAACAACCGAGACGGTGCGGCGCCTGAAGGCGGATGCGCTTGCGGTTGCCGACGCCGGGGCTGGGGTGGTGGTTCTGGAGGGGATTCCGCGGGAAGTGGCGGCGGCGATTACCGCGGAACTGCCGGTTCCGACGATCGGGATTGGCGCGGGGCCGGATTGCGACGGGCAGATTCTGGTTTTCCACGATTTGGTGAACCTGACTTTTGCGCCTGCGGCCAAGTTTGTGCGCCGCTACGCGGATGCGGGAACGTTGCTGCGCGAGGCGGTGGAACACTACCGCGAAGACGTTGAGCATCGCGCCTTTCCGGCAGACTCGGAGAGCTATCACCTGCCGGAAGCGGTGCGGAAGGCGCTGGAGCTGGCAGGCGAGGAATTCATGGATTCAAACGACAAAGGACCACTGAAGGAAGCCTGATGAAGATCTTCCGAACTGTTTCTGAACTACGCCAGTGGTCCCGTGCAACGCGGCTTTCGGTTGCCGGCCAGACTGGGCCCCTGATTGGTCTTGTCCCGACGATGGGGGCCTTGCACGCCGGGCACGCATCGCTGATTCGTGCCGCCGCTGCCCAGTGCGAGCAGGTCGCGGTGAGCATCTTCGTGAACCCGACACAGTTTGGGCCGAGCGAGGATTACGCGGTGTATCCGCGGACCTTTGAGGCCGATTGCGCACTGGCCGAGGCGGCGGGGGCGACGGCGATCTTTGCCCCCACAGTGGAGGAGATTTATCCCACGGGAGCGGCTACGTTTGTCGAGGTGGAAGGGCTGAGCAGCCGCCTGGACGGCCAGTCCCGGCCGGGGCACTTTCGCGGCGTGGCGACGGTGGTGGCGAAGCTGCTGATTGCCGCCGAGCCGGACCGGGCGTTTTTCGGTCAGAAGGACGCGGCGCAGGTGGCGGTGCTGCGCCGGATGGTGAAGGATCTGCGGCTGGGCAGCGAGATCGTGGTGTGCCCGATTGTGCGTGAGGCGGACGGTTTGGCGCTGAGTTCGCGGAATATCTATTTGAGCGCGGCCGAGCGCGCGCAGGCGCTGACCCTGAGCCGCGCGGTGCGGAAGGTGGAAGCGCTGTTCGTGGGCGGGGAGCGCGATGCCCGGACGCTGACCGGCGCGGCGCTAGAGGTTTTCGCCGGGGAACCGGCGCTGCGGGTGGATTACATCGAACTGGTGGATTGGGCTACGCTGGAGCCGCGGGCGACGGCGGCTGAAGGCGATTTGTATGCTGTCGCTGTGTGGGTGGGTGCGACCCGGTTGATCGACAACACGATCCTGGGGTGAGGGCGGGAAGAGCGACGCTCGTAACGAAGCCGATTCGATTTGTGCTTTCCCAGGCGCCCAAACTCCAAACGGAAATACGAAATCAAGCGGTCAGAGGCCCAGCGTGGCGAGTCTGAAGTTCATCGAAGAACAACCGAAGGTTCTTCGACTCACCACCCCCGAACTGAAATACGTTCGGGGCCCCGTTCGCTCAGAATGACAGCCTGTTTTATGTTGGCTATCTCAGATTCAGGATGCGGGTACCGTGGCGGGATAGATTTGTGCTTTCCCAGGCGCCCAAAAGCGAGGCACCTGGGGCACCCGCACCTGGGGCGCCCAAGCTCTGAGTGGGAATTCAGGAAAACAAGGTCAAGACGCCAGATGCTGGCGCGGAAACCGGTGATTCTTCTTGACATGCCCGCGTGCTGCCTGACAAGGTCATTGCGCGGGTTTCCGGAGCTGAATGCGGGGGCCCTGCGAGCGGCTGCCGGGACGAGCGTCATGCGGCCGCAATCCTGCAGCATCCGGAGGGATTCGATGCACCATTTGCACTTCAATCACCTTGCTCTGCTGGTTTCTGCCCTGATCCAGTGGGTTGTGGGCGCGCTCTGGTATTCGCTCCTGTTCGCCAAGCCGTGGATGGCCCTGACCGGCCATACGAAGGGCGAACGCCCCAAGGGCGCCGTTTTTGCGATGGTCATTTCTTTCGTGGTGAGCCTGATTCTGTGCCTGATTCTGGCGCACGTGGTGCTCTGGTCGGGAGCCGACAACTATTGCACCGGCGCATTCATCGGGTTCATCTGCTGGCTGGGCTTTATTGCCGCGCCGCTGCTGGCGCAACACCTGTATGAACAGCGGTCATTCAAGCTGTACGCGATCAACGCCGGGTACTGGCTGGTTGCGCTGCTGATTACCGGCGGCCTGCTGGCTGTTTGGCGGTAGAGGATTGCCTCGCAAGGTCCTTCGACTTGCTGCGCTCGCTCCTATTGATCCGGCAATTGATTCATGTGGTTGCTTTCCCACCCTTTCCCGCAAAATGCGCGGGAAAGGATGGGGCACCCGGCGATGTGTCCGATCTGGGCGCGGGTGATTAAAATCGAAGCCATGAGCAAACAAGTGATTACAAGCAAGGGCGCGCCTGCGGCAATCGGACCCTATGTGCAGGGCGTGCGCACAGGCAACCTGATTTTTACGGCAGGGCAGATTCCACTTGATCCGGCGACCATGCTGGTGGTGGAAGGCGGCATCACCGAGCAGACGACCCGCGTGCTGGAGAGCCTGAAGGCGATTCTGGAAGAGGCCGGCAGCGGTTTGGGCAGAGTGGTGAAAACCACTGTGTTCCTGAAAGACATGCAGGACTTCGCGGCCATGAATGCGGTGTATGCGGCGTATTTTGGCGGGGAGGGAATGGTTCCTCCGGCGCGCACGACAGTGGAGGTGGCGCGGCTGCCGAAGGACGTGCTGGTAGAGATCGAGGCGGTTGCGGAGATTTGACGGCCAGGGCGCGACGGCCGGACCTTTTTGGCTTTGCAGGCATCGAATGGCTGAGAGCGAAACGCAATCAGCAGGGGAGAATGCATTGAGCCAGATGCCGGAAAAGGTAGTGCGCAGCGATGCCGAGTGGCGTCAAGTACTGACTGAGCAGCAGTACAACGTGCTGCGCCAGAAGGGCACGGAGCGTCCGTTTACCGGGGCGCTGACGGAAAACCACGAGACGGGGAACTACCACTGCGCAGGCTGCGGAGCGCAGCTGTTTTT
>Ga0181529_10006925_pt1 | contig 11419 bp, 5 predicted proteins | sample PEATcosm2014_Bin_36_FD_119763 | JGI IMG/M metagenome (GOLD analysis project Ga0181529, IMG submission 119763) | Peatland microbial communities from MTU Mesocosm Facility, Houghton, MI, USA - PEATcosm2014_Bin10_30_metaG | ecosystem: Environmental > Terrestrial > Soil > Wetlands > Peat | place... | reverse complement strand
CCGTTGCCGTCCGCCCAACTGCCGTTGTCGAGCTGCTTCTTCAACAGCGACTCGCGGATCCTGGGATACCACTGGCGATAGCGCTGGTCGCCGGCCTGGAACATGTCCTGCGCCGCATAGTAGTGGGCATAGAAGAACTGCCCGTCGGCGCTTTCGAATGTCTCGTTGGTCGCGTTGGCGAGGTAGTCCAGCCCGGCCTTGACCTCCTCGGAACCGCGCCTGCCGCACATCGTCAGCGACATGACGCCGGCGGCGGTGCGGGCAAAACCGGGCCCGCTGCCGGGCTGGTAGCAAAATCCGCCCGTCTTGCGGTCGTGGCAACTCAGGACATATTGCACCGCTTTTTCGATGACTTTGTCCGGTACGACAATCCCGGCCTCTTTGGCCGAACTCAGGGCGACGACCTGCATGACCGTGACCGAGAGATCCGCGTCGGTGGGATCGGGTTGATAACGCCAGCCGCCAGCCGGGTTCTGCGAGCGAAGAATCAGGCCGACGGCCGCCTTGACGGAATCGCCCACGGCCTCGCGCTGGCTCATGCCCCACGCTTCCGAGAGGGCCAGCGTGGCCAAACCGTGCTCGTACATGCTGGCGCCCAGGTAGCCGGGACGCTCGGGCTTCTGCTGCTGCATGAGGAAATCGAGTCCCTTGGCCAGCTTGTCGCCATAAGGAGGCCGCTGGTCCGGGAAGTGGCCCTTGACCATGAACGCCATCAAACTCAGCGAAGTGGATGCCACACGATGGTCGGTTCCCCAACTGCCGTCGGGGTTCTGATTGGCAGCCAGCCACTCCAGTCCCTTGCGGATCGATTGTTCGGCCGTGGGCGTCAGCTCGGCTACAACGACACCCTGGGTGGCGTTTGCCGCCGGCGGGTTTTGCGCGCCGGCCGGTCCGGAAAAGGATATAGCGCCGACCGCCAACAAGATCCAGCCTGCACGGAGAGCCACCCTCTCCCGCCTGTCGCTTGTGACAGGGTGGGAGAGGGGCAGGGGGTGAGGGCGGTTTGCGGCGTATGAAGGTGGGCTAAGGCCCACTGTACTGCCGGGATTGCACAACTTGGACTCTCCGCCGAGTCTGGGGATGATTGTGGCGCGGCCGTCCCGGCTGCCCAAAAGGTTGGGGGCGCGGGATGGCAGGCGAGACGCCCGCACCACAAACCTGGCGGAGAGCCACATGTTATTGCGTGGATAGAAACTCATAGTAGGCCTTCAACATTTCTCGGTATTCTTGCGGCAGCTCGCGGGCGAAATTCTCGTTCAGCGCCCGCCGCTCCTGCTGACTCAATGGTTGCCAGGAAGAACGAGTCTCGTCGGGCAGCGCACCCTCGACGTCGCCAGGCGTGAACGCGCCTTGGCCTCCCCGGCCGGCCCCGCGGCCGTGACCGCCGGGCTTGCCCTTGCCCGCGAGCTTTCCTTGTCCGTCACCTTTTCCTTGTCCGCCACCTTGCCCTTCGCCTCCTTTTCCGCCCTTTCCCTGGCCGGGGGTGGTACCGGTCTGAGCATCGCCCTGTGCCTGGGGGAAGGCCTTGGCCAATGCGGCCTCGGCTGCTTGCATGGCTTGGACGGCGGCGGCCTGCTGCTGAGCGGCCAGGGCGTTGGCGGCCTGCTGCATGGGCGTGCCCGGGCTTCCCTTGGGGGCCCCGGCCCCGGGGGCGCCAGGGAAAGGTTTGGGAATTTTGCCCTGGCCGGAGCCTGCACCTTTCTGCTGGCTCTTGGCGCCGCCTTGCGGCGGCGGGGCTGCGTCCTTCGGCGGCTCGGTATCCTTCGGCGCGGGTTGCTGCGGTGGTCCGGCCGCAGGCGGACTTCCGGCGGGCGGCGTTGCCGGCGGCGATGTCGCCGGCGGCGCGCTTTCCGACGGTGGCGGTGGCGCTGCCGGCGGGCTGTCTGGCGCGATCTCCGCCAGGCGCTGCGCCAGGTTGAGTTGGGCAAGCTGGGCGTCCGGCGCCGCGTCGTCGAATGCCGGTTTTCCCATTTGCTCAATCTGTTCGCGAAGCTTTTTCTGGTCCCTCAGCAGGTTCTCCAATTGCTCCCGCCGCGCCTGCGCGTTCTCCTCGCTAGGCAGCGCGGACAGCCTTTGATGGCCGGAAACGAGCGCGGCCACTTCCTTGAGGTCGGCCATCACCTGCTTTTGCTTTTCAACCGCCGGAATGACGTCCTCCTGCTTGAGGGCCTTGGCGGCCGCGTCGAGCTGGCTGGGGATTTGCCGCTCTTTGAGGACTCCGGACGCCGCCTCCAACTTCGCGCGGGATTCCGGTGTAAGTTCGCTCTCCAGGGCCCCGCGGAACAGGTCTTCCAGGGTCCTGACGCGGTGGACGACTTTGGCCTGCTGCTGGGCCAATTCGGCTGGGTCCGCAGAGGGCGGCTTCCCTTCCAGCAACTCTTTGCCAAGCTGGCTGCTCTCCTGCATCACCCCCTCGTGTTCCTCGATGATCTCCCGGATCGCGCTGGCAATCCGTTCTTCGGCCCGCAGGGCGTTGAACTTCTGCAGCAAGCTGCTCAGCCGGTCCACGGCTTGATTGATTTCCCCGTGGGCCGCCGCGATGCGGGGCTTGCTCTGCTGCGGTTCGGCAATCGCTCTTCGCAGGTAGACGGCCGCCGCGCGCACGTGCTTCTGGTCGATCTCGCCGACCGAGCTCGATATTTCCTCAAGCACATCGCCCTCGGATTCGGCCAGGACCTGATTCGAAGCGGCATCTTCCATGAGGGCCTTGAAGTCTCCGACGATACGGACCATGTCCGCGCTGGCCGCCTCCTGCCGCTGCGCTTCACGCACCGCCTGGGCCAGGTCTCCGGCAGGGACCTGCGGCTTGTTCGTCGGCGCCTGGGCCAGCGCCGTCGCCGCAGCCGCAGCGAGCCAAAGTGAGGCAAATATCGGACGCATTGGTTTCTCCTTTTGCTCCCCTCTCCCACCTGTCGCTTGCGACAGGATGGGAGAGGGGCAGGCGGTGAGGGCGGTTGCCTGAGTTCCGGCACACACGACCCTCACCCTAACCCTCTCCCGAAGGGAGAGGGGACCTCTTACTCCCTGTGCAACTTGTCGAGGACATTGGCGGCCCGGCGCTCCTCATCGTACACCTGGTTCAGCCGGAAGAGCAGCCGATTGCGCTCCTCCAGGATCAGCCGGGCATATTCCTGCACCGACAGGATGTTCATCCGCCGCGATTCCGAGCGGGCAACGCCGGGGGTCCCGGGCCGGTTGTCAAAAACTTCCACGGCGTATCGCACCACGTCGCCGGGCGCGAGGTCCGGGATCGACTCCCGCACTCTCCAGCGATACTTCTCCACTGAGACCTCCAGGGGGCAATCCTTGAACGGCGGAATCGCACGGTATTGTTCCTTGCCCGTCGCCTCGCGGTTCTCCACCGTGTATACGATCCGGGCGGCCGCCAGCCCGTAGTCGTCCTTGGCCCGGAACGAGATCTCCAGTTGCTTCTCCGTCGTGGCCTTCTCGTCGCCGGAGGGCGTCAGCAGGATCACCCGCGGCGGCTGGTCCAGCTCGACCTGGAGAGAATAGCGCGCAGCCGGGGCATACACGAAGCCGTGATCCCGGTCGGTCCAACGGACGCCGAAGGCGAACGTCTTCCGCGCCGCCGTCTTGTAGCTCGCCTCTTGTCCGTCGGGCGAAAGGTCCATCGGGACCGGCTTTTCACCTTCGGGGACCATCTCGGCCTGTTTCAACGGTCGATCGCTCTTTACGCACCAGGCGACTTGTGAACCTTCCAGAACTTTGGCGCTCAGCCCTTCGATGGTCTCCGGCGGCCGGCGGGTGTACGCCGGATATTCGACCGTCACGTGCGGGCGAACATTCGGCGCCGGAAAGACTTTGACCGCAAAGGTCTCGGAGACCGCATCGCCCACTTGAAACGCGTAGTTGAAGTTTCGGTAGACCGCGTCCATGGAATGGACGAAATCTCGCGTGCCCGGCGCGTTTTCCCGGCCCGCCGCCAGGCGAATGGTCTCGATATTCCCTTCCGACGGCCAGATCGTCAAGATGCCTTCTTGCGGGACCTCGCCGCCTGCCCGGGCGGCCAGCGAGAGTGTCTCGCCCTCTTGAATGTGGCAATCGGCCGTGAGCGGTTCGAGCGAGGTTCGCGTGGGATAGCGGAGTTTCGAGGAGGGGGCCAACATGCGGCCGAGAAAGACTTTGGCCAACCCGGGCTGCGCAATGCTCGAGCCCGCCAGCACGGCCAGCAGGACCATGCAATAGAGCGCCGGCCACTTCAGATCGCCGAAATGCACGATGCGGCGGAAATCCAAGCGACGCGACTTCTCCTCGGCATCGCGGCTTACGGCTTGAATCAACCCCGGCGATGCCCCGCCCAGCCCGTCGACCCGGCCGCGAAGCTGGACGTGCGACACCAGCGTGCTCTTCAATTCCGGGTAGAGCCCCTCCACCTGGATCGCCACGCGGGCGGGGTCATAGGCCCTTAGGCGGCGCCACCAACTCGTGTAGCACACGGCCAGCAGGACCACGGCGTTGGCGGCAATCAGCAGTTGCCGCGCGGCCGGCGGCAGGCTCAGCGACCAATCCAGGATGAAACTGACCGCCACGAGCATGAAAAGGCAGATCATGGCACGGCACAGGCCGCGCGCCGACACGAAACGCCACTGCCTGCGCCACGTGTCGCGAAGCCGACCGTCAATGCTCCGCTCGCCGCTCACGTCTCTGCTCTTGTCACTCATAGCATGGAGCACTCGTCATACCAGATACGATTTTCGTCGCACGAGCCATTCCGTGCCCGCCAAGAGCACGAACAGCACGTAGGGAATCCAGTTGTCCCAGAGGTCGATCTCCTTCGACTCGACGATGGTCCGCAGTTGGCCTTCCAAGACGCCGGCCAGGGCCGGCCAGTCCTTGATGGACAGGTATCGGCCGCCGGAAAGGTCGGCCATCTGGCGGAGGAGGGCCTCTTGCACGGCCGGCTCCTGCTGTTCGCGTTTGGATGCGGACACCAGGATCTCCACGCTGTTGGCCGTCTGCGGGTCCTCCCCCAAGGCCTGAATCACGTACCGACCTTCTTCCTGCACCGTGAGCAGGCCTTGAAACAGTCCCGGAGTTCCCGGCGCCGCGGCCAGCGTCAACTCGCTGCGGGCGGCTTTCGCCGCGCCGCCTCCGCCGGCTGAAACGCGATCGACGGCCACTCGGTACTGCGAGGCCTTGGCCGGCTGGAAGGTCTCGTCGAGCACCGAGGCGCGGACCTGCACGCGCTGGCCGGGCCGCAACTCGTTCCGCTCGACCTCCAACTGAATGCGCTTGTTCTCTCCCAGCAGCCGCGACAAGGCAAGGAACTGGATGGCCTTGGTCCAAAACATGCCGTGGAATTCGTCGCCCTTCTTGTAGCGCAGCCGCCACAGTTCGTCGACCCCGACGTACATCGCCTTGCCGGTTCCCGCTCGCTGCCAGGCGATCAAGGGCGAGGCCTCGGGCCGTTCGCCGGTGGCGGGCAGTTCCGCCAGGACCAGCGCCGCCGGCTTGGCCCCCTTCAACCGCGGCAAGCGGTGCAACGGCCGCACCAGCGACCAGAGCTTGTCGGTGTTATCGGCGGTGTTTTCCAGCATCGTGAACGACCGCTTCCCCGTCGACGTGAGGGCCGGATACTCCTGGGGCAAGGGCTGCACGTATTCGTCGCTGATCTTCACGGGCAGCAGATCCGCGATGGGAGTGCCCACGTACGTGGAAGGGGCGAAACGGCTGCCGGCCAACATCAGCAACGAACCGCCCCGCTTCTGCACCAACTCCACCATCCGCAGCACCTGCTCGGTATTGAAATACTTGAAGGGCACGTCGCCCAGGATCACCAGGTCGAAGCGGAAAGCGTCTTCCGCCGTTCCGGGAAAACGGGCCAGGTATTCCGGCGAAGAGGCGGGCAAATCCCGGTCTCCCTCCGCCAACAGGAACTTCACGTTGAGCCTGCGGTCCCTTTGCAAGACGGTCCGCAAGTATCGGTATTCCCAGCGCGGTTTGCCTTCCACGTAGAGCACGTTGATTTTCTGGTTGAGAATCCGGACCGGCTGGTGGATGCGGTTGTTGGCCACGGAGATCTCGCCCGGCTGCTCCGGAACGACGACTTCCAGGTTCAGCAGGCCGCTCTTGTTGTCGGGCACGTTGAAGGCGACATCAACGAAACGTGGTTCGCGGGTGAGCACCACGCGTTGCTTGCCCACCTCCTGGCCGTCGATCAAGACGCGCAATTCCGTGGCGATGCCCTCGTAGCCGTTGGCGAAGACCTGGACGCGGGCCGTGATCTTGTCTTTGGGAAAGAAGGCATCCTGCACGACCAGCGAGCGGAGACCGACGTCGGGCGGCGCGGGCAGGCCGATGCCCACCGGATACAGCGGAATGCCCTGCTCGCCCAGCGCGGCCGCGACGCTGCGGGGATCGAGCGACTCGTCGTTGAATGCGCCGTCCGTCAAGACGACGACCCCGGCGATCGGCTGGCCGCCGTAGCGCGCCACCGCGTTGCGTATCTGGGCGGCCAGCGTCGATGTCTCGGTCGCCTCCACGCTGGACAGCAGGGAATTCAACGGCGCATCTCCGCCGATTTCCGCCAACGACTCGCCGAAGGTGAAGTAGTGCAGGTGAAACCGCTGGCCGGCTCGCTCAAGAGGGGCAAACCGCGCATGAGACAACAGTCCCTTGGCGATTTCCAGCCGCTTTACGGAAGCGGCCTCGGCCGACAGGTCCACCGCCGCGCGGACGGATTCGCTGCTCACCTCCGCCAGCAGCGACGCCAGGTTCCGCTGGAGGTCTTCCTGGGCCTTGAGGAGCCGCTGGCAACGCTGCAGATCGGTGGCCGCGGATCGCTCCAGCTTCTCGGCTTCTTCGCAGGCGGCCCGCTGAACATTGGCCATCTCCTGCAGCGACACGGCCGCCGCGGCGGCCCGCGCCGACGCCGCCCCCGTACCCTCCTTCCCGCCTTTGCGGGCGGGCTCGATCGCCGCTTCCATCCCTTGCTGGGCCGCGCGCTGCGCCTGCCGCGCATCCTCCCAGCGGGACTGCTTCAGGAACTTCATGCTGAGAAGGACGGCGCGTTGCGTGGCGGCAATCGCTTCCTGCAATTCGGGCAACACGAAGTCGGCCTTGCCCAGCGCCAGGGCCGCCTCGGCGATTTCGGACGGATTGGCCCTCTTGTCGGCAATGGCCATACTCTCCGATCGATCGGCGAGAACCAGCAGATTGCGGCGGACAACCGCGCTCTTGTGCAGCCCGACGACCGGACTGAAAAGCATGCACAGGATCAGGGTGTACAGCAGCGTGCGAAGGCCGGCCAGGAAGAGGCGGCGAGCGAATCCCACCGATTTCTCCCGGAAATAAACAAAAACGGCGAACGCCCCCGCAAGCACCACGAGCGCCGCAAGCAGCCACGCAGGCCAGTCGCTCCGCAAGGCGACGTAGCTCACCCGATAATCGGGTGCGATGTTCAGCAGGTCTCGCAAAATATGATCCACTTGTCTTACCGCCCGGCGTGCGCCATGGATGTCAACGTCGTTTTGCCCCCGCGGCCAGCGCCCGAGATTCCGGGCAACCGCCCTTCATCCGTCGATTCGTCGGAGAGCCGATGGGCGAACCACCTCGACAGCAGCGATTCGATCACCAGCGCGGCCAGCACCAGCTCGAGAAGCGTGCGCCAGAGTTCCCGCCCGCTGCGGCTGTTGCGCACCATCTGGCGCAAGTCGCGGCCCTGGTCGATCAGGCGGGCCGAGATCGCACCGACCGCCGACTCCAATCGCCCGCCGCGCAGGACGGCCACGCTGGATTCCCTCGGATCGACGTTGGCCGCCATCTTCATTTCCGCTTCGGCTGCCGAGGCCCGCAGCGCGTAGATTCCGGGTTTGTCCGCCGTCACCACCGCCCGCTGCTGTCCGTCCTCGTCGGCAGGCACGGCGAACAACGCCTCTTGGCCCCCCGGGCCGCGAACGGAAATGTCGGCGGGCGCGGTCCCGGCGGGCAAGGGAAAGATCATGTTCTGGGATACGGTGACCGCATTGTCGGACGATTGCCGGGCAAGATAGGTGACCGCCTCCTGCAGCAGCATCACGTAGGCCGGACTGACCGGAAAATCGGTCCAGTCGCGGTCGGCGGTCGAGGTGAAGAGCAGCACCGTGCCTCTTCCCAGGCCGCGTTCCACGAGGATGGGATCCCCCGTCGAGGCCAGGCTCAGCAAGACCCGCGCTTTCTCGTTCGGTGAAACCTGGAAGTACCGCTGGAAGCGGATCTCCTCCCAGAGCTGCCTCGGCAACGCAGAGACGAAACGGGTTATGGGATGGTCCGGCGGCCCCGCGGCCAACGTCCAGCCGAGGGCGGCGCCGCTGGGTTGCTCCGCGCCGACCCGTGCGCCGACCTCGCCGATCGGAGCGCTTAGGTGAGCGGGCAGGAGGTCGGTCCCATCCGCGTCGCGCATTTGGCTGTTCATCTGGGCGGGATCGATGCGATTGCCGAGAAACATGAACAGGCCGCCGCCGCGGCGCACGAAATCGCCGATCGCCGCGGCCTGCCGGCGCGTAATCGCGGGCACATTGACGAGCATCACGACATCGTAGCCTGCCAGATCCCGCGTATCCAACCGGCTGGCGGCGATCGTTTCCCACTCGACGGTCGAGGGCGTGGCGGTTGGCGCTTGGCCGGCCCGGCCCATGAAGGCCGCGTACAGAAAAGCGGTTTCGCTCCGCAGGGGATCGGCCGACGGTTCCATTTCCACGCATAGGATCTTGATCTTCTCGCGAACCTCGGCCACCGCGTACCGCGTGTTGTCCAGCGCCAGGGGGTCGTCCTTGCCCACCTGCGCGGTCACGGCGAAGGACCCTTGCTGGGGAAAAGCGGCGAACAGAGTCGTTTCGGCCGTCTCGCCGGGGCCCAGCCGGTCGATCACCTGGCCGGATGCGCGGCGGCCGTCCACGAACAGTTCCACGGGCAGATCCGCGACCGCCGCGCGGCCCGTGTTGCGGACCTCGACCGCGTAGCGCGCGGCGAAGCCCTTGCGGAGCACGCCCGAGGCCAGTGCCAGGCGCGTCACCGCCACGTTCTCGGCGTTCTCCGAGCCCACGGGCAAGAAGAACAATTGACACCGCGCGCTGAGGTCCTGGAACGCCTCGCGAACGCTCGGCGAAACGGCCTCCCAGGTGCATGCCTGGCCGTCGGTGATCAGGTAGCATTCCTTCTTCGTCGTCTTGATTTCCTCCTCGACGAGCCGCGTGAGCTCCTTCAGGCACAGGTCGAGGTTGAGCGATTCCGCCAGCGGCGCCGAGTTGGCCAGGAACTCTTCCAGCCGGCTGTCGTGAAGGGCGACATTCTTCAGCCGCACCAGCGGACGGTCCCCCAATTGCACGACCGTCACGGTGTCTGCCGCGTTGAGCGTTGCGATGACGTCGCGGGCGCGTTGCCGGGCGGCGTCGTAGCGGCTTTGGCCGCCCGGATTGTGTCCCATGCTGAATGACGAATCCAGGGCAAGCACGACTCCCACCTTCGACTCGCCCAGCCAGGCCGAGTCCTTGAGGACCGGCCGAGCCAGCGCCAACGCCAGCAGGAAAACGGCAAGGCACCGCAACAGCAGCAGGATCAAGTCTTCCATCCGCACGCGGGCGGCCCGCACCACCAGCACGCGGCGCAGCAACTCCATGGCGCCCCAATCGACCACGCGCGAGCGATAGCGGCTCAGCAGATGGATGACGACCGGGACCGCGACGCCGGCGGCAGCCAGCGAACCCCACATCAGGATGGAATTCAGGAAAAACACGCTACGCCAATGTCCAAGGAGTGAATGCTCGTGGTGCCACCATGCCTACTTCCGGACCAGCAGCGCATCGTCCACCGTAACGCTGCAAGGGAACCGAACGCTCTCGCCGAAATCGACCTCGAATTTCAACATGCTTCCCCCGCCGGCTTCGAACGATACGGGAATCGATTTGCCGAGGCCGGGATCGAGCAACCGCTCGAAGGCCACCCGATCGTCGACCAGGATGCGGACGCGAGCGGCCCCGCGCGAATGGTCCGCAAGGCCCAGCCCCGCGGCAAAGAGATACTTTTGCTCCTCCCCGCCCGGCACCCGGTAGGCGACCATGGAGCGGGGCCAAACGTAAATGCGCTGCATGAAGGAGCCCGCAAGGCCCGGCTGCGCCCGGACGCTCCGCGGCGGATCGGCGGGCCTGCGAATCAGGGGAAAGGTCCGCAGTTGGGCGGGCTGCAACTGGGCCAGGGAGAAACATGGGCTGGCAGCGCTTGAGCGCCGCACCGAGTGCCATGATGCGTGCCGGACCATTTGCTCTCCCAGCAGCCGGCTCTTGACCAGGAATCCACTCTCGACGGGCTGGATGCCGCCGCGGAGCAGGCTGCCGTCGGCCAGCGTGATTTCGCTTTCCGCGCCGGCCGGGGCCTCCAGGGCGGCCTGCACCACGTAGCGGCGAAGGTCCTTCTTCTCCAGCGCGCTTGCCCCCACCGCAGACTGAATCGCCACGCGCTCTCCGCGAATCCAGATGAGCCGGCAGGGCACGTCGCCTGCCCGTCGGCGGTAGAGGGTCGCATCCCGTTCGCGACCCGTGAAGGGAAGCTCCGGAGTGAAGTCGATGGCACGCACCTGGCTCAATTCCAGCGGCCAGTGGCCCAGCAGCGGCGAGCTCAAGGTCATGCGGCCCGCCAGCAGTTTGACGGTTCCCACAAGAATCTCGCCGCTGACCAGATGCACGGTTTCGGGCGACGTTGGCGACTCGGCTTGGGGATCGTTGACGGCCAGCAACACGTCGTTCCAAGCGATTGATCTCCCGCCCACGCGCAGTGCGCCCGGCGTCGCGGAAAGGGTCCCTTCCTGCCGGCCGGCCGCGGTCAGCACGACGCCTCCGCGGGCCGAGGATGCAGTGGCCGCGGTTGCCAGCAGCAGCCAGGCCAGCCACGACGCGTTGGAAACAAGCCGGCTCATCGCGCTTTGCTCCGAAGGCGGCGGATAAGATACGTGGAAAGCACTTCATCGACGGGACGGGAAGTATCCACGAGGACATAATCCGTGTGGCGCCGCTCGCAACCCTCGCGGATCTGCCCGAGCAGCTTGCGGAGTTCTTCCAGGTAGGCCGCGCGAATCCGGCTGGGCTGCGTCAAGACTTCCGGCGAGCCTTCCAGACCCTGGAAGCGGCACGTTCCGTGAAAGGGGAAATTCAACTCGTCGGGATCGAGGATCTGGAAGACGGTCACGTTATGGCCGCGGAAGCGGAGGTGGTCCAACCCCTTCATGAACGCGTCGACGTTGTCCAGCAGGTCGGAAAAGAGCATCACGAACCCGCGCCGCGGCATGCGGACCGCAAAATCGTGGAGCAATCCGGCCACGTCGGTCCGCTGGCGCGGCTCGGCCTGCTCCAACTCGCGGGCGATATCCTCGATCACACTGGGCGAACCCTTGGGCCGGACGTAGCTCCGCAGCGCGGAATCGAACACT
>Ga0181529_10006919_pt1 | contig 11424 bp, 9 predicted proteins | sample PEATcosm2014_Bin_36_FD_119763 | JGI IMG/M metagenome (GOLD analysis project Ga0181529, IMG submission 119763) | Peatland microbial communities from MTU Mesocosm Facility, Houghton, MI, USA - PEATcosm2014_Bin10_30_metaG | ecosystem: Environmental > Terrestrial > Soil > Wetlands > Peat | place... | reverse complement strand
TCCGCCAAGGTGGACGAACATGGGCAATGGTTCAACACACCGCTGCCCGGCCGATTGAGCGATGTCTTTGGATTGAAGACAAACGCGTTCTACGACGCACCGGTGGCACTGAGATTCCAGTTGGGGGATAGCTCAATCGAGACCAGTGTTCATCACTATGAGGTGCTCGAACCATCCACGGCTACCGTCATCGCACGATTCACGAATACCGCGGACCATGCTCCCGCTGTCACCATCAACAACTTCGGCAAAGGAAGTGCAATCTATCTGGCGACTGAATCGAATCCTTCCACGATCGGGCCGCTCATGAACTATCTCTATACGGTTGCGGGCATTCATCCAGGCCCCAAAACTCCCGATGGAGTCTTTGCCCGGGTTGTCGATGGCCGGACTCTTTATGTGAATACGACCGGGGAAGAGAAGAGAATCCCCATCACCGGCGTCAGGAAAGGGATCATCAGCAATCGCGTCTTTGACCAGAGTTTGGTGCTTGGCCCAATGGAAGCGGATCTCATCCAATGATCGATCGTCTCACGCAGGGAGAGTTTCCGCAGCTTTCGTGAGGCGATCCGAGTCTTCGGGTTGCCTTTGGCAGTCGTCTCCATCGCAAAAGACACATCGAATAAATCGATGATGTCGATACACAATTGCGACTATTCTTCGAGAATCCCTATCAAGTATCATTCCTCTGATCGGGGAAACGCAGTTCCCGCGGCCTGAACTGCCCGAGGCGGTAAATGCTTCTCAGCGACGCATTTGTTCCCGGCGGGACTTGGTCTTGGGACCGGTTTCCGGCTGGGCGCCAATCAAGAACGCAATTCAAGATGGAGAGGATCATATGAAGAGAATTGGAATCGCAATGCTATTGCTGTCGAGCCTCTGCTTGGCACAGAATTCCGACGGATTCAAGCCCGCGTCCACCAATGTGTGGGGAGCGGAGTATCCGCGTGTCGACGCCGGTGGCAGAGCCGAATTTCGTGTTAAGGCTCCCGACGCCAACACAGTGAAGCTCAATTTCTGGAGTAACCCGAAGATGGATATGGTGAAGCAGTCCGATGGATTCTGGACTGCCACCACTCCTCCCCTGGTTCCCGGATTCCACTACTACACGCTCATTATCGACGGGGTGGAAGTCAGCGACCCTGGCAGCCATGCTTTCTTCGGCGGAGGCAAGGACGCGAGCGGAATCGAAATCCCTGAAGCCGGTTCGACTTACTATCTTCCGCAGGATGTCCCACACGGCGGCGTCCGCGAGATATGGTATTTCTCCAAAGTCACCGGGAGTTGGAGGCACGCCCTCGTCTATACGCCGCCGGGCTACGATACCCACCCCAGCCTACGCTATCCCGTGCTTTATCTTCAGCATGGCGGCGGCGAAGATGAGACCGGCTGGATCAAGCAGGGCAACGCAAACTTCATCCTCGACAACCTGATCGCAAGCAAGAGTTCGAAGCCGATGATCATCGTGATGGCCTACGGTTATGCGAGGCGCGCCGGCTACGTCGAACCCGATCTGGCTGGCAAGCCCTTCGGCTCACCCGAGATGATGAAGGCCATGCGTGAGATGTCGCAATCGTTTGAAGACGATCTAACGCAGGCTCTGATTCCCTACATCGATTCAAATTTCAGAACCGTCGCCGACCGCGATCATCGAGCCATGGCAGGCCTTTCGATGGGCGGAATGCAAACCTTCCAGATAACCTTTGATCATCTCGATCTCTTCTCTTACATCGGAGGATTCAGTGGGGCGGGTGGAATGCCGATGATGCGAGGCGACCAAAAGCTCGATATGAAGACGGCCTTCAATGGCGCTCTCGCTGATCCGGGAGCCTTTGCCAAGCGCGTTCATCTGCTGTGGATCGGCGTTGGCACCGAGGAGCCGGCTATGATGCATGCTGGCATTGTCAAACTGCATGCTTCGCTGGACGAGGCGAAGGTCAAGCACGTCTTTTATGAGTCGCCCGGCACCTCGCACGAGTGGCAGACATGGCGTCGAGATCTGAAGGAGTTTGCGCCAAGGCTTTTCCAGTAACAATGATGACAAAGACGAGGCTTGGAGCAGCAAGACCAAGCCTCGTCTTTGTTGCTTGAAGTCACTTCCTAGGAAAGAGGCTCGTAGGCATGATCTCCAGATTCAAGCTCGCATGGATTGCTGCATCCTTTGTGCTCGTTGCACTCTCGGCAGTTGCGCAAGCACAACCGGCTTCTCCAGCAATCCGTCCACTGCCTCTCGTTAGCCCTATATTTGGGGACAACATGGTCTTGCAGCGCGGCAAGGCCAACACAATATGGGGCTGGTCTGAACCCGGCGACATCATCCAAGTCGAGATATAGGCAACTCGAAAGCTTCCGGCGTCGCGGGCGCCGATCGCAGATGGGAAGTGAAGATTGATCCGCCGGCGGTAGGTGGCCCCTACACCATAAAGATCAGAGGCCGCCAGACGGTAGAGCTGAACAACGTGTTGGTGGGCGATGTGTGGCTCTGCGGTGGCCAGTCGAACATGGGCCTGCCGCTGCGCTTCGCGCGCACTGGAGCCGAAGACGCAAAGACGGCCAACTACCCGGAGATTCGCTTCTTCTCTGTCACAGGAAATCCCGCCTACCGGCACACGGATATCATCGGGGGAAAGTGGTCCGCGTTGACTCCCGGGACGGCAGAATGGATTTCGGCTGTTGGGTTTTACTTTGCGCGCAAAGTACAGAAGGAAACAAACATTCCGCTCGGTTTGGTGGTTGACAGCGTGGGCGGTACTCCTGCCGAGGCCTGGACCAGCGCTGAGGCTTTGCGTCCCCTTGGCGATTTTGACATTCCGCTGGCCGAGGTTCAGAGGCAGGCGGCCTCCGGCGCACCCGAGTACGGCAACTTCGTCATGCACTGGTACGACGAGTACGATATCGGCACAAAGGCAAAATGGGCAAGCCCGGAATTGAACGATTCGGACTGGAAGACGGTCAAGATTCCCGGCGGTTTCGCTGAGTTGGGCGTGCCGGCAGAACCCGCCCTGGTCTGGTTCCGCAAGGAAGTTGTGCTGCCGGATCCGCTCCCGGCCGGAAGGATGATGCTCTTCCTGGGTTCGATCGAGCGCATGGACACGGTGTACGTCAACGGAAAAGAGGTTGGTGGCAGTTCCTGGGTGGAGAACCCGCGCGTCTATTTCCTCAATAGTGCGCTCAAGCCTGGAAGCAACACGATCGCAATCCGCATTTTGAAGACCAAGCCCGACGGCGGATTCCTGGGCAAGCCAGAGGAGTTGCATCTGACGCTGGGCGACAAGAGCACGATTCCCATGGCCGGAGAGTGGAAGGCCAAGGTCAGTGTGGATGCGCGTCCGCCGCATTCCTTGCCCATTGACTACGAGAACTGGCCCGTGATGCCGACAGTGCTTTTTGAGGGTATGCTGAAGCCCGTGGCGCCGCTGGCGATCACGGGCGCAATCTGGTATCAGGGCGAACAGAACTCACCCCGCGGCTTCCAGTATCGGAAGCTTTTGCCGGTGATGGTCGCCGACTGGCGCAGGCTCTTTGGGCAGGGAGATTTCCCGTTCTACATCGTCGGCCTGCCGGCCTTCAAGTCTCGCAGTCTTGTTCCGGTAACTGGAGACGAGTGGACCGAAACACGCGAATCGCAAGCCATTGCTGCTGCCATTATCCCCAACTCCTGCCTGGCGGAAACCATTGACACGGGCGACCCAGGCAACATTCATGCGCAGGATAAGCAACCCGTGGGCGAGCGGCTTGCTCTGTGCGCGCTTGCGAACCAGTACGGGAAAAAGGTGGCGTATTCGGGACCGACATTCGTCTCGGCCGAAAGGCTACCGGGAGCCATCAGGATCCACTTCACACATACCGATGGTGGCCTTACAGTGAAAGGCGCCAAGCTGGAGGAGTTCTCTCTCGCTGGCGAAGATCACAAGTGGTATTGGGCCGATGCCCGCATCGAGGGTGACACAGTCGTTGTCTCTTCGCCTGAAGTTTCTGCGCCACGGGAGGTTCGTTACGCCTGGCAATCCAATCCGGCTGCGACCTTGTATAACGGCGCAGGTCTGCCCGCTGTTCCCTTCCGGACCGACAACTGGCCCGGCATTACAGAAAACCAAAGGCCCTATTGACGGCACGGGACACAGAATATCGACCAGTTCAGCTTGTTATTGAACGCCATGCCGATGGTCGAAACTTTTTCTCTCGAAGAGCAACCATTGCCTTCAACAAGATGTAGGCGCCTACGTGCGTTTCCAGGCGATACTGAAGATCGATGGAGGAAAACCGATGCAGGATATCATGCAACTCATCGTGGATAGGCAGTCGGCAAGAGAGCTTTTCGACTCTCAGCGAGCGATTCCCGCTGAAGACATGGAGAAGATTCTGGAGGCGGCGCGGTGGACACCCACAGCGCACAATATGCAGAATTTTGAGATTGTGGTGGTGGACGACAAGCAACTCCTCACTGCAATCAGTAATGTAAAGACTCCGGCCGATCTGACTTTCATCAGAGAGAACTATCCTCAATTGTCTTTCACTGAAGAAGAGTTGCGCCGGCGGAAGACCGGGATCATGGGCACAATGTTCCCGAAATCATGGCAAACGCCCAATCCAGACCCTGAAGATATCCTGAAGGAAGACAGGAACACTTATATCGCCAAGCAGATCGCATCAAGCTCCGCTATTCTCTTCGTGCTATACAATCCGTGCCGCCGGGCACCGGCATCGGAGGGCGATTTTCTGGGCATTGTCAGTCTCGGCTGCGCAATGGAAAACATCTGGCTCATGGCTCATTCCCTCGGGATCAGCGTCCACATCGTAAGCTCGCTGGCTCAAAAGAATGCGGCAACTCAAATCGCCAAGTTGCTCAACATCCCGGACAACCTTGTCATTGCCTTCAGTATCCGATTGGGCTATCTCGTCGCGCCTCTTCGTTCTTTGCGAGTGCGTCGGGACAAAGACGATTTTGTGCATCACAACGGATTCAAGAAATAGAACATCAGGGTCTGTCTCTTCGCGGAGTTCTACTGGCTGCCAACCGGCCGATATACCGGATTGCTTTCAATCCACCCTTGACGTTGAACGATCATTTCAAAAGCTTGTTGTCAAAAAAATCGTCAACGGTCTGCGAAGTATCGCGTCTAATGGGGTGAAGGTGCGAACACGTTGACCGATATGCGAAATCGACCTGTTTTCTTTCTTTCCGTTTCCTTGCTGGCGCTGGCCTTGCTGCCAGCGTACAGCTCAGCCCAGCAACCTGATTCCGGCCAGCCGGATGCGACCTTGAAGGTCCAGGTGAACGAGGTCGTGCTACCCGTCACGGTGCGCGACAAGCACGGCGCGCTGGTGGCCAGCCTCAAGATCAGTGACTTCACCCTGACCGAGGATGGGCGACCGCAAACCATCAAGAGCTTTACGCGCGAGACCGATCTTCCCTACCGGCTGGGCCTGCTGGTTGACACCAGCCGCAGCGTTTCCGGGGCAATGGACAGCGAGCGCAAGGCGGCAGGCAAGTTTGTGGATACAATGCTGCCTGAGAAGCCCAACGCGCAACCTGATCAGGCTTTTCTCATTCATTTTGACCGCGAGGTGGAGCTGCTGGAGGACTTCACGACATTGCGCTCCAAGCTGCACCACGAGTTGGATGAGATGCGACCGACGCGAGCTGCGCAAAACGATTCGCAAGGCGGACAGAGCAGCGAATCAGAGAACGGCGGCAGCGGCGGCCAGTCACGCAGCCGGGGCGGAACACAACTTTACGATGCGATCTTCCTTGCATCCGACGAGTTGATGAAGCCCAAGGACGGCCGCAAGGCCCTGGTGGTCTTCTCCGATGGCGTGGACCGGGGCAGCAAGGAGACACTGAATGACGCGGTGGATGCGGCAGACCGGGCCAGCGTGGCCGTCTATACCATTTATTTCAAGGGCGAACAGGAGCGCCAGGGAGGCATTCCCGGCATGGGTAGCGGGCGCCGTGGCGGCATGGGCGGCGGAGGTGGCTATCCCGGCGGTGGTGGCGGCTGGCCAGGAGGCGGCAGCGGCGGACGGCGCGGAGGCGGCTCCAGCGAGCCGTCGGTAGACGGCAAGAAGATCATGGAAAAGATTGCTCAACGCACCGGAGGCCGGTACTTCGAGGCCAGGAAGAAAGACAGCCTGGAAGAGATTTACGGCCAGATTGCCGAAGAGTTGCGCGGCCAATACCTGTTGACTTATACCCCTGACGTGGCAGACAAGGACGGCGGCTATCACAAGATCGCCCTAAAAGCCAACAAGGACGACCTGACCGTGGTAACGCGTGAAGGCTACTACGCACCGGGCGGAGAAGCCAAATAAGTGGCGTTCTTTTATTGCTCGCAGAAAACAAATGAAGATTTACAGCCCATCGTATCTTTTAACTTCTCCAGCATCGTCATAAGTTACTGATTATCTTTCCACCCCAGCGGCCCGATCCTGCCGCTGGGGGCTGTAATAAATGATCGATAAACCAAAACAGGAACAGGCCGCATCCTGTCACGCCCCTTTCGGACAACGCCAGATGGGCAATCTGTTTAATTTGACAGATCTTTGCCGCAAATGATTAACTTCTCTCTGAAGCTTTTCAAAGATCCGATGCCAGGTCTATGAGCAGATCGAAGGCGCCGGGAGGCAGCATTGAAAATCCAAGTCATACTGGGAATGGTCGCCATGCTAAGTGCGAGTTTAACAGGCCAGGCGCAAAGCGGCTGGCAGCAGAAGGTGAACGAAGAGCTGCCCTTGATGGGGCATCGTAACTGGATAGTGATTGTGGATTCGGCTTATCCCTTGCAGAGTTCATCGGGAGTTGAAACCATCGAGACCGGCGAGGGCCAGTTGGCGGTGGTAGACTACGTTCTTGATGCGTTGAAGCGTTCCAAGCACGTTCGTCCGCTGGTGCATACGGACAAGGAACTGGCGTATGTGCCAGAGAGCGACGCCCCGGGCGTAGAGCGGTATCGCGATGAACTGAAGACGCGCCTTCACGGACTTACAGCGGACTCAGCGCCGCACGAATCGTTGATCGCGCAACTGGCAGAAGCGGGGAAGACATTTCATATTCTGGTATTGAAAACGAATATGACGATTCCCTACACGTCGGTATTTTTGCAGTTGGACTGCCAGTATTGGAGCGCGGAGTCGGAAGCAAGATTGCGCGAAGCGATGAAGGCTGCCGGAAAGTAATTCTGGCGCGATGTTGGTGAAAATGCCATTTTCTGGATTAACAAAAGGAGATTTTTGATGTCATCATATGCTGTTCCAGAGATTCCAGAAGTTGCTCCGGTTGCGGCCAATGAAGTGATTCTGATTGCCAGCGGTGATCTTCGCGAGTCGGCCAATGAAATGTGTTGGCCGGCGCAGTCCGCCATGGAAGCGGGAGTTATCGCGGCCTTTGAGGCCGAGGGAATCAAGGTCCGCAGAGGGCATCCGTATGATTCCGCGCGGCGTCATGGTTTCATCTCCAACCAGCGGATGGGTATGGATGTCTTCATGGGAATTCACCCCGATGCGCCCATTGTGGTTGCTGAAGCCGTGTGGCAGTACAGCAATAATGTTCTTTCCGGTCTGCAAAGCCATCGCGGGCCAATCCTGACGGTTGCGAACTGGTCGGGCGAGTGGCCCGGTCTGGTGGGAATGTTGAACCTGAATGCCTGTCTGCATAAGTCAGGAGTTAGCTTCAGCACGCTTTGGAGCAAGGATTTCAAGGATGAGTTCTTCCGCAAGGGAATCCGTCAGTGGCTGACCGAGAAGAAAGTTACCCACGATGTTAGCCACGTTCGCAGTTTGGACTTGGCCGCGCTGCCCACTTCCGAGAGGGAGTTAGGACGGGCGCTGGCGGATCAGCTTAAATTCCACAAGGCTATCATGGGAATTTTCGATGAAGGCTGCATGGGAATGTATAACGCCATTGTGGAAGACAACTTGCTGAACAAGGCGGGCATTTACAAGGAGCGACTGAGTCAATCGGCGTTGGTGGCGGCCATGAAGCAGGTCACCGCGGCGGAAGCTCTAGCCGTGCGGAACTGGCTGGATGCGCGCGGAGTTACATTTGTTTCCGGCACGGATGAAGCCACAGAGTTGACAGATGCGCAAATTCTGGAGCAGTGCAAGATGTATGTGGCGGTTCTGCGCATTGCAAGCGGGTTTGGTTGCGATGCTGTCGGCATCCAGTATCAGCAAGGGTTGAAGGACAGCGTTCCAGCGTCTGACTTGGTGGAAGGATTGCTGAACAACGTCGAGCGGCCGCCGGTTCTGGGCGCAGATGGCAAGGAACTCTACGCAGGCGCAGCGTTGCCACACTTCAACGAAGTGGACGAATGCGTGGGCGTGGACTCGATTATCACCAACCGCGTGCTGACTGCGATGGGACTTGATCCGGCGACCACGCTGCATGATGTGCGCTGGGGCGAGCATTACACCGGGTCAGGCGTTGACGACTTTGTGTGGCTCTATCAGATTTCCGGCGCCGTCCCAGCCTCCCACATCGCTGGCGGATATGCAAAGGCCATCAGTGAGCGCCAGCCGCCCATGTACTTCCGCTTGGGCGGAGGAACGCTCAAGGGCATCTGCAAGCCCGGTGAAGTTATTTGGAGCCGCGTCTTTGTCGAGGACGGTGCATTGCATATTGACATCGGGCGGGCAACTGCCGTGGAACTCCCGGCAGAGGAGACAGAGCGCCGCTGGAATCTGACAACACCGCAGTGGCCGATCATGCACGTCCGTCTGCACGGAGTTACGCGAGACCAGTTCATGGCGCGGCATCGTGCCAACCATGTCAGTGTGGTTTATGCGCCCTCCCCGGAGGCGGCCGATAAGGTTCTTGCCGCCAAGGCTTCCATGTTTGCCCATCTCGGCATCCAAGTGCATCTCTGCGGCGTTTAAGGCTTGCGTTTAACCATGTGCGCCGTGCCGTTAAATAGGTTCTGAAGTTTTTATCTCTTACTCAGGAAATGACAATGCAGGATTCAAACTTTTCTTCCACCGACATGGCAGATCGGGCGGCAAACAACCGCCTGGTCCCAGCCGGCTTTCTGATTCCCTTTTTGCTGGTAACGGCGCTCTTTATTATGTGGGGAATCGTCAACAATCTGAATGACGTGCTGATTCGCCAGTTTATGAAATCGTTTGCAATTTCCAGATTGCAGGCCGGACTGGTCCAGTCAGCCTTTTACATGGGCTATTTTCTTCTGGCTCTGCCCGCGGCGCTGCTCATGCGGCGCTGGGGATATAAAGCCGGGTTTATCGCGGGGCTGTCACTGTTTGCCATAGGCTCGTTTCTATTCTGGCCGGCGGCACAGGCCCGGAGCTACGGCTTTTTTCTTTTTGCGCTATTTGTCATTGCGGCGGGCGCATCATGTCTTGAGACGGCCTCGAATCCGTTTATTGCGCAGTTAGGTGACCCAGCAACCGCGGCGCAGAGGCTGAACTTCTCGCAGGCCTTCAATCCGCTCGGCTCGATGGCCGGGGTGCTGATTGGAACAATCTTCATTTTTTCCGGCATTGAACTCAAGCCGGATGAGATCAGTACTATGAAGGCAAATCACCTCTATCAGGCGTATCTGCAATCGGAGACGCTGCGCACGGTGAAGCCATACCTCGTTTTGGGCGTCATTGCGCTGGTGTGGGCGCTGCTGATTCTGCGCACAAAGTTTCCGCCGATTCAGGGCGAAACGGAAAGCCTGACCAAGGATAAAGGGCGCATCCTCGACTTGCTTCAATATCCCCATTTCCTGATGGCCATTCTTACGCAATTCATGTATGTGGGGGCGCAGGTGGCAACCTGGAGTTACTTCATCCAGTACGTGCAGCAGTACACACATCAGCCTGAGAAGATAGCCGGTCTATTTCTTACCGGCACATTGGGAGCATTCGCGCTGGGACGTTTCAGCTCGGCCTACCTGATGCGCTATCTTGACCCGATAAAATTGATGGGCGCATATAGCCTCATCAACATCTGTTTGCTCCTGGTGGGCGTATTTCATCCCGGATGGATAGGCTTGTGGGCCGTCTTCCTCACCAGTTTCTTCATGTCGCTGATGTTCCCCACCATCTTTGCCACAGGATTGCGCGGGCTGGGAGTGAATACCAAAATAGGCGGATCGATGATTGTCATGGCAATCATCGGCGGCGCGGTTCTGACGCCGCTGATGGGATGGATATCAATGACCACGCAAAGCGTAGCCATTGCTTATCTTGTACCTTTGACAGGTTACCTTTTTGTCGCGCTGTACGCCTACTACGGATCGACATTGAAGCCGCGCTTAACCGCTGTTTGAATGTGGGCGCGATAAGCACCCGCATTTCCGGTTGTTTGCGTTTGTCCAGCAACGGCGGATCCCCGGCTCCTGGACTTGTGCGCGAATATCCGTGTTTTCTGACGGGATTTTCGGAAATCTTTAATCAATATTCTTCGGATGCGCTCTTACGGAACGGGGGTATGCAGGACATACCTCTGTTCCGCCATTTGTTTTCCAACTGAATGGTGAACAAGGGAAAGATCGAGCTGGGGACGCTGTCAGAAATCTTCTGTAAAGGCTTTAAAATCTGAATTTTTATGGTGGGCGCTGCAGGATTCGAAGCTGCGACTTCCACCGTGTAAATCTTGCCACGGTCAATGTAATAAACAACTTGCATGTCAGGGGTCGATTCTGCAAATCATTGAAAAGACAGGCAACGCACTATAAGGTCGGCCTTATTGTGCAGGGACTGTGCATGAGAGATACCCGCTCTGCACAACCGCAATAGTCGCCAGCATAGAGATGTTTCTCGCCTCCCACGAGCGCTTCAGCCAATGCGGACGGCGAGACGCTGGATGCACTTGGACGAATGAAAGCCATGGCTATAGGATCATCCTTAAGCGAAATTCGAAGCAGGAGATCCATTATGGCTCGAAGGCCGGTATTTCATCTGATTGCTGTTGTTGGGCTGCTGTTTACTTCAGCCGCATCGTTTGCCGCCGATGGTTCCGGGGTAAAGGTTTGGGAGACAAAAGCCGTGATTCCAACCTATCTGGCTGGAGAGCCCGAACCGAATCCGATCTTTTTTTCCGGCCGCGCGTCTCAGGGCGCTCAAGGGTCTGTTTACCCCTACCCCATGTACGACTCGCTGACCGGCAAGAAAGTCGACAAGACCTATACCATCGTCTATCTGGAAAACGAATACATCCGGATTGGCATTCTGCCGGAGTTGGGCGGCCGCATCTTTGAAGCTGTGGATAAGACAGATAACTATAACTTCATCTACCGCCAGCACGTCATCAAGCCGGCATTGATAGGCCTGCTGGGCGCGTGGATCTCCGGCGGCCTGGAATGGAACATTCCCCATCATCATCGCGCCACCACCTTTCTTCCGGTGCAATACAAGCTGGAGGAGAATGACGATGGCGGCAAGACCGTCTGGGTGGGCGAGCTGGAGATCCGCCAGCGCATGCGC
>Ga0181529_10006918_pt1 | contig 11425 bp, 8 predicted proteins | sample PEATcosm2014_Bin_36_FD_119763 | JGI IMG/M metagenome (GOLD analysis project Ga0181529, IMG submission 119763) | Peatland microbial communities from MTU Mesocosm Facility, Houghton, MI, USA - PEATcosm2014_Bin10_30_metaG | ecosystem: Environmental > Terrestrial > Soil > Wetlands > Peat | place... | reverse complement strand
GAGCTGTGGATCAACGAATTCGCCATCGTCTTCTTCGCCCTGATGTTCCTGATGTTCCTGGTGGTGGCCTCCTCGGTATTCTACGGCCGCGTCTATTGCGGCTACATGTGCCCGCAGATGATCTTCAGCGAAGCCTCCACGGCGCTGGAATCGCGGCTGCGCCGGCTGGTGACGAAACGGTTCATGCACTGGAAGCCCAAGGCTCGCACGCGGCTGTACCGCGCCCTGTTCTACGGCGTGGTAGCGGTGGCTTCGGTCTTCCTGGCGTTTATCTTCATTTCCTATTTCGTGGAGCCGCGCGACCTGTTGCGGCGGCTGTTTTCGCTGGACATCCGCACCGCCGCCGGCATCTCCGGCGCCGCCGTCACGCTGGTGACCTTCCTCGATTTCAGCCTGGTGCGGCTGCGCTTCTGCACCACCGTCTGCCCCTACGGTTATCTCCAGGGGATGCTGTCGGACAGCCACACGCTGCTGGTGCATTATCGCGACGATACCCACCAGTGCATCGAGTGCAAGAAGTGCGTGCGCGTGTGTCCCATGGGTATCGACATCCGCCAGTCGCCATTCCAGATCGAATGCGTGCACTGCGCCGAGTGCATCGATGCGTGCGACGAGATTCTCGGCAAGCTGGGCAAGCCCGGCCTGATTCACTACGTCTGGGGCGAAAAGGGGCCGCTGGCAGCGGGGAAAAGGCAGCCGTGGGATGCGCGGCGCATCATCGTGCTCGCGGTGCTGCTGTGCTATGCGTCGGGCCTCGGCGTGGCGCTCGCCATGCGGCGGCCGGTGCTGGTGCGCGTCTCGCCCGAGCGCGCCACGCTCTATCGCTTGGGACCGGACGGCCGGGTCTACAACCTGTTCCGCTACACCATTGCCAACCGCGGCGCGAAACCGGCGGCGGTCGCGTTCGCGATCCGCGAGTTGCCCGGCGCGCGGCTCGAATTGCAGCCCAATCCCGTCGCGGTGCAGCCGGGGGCGTCGCTCGCGGGCACGTTCGAGATCTCGGAACCAAGCCAGATGCGGCGCGAGATGGTGACGCACTTCACCATCGTGACCGGGGATGATACCATCCCCATGACATTCCTGGCACCGGAGGGAAAATGAAACGCGTACCCGTACTGATTCCGTTCCTGGCACTGATCTCCGCCATTTTCATCGGCATCCTGATCTTTGCCTACGTGGAAACCAAGCGGGCCAATCCCGAGATGTTGGACGAGCAGGGCCACATCGTGCACGGCACATGAGCTGCACCCTCTGCGGCCTGGAATGCGGCGCCGCGGCCTTTTGCTGCGCGGGCTGCGAGAACGTCTACGCCATCCTGCGCGAGAGCGGCGTAATCGCCTCCGGGCAGAGTTTCCGCGACACCGGCCTATTCCGCGAGAGCCTGCGGCTGGGGCTGATCGCGAACCCCTCCGAAGCGCCGCCCGGAGGCGCGGGTGGCGACACCCGCGACCAACCCTCGCCCACACCCACGGGTACCGAGGCTCGCGATCAACCCTCGCCCACGCCCGCGGGTACCGATGCTCGCGATCAACCCTCGCCCGCACCCACGGGTACCGACACCCGCGACCAACCCTCGCCCACGCCCGCGGGTGCCGAGGCTCGCTACCAACCCTCGCCCGCGGGCGCGGAGACCCGTGAGCGAGCGTCCCGCGTGCCACCACCACCGGGCGCCGAAAACCGCGAGCGAGTGTCCCACGCGCCGCCGCCCATTCCCGTCGGCGCCGAAACCCGCGAGCGAGTGTTCCACATAGCGGGGATGTGGTGCACCTCCTGCGGATGGCTCATCGAGCATGCGCTCGCACGCACACGCGGCGTGCGGTCGGCGGAAGTGCTGTTCGCGTCGGACCTGCTGAAGGTGCGCTATTGCCCGCAATATCTGCCGCCCGAGCGCATCGTGGAATGCGTGAATCGGCTGGGCTACCGCGCGTCGGAATCAACCGGCGCGGCGGGGGCCGCGGACAGCGAGCGCAAAGACCTGTTGCTGCGCACCGGCATCGCGGCGTTTCTCTCCATGAACGCCATGATGTTCAGCCTGGTGGTGTACGCCAGCTACTTCGAGCGCATCACCGGCTTCGGCCGCTACATCCCCTTCGTACTGATGGCGCTGGCCACACCCTCGGTATTCTACTGCGCGGCGCCCATCCTGCGCATCGCCTGGAGCGGCGCGCGCATGGGCGTGCTGCGCATGGAATCGCTGCTCGCCATGGGCATCCTGACCACCTACGGGTACAGCGTGGTTCTGGCCTTCTCCGGCAGCACGCGCGTGTATTTCGACACGGCATGCGCCATCGTCACCCTGGTGCTCACCGGCAAGACCATCGAGCGCGGCGCCAAAGAGAAGACGGCGCGCGCCATCGCCATGCTCTACCGGCTGATGCCCAACAAGGCGCGCCTCCTGGTGGAGGGCCGCGAGCGCTTCGTTTCGCTGGAGGCGCTGCGGCCGGGCGCGCTGTTCCGCGTGAAATCCGGAGAACGCATTCCGGCCGATGGCGTGGTGGTGGAGGGGCGCTCGCATGCCGACGAATCGGTGCTCACGGGAGAATCGGCGCCGCGCCCCAAGGGGCCGGGCGATGCGGTGATTTGCGGCAGCGTCAACACCGGAGGAGTGCTGGAGATTGCGGCCACCCGCGTGGGCGCGGACAGCACGCTGGCGCAGATTGTGCGCACGGTGGAACAAGCCGCCGCCAGCCGCACGCAGGTGGAGCGGGCCGTGGACCGCGCGGCGCGCATCTTCGTGCCGGTGGTGCTCGGGCTCGCGGCGCTGACGTTCGCAGGGTGGGACTGGCGCACCGGGAAGCCGGCCGATGCCCTGATGCACGGGATCGCGGTGCTGGTGATCGCGTGTCCATGCGCATTGGGAATCGCCACGCCGCTGGCGCTCACGGCAGCGGTCGCGGCGGCGTCTCGGCGAGGAATCCTGGTGAGCGACACGCGGGTGCTCGAAACCATCCGCAAGGTGGATATGGTGGTGCTGGACAAGACGGGCACCGCGACGGAGGGAGAGTTCGCGTTGCTCGAGACGGTGGGGGACGCAAGCCGCATGACTGAATTGGCTGCGCTGGAGGCTTGTTCGGAACATCCGCTGGCCAAGGCGATAACCCGGGGCCACACGCGGCCCCACCGCAATGCGACGGACGTGACTATCCATGCGGGCATGGGGATCAGCGGGGTGGTGGGCGGTGTCAGGTACTTCGTCGGCAACCGCAGGCTGGTGGAGGATGTGGGGCGGACCGACGCCCCCGTCGGCCTGCCGACATTGCGCGCGCGGCAGCGGGACCAGGGGGTCGGGGTGCGCTCTGGGCCGGGACCAGGGGGTCCGCCCTACGAACGTACATCCACCTACTTCGGGTGGGACGGCGCCGTCCAGGGCGAAATGATTTTCGGCGACCGCGTCCGCCCGGACGCTGCCCAATTGTGCGCCAACCTGCGAAAGCGCGGGGTGCGCACAATGCTGCTCTCGGGCGATGCCAGCGCGGCCACCGAAGCCACCGCGGCCGCCATCGGGGCCGATCGGTGGACCGCGGAAGCCACGCCCGCCCGCAAGGTCGCAATCATCCGCGAACTGCAGCGGCGCGGCGATGTGGTGGCCATGATCGGCGATGGCGTCAACGACGCACCCAGCCTGGCGCAGGCCGACCTCGGCATCGCTATGGGCTCGGGCGCCGACATCGCCATGATGGCCGCGCCACTGGTGCTGATGGGCGCCTCGCTGGGCGGCGTCATCGAGACCCTGGACCTGGCGCGGCGAACCTTCCGCATCGTCCGCCAGAATCTGTTCTGGGCGTTCGCCTACAACGTGGCCGGGATGACATTGGCCGCGGCCGGCGTGCTGAATCCTATTCTGGCGGCCGGGGCGATGGTGCTGTCGAGTCTTTCGGTGATCGGGAATTCGCGGCGGCTCGCCTGACGGCGCGGCGGCGCTTCCACCATTGCCACAGGGCCGAGAGCGCCACCATCATGGCGGTGACCGCAGCGGTGGCCAGCACCGTCGGCGGGATCGGCAGAGCGCGCTGGATCGGCCCGGTGACCGCGCCATAGACCAGCATCAGGTGGACCCAATACACCATCAGCGAGTTCTTGCCCAGGCACTCCACCCAACTCCAGCCTGGCCCCACGCAGTACTCGGTCCACATGTAGGAGCCGGCCAGCAGCACCAGCGAGATGCCCACGCGGATGAGGACGAGGGTGGGGCTGTCGGTCCAGAAATTGGATTTCGGGTAGACCGCATAGGGAAGGTTGGAAGCGTACTGGCCGCCGAGAATCAGCGCGCCGCCGAACAGCACGGACCATTGCATGAGGCGGTCCATGCGGTCCGCGCCGGTGCGGCGGACCGCGGCGCCGGCGGTCATCCCGAAGCCGATGTAGGACGCGCACGGAAAGAAGGGAAAATGGCCGCGGCCGGCGCCGGGCGCGAGATACTCGTGCAGAAGCAGCGGAGCGGCGGACCAATTGAGGTTGGCCACAAACGGGGACACCGCCGCGATAACCATGGCGGCCAGCAACACCACGCGCACCCGCGGCCCGGCATCGAGCAGAGCCGCCACCGAGAAGGCCAACATGGCGAGCCCCATGCTGTTGAGGATGTCCACGCGGATAATTTCCCGCCAGCCGGTATGCGGCCAACTGGTGACCCAGTCGGTGATGCGGATCAGGAACGCAACGGCCAGGATATACCCGGCGCGGCGCAAGCTGGCGAACCAGCGCCGGCGGCGGATGGGTTCGCGGTGCTCCAGGCTCTCCATCAGGAAGGCGAAGGTCATGCCCGCCATGAAGAGAAACAGCGGGCCCGCCATGCCGCCGGCGAACTGCGAGAGCGCGTAGAGGCCGCCCGACCGCACGTCCATGCGCGCAAAGGAATTGAACGCGTGGCACTGGATCATGATGACCAGCGCCAGCCCGCGCATCCAGTCCAGAAAGGGAAGTCGCTTCACAAATTCGATGTCTATGGTAACCCGGATTCGATGCGGGGGCATGGGCGTGGAGAGGCAGGCGCGGCGGGCCGCCATGCATGGGCGTTAAAATAACGCGTGGCTCCGACGACACTAGCCAGCAAACCGTTCCGGGGCCAATGTTTACGGCCCTGTCCCGAACTCCGGCTCTCCTGAAAACATATCGCCGCGGGCATGCGCAGGCAGTTGCACGGTTGCCAGCCTCTACAAACGCTCCAACCCTAATCGCTGGAAATGCTCATAGAAACTGACCCCTTCCGGCGGCCGGAAGGGCCGTTGGCTGCGCCGTCTCAGATGCTGCGTGAGACGATCCCGAACGTACGTGTTGATGTCGCGGAAGGCTTGGCGGGGGTACCCAAAGGCAAAGTAGTTCTTCCAGCCTTCCAGGTGCCGGTTCAGGTCCTCAATCAGTCGCGGAATCGGCTTGCAGCACTGCCGACCATCGGTCATCCCGTGCAGCTTTTCCCGCTCCTTCTTCAGGGCTTTCGCCGACGGACTCACATTGAGATACCGCCGCCCGCTCCCATCCAGGCTCGCGTAGTAGCGGAACGTGAATCCCAGACCGATCCCGGTCATCGACCACCAGCATCGCAACAACGCGCATATCGCCGTTGGGGCATCCCGAGTTGGTCGAGCTGTCGGCGCGGCTCTATGCCGGCGTTCGGACGGGAGGCTGCGAACGGCGGCCAGCGGAGGCAGCCCGCCCCGCTGGACGCAGCCGGCTCTTCGTTCCCTATAAGCCCGGCGGTGATGTTAGGTATCGCAACTTGGGCTGAAAACGAGCGGCCAGCGCGTTCCGAAACACGGTCTTGAAGTCGTCCGGCTGGAAAGCCAGCGCCTCCATCGCCAATTGGAATTCGCCGGTCAGCGAACATTCGAAGGCGCCAGGGTTGTCGGTACTGAGGCTGAAGTTCATTCCCAAGGCCCGCGCGCGGCCGGCGGGATGTTGCCGAATGCCGGTCACAGCGCCGGTCCCTAAGTTGCTCGTCAGGCAGAATTCCATGTGGACATTGGCACGGCGAAGCTCATCGAGGAGCGCCGGGTCGTCAAAGGCGGACAGGCCATGTCCGAGGCGGTCGGGCCTGCCATACTGGAGCGCGTCCCAAATGGACTCCGCGCCGCCGTGCTCGCCCGCATGGATCTCGATGCCCAAGCCGGCGTCGCGCCATCGCGAAAAGGCGGGAGCGAACCGCCGAATGCTCTCGCCATTTTCCGGTCCCACTAATGCCACGCCGGCGATCAGCCCTTCGCGGTGCAGTTCGACAAACGTTTCCGTGTCCCTCTGTAACAAGCCGGGATCGAGGGTGCGCGGAACCACCATCACGAATTCGATCTGCACGCGCCCGCGCTCCAAATCGTTGGTCCACTCCCGCCAACCGTGAAACGCCGCGACCAGCGCCGCCAATTCCCGCGGAAACATAGTGGGCGATATCATGATCTCCGAATACACCACGCCCTGCGCGATGAGATTCGAGATATGCGCGGCTAACACGGGGCGCAATGCGTCGAGGGCGCCGGCCTGATATGGTCTCAATATCTCCACCCAGCGGGTGAAGGAGGCCATGTCGCGGATCGGGTAAGCGGCTTCGAGCGTGGACGGCTCGACGAGAACGGCGCCACCGTCACGACGGATATCCCTCAGCAGCGCCGGATGAATCGCGCCGAGTAAGTGGCAGTGTAATTCGGCCTTGGGCAAAATGGACTGCATCGTTCCCCGGTTAGCTATAGTAGCGGTTTCGAAACCAGGTCGACGGTGCCGTTCTGCGAGACTACGACGATCACGCTCGGGAACCGGCTGCTATCGATGTACATGAGGGCCGAATTATATCTCCCGCCGCGCGTACGATCGCCTCGCGGCGAGATCATACCGTCGAGAATCGCCCCTATCCCGTAGCAAATGCCGCGCGTGTCCATGATCACGGTTCCATCGATCGACGTAAGACGCTCCATCAGCGCGGGAGTCAGCGGAACCGGTGTCAATCGGGTACACTGGCGGCCCAGGCGCTCCGCCTCCGCGGCGGCTTCCGTAGTAATCAAGACATTAGTGCCGCGTACCTGGCGTCTGGCGGCCTCGACCAGCTCCCTCAGGTGCTGCATCTGTGCAGGCGGCATCTCGCCAAACACTCTCTGCAACTCCTCCATAAGGCTGGCTTGCGTGATCGTGGAAAACGCCAGCTCATTGACCTGCAGCACGACCGAACCCGCCTGCCGGACTTCCCACATGCCGTGCCGTTGAAATTGTATCGTGAGCGTGTCCGGATGATCGACACCTGTTACAAAACCGTAGACCATCCGCCCGTCGCACAAGAGGCGCAAGCGCTGCTCCGAGACCTGCAGCATTTTGCGGGTTGCGCGTATCCCTCTTACGTCGAACGGCGTAACAAACTTAATGACCGTTGTGCTCACAGACTGCGACTCCGGCCGGCAGAGCACAAGGAACCCGGTACTCTCCGCCTCTTCATAATGTAAGATGGCGATCTGGTTGAACAAATCGAACAGTTCAGCGGCGATATCTTCGCCGGCTACGGGAGATGCGATCTGTATGAACTGCTGTCTGATAACGTTCATCCGCAAATTCCCGGAAGGCTTTGGCCGGCGCGTAATGGGCGCGCCAGCGAGCCTCCCGCCTTTCTGCTTGCGCCGTATCCGGAGAGCATTGGGACGCTGGCACAAGCGAGCGCCCGCTGCCGAGCCGCTTCGCGCCCGGCGGAAGCTGTTGCGTCAACGGGCCGGGTAATACGCCTTGGCGGAACGACCCGCATCCACGAAGAATCACCGGGACCGCCGCAAATAGGCGTGCTCGCCGGCGGGCCTGCCACGCTCCGATTCGCGATTCCCTTTGTTCCCACGGCATCGAGCCGCCACATCGGGGCCGGTTTCGTCCTCGTTGTCCTGCCCGGCAATGTACGGTGGATGCTTTATGATAGCGCACCCGCGCTTCGCATCGTGCCGCTGAACACCCGCGGACTCGACTCCGTCCAGTGAGCCGCTGCCCGTACGGCCGCCTCTTGCTCCGCCGTGCCGTCGGCCTCGGCCGCCATCGCCGACGCGACCGGGCGCCCGTGCGAGCCGCCGCACGGCCCGGAGCGGAGTGGTCCGCCGGCCATCCTGCTGCGCCAGCGTGTCGCAGGCCTGATCGCCTCCCGTCGTGTATCGCCGAGACTCGCCTCCCGCCGCTCCGCCGTACCGTCGGCCTCGGCCGCCATCGCCGGCGCGACCGGGCGCCCGTGCGAGCCGGCGGATGGCCCGGAGCGGGGTGGTCCGCCGACGCCCGCCCCGTCCCTGGCGCCCGCACGCATGGCATCGGTCGTTCCCCGGGGCCAGCGCTAAAGCTCTCGCCAACTTCAGCCGAATTACGTAGCAGGTCCCGAAGCGTGGAAAGGGGCCCGTTACACGGCCGGTGATGGCCCGCAGCGGCTCACCATCTCAAGACCTGCCAAATGCCCAGAGGAGGCCATGCAACACGTTAGAGAGATTCCGATTCGGCAAATGCGCAGCTTTTCCGAATTTCCGGAAGGGCTGGAGGACGCCGCGTGCGCCGGTGAGGTCGACGCCCTCACTGGCCTGGCCAGCCGCGCGATGGGGGAAGCCTACCTCATCACGCAACTGGGCGCTCACCGTCCGACGCTCGCGATGTTGATCGACCTGGACGGCCTGAAACGAGTTAACTATCGCTGGGGCCACGCCTTCGGCGATCAGATTCTCAAGAGCGTGGCTGGCAGCCTGGCCGAATTTTCGAAGCGTTTCTCTCTCCTTTGCCGCTGGGAGGGGGACAGGTTCCTGGCGGTTTCTCACTCGATTCCGGATGTTCCGGAAGACGAGGCTGCCATAGTCGGCAAACGGGTCTCCCGGCGATACACGGTCAGCGCGGATGGTTCGCCGCTTGAGGTGGATATCTGCGTATCCGCCGGTGTAGCAGTCGCCAGGGGCGGAGACTCGCTTCGCGATCTCATCGCACGCGCCGAGTCGGACCTTCTTCGCAGACGAATCCTGGGCCGTGCGTGATGCCGGCGCCCGTTATGGCTCCGCGATCCCGCCGGCCGGTCCGCCGGCCTCGTCCTCGCTTGCCGGCCTACGGACCCGCTTGCGCTTCCCGGCAGCGGCCCTGGTCTTCTTCCGGGCCGCGGGCGGCTTCCGCGCCATGGGCGCCGTGGGCGCCGCCGCGTCCGCCCTCATGAGGATCTCGGTGGGCTCCCTGTCGCTCACCAGGTAAGCCTTGCGGTAGGGGATGCTCTTGCCATCCTTCTCGAAAACCTCGTCCGTCAGGCGCACCATGCCGGATCGCGCCATGGCGCCGAGCAAGTCCTCGAACGCACGCCGCGTCATGGCGCCATCCGGGTGCAGTTCGTTGTGCAGCCGGCCGGTGGATTTCCCGCCCTTGCGGAGCGCGGCCACCACCGCCAGGGCCGCGGCGCGCTCGCCCTCGGCGGCGGGGCGGAGCCGCGGCCCCGCGGCAGCCGCGGGGTCGACGCCGCCCACCTTGTCCACCACTTCGGTGACGTAATCCTCAATACCTTTCAAAAATGGCGCCAACTGCGCCGTCCCGCGCTGGATGCGGTGCAAATACGCCTCCCACTGGCCCGTCATGACGGGGCTCTTGACTTCGGGATGCACCACCTCGATCAGCCGGATGCCCTTGTCGGTGGCGGCCAGGCTCTTGCCCTCGCGCACGATGTACGCGCGCTTGAGCAGCACTTCGATGATGGCCGCCCGGGTAGCCGGCGTTCCAAGGCCGGTCTCCTTCATGGCCTCGGAGAGTTCCTTCTCGTCGAGCGTCCTGCCGGCCGTCTCCATGGCCGTCAGCAGCGTCGCTTCGGTGAGACGCTTCGGCGGACGGGTCTTCTTCGCCAGAACCTCCACATCCACCACGTCCTGCGGCTGGTCTTTGGCGAGGCCCGGCGGCAGCACCTGGTCGGCCTGCGAATCCCCGGCGCCGGCCTTTCCCTGCCCCGCCCCAGGCCGCCCCTGCCCCGCCCCAGCCGGCTTGCCCTGGGCGGTCTTGCCGGCGGGCGCGAGGTCGAGCACCTTCCAGCCGGCTTCCTTCACCTCGCTACCCGAGGTGTGATAGCGGTCCGTGACGCCGGGGTTCCGAATCGCCGTAATCACCGTGGTGACCGACCAGACATGGTCGCCATGCCAGGCGCTCAGGAGGCGCCGGCAGATCAGGTCGTAAATCCTGCGCTCTTCGGAGGTGAGCGACACGCCATCGGGCGAAACGGTGGTGGGGATGATGGCGTGGTGGTCGGTGACCTTGGAATCGTCCACGAACCGCCGGCCCAGCGGCCGTTCGCCGGTGCCGGGCGCCAATTGGTCGCGATAAGGCTGCTGGATGGCGGCGACAATGCGCGGCAGCGTGCGCGCCACGTCTTGCGACAGGTGACGGCTGTCGGTGCGCGGATAGCTGATCAGTTTGTGGCGCTCGTAGAGGGCCTGCGCGATGTCCAGGGTCTTCTGTGCGCTGAACCCGAACAGGCGGTTCGAGTGCCGCTGCAGTTCCGTGAGATCGTAGAGCGGCGGCGGCGGCATGCGCTGGGTTTGGGACTGGATGGATTCGATGGCGGCCTGCCCGGTGCGCGCGCGTTCGGCAATGCGGCGGGCCTCTTCGCCATCCGGCGGCAGGCGCATAGCCTGCTGGAGCGACTCCTGTCCGGCCGCCGGGGCCTGGGCCGGCCGCTCCCGAAACCACGTGCCCTGATAGGTGTTCTCCTTGTTCCGGGGCGCGCCGGTTGGCCGGAACGTGGCCAGCACTTCGCAATAGTCTTCCGGCACGAACTGGCGAATGGCGAGTTCGCGTTCCACCACCATGGCCAGGGTGGGAGTCTGCACCCGCCCCACGGACAGATCTTTCTCGCCGTACGCCAAGGCATAGGCGCGCGAGAGATTCATGCCGACGAGCCAGTCCGCCCGGCTGCGGCCGCGCGCGGCGTCCGCCAAGGCGTCGTATTCGCTGCCGGGCCGCAGGGCGTCGAGGCCCTTGCGGATCGCGTCGGGAGTGAGAGATGAGATCCACAGGCGGCTGAAGGGCTTGGTACACTGCGCCGCCTCGTAGATATAGCGGAAGATCAACTCGCCCTCCCGGCCGGCGTCGGTAGCGCACACGATCCGGGAGACCCGCGGCGAATTCAGGATCTTGCGCACCAACTCGAACTGGTCCTTGGTTTTTTCATAGACCACCAGCGGCCAGGCAGTGGGCAGCATGGGAAGCAGGTTGCGCCGCCAGTAACGCCATTCGGGGTTGATCTCGTGCGGTTGCGCCAGCGCGGCCAGGTGGCCGATGGCCCAGGTAACCACGTAGCCGTTGCCGTGCAGATACCCCTGGCCCTGCTTTGTGGCGCCGAGCACGCGCGCAATATCGCGCGCCACCGAAGGCTTTTCGGCCATCACCGCGATGCTTGTGGATTCGGTATTTGGGGGAGCCAACCTTCAGTGTAACGGGGCTAAGCCGCCTGGTGGACCGGTTCGTGGTGCAGCCGCAT
>Ga0181529_10006916_pt1 | contig 11427 bp, 5 predicted proteins | sample PEATcosm2014_Bin_36_FD_119763 | JGI IMG/M metagenome (GOLD analysis project Ga0181529, IMG submission 119763) | Peatland microbial communities from MTU Mesocosm Facility, Houghton, MI, USA - PEATcosm2014_Bin10_30_metaG | ecosystem: Environmental > Terrestrial > Soil > Wetlands > Peat | place... | reverse complement strand
TCAGCTTCTGGCCCGCGCGCGCGACAGTTACGCCTTGCGAAAGTCGGGCCGCGCCTACGATCTCAAGGTCATGTTTACGGTAGACTCAGGCGGTCAAACGGAATACGACGGCGCCTGGGAGATGGAGGATGTGTTCGATCCCCACCTGGGGCTCCGCTGGACGGCGAAAGCCGGGAGCGGATTCGCTACTGCGCAGATCTCCGCAAAAAAGATGTTTTACGGAGACGGGACAGCGAGCATAATTCCACTCCGATTGCACGAGGCGCGTGCGGCGTTGTTGGGCCCGATTCCATCTGCGTCGAATGTTGCTCACGACTCGATCCGAACTTCAACCGCTACCTTCCACGGCGCACAAGTTACCTGCATTCTGCTCTCCGCTTCAGCAAGCGCCGCGGCGGCGACGCCTGGACGAGGGTGGGAGGAAACCGAGGATTGCATCGATCCGCAAACCGGGCTGCTTCAGGTGCAGTCGCAAGTGCCCGGACGCTACTACGCTTACGACTATTCGAACGCCCCACAGCTTGGCAGTTTCCAGTTGCCTCGAACGGTGAAGATAACCGAGGCCGGCAAGATCGTATCGGAGATCTCCGTGGAGAGCCTGAGCGAACTCCCCGCCGCCGACCCAAGCCTGTTTGTGCCCAGCGATCGGATGAAGGCGAATGGACCGGCGATCGCGATGGCGGGAGCGCAGAAGATCTCGCTCGATTCTGGACTGGGCCCGGTCACTTCTAACGCGATTGTCCGGCCAGTCTGTGTGTTCGGCCTCGTCACGCCAACGGGGCAGCTCGTCGAAGCGCACTCGTTACAGCCGTCCGATCCGAACAGTCCGGCGGCTGTCGAAGCTGCAAAACGGATGAACTTCTTCAACCCGGCGCCACGCGGAGCACGGCCTCAGCAGCACTTTGTATTTGTCATCGACAAGTTCGCTGTTTCACAATAGACACGAGGTCGATCCAGTTTCGGTGCGGGAGCAGGCGCCAGCCCCGCGCCGTTCACAGCTAGCCGGCTTATGCCACGTTTCAGCGGGAGATGGTCCGGATGCAACGGTGCATAGTTCAAAGTAGGCGCTGCTCGGACCGGGTATCCGCTCCATGACCCCGCGTAAAGTTCTCCTGATCGGCTGGGATGCCGCCGACTGGAAGGTCATCCATCCGCTCATGGACGCCGGCAAGATGCCCAACGTCCAGCGCCTCGTCGAAAACGGCGCCACGGGGCAGATCGCCACGCTCCATCCGCCGCTCTCGCCAATGCTGTGGACTTCCATTGCCACTGGAAAGCGCCCGTTCCAGCACGGCATCCTCGGCTTCTCCGAACCGACGCCGGATGGACGCGGCGTGCAACCGGTCACGAACCTCTCGCGAAAATCGAAAGCTCTGTGGAACATCCTGAATCAGAACGATCTGCGCAGCGTCGTGATTGGCTGGTGGCCCAGCCATCCCGCCGAGCCGATCGACGGCGTCATGGTTTCCGACCATTACCACCGCGCCAGCGGGCCGCTCGACCAAGGCTGGCCCGTGCGGGCTCATGCGGTTCATCCGCCCGAGCTGACTGAGACGCTCGCCCAACTGCGCATGCATCCCGACCAACTGGTGCCACGGATGGTAGAGCCGTTCATTCCGCGCGCCAGAGAAATCGACCAGGATACGGATAAGCGCCTGGCCGGGTTCCTGCGGACGCTCGCGGAATGCGTCAGCATAAACTCGGCCGCGGTTTGGCTGATGGACAATCGGCCGTGGGATTTCTTCGCGGTCTACTATGACGCAATCGATCACTTCTGCCACGGGTTCATGAAGTATCATCCGCCGCGACAGTCCTGGATCGGGGAACGCGACTTCGATCTGTACCGCAACGTGGTCTCGATGGCGTACCAGTTTCACGACGAGATGTTGGGGACCCTGCTGCAGAAAGCCGGCGAGGACACGACTGTCATTCTGCTGTCGGATCATGGCTTCCATCCGGATCACCTGCGCCCCGCATCGATACCCGACATCCCCGCCGGGCCTGCGATCGAGCACAGCGACTTTGGCATCCTAGCCATCGGCGGGCCCGGCATCAAGATGGGCGAGTTGTTGCACGGGCCCACGGTGCTCGACGTCGCGCCCACAGTCCTGGCGTTGTACGGACTGCCGGTAGGCGAAGACATGGACGGCAAGGTGCTTTCGCAAGCCTTCGTGAAAACGCCGAAGGTCGCGGCCATTCCCAGTTGGGAGGAAGTTAGGGGCACGGATGGGCGGCATCCGGCGCATACGCGGCTGGATCCGGTGGCGGCGCAAGAAGCGTTGGAACAGATGATCGCGCTGGGATATATCGAACGGCCGGATGAGAATCGCGAAGTTGCGGTGGAGAAAACCATCCGGGAGCTGCGCTATAACCTCGGCGAAGCTTACCAGGATGGCGACAGGCACATCGAAGCGCACGAGATTTTCACCGAGCTCCATGCAGCCGATGCCGATGAACAACGCTTCGCCGTGAGGCTATTCGTTTCCTGCCAGGCACTGGGGATGCACGGGGAGATGCGGCGCATTGTCGACGACCTCGATGGCCGCCGGCGCGCGTTGTTTGAAGAGGCGAAAACCAAGATCGAGGCGTTGCGCAAAGTCACCTTCGAACGCGCCCAAGAGCAGAAGGAGGCCGCAACGAATCGCGACCGGGCGGAAGAAGCCGAGGCCGAACCCGAGTCGCTGCTCCACGAAGACGAGCGGCGCGAGCTCGTACGCTGGCGTAACCTGGCGCGCTTCCAGCCGCCGGTGGTCGACTACCTGAGAGCGCAGGTATTGACGGCGGAGAAGCGCTATGCGGAAGCGCTGGCCACGCTCGAACGGGTGACGGAAGCGCACTTGGTGCGACCGGGCCTGTTCTTACAGACGGCCGATCTGTATCTGCGCCTGGGCCGCTGGCGCGACGCGCAGCAGGTCTATGAAAAGGCGCTGGCGATCGATCCCGATGACGCGCATGCACATCTGGGCGTGTGCCGAATGGCTCTGCGGCGAAGGAACTTCAGCGTTGCCGCGCACTCGGCTCTCGATGCACTTCACAGGGTTTATCATTATCCGGAAGCCCATTTTCTACTGGGACGCGCGTTAGCGGGAATGCAGGAATACGAACGGGCGGCCGAGGCGTTCCGCGCGGCTATTTCCTTCAACCCGAATTTTCCGGAAGCGCACGTACGACTCGCCGCGTTGCTCGAGAAGCATCTCGGCGACGCTGAAACCGCGCGCGAGCACAGGCGCCTTGCGCTCCGTATGAGGAGGCGCCGGACCGCGCGACCGGCACGTCCGTCCATGGCTGAGAGAGTGGAGATCGCTGCCGCGGTTTCCGCTTTACCCGATACACCCTTCACGGCCGAGACGGCGCAGATGCCTCCGCTTGAGGAGTCCCTCATCGTTGTGACCGGCTTACCGCGCTCGGGGACATCCATGCTGATGCAGATGCTGGCCGCCGGTGGCATGGGCGTCCTCTCGGACGGAGTGCGCCCAGCGGATGAAGACAACCCGCGCGGTTATCTCGAATATGAGCCAGTGAAGAATCTGTTGAAAGATTCGAAATGGCTGTTTGGGGCGCAGGGAAGAGTGATCAAGGTTGTCGCACCGCTGCTGGCCGCTTTGCCGCCAAGTCTGGCCTGCCGCGTGATCCTCAGCCAGCGCGATCTCGACGAGGTGCTCGATTCGCAGGACCGCATGTTGGTAAGCCGCAATCGGCCGCTGGCAGCGACGCCGCAGCGCCGGCGGATGCTGAGAGACGAATACGCGCGCACGCTTGGCCGCGTGAAAGCGATGTTGACACGGCGTCCAAACACGCAACTGCTGGTGATAGAACACGGCAATGCGATTTCAGATCCGCTCGCTACTGCCGGGAAGGTGAATCGATTTCTGGGTGGCGGGCTTGACGTGGCGAAGATGGCGGCTGCGATCGACCCCACTCTCCACCGGAATCGTGCGGGCAATTCCAGTTAGATCGGAACAAATCCTCCTCCGCCGGATCTCTACAATCCCAAAATGGTCAGCCGATGATTTTCAGATCTCCGCCATCGTAGAATAGATTACGAATGACTCCCCGCAACTTCGTTCCGGCCCTCGCTCTCATTCTCGTCGCGCTGTCTCCACTGGCGGCGCAGCAGCAGCCATTCTCCGGAACTCCCGGCCTGCTCGAATCGGTCGAGCGCCTCAACCAGCTCGGCAGCGTCCTCATGATCGCCGCTCACCCCGATGATGAGCGTACCGGCGTGCTGGCCTACTTCGCGCGCGGACGCCACATGCGCACCGCTTATCTCTCTCTCACCCGCGGCGAGGGCGGCCAGAACCTGATCGGCCCCGAACAGAGCGCGGCGCTCGGTGTCATTCGCACGCAGGAGCTGCTCGCAGCGCGCAAGATCGATGGCGCCGAGCAGTTCTTTACCCGCGCCATCGATTTCGGTTTCAGCAAGACCGCCGCCGAATCCATGCAGAAGTGGGGCCACGACCGCATTCTTGGCGACATCGTGTGGGTCATCCGCAACTACCGCCCGGACGTCATCATTCTGGTTTTCACCGGCACTCCCGCGGATGGCCATGGCCACCACCAGGTCTCCACGATTCTGGCTAAGGAAGCCTTCGCCGCCGCCGCCGATCCCGCGCGCTTCCCGGAGCAGCTTCAATACGTGAAGCCGTGGCAGGCCACGCGCATCGTGCATGCCTTATGGAATTTCGGTCCCCAGGCCGGCCACCCGGCGCAGGCACAGGGTTTGCCACCTGCCGGTCACGTCGAAACCGGCGCGTTCAACCCCGTGCTCGGCTATTCGTACGAAGAACTGGCCGTGCTAAGCCGCAGCATGCACCACAGCCAGGGCACCGGCGCCATGCGGCGGCCCGGCGCTTCCACCGCCCAATTCGGTTTGCTCGCCGGCCAGCCCGCTCCCGCGGATCTGTTCGATGGCATCGATACTTCCTGGAGCCGCATGCCCGGCGGCGTGCCGATCGTGCCCATCCTCGCCGAAGCCGTGAAATCGTTCGAGCCCGAGCATCCCGAAAAAATCATCCCGCTGCTTGTGAAAGCCAGGTCGCTTATCGACGCCATCGATGATCCGCTGGCCCGCGAAAAACTCGCGGAGCTGGACGGAGCCATCGCCGGTTGCGCCGGCATCTGGATCGAAGCTCAGGCTCACGACGCCGAGGCCGTGCCGGGAAGGCCCCTCGCCATTACCACCACTGTCCTCCGGCGGTCGCCCGAACCAGTCGAAATCGCCAGCGCCCACATCGAAGGCATGTGGGAACAGGATTTGCCCGTTAAGCCCGCGCCGCTCGAAATCAATCAACCCGCATCAATCGAATTCAGCCACGACGTGCCGCTCGCGCAGCCATACTCGCAGCCCTATTGGTTGCGCCAGCCTCCTTCCGGCTACGTGTACACGGTGGAAGATCGACGCCTGGCCGGTCAGGCCGATACGCCGCCGGTGGCCCGTGTGCGCGTACGATTGATGGTGGCCGGAACGGCAATCGAGTTGGTGCGGCCCGTCGCGTATCGTTATGCTAGCCGCGCCGAAGGCGAGCGAACTCGTCCGCTGGTGGTGGTCCCGCCCGTCGCGGTCAACCTGCCACAATCGGTCGCCATCTTCCCTTCTCCCGCCCCGCGCGCCGTCCACGTGGTCGTGGAAGCCCGCGTGGATAAGGCCGCTGGAGAATTGCGGCTCGATGCGCCGCCTGCCTGGAAGGTGGAACCGGCGTCGCGCCATTTCGAAATCGCCGCACGCGACGAATCGAGCGACCTCTCCTTCACTGTGACGCCGCCCGCCGGTGAGGCAACCGCTTCGCTTCGCGCCGTGGCCACGGTTGCGGGACGCGAAATCTCGAATGGCATTCAGGTGGTTTCCTATCCGCACTTCCCCGCGCAGACACTGTTCCCGCCCGCCGTCATCAAGCTCGTGCGAGCCGACGTTCAGGTCGCTTCGCATCGCATCGGCTACATCATGGGCGCCGGCGACGAAATGCCGGAAGCTCTGCGCCAGTTGGGCCTGGAGGTCACGCTGCTGGAGCCCTCGGATCTCGAACAGGGCGACCTGGCCCGCTTCGAGACAATCGTGGCCGGCGTTCGCGCCTACAACGTGCGCGCCGATGTTCGCGCTAATCAGCAGCGGCTGCTCGATTACGTTTCCGGCGGCGGCACGTACATCGTCCAGTACAATACCGGCGACCTCGCGCTCTCGCTCGGTCCCTATCCCATGACGGTGCCGCCCGGCTCGCGCTATCGCGTCACCGTCGAGGAAGCCCCCGTCACCTTCCCCCACGCCGATAGCCCGTTGCTGCACGTGCCCAACCCGATCTCCGCGCGCGATTTCGAAGGCTGGGTGCAGGAGCGCGGCTTGTACTTTGCCTCCGAATGGGACAAGCGCTATCAAACCGTGCTGGCCTCGCAGGACCCCGGCGAATCCGAATTGGAAGGCGGCGAACTCTGGACCCGCTATGGCAAGGGCGTATACATCTTCACCGCGTGGAGCTGGTTCCGCCAGTTGCCCGCCGGTGTCCCCGGAGCCTATCGTCTCTTTGCAAACCTGATTAGCGCGAAGTAGGGGCAGCGCCATGCCTGGCCATTCGCGGGGCATGCTTTCCCGTGTGTCTTCCTGAGGGAACCTCAGCATAAGCCGTCGTCGTGCGCCCCCGTTTGCTGTTATTATTTGACGGGAGAGTCCGGCGGTGACACCAGGCGACGTGCGGCGGCGAGTGGAAGAGATTGGCATTATTCCGGCCATTCGCGTTTCGTCCTCCGACGACGCCTTGTTCGCGGCGGAGGCGATATCGATGGGGGGCATCCCCATCGTCGAGGTGACGATGACGGTGCCCGGCGCGCTCGAGGTGGTGGCGGAACTGGCGCGCCAACATCCGCAACTGATCGTCGGCGCCGGGACCGTGCTTGACCTGGACACGGCGCGCCGCTGTCTGGATGCGGGCGCGCGCTTCCTGACCAGTCCGGGGCTGGACCTGAGCGTGGTGGAATTCGGTCTCGACGAGAAAGTCGCGGTGTGGCCGGGCGTACTGACGCCTTCCGAGGTGATGGCCGCGCGCAAGGCCGGCTGCGAACTGGTCAAAGTTTTCCCGTGCTCGCAGGTCGGCGGTCCAAAGTATATCCAAGCCCTGTCGCGGCCGTTTCCGGGCATAGGGTTCATCGCCTCCGGAGGCGTCAAGCAGACCACCGCGCTCGAATTCATCCTCTCGGGTGCGGCGGCCCTGGGGATTGGCAGCGAGCTGATCCCGCCGGAGTGCATCGAGCACCGCCATCCGGACCGCATCCGCGAACTCGCGCGCCGTTTCCTGGGCATGGTGCGCGCCGCTCGCCAGCAACTGGCGGAAGCCGGAGAGTAACGGCATGACGCAGGGCACCAGTGCGGCCGGACTGATCGCGGAATTGCAGGCGCAGGCCAATCCCGCCAACGTCGCCGGTATGGCGCGCTACGGCATCGCAACCGATCGCGCGCTGGGCGTGCCGATTCCCGTCCTGCGCGCGCTGGCGAAGCGGACGGGAAAGAACCACCGGCTGGCCGGCGATCTCTGGGCCTCCGGAATACACGAGGCGCGCATCCTGGCCACCATGGTCGAAGATCCAGCGCGCCTGACGTCCGCCCAGATGGACCGCTGGGCGCGCGACTTCGATTCCTGGGACGTGTGCGACCAGGCCTGCCAGAACCTGTTCCGCGATTCGCCGCTTGCCTGCGACAAGGCCGTCCAATGGCCGGACGCGAGGAGCGAGTTCGTGCGCCGCGCCGGTTTAGCGTTGATGGCCGGCCTCGCCGCACAGCGCAATCCAATCGGCGACACCCAGTTCGAAGCTTTCCTGAAACTCATCGAAGCTGCCGCCGGCGACGATCGCAATATGGTGAAGAAAGCCGTCAACTGGGCGCTGCGGCAGATCGGCAAACGCAACGCCCGCCTGCTGAAGAAGGCGATCGCCGTAGCCGAGCGGATCGAACGCGAAGACTCGCGCTCCGCCCGCTGGATTGCCAAAGACGCTCTTCGCGAGTTGCGCGCCAGAACCGTAACTTCCAGCCGCTGAGAAGCCACGGAGAATTCATTTCAGCCACAGATGAGCGCCGATGAGAAACGCCGCGAGGCTGACTCTTTCCATTCCACGTTTCGAGCCGATTCTCCGCCGCGCGCTTGTCACATCGAATTCGCAATATATTCAAGATAAATTCAGATCTCACCCGCCTATACTTATGATATGAAACCGGTGCATGTGTTTAAGGTGGTTCCCTCTCTGCCGCCGTCGCTCGAAGGACTGCGGACCCTGGCGTACAACCTGCGGTGGTCGTGGGATCACAACACCATCGAATTGTTCCGGCGGCTGGACAGCGATCTATGGGAGTCCACCGGCCACAACCCGGTGAAGCTGTTGGGGCTGATCGGCCAGGCGAAGCTGGAGGCCGCCGCGCGCGATGAGGCTTTTCTGGCTCACCTGCACCGCACGGAAATCGCGTTGGGATCGTACCTGTCCGGTGAGTCGAGTTGGTTCCGGCGTACATGCGGCAACAACGATGGCGTGCTGGTAGCCTACTTTTCGGCTGAGTTCGGCATCACCGAATGCCTGACGATTTTCGCCGGCGGGTTGGGCATATTGGCTGGCGATCACCTGAAGGCCGCCAGCGACCTGGGCGTACCGCTGGTGGGCGTCGGGCTGCTTTACCAACAGGGCTATTTCCGCCAGTATCTCAACGCCGCCGGCTGGCAGCAGGAATCGTACGAGGATAACGACTTTCAGAACCTGCCAGTCACGCTGGAGCGCCGCGCCGACGGGAGCCCGCTTACGGTGGAGTTGACCTATGACGGCAATCGAGTCGCCGCGCAGATCTGGCGCGCGGTGGTGGGGCGCGTTTCGCTTTACCTTCTGGATACCAACGTGGCGCAAAACCGGCCCGAAGACCACGATATCACCGACCAGCTCTATGGCGGCGGAACCGAGATGCGGCTCCGGCAGGAAATCATGCTCGGAATCGGCGGCTACCGGGCCCTGGAGGCGCTCGGTCTGGAGCCCACGGTCTATCACATGAACGAAGGACACTCGGCGTTTCTGTCGCTGGAGCGAGTGCGGCGGTTGATGGAGCGCGATAGCCTCAGCTTCGCCGAAGCACGCGAAGCGGCCTGCGCCGGCTTGGTGTTCACCACGCACACGCCGGTTCCAGCCGGGCACGACTACTTCGCTCCCGGCCTGCTCGATCATTACCTCGGCAACTACTCGAGCGGCCTCGGGCTTTCCAAACAGGAGTTTTACGGCCTGGGCCGGCGGAACCCCGGCGACGACGCCGAGGAATTCTGCATGACCGTGCTGGCGCTTCGCATGGCGGCCTCCTCCAACGGCGTCAGCCAGTTGCACGGCCGGGTCAGTCGCAAGATGTGGCAGACACTGTGGCCGGGCGTGCCGGAGGACGAAATCCCGATCGGTTCGGTAACCAACGGGGTGCACTTCCGCTCCTGGATTTCCGCCGAAATGAACCATCTTTACGACCGCTACCTGAGTCCGAAGTGGCGTGAAGAGGGCGCCGACGTAGAGCTGTGGAAGCGCGCCGAAACTATCCCGGCGGAAGAACTCTGGCGAACCCACGAGCGGCGGCGTGAGCGCCTGGTGGGCTTCGCGCGCCGCACGCTGCGCGTGCAACTGGAGAGGCGCGGCGCCTCGCAGGCGGAAATCGACGCCGCCGACGAAGTGCTCAATCCCGACGCGCTCACCATCGGGTTCGCGCGCCGTTTCGCCACTTACAAACGGGCCACCTTGGTGCTGCGCGACCCGGACCGCCTGGCGCGCATCCTCAACGATCCGCAACGCCCCGTTCAGATTCTCTTCGCCGGCAAGGCGCATCCGCGCGATGACGCCGGCAAGGCTCTTATCCAGCAAATCATCAAGCTCGCGCAACGACCCGAATTCCGCCGTCGGATTGTCTTCCTGGAGAACTACGACCCGGCCGTGGCGCGTTCCCTGGTGCAGGGCGCCGACGTCTGGTTGAACACGCCGCTGCGGCCGGAAGAGGCCAGTGGTACCAGTGGCATGAAAGCGCTCGCCAACGGCGGATTGAACCTTAGCATCCTGGACGGTTGGTGGGACGAGGCCTGGCACCCGGCGACCGCGGATCAGCCTTTCGTCGGCTGGGCCATCGGCCGCGGCGAAAAGTACGACAACCGGGATTATCAGGACCAGGTCGAATCGGTGGCGCTGTATGAGATTCTGGAACACGACGTCATCCCGGCCTTCTATGAGCGCGGCGCCGACGGCCTGCCGCGCCGCTGGATCGCGCGCATGAAGTCCTCCCTCGCCACACTGTGCCCCGAATTCAACATGCAGCGCATGGTGACCGAGTACGCCACCGATTTCTACCTGCGTGGCCATGAAAGACACCGGCACCTTACGGCCGATCGCTTCGCTGCCGCCCGCGCGCTGGCCGCCTGGAGCCGTCGCATCCGCGACAACTGGGGACAGGTGGCCATCGAGGGCGTGGACGCGCTGCCGGCAACGGAGTTGCGCAGCGGCGGCGAAGTGGAAGTGCGGGCGCGCGTCCGCCTGGGCTCCCTCAATTGCGACGAGGTCTCGGTGGAGCTCTATCTCGGCATGCTCAACGCCGATTTCGAACTCTGCGATGCCGCCGCCGTACCGATGCAGAAAGTGAGCCAGGCCGCCGACGGCGTGTACATCTTTGCCGCCCATTCCGCCGCCTGCCGCGAAAGCGGAATGCACGGCTACACCGTGCGCGTGCTTCCCTATCACGCCGACGAGCCGCAGCAGTTCCTGCCCGGCCTGATCCGCTGGGCAAACGTGTAGGTGGGGCCTGCTTTAGCTTGCCCGCCGGACTCCCAGGTCCGGGAAGCCGCGCCACATGCGCGAACGAAAGCTGCTTAGGCTTCAGACAGCGTTTGCGAGGATTCTCGATCGCTGGCCACATCGGCGAAATGGCGACGTTTCGCTCGTTTGAGTTGGATTCGAATTATAGGCGGACCTCTTCTTCATGAGAGAATAAGGACGGAACACGGGTCCCGAATGCCTGGGCAACCAGTAAAACTGTTCGCCAGCCGTGCGGAGCGCTATCCCGAGCCGGACGGGGCGGACATCGTCCAAGGCGGCGCAAGGACTCTACTCGCAGCAATTCCACTCATTGGTGGTTCGATCACAGAGGCGCTCTCAATGGTGCTGGCTCCGGCTGTAGTGCGTCGTCGCGACGAGTGGTTCAGGGAACTTGCAGACGCTTTGGACCGGCTGGAACAGAAGGTCGAAGGCTTCAAAGTGGAGGAGATCGCAAACAATGAACCCTTCATTTCCGCAGTCATCCAAGCCACGCGCGCGGCGACTGCGACCCACCGGCCGGAAAAGCGCGCCATGCTCCGGAATGCGTTGCTGAACAGCGCCCTCGGCCGCGGGCCTGCGGAGGAATTGCAGGAGTTCTTTTTCGCTTCCCTTGACGCGCTGTCGCTGAATCAC
>Ga0181529_10006915_pt1 | contig 11428 bp, 9 predicted proteins | sample PEATcosm2014_Bin_36_FD_119763 | JGI IMG/M metagenome (GOLD analysis project Ga0181529, IMG submission 119763) | Peatland microbial communities from MTU Mesocosm Facility, Houghton, MI, USA - PEATcosm2014_Bin10_30_metaG | ecosystem: Environmental > Terrestrial > Soil > Wetlands > Peat | place... | reverse complement strand
GGTAAATGTTCCGACCACTCCCGCCAGCAGACCATACACGCCAATAGCCAGCGCCACCCGCCAACGCCGCTCATTGCGTCCTGCGTACAAGGCCCGCCACCCCGCTGCCAAGAACGCACAGGTAAGCGACAGCACCCCGAAGAAATCCGTCCACGTCGCCACAATCCTCTCCGGCTGCCACGTACAAACCACCAAGGGAGAAGAAAAACCTGGCAACCGCGCAGTCAGCAAAGGATCCGGGCAACTCCAGGGATGCGTAGGCTGCAAGGCAAACCCAGGCTCCCAAAGCCGCAGGCCCAGCCAGTTGGAAAGGAAGCTCCAGACGCTCTTGAGCGCAATGTAAGACCCAGTCGAAAAGTGGTGAATATTCTGGCCCGGTGGAGCAACCAGCGCCACCGCCGCCATCCCGATCACCGCTGCCACCACCGCCCCGGCTGCCTGCCAGTACCGCTGCCGCCAGATAAAATAGACCGTCACCACAAACGCCGCCAGCACGCTGGACTCCCGGCACAACAGCAAAGCCACAAGGATTGGATATACCAGAGCTTCCGCCCGCGCCAGTGCCAACAATAAAACCGCCAGCAGAGCCGCGTGAAACAAGTCCGGCATGTAGGCCTCGCGGAAGTACCCCACCAGAAGGGGGCACCACAGCAGCACAGGCCAACCCCAGCGAACACCGCCGAAGCCGAAAACCGTCCCAGCCGTGCATGCCACCAGCACGCCCAACGCCGCCCAAGCTACCGCCGTGAAAGCGCTCTCCAAGCGCAATCCGGAGCGCATCAGCGCTATTGCCGTCCATGGGTGCAGCAAGCGGCTCGAGAAGGGCCTCGCCACCTCGGCTCCATGCCCCTCTGCCACCTTGATGTACTCGATGGAATTGTCGCCAAGTGTCGGCATTCCCATCCGCCAACCGCTGATCAGGATGAGAACAAACGCACAAATGACCACTCCACTTAGGCGTGTCACAGTTTCATTTCTCACTTGCAAGCCCCGATATGGCTCGTCATTTGGGGGTTGTCTGAGCACAGGGTCAGCCGCGTCTCATAGATCTTCGCGCGGACGTGGAACCTCTGTATGGCCTTAAACATGCAATAGATCAGACCTGGCCTTCCATCCAGGAATCCCAACCGAAAAAGGTAGGTGTACACAAACACGGCACCGGGAAACCCTGGGAGTCGTTGGAATCTCATCTTCAGCCACCGGCGCCGCTGGGCTTGATTTCCAAACAACGACGGGACCAACTCGGAAGTGTCACCCTTCAGGAAGACAAGCGCCTCCCAGTTCGAATATGCATTGTGCTTGTGTATATACTCATCCAACCTCTTCAGATTCTCGTGGCGGACGGGGCTCCGGAGTCTCGCAGTGCATCCCTTCACCACTACATGCTCGTGCACTTCCATATCACACATGCTTTGATCCTGATCCCGCACCCTGCACTCAAAGCCGCCCCTGCTCCGACGGAAGAGTGACAGCTTATAAAGCTTCGTGTCGCCGAACCGGAGCTGTTTCCCCAGGAACACGACCGCTAGTGAAACATAGTACCCAGCTACACTTGGGTTGTCGATTGCCAACGCTATCTCGTCCCTTAGTGCCGGCGTCACAATCTCGTCAGCGTCGAGCAAAAGGATCCATTCGTTGCGGAATTGGTAATTGTCAAGCACCCACTGCCGCTTCTTCGGCCATCCGCCCCGGTAGTCGAACTGAAGGACCGTTGCGCCGTATTCGTTGCAAATCCCAGGCGTGCCATCCACGCTATGAGAATCGGCGACTACGACCTCGTCTGCCCAACCTGTGACGGCGTCCAGACAGCGGCGGATGTTGGCTGCTTCGTTCTTGGCGGCAATCAGAACTGACAGCGGAGCTCTCTGCCCGCCGCCAGCTTGGTTGATGTTAGCCATACCGATTTCAACTCTCGACATGTACCTCCAGTGCCTTCGGAGTGCCGATTGATCCACTTATCCCTGCAGGCGCGGGCACTCCGCAATCTCGCTGATGCGGACCTAAGGCCGCATTAGCTCAACTCGCCGACGCGTGGTGCATGACAACTTCGCCGGGGGCCTTTGGGCACCGCCAGCGTGTTCCAGCTCGCCCGTTGTAGTGGGTGGCGTTCGGTCGCTGGCAGTTCTGCATCAAACAGAACATACCCGTTACTGTGCAGGATTTCCGCGATCCAATCCCCGTTTTCTGCGGACACTTCGCACAGAACAACGGGCTGCGCCTCAGAAAGAACTCTTCGCCCCCCCCCCTCAACGCCTCGGTTTCCGCACCTTCGACGTCGATTTTGAGCACCCGTGGCGCGGGAAACCGTTCCAGCAGCCAATCCAGAGTCACTGTAGGCACGAATTGAACTTCGCGGCTCCCCCCAGCCTGTCCATAGCCGAACTTGGCAAGATGGTTCGATGCACGTCCCCGCTGCGCAACGTGGAACCTCTGGATGTCGGCAGCTTCGGCTATGGCGACAGGCAGAACGTCTACCGGCGCGAAGCCATCCACATTCACACCGGCGGATCGGCGAAGCAAGCCCGCCAACCAGAGATCCGGTTTGATCGCCAACACCCGTCCGGCCGGGCCGACTAAGCCAGCGGCAACGAACGAAAAGAGTCCCACATTCGCACCGACGTCCCAGACCACATCCCCTTTCTGCAGAACCTCCAATGCGCTGTTCAACAGCCGGGGATCCGTCCGCTCGACCCTGGGCTTCCAGTAGTGAAGCGCTGCGTCAGGTGATACGAACATGGAGGCTCCCCCGAAGCGCTCGGGAAGTCGCCTCTTCAGGACCACTCCGCGACTCAGGTATTCCGCAATCGACCGAATGAATGCACCCGTGGAGTATGCTTCTTGAAGCGCTAGCAGCCTCATATCGCGCCTGTGATGGCTAAGCTAGCCCCCGTCGGCCCAAGGCGGGGCGGGCCTTGGCGCACTTCCATAGACGTGCTCCAGCGCCGCCCGTAGGTAGGCGGCAGCGGCGCTTCCATTTATGCGGCGGCTCCACTCCTGGACTGCACTCCGACTCCCGAAGCCGGCTACTCTCCCGCACGCCCAAGCCTGGATCTCCCTAGAGAGACTCTCTGGTGAGCCAGCGTCGAATACGCTCCCTCTGGAACTTCCCTCCACCAAAACGCGCGCCCCGCACGCGCTGCTGCAAATCACCGGCGTCCCACACATAAGCGCCTCATTCACCACGGCACCCCAGCCATCGTACCGGCTTGGTACGACGGCCAAATCGTGGTTGCGCAGCGCATTCCGTACGGTTCGGTTGGGTTGGGGGCCTTCGAAGGTCACCTGCCCGACCTTCATCTCCTGTGCCCGCTTCATGAGTGCCGGCAGGCGCGGTCCTTTCCCGATAATCGTCAACCGCCACTCTAGACAGTCGAGCTTGGCAAGGGCATCAAGGAGGATGTCGGCGCCTTTGTTATGGTCCAGCCGCCCGACGTAGATCAGCCTAGCGATACCGTCCGAATCGCGGTCGTTCGGAGTAGCTTGAGCGCACTCGTTTTCGACTGTGTACCAAAACGGCAGCACTTTCTCTCCGGGAAACCCACGCCGCGTGTACCATTCCACGCCGGACTGCCCGATCGCCAGCAAAAAGTCCAGTTCGCTGCGGTACCGGAGGCAAGCCATCCGGTATAGCAGTTTCCGTGCGAGTCCTTTCCAGCCGAGCGGATTGGCGTCCTCGACGGCCGCGCCAACCCTTCCGCCCAATGCGTGCACGCGCGCAATCACGCACCTTCGAACGGGGCTGTCCCGCCACCCTCCCACAACATGGATCGCTTGCTTCGGGCATTGATCCAGGACTTGGGTCGCGTCTCGCCAGTCGCTGACGAGGCGCAGTTTGATGTTTCCCAGATCGGGAACTTCCCACCCCTGCCGCGCCCTTTCCCTTAGCTGAATCGTGTCCACACAGAGGGCAACTTCCGGGTTCTCCGCGGCAAGTTCCCGCATATAGGGCACTGCGTGTGGGCTGACGCAATTGTGCCAAAAGACCAAGGGTGCTAAAGATGTCACGTTGTCCTCAAGCAGGCCCGGAATTGGGAATCAAGCACGCCGAGTACTCCCACAACACCCTGCGGCTCCGCCAGCACGCAAGGACGACCATCCGCGACGGTCGTCCCGGTTTCAGCCACGCCGATCAGCCGAGCCTTCCTGGCGGAATGCCCTGGCGATGTCGAGCAGGAGGTTAAGTTGCTGACCCCACTTCTCTTCCGGGCTCAGATAATTCATCTTGAGCGTCAGTTTGCCACGGGCCGCCAGTTCGGTCCGCAGACTGCCATCAAGCATGAGACGCTCGATCTGAACGGCTGCTGACGGAGGGTCCAGTGGATCAAAATACAACGCAGCGTCGGCGCAACCGACGCGGGCGAAATCGCGATCGGACGTGACTACGGGGACCTCCGCCGCGAAAGATTCGGGATACACGGCCGTGGAGCACTCGACGAGCGATGGGAGGAACGTCGCGTCGGCGCCAGCATAGAGGCGCGCAATTTCAGCGTGCCGTTGGACTCCCGCGGTAACCAGGTGGCGCTCGACCCCAAAGCGGCGCGCCGAAGCCACGAGATCCCTCCACTGCGCGGTTTCTTGGCCGAGAGTCAGGACGAATTCGAATTGGTCGTGCCCGCGCTCCCGCAAAATGTTGGCGACCATCGGGATTACTTCGAGATTCTTATGAGGATAGTAACCGGAGGGAACCAGGATGCGAAAGCGTTCCGCGTTCGACACGGCAGTCGTCTCCCGCAGTCGGGAGAGAAACGCCGGGCTGCAGCCGTTCGGCACAACAAATATCCGGGACGGCGCAATTTCAGACATGCTAGCGAGGCGCTCTTTCACGACTGGCGTTTCAACCACGAAGTAGTCTCCGTGAGTAACTCGTCGCCGTACTGCGTAATCCCGCACAGACGTTTGGAGCCGCGCAACCAAGTGCGCGTGTTTCGGAAGATGGACTTCCGGGTAGAGTAGTCGGCCAACAGCGAGGCCAACAAGATGTGCGCAGTCCACCCGCTCGTATGGAGGGCCGAAAACCGTAAACACCACCTCGGCACGAACCCGCGCGGCAAATGCCCTGAGACCGCGCGGCGGCAGCCAGTTTCCGATGGGCTTCAGCAGCCGCCGGGCTATGCCATAGTGGTGGAAGGCGCCACGGTCGGATGGCAGTTGGCGGTCGACCTCCTCTGAAACTAACGCCGACCAGTGGACGCCGGGAGTTTCCGCCGCTTTCCTTAGCACCGCAAGTCCGACTTGAATACCGCCGCCAATGTGCAGCAGGCTGCAGTCAATGAGGATGCGATGGGGCGGGCCGTCAAGAGCGCCCCATCCAGACAGGCGGTCAAGTGAAGTTACGGTTCGCACACAAACTCCAGAGTTCCTTAGCCGGGACATGCCCACGATTTGCCTGGAGCCTTGCGGTTGCCGGCGGCGCCAGCTAGGCGCGATGGCCCTGTTGTCCATTTCCACTGGGGGCGGCGATTCCCGCCCAGGCGCAGCGACTCCGAGACAAAGAACACAATCATGGCGGGGGGCCCGCTGTAAGTTGTGGCCAGTGTATTTGCAGCGAAAGACGAGACGAATACGCTCAACACGCTCGCCGCGTACCCTACGGAAACCCAACTCGCCCTCTGCGCTTCACGGCGCAGCCGCCAAATCGACCAGACGGCGAACGTCCCGAAGATTAGCTGGTTGAGCAACCCCAGCGCACCGAATCGCGTGCCAATGAAGACCAATCCCACATCCGTCATGTCAGTTCCGGCCGGCATCGCCGGATTCACCCTCTCGATCGGGTCGCCCAGTCCGCTGCCCCAAACCATCCACCATCCGGGGTTTGCCCAGAATGCCCTCATATCCGCAGTTCTGGCTGCATCCTGGTCGTATTTCGAGGCCTCGCTGGAATTCCAGAAAACTGCAAACCGATCCTCCATGTACGCGCTGTACTGCGTACCCATTGCCCTGTCACCGATCGCCATCGCGCCAATCCACACCCCCGCCGCCAGGCTGACCCCTAGGCATATGCTGAGAGTGAGCCGCCTCCGCTTTATGCACGCCACTGCCAGGAACGAGACCACCAGACAAACTAGAAGAGTCCTGGTCTGCGTTAGAATCGCGGCAAGGGCTTCCATGCCAGCGAGGAGGCAAATCCACGCTCGCCCTTTCATCGCCAGGTCGTTGTCGAACAAGAGCCTGGCAAAAAGAAACGCGCACGAGATGAGGATGAATACCTGACCGGTCGGGCACGGCCTCACCATCCATGCAAGCGGGTCGATCGTGGCTCTGGAGGCGGCGCCAGTGACCAGCGGCACCCGGAAGTATATCTCGCCGAACACTCCCGCAGCCACGAGTAGCCCCAAAGCCACGAAGATCCTGGCGAGAACGGCGGCGTCCTCCTCGCGTTTGATGACAGCGAGAACGACAACGCCAACTAACCATCCCCAGACGATTACCAAGTCGGTTACAATGTCCCTGGTGGGATTGCCTTGTAACCAACCGATCAACGCCAAGGCGGGCGCATAGCACGCACACGCGATGACGACGAGCGACAGGGGGGACTCGATGCGCCGCCGGTCCAGGCGAGCAACAAACGGCCAAGCCAGGAAGATGATGCCTCCCAACAACACATCACGGATGCTAACTACATTGACCCCGCCACTTTGAAGGGAGATCCTCTGGCTGACAAGCAGAATGTTCGAACAAGCTGTCAGCAGCAGCCCCAGCCCGAGCATCAGATACACGGGCGCGCGCCGGGATGATCGCTGCCCAGGCGCCACGCGAAGCGCCAGAGCCGGCGACGTAGCCACAGCCCCCCCGGCCGCCTTGTCCCGCCGCCGGGGATCAAGCTTTCGCATGGTAAGCCGTCGCGATCACATCCGCTACCGCCTCGCCGAACTGCTCTGGCGTGTGCAGGGATCCCACTTTCGTCTCATTCTCTCTCCAGCGCGCCATCGCCTCTTTGTCGGTGGAGGCTCTTTGGAGATTCTGCGCGATCACCGCCGGATCCTCGACATCTGCGGTCATGCCGATCCCATGTCGGCGTATCTCATACGCGACCAGACCTTTCGCGCATCCCAACACGGGCACGCCGGCCCCAACGGCTTCCCACAGCGCGGCGCTCGAGAGGCCGTGTCCCCGGTAACCAACCCAGGCAACATCCGCAGCAGACAACGCATTTCGGAACAAATCGTCCGAGTAGACTGCGTCACGCACCCACAGTCGTCCCGACCGCTCGAGTCCCCGTGCCAGGTCACTTCTCAGGATGGACCGAATCTCGGCGTCCGCCTTCCCGACCAGCAGAGCGCCGACCCCGGAAGGGCAGGTCTGGTGCCCCAAGGCGGAAATCAGCGGCGCCACTCCCTTGCGAGCGGTCAATCCGCCCACACAAGCCACCAGGAAGATGCCGCGGTCGATTCCGAGTGTCGCTCTGGCTTCCGCACGGACCACGGGCTGAGCCTGCTGCGCGATGTCCGGCACATAGTGCACCTTCTGCCATGCGGGCGCGGCCTCCCGCGACGCGACATCCGCGAATGGTTCGTCTACCGTGGCGATCGCAGCCACTTCGCGCCGGCGCAGAAAGCCAATGATGGCCATTTTCTGCAATGAGGCGCCTGGCACTCTGTATCCCGCGCCGAACCCCAAGCCGCCATGATGGAACCTAGCCCGAAGGAGCACCGTCACGATGGGGGTCCCCCTGACGGGCGCCCCAAGCGCCGCGCACGCCAGGTACCAGGAGTCGCCGCCGCTATCGTACACGACATCGTGCGCCCGCAGCCCAGACGCCTGTTTCATCGCCTCTCGTATTCTTGTCCAACGCTGGACTTGTCCCCAGAAATAGCCACGGGGGGCTCCGCGACCAAGTCCGGAATTCGGCACATCGACTAGCACGCCTCCTGTCGACCTGATCGCCTCTGCGAGATCGGCGCCGCCGCGATGATCGAGGTCGCTCACCGGCGCCACCAAGTCGATGCGCCACCCTCTCGCTCGCCCGGCGCGAGCCACGGCTAGACCGTGGTAGACATGGTGGCCCCCTGCGCCGGCTCTATCCATAAGCATGAGAAGGTTCACTTGCCGATCACGCGGCCGCGAGAATCCCATAGCATGACCGCAGGTCTCCCGAACCCAGCGAAACCTACGCCTCGGGCTGCTCCGCGTGCGTTTCCACCCCAGCCTCTCGAAGTAGGCCTCTCGCAACGCGTGACTTTGTTTTCCATCGTCCTGCCGTTCACTTACGCAGCCGAGCGCCCCAAGACTCCTCGCGAACGAACAGGGCGTCTAGCTGCAGGAGCCAGATATCCGAGTTGTCGCGATATCCCCGCTCAACCCACGCGGGGCGTAGACCGGCTTTTACCAACATCCGCCACACCTCCGGCAACAGGGCCTGACCTTCATATAGTTCCACCAGGCTCAGTTCGACCTCCACCGCATCTGTTCGCAACAGCGTGTTAGCGGACCCACTCAGGACTTCCTCTTCAAAGCCCTGCGTGTCGATCTTCACGTAGAATCGGTCCCTTTCAGATGTCAATTCTGGCAGCACGTTATCCAGCCGGCGGATTGGCACAGTCACCTGCCCTTCCACCTCAATGCCGTTCGGGGCGTTGCTACGCTGCACTGGCTTCCTGAAGCTGCTGTTTGCCGTTGCCTTTGTCGTGAGCAGCAATGCGTCGCCGTCGCGGCTTCCCAACCCGGCCCGAACGCAGTCGTGTTTTTGTTCGCGGCGCGCCGAGGCTAACAGTTGCGTGAACGGCTCGGGCGAGGGTTCGAAAGATATGATCCGCCCGCGATACCCGGAGGTCCGGAGCTCGTGTGCCCATTGCCCGGCGTTAGCACCGATATCCAGCACGGCCTCGATACCCAGGCCGAATAGAACTTCCAGGCGCTTTGCCTTGAGCGAGTTGGCGGCTCGTGTAACGCGAAATCCGCCCTTCTCCGCCAACGCGCCGCCACAACGAGCGAGAAAGGAGTTCGTCAGATACCACGACAGGTCAAAGCGGGGGCGGCTCACCAGCGTGTCTCCTCAAAAGCAATTTCACCTGATCAACGGCGTGTCGCTCCGGGTGGTGGGCCGAAGGGATCGTTGCGAGTCTGACCGGGTCGGCCGGTCTCGATGCGACGTTGGGTGCAGCAGGCTGCCCAATGGCTATTTCACCTCGAAGCGGCCAAGGGCGCGAGTGAGAAGCCGCGGGAAGGACCACGCCGTAGTCAAAACAATGGAGGCGCAGAGCGATGCCATCACGCCGGCCTGCCCGTAGCGAGCAACAAATGGAATCGAGGCGGCAACCGCTACGGCGCGCAAGAACACCAACTGCGAAGCGGATCGCATAGCTCCGAGGCCAAGAGCGAGGGGCCAGTGCACGTACTCCCATGTTGCCAGCAGGATGTATATTCCCGCGAGCCAACGGGCCACCGGGTCCACGTGAATCGGCCGGTGCAGCCAAAGCCGCAACAAGAGATTCATCGCCAGGCCAATCGCCAGGAGGCAACAGACTCCGTAGGCGAGTGATGCAGTGCGAGCACGCCGGACCGTCCTGACCACCCATGCCCGATCTGCCCTGGCTGCTGCGTCAGCGACTGCCGGCCACAGCGGCTGGGAGAAGCTGAAACCGAACGACACCGCCAGGAGAATCAGTTGCAGGCACACGGCGAGGGCCGAACTTTCGAGCGGAGGACGGACGCGGGCCACGTAGTATACTGGCCACCGGTATATGAGGCCATGGGCAATGGATGATGCGCCCATGTAGTTGAGGCCATCCCCCGCTAAGCGCCGCACCAACTGCAACGACCAACAATCCCGGCGCAGTGCCAGCAGGTACGGCCGACGAAGGAACAGGAGCGCCGCGTTCAGCAAGCGAACCGCGACTGGAGAAAGCGCCGTCACCGCGACAAACGCAGGCAGCGTCGGCACGAGCCAAGCCGTCAGGAGCAACCCCACGCACAGAACCGCGTTTGTTAACGTGCCAAACAAGTTGCTGATGTGCATTTCCTGATAGGCTTGGCGCGCGCTGTCCGTCAGGGAGAGCGGAATGGCGGTAATGGTCCCGATGCAGGCAAGCAGGGCGGCTGTGCGAAGCGCCTGTGGAGGCGTCGTTGTTGCCACGAGACCGAACAGCGTTCTTAGTGGCAGAAGCCAAAGCAATGGAAGGGCTGTGCACAGCGCGAGGGCGGCGACTGCGCCCAGGGGGACAAGCGTCGCGCCGAGAAGGCTCGCCTCGCGCTGGTGGTCCCGCGCCGCGGCGGCTTGCGCGAGCGGTGTGACGAGCGCTCCTCCCATCCCGAAATTGAGGAAGCCCAGAATCGATACAGCAGCGGTTACGGCGGCGTAGGCAGCGAACTGCACTGGGCCGATAGCTCGGTACACCGTGGGAATCGCAATCACCTGCACGAGCAGGGTCACGGCCTTCGAGGGTGCAAGGGTTAACCATGCGGAGACGATCCGGCCGGTCCGGTGATGCCGTAACCCGGAGTGTTCGGAAGTTGACACTCCACCACCGGAGGTTTCGAGCCCGGTCACAACGTTCGCCCGTCCTGGGAGCGTGGCTGTTGGAAGGCATCGGAAATAGTATTAAGGCGTTGAATCGCGGCTCGGCCAATACTTTCCCACTGTCCAAGATTGGCAGATGCTAACGCCTCGTTTCGGAATGTCCGTAGCACAGCGTTTGCGCGCTTCAACATTAGCAACTTCGCTTTATTGCCACAGTTGCACACCGCCGTTTGTGGTGTAAATGCATCGAAAATGATGTATGGCCGCCGAGCCCAGACTCGACCGCGAAGTCGCCACTGCTCGACGTCATGAACGACTACGGGGCACGTTGGTTTGATTGAGAAGAGCGCATCCAGAGTTTCCGCCCGCTGAAGGACACCGGCCGAATCGTCAACGAAAATGAGATCGTATCCACCGATATCAAGGCCATTTCGCTCGGATCGAAGCCACTCTGCCACTGTCGTCTTAACAAGCTGAGGTTTCCAGCGGGGATCGTGACCAAGCAGCGACACAACACGCTGAAACCATTGGCCGTCTGTTTCGATGGAGGTAATGTCCTGCAGCGCAGGCCAATAGTCTAAATCGAGAAACAGCGGAGTGCTATAAAGACCGCAGCCGAGTTCCAACACGCGTTGTGGCCTGACAACAGCAGCACAGGCTATCAGTGTTGGCACATGCGACCCATAGGTCGCTGCCGACGGCGGAGACGATCCTACGATCGCACTCCAGACGTTATGCTTAGCTTTTCCCAGTGCACTGCTGATGACACTCATCGACCTTCCAGCCGTCTCCCATCTAGGGCGTTTGGCAGGATATAGTCGCCTTTCCAGGTAGGCCCGCACACCGGGAGACTGAAAGCCTCAGCAGCCGGGTTAGGGTCGCCGCAATGAAGTGCCATATGCCGCCTCACCATGGGCGAATTCATTTGATATGACCGGATGAAAACCGTCGACAACAAGCTCGCTGTTGAGC
>Ga0181529_10006914_pt1 | contig 11429 bp, 12 predicted proteins | sample PEATcosm2014_Bin_36_FD_119763 | JGI IMG/M metagenome (GOLD analysis project Ga0181529, IMG submission 119763) | Peatland microbial communities from MTU Mesocosm Facility, Houghton, MI, USA - PEATcosm2014_Bin10_30_metaG | ecosystem: Environmental > Terrestrial > Soil > Wetlands > Peat | place... | reverse complement strand
TCGACGAGATCGAAAAGGCGCACCCCGACGTCTTCAACATCCTGCTGCAGATCTTAGAAGACGGCAGGCTGACCGACTCCCAGGGGCGCACCGTCGACTTCCGCCACATCATCGTCATCATGACCAGCAACATCGGCGCCGGCATGATCTCCAAGAACACCACGCTGGGCTTCGCCCAGGCCGACACCATGGGCATCAGCTACGACGACATGAAGTCGCGCATCACCGGCGAGCTCAAGCGCCTGTTCCGGCCCGAGTTCCTGAACCGCGTCGACGAAGTCATCGTCTTCCACAAGCTGACCCGCGAAGAGATCCGTCTCATCGTCGGCCTGCTGGTCCTGCGTACCGGCAAGCAGCTCGCCGAAAAGGGTCTGTCGCTCGAGATCACCGACGCGGCCGCCGACCTGCTTGTCGACAAGGGCTACGACCCCACGCTCGGTGCACGTCCGCTGCGGCGGGCTATCCAGCGCTACATCGAAGACAAGCTCGCCGACGTGTTGCTCGAGCGCAAGCTCGAGCCCGGTACGGTCATCAAGGTCGACCGGCGCGACGACGACACGCTGCTCACCGCCAACGGCGAAGAGATCGGCTCGCCGATCGACGACCTGTCGCTGCTCGGTATCGACGAGCCCTTCATGGGCCCGCCGCCGATCGATCACACGGTCGCCGCCGCCGCCGGCGACGGTCAGTCTTCACTCGCCGAAGTCCCCGGCGAAAGCTGAGCCGGGGCCGTCGGCCGGGGTGCCGCGCAAAGACCACGTCGTCTTCATCTGTGGCCAGTGCGGGCGCCACGAAGCGCGCTGGGCCGGACGCTGCCCCGATTGCGGCGCCTGGAACTCGTTCACCGAAGAGCTCGTCAAGAGCGTGACGACGGGCAGGGGCGGCATAGCCGCCCCTGCCCGTCGTCGTCGCTCCCAGCTCGACGGCGGTGCCGCGGTGCGTCCGCTCTCGAGCTTCTCCTCGTCGGCCGACGACCGCTTCACGAGCGGCATCCCCGAACTCGACCGCGTGCTCGGCGGCGGCGTGGTGCCGGGCTCGCTCGTGCTGGTCGGCGGCGAGCCGGGCATCGGCAAGTCGACCCTGCTGCTTCAGGTGCTCGACGCCGTCGGCGCCCAGGGCGTCGAGCGCCCCGTCATGCTGGTCTGCGGCGAAGAGTCGCCCGCCCAGGTCAGAATGCGCGCCGAGCGGGTCTGCAGCGACCCCGGCATCATCCAGGTGCTCGCCGAGACCGAGCTCGAGACCATCCTCGAGGCGCTCGACCAGCATCGGCCCGCGCTCGTGGTGATCGACTCCATCCAGACGCTCTACAGCGACGAGCTCTCGTCGGCTCCGGGCAGCGTGAGCCAGGTGCGCGAAGCCACCTCGCGCTTTCTCCGCTACGCCAAAGAGAGCGGCACCGCCGTCTTTCTAGTCGGTCACGTCACGAAAGACGGCGCCATCGCCGGCCCCCGGGTGCTCGAGCACATGGTCGACACCGTGCTGCAGTTCGAAGGCGACCGCAACCGCTACTTCCGCCTGCTGCGTGCCGTCAAGAACCGCTTCGGCTCCAGCAACGAGCTCGGCGTCTTCGAAATGGGGGAGCGGGGTCTCGAAGCGGTCGCCGATCCCTCCGCCATCTTCCTGGCGCAGCGCGGCGCGGCGGGCTCGTGCGTGCACATCGCAGTCGAAGGCACGCGCTGCTTCTTGGTCGAGGTGCAGGCCCTGGTCAACCCCACCGACCTCGCCCTGCCGCGGCGCCTGGCGACGGGCTTCGACCGCAACCGTCTGGCCATGATCGTGGCCGTCCTGGCCCGTCACGGACGCCTCACTTTGGCAAGTGCCGACGTTTTTGTTAACATAGTGGGCGGGGTGCGCATCGAAGAACCTGCGGCCGATCTTGCCGTGGCGCTCGCAGTGGCCTCTGCCGAACGAGGCGTCGCGCTTGCGAGCAACGCCGCGGTGTTCGGTGAGATCGGCCTCACCGGAGAGCTGCGATCGACCGGGCAACCGGAGCGGCGGGTCGCCGAAGCCACCAAAGTGGGCTTCGAGACCGTGCTCATGCCGATGACCGATGCCCGGCGACTGCGGGGCGGAGCCCAAGTGGAGGGTCTCGCCAGTCTCAGGGATGCTATCACCAAGGCCCTGTCGTCGCCCGCTCATTAACGGGGACGCCACCCACAGAACGAGACGCCGGGAGGTGGCTGAGCTTGTACAGAGTCGGCGATAAGGTCGTCTATCCGCACCACGGTGCGGGCAAGATCGTGAAGATCGAGGACATGGAAGTCCGCGGTCAGCTGCGCGAGTACCTCACCATCCAGATCCTGCATAACGACATGACCGTCATGGTCCCCGTCGATTCCGCCGACCGCGCCGGTCTGCGCAAGGTCGTCGCCTCCGATGTCGTCGACGACGTTCTTGCCGTGTTGCACGGGAACCCCACGAAGATGCCCAAGAACTGGAGCCGTCGCTACAAGCACAACCGCGACAAGCTCAAGACCGGCGACATCTTCGAGGTCGCCGAAGTCGTGCGCAACCTCGCCATCCGTCACTGCGACAAGGGTCTGTCGACCGGCGAGAAGCAGATGTTCTCGAAGGCCAAGAAGATCCTGGCGAGCGAGCTCATGTACGCGCGCGACATGAACGAAGACGAAGCCAACGCCTATCTCGACACCGTGCTCGACGAGGTCGGCGCCGCCGGCGCGGTGGCGCCCATCGACACGCCCGATCTCGCCGAGGTCGCCGAGGTCGCACCGGTCGCCTGAAACAGCGGTACGCGGCGTCGGCGATCAGCTGGTCGCGTGTTCGCCGACATCGTGCGGTTCTTCTTCGCCGTGCTGGGCGCCGTGGCCGGCTCCCAGACAACGGCCTACCTGCAGCGCGGCGATCGCCTGGCGTTCATGCCGCACGGCTCCGACGCCGTGGCGGGTACAGCCGGCCTCGCCATCGGCCTTGCCATCGCTCTCTTCAGTCGCGCCGTCGTCCACCTGCCCGGCGGGCCCTACCTGCTCTTGACGCTGTTCGTCGTGTTCGGCTACGCCTTCGTGCATCCGGCGGCCGGCAAAAACGTCGAGCTCCTCACGCTGAGCCGGCTCGCTACTGCGTTGCGCGGGGGGCGCGAGCCCGGCCAGGGTGTAGGCTATCGCGACGATGGCACCATGATGATGGTCGAGGACGGCCGCACGATGGTGGGCAGCGTCATCAGCGCCCAGGTGACGAGCGTGTTGCAACATCCCGCGGGTAAGATGATCCTTGCAAAGGTCGTAGGGGCCTGACCCCTTGAAAGGTGGGAATGACGTGGTTTCAACAGGCGCAAAGGCCTGGGTGATCGTCGCAGCCGCCGGCGAAAGCCGGCGCATGGGACTGCCCGAGGGCGAGTCCAAGCAGTTCCTGCTGCTGGCGGGCGAGCCCATCATCTGCCACTCGGTGCGGCGCCTCACGGCGATCGACGAGGTGGCCGGCGTGGTCGTGGTGCTGCACCCGTCGCATGTGGTGCGCTTCGCCGGCCTGCCCGACGTGGCCGAGCAGGGCAAGCCGGTGCTCATCGCCGAAGGCGGCCGCGAACGCAGCGACTCGGTGCGCGCCGGCCTGGCCGTGGTGCCCGCCGACGCCGAGGTCATCGCCGTCCACGACGGCGCCCGGCCGCTGTTCGGCCGCCACGTCTTTCTCGACTGTCTCGCCGCGCTGGCCGACGCCGACGGCGCCGTGCCGGCGACCGCCGTCGTCGATACCCTCAAGCGGGCCGACGCAGGCGGCCGGGTGGCGCACACCGTCGATCGCCGCGAGCTGTGGGCGGCGCAGACCCCGCAGGTGTTCAGAGCGGCGGCCCTGCGGGCCGCCTACGCGGGCTCCGACGCGAGCGGCTCCACCGACGACGCCTCGGTGCTCGAACGCGCCGGCGCCGGCGTGGTCGTCGTGCCCTCCATCCAGGCCAACGTCAAGATCACGACGCCTGCCGATCTGCCGCTGGCCGGCGCCCTGCTTTCGTGGGAGACCGAGTCTGACGTCTAGAGTCGGGATCGGTTTCGACGCGCACCGGTTCGCCGTGGGGCGCCGCCTGGTGCTTTGCGGGCTCGAGATCCCCTGCGACCAGGGGCTGGCCGGTCATTCCGATGCCGACGTCGCCACCCATGCCGTGATCGACGCCGTGTTGGGCGCCGCCGGCATGGGCGACATCGGCGGGCTGTTCCCCGACACCGACCCTGCCTACGAGGGCGCCTCGAGCATCGCCCTGCTGGGCGACGTCATGGCGCGCGTGGCGGGGGCGGGCTGGCAGGTCGTGAACGTCGACCTGGTGATCGTCGCCGAGCGTCCGCGTCTGGCGGCGCACCGCGGGGCGATGGGCGCGCGCCTGGCGGCGGCGCTGAAAGTCGCGGACGACGCCGTCGGGGTCAAGGCGACGACCACCGAGGGCATGGGGTTCGAGGGCCGCGGCGAGGGAGTGTCGGCGACGGCCGTCTGCCTGCTGGAGCAGGCCTGAGGTTCAGGTGGTCGGCGGGGCGGAGCTCGGCGGCGTCGGCGGCGTGGTGTCGTCGGGCGGCTTGCTCTCGAGCTCCTTGGGCTTTTCTTCGTCGTCGCCGCTCAGGCCGGTCTTGAAGCCACGGATGCTCTGCCCGATCGACTTGCCGAGCCCGGGGATGCGCGACGCGCCGAACAGCAGCACGACGATCGCGAAGATGATGCCCATGGTGACAGGGTTGAGGTCTACGGCGACCATGCTGTTGTCCAATCTCTTTCGCTGGCCTGAGAACAGGGTTCCACGTGCGACGGAGACTCCGTTGCGAGCAGTATGTGCGCCCGCAACCGGCACCTGCGTCACTGTACGGCCTCGAGCGGCGAGAATCAAGATTGGCGCGCTGCGCTGCGGCCTCCCTGCCGTTGGGCGAGAGGCCGTGCGGTAGTAGACTCTTGAATCTTTGCTAGACACGCGATCCGAAGCGGAGGCGGCATCGGCATGGAACACCTCGCAGACAGTCCCGACCGCCCCACCGTGGTGGCCATCGTCGGCAGCCCCCGGGCCTCGGGCAACACCTCGTATCTGGTCGACGTCGCTCTCGACGAGCTCGCGCGTCGCGGCGCGGCGGTCGAGAAGATCGGCTTGGGCGAGCATCGCATCCTGCCCTGCGAGGGCCACGACGACTGCGCCGACTTCGAGGTTTGCCCGCTCGGCGACGAGGGCGGCCCCATCCTCGAGCGCGTCTACGCGGCCGACGGGCTCATTCTCGCGACACCGGTCTACTACGAGAACGTCTCGGGTCAGATGAAGGTCTTCATCGACCGCAACTGCTTCAACAACTACCACGAGATCTGGCTGCGGGCGCGCGCCGTGGGGCTGATCGCAGTCGCCGAGAGCACCGGCTTAGACGACGCCGTCGACAGCCTGCGGCGCTTCGTTTCGCTCGCGTGCGACAAGAAGATCAAACCGCTGTCGGTGACCGGATTGGCCTACCACGAAGGCGACGCCGCCCAAAACGCGGCGCTGGTAGCCGAGGTGCGCGACATGGCGCGGGCCATCGCCGCGGCGCTGCGCTCCGACACGGTGAGCGCTTAGCGGTCGCTGCGCCGCGATTCGGCGGCCGTTGCGCCGCGACACGGTGCAGGGGCCGGCGGCCGTCGCCGGCGCGCGGCCGTCGGGCCGGCGATTACTCCTCGCCCAGCGCCAGTCGCACGAGGCGGTCGAGCAGGTCGGCGAAGGGTATCCCGGCGGCGCGCGCCGCCTTGGGGAAGAGACTGTTGATCGTCATGCCCGGCAGGGTGTTGACCTCGAGGAGCACCGCGCCGCGCTCGGGCGTGACGATCATGTCGACGCGCGAATATCCCCGGCAGTCGAGCGCTCGATGGGCGCGCACGGCCAGGTCCTGGAAGGTCTCGGCCTCGCCGGGGGCGAGCTGCGCGGGGCAGATCTCCTGGGCGCACTCGGGGTCGTACTTGGCGCGGTAGTCGAAGAACTCGCGCCCCGAGACGATCTCGGCCACCGGCAGGGCGGTCGGGCGGCGGTTGCCCATGACGCCCACCGTGATCTCGCGGCCCACGAGGCGCTCTTCGACCAGGACCCGGCTGTCGTAGTCGAAGGCCTTCTGGATGGCCGGCTCGAGCTCCTCGGGCCGCAGTACGATGCTCATGCCCAGGCTCGATCCCTGGCGCGACGGCTTGACGAACGACGGCGTGAGCGCCGCGGCGCGGCGCGTGGCGTCGGGGTCGCGTGCGTCGCGTTCGATCACGACCGCACGCGCGACCGGGAGCCCGGCGGCGGCGAGCACCTTGTTGGCCATGGCCTTGTCCATCGCCAGAGCCGAGGCAAGGACGCCGGAGCCGACATACGGGATGCCCACGATCTCGAGCATGCCCTGCAGTGTGCCGTCTTCGCCATAGGGGCCGTGCAGCGCGATGAAGGCGACGTCGATGCGCTGCTTGCCGTCGGTGGCCGGCAGCGCGTCGGTCGCCGGCGCCGCCTCGGCGGCGGCCGTCTGGATCTCGTGCTGGAAGGCAGCCGGCAGCTCGCGGTCGCGGGCGGTGAGATCCTCGTGCCGGGCGCTGTGCGTGAGCAGGGCGCGCGCTTTCTGGGCGAGGTCTGCCGACAGCGCGGGGTTGCCCGCCATCAGTGCGAGTGAGTCGAACAGCACGACCTCGTAGCGGTCGCTCGGCAGGTGGGCGGCGATCATGCGGCCCGAGGCGAGCGAGATCTCGCGCTCGCCGGAGGCGCCGCCCAGAATGACACCGACTCGTATGCGCCGCTCGGTGTTGCTCACGAGGCCCTCCTTGAGTGCGTCACGTTGTGGCTGCCACCGTTCGGCAGCCTGTCGCGATCGTGCGCTTCTCGGTCACGATGGTGTCGACGCACAGATCGTGCGGTTCGCGCGGCACGCGCTCGACCAGCTGGAGCTCGTAGGCGATGGCGACGCGCGGCACGTCGGTGCGCAGGCGCGCCAGGTAGGTGTCGTAGAAGCCGCCGCCGTAGCCCATGCGGCCGCCTGCGAGGTCGAAGGCCGAGCCCGGCACGATGACCACGTCGATCGTGCCGGGGTCGACGAGCGGCAGCTCGGGGCGCGGCTCGGGAATGTCGAAGCGGCCGGGTACCAGGTCGCGAGCCGGGTCGGACACGGCGAAGGCCTCCATGTGGTGGGGACCCACGATGAGCGGCAGCGCGACGACGGCCCCGCGAGCCAGGCAGACCGCGATGAACGGCATGGTGTCGATCTCGCTGCGAAACGAGGCGAAGCCCAGGATGGTGCGACCGCCGGCGACCGCCGGCAGCGCGGCCAGACGGCTGCGCAGCGCCGTGTCGGCGGCGTGGCGCTGCGTGTCGGCCATCGCGTCGCGCCGCGCCAGCACGACGTCGCGCAGCGCGCGTTTGGCGGCGGCGGCGTCGTCGCCAGGGTGGGCAACGCCGAGGCCGTCTGATAGTCCGTTCACCGGTTCCAGGTCCTTACTTGTGACATATACTCACTTCCATAGTATAGCTGGGCGCTTCAGTCGAACGCTGTAGCCGGGTGTCTGGGCCAAGCGTCTGTCGCCCGCTTGCCAGGCGCACTGGGTAAATGCCCGTCAGGGCCGGTCCGTGAAGGGGTGCGGGCAGTATGGCCATACGCTCTCGCGAAGAGCTCACACTCGCCGACCTGTTCGCTCACACACTGGGCAACCTGATCGCCCTCACGGGCCCCGAAGAGCGGCGCGTGGTGCCCAGCGCCCGGCAGATACTCGACGCCCCCGACGGCGAGGTCTGCATACCGCCGGCGCTGTTCCGGCTCATGCAGCTCGTCCTGCTGCCCGAGGTGCTCGGCGCCAACTCCGGGCCCATCCTCTACGTCGCCGCCAAGCGCTTCAGCGGCAGCCTCGAGCTGCAGTCCATCCAGGATCTCAAGTCGTGGTTCGCCACCATGACGCTCGGCGAGCTCGAGGTCGAGCTCGACGAAGAAAAAGTGCTGGTCAAGCTCTCGAAGTGCATGACCTGCTACCGCCTGCCGCCCACCGGCAGCGCCCTCTGCGACTTCGAGCGCGGCCTGGTCGACGGCGTGCTCGAGCGCATCACCGGCGCCGAGGTGATCACCAAAGAGACGCTGTGCTGGGGCCTGGGCGACACCGTCTGCCAGTTCGAGGCCTACAACACGGGCGCCGACGGCTACCTCTACGCGGAAGACGGCACGCATCGCGAGGTGCAGCGCCGCCTGCTCTCCGGCATCGCCGACCAATCCGACATCGCCGTCGAGAACCTGCTCCTGGTGGGTGACCACCGCTACGCCGAGACCCGCGACGCGCTGACCGGCATGTACAACTTCCGTCACCTGCGCGAGCACGCCAGCCTCGAGCTCGCCCGGGCGCGCCGCCACGAGCGCAAGGTCGCCTTCGTCATGCTCGACATCGACGGATTCGCCACCGTGAACGAGGCCGTCGGCGAAGAGGGCGGCGACGCCGTGTTGCGCCAGTGGGCCGACCAGCTCCGCGCCCTGCTGCGCGCCTGCGACCTTACCTGTCGCTACGGCGCCGACGAGTTCCTGCTCGTGCTGCCCGAGACCGGCGACGCCGAAGCCGACCAGGCCCTTGCCCGCCTGCGGGCGGCGCTCGGCGAGATGGTCTGCGCGGTCGACGGGCGCAGCTTCTCGCTCAGCGCCAGCGCCGGCGTGGCCACCTTCCCCGAAGACGGCGTCATCGTCGAAGAGCTGGTCGCCAAAGCGACCACGACCATGTACGTCGCCAAGTCGCGTGGCGTGGGCCAGATCGGCTTTTACTCGCCGCCCGAGCACCAGGTTTGAGTCGGAGCGGCGGGCGGGACCGCGGGCCCTGCCACGCCGCTTCCGTTGCTCGCGCTGCGAGGCTCGTGATAGCGTAGCCTGCCGTGCCCGAACGCCTCGAGATCTTGGCCGTCGGTCGCCTCGACGCCGACCTGCGGCCCGCCTTTGCGCACTACGAGCGGCTGATCGCCGGGCTTTGCCGGCTCTCGGTCCGCGAGGTGCGCGAGGTGTCGCTACGCGGGCGTGCGGCCGGCGAGGTGCTGCGCGACGAAGGGCGGCGGCTCCTGGCGAGCCTGCCGGCCGGCGGGGTGGTGGTGGCGCTCGACGCCGCCGGGCGCGGCTACGCAAGCGAAGCCTTCGCGGCACGGCTGCAGGCATGGTCGCAGGTCGGGCCCGTGACGTTCGTGGTGGGTGGCTCGCTGGGCATGGCGGCCGACGTCAAGGCAGCGGCGCACGAGCGGCTGTCGCTCTCGCCGCTGACGCTGCCCCACCAGCTCGCCCGGGTGGTGCTGGCCGAACAGCTGTTCCGCGCGCTGAAGATCGCGCGCGGGGAGACATATCATCACTAGGCGCGCGACGAAGTCACGCCTGCCTGAGCGATACGACAGAGGGACGACTGCCATGAGCGAGCGCGACGACCACGAGGAGCTGTACGGGCTGACCGGCCTGGGGCGGTCGCTCGGGCGAGCGCTCGCGGAGCTTGTGCCCGGCGAGCCGGCGACCGCCGAGGTCACGCTGCCGCCCAAGGCCGAGTTCGGCGACGTGTCGACCCCGGTCGCCCTGGCGGTGGCGCGCCGCGTGGGCCGCAACCCCCGCGAGCTGGCCGCCGAGCTGGGTGAGCGCTGGTGTTCGGGGCCCGGCGCCGCGGTGTGTGCGCGCTTCGAGGTCGCGGGTCCGGGCTTTCTCAACCTGTTCCTGAACGACGCCTGGTACCGCGAGGCCACGCGGCGCGTGGTGGCGCTGGGCGGCGATCACGGCCGCGACGTGGTGCCCCCCGACGAGCGTCGCAAGATCAACGTCGAGTTCGTCAGCGTCAACCCCACGGGACCGCTGCACGTGGGCCACGCGCGCTACGCGTCGATGGGCGACGCGCTCTGCCGCCTGCTGGGCTTCGCCGGACACCAGGTGACCCGTGAGTTCTACGTGAACGACTTCGGCACGCAGATGGTGAAGTTCGGCCAGTCGCTCACCGCGCGCTATGCGCAGCGCCTGGGGATCGACATCGAGGTGCCCGCCGACGGCTACCTCGGCGACTATCTGCTCGAAGTCGCCGATCGGCTCATCGACGAGGTCGGCGAGCGGTACCGGCCGGCGGTCGCCGCGGCCGCGCCCGACGTGAGCCGCGTGCCGGTCGAGGTGGTCGACGAGATCAAAGCGTGGGGTCGCGACGCCATCCTGGGGCGCTTTCGCGCCACGCTGGGGAACCTGCGCGTGCCCTTCGACGTGTGGAAGAGCGAGGCGTCGCTCTACGAAGGCGGCCCGGCTCACCGCGGCTTCGCCGGCGAGGTCGGCAAGGTGCTGCTCGAGCTGGATGACGAAGGCGAGCTCTTCGACGCCGACGGCGCCGTGTGGCTGCGCACCACCGACTACGGCGACGACAAGGACCGCGTGCTGGTGCGCCAGACGGGCGCGCCCACCTACTTCCTCTCCGACATCGCCTACCACCGCGACAAGATGGACCGCGGCTTCGACCACCTGATCGATGTCTGGGGCGCCGACCACCACGGCTACGTGCCGCGCATGAAGGCCATGTTCACGGCCCTGCCGCCGCACGACCCCGACCGTCTCGAACTGATCATCGGGCAGCTCGTGAACCTGCTCGAAAGCGGCGTGGCGCGCCGCATGTCCAAGCGCCGCGGCGACATCGTCACGGTCGACGACCTGATCGAGGCGATCGGCGTCGACGCCGTGCGCTTCTTCATGGTCGCCCGCAGCCACGACTCGACGCTCGACTTGGACCTCGACCTGGCGGTCGAGCAGTCGAGCAAGAACCCGGTCTACTACGTGCAGTACGCGCACGCCCGCATCTGCAGCGTGCTCGCCAACCTGCCTCAGGGCGACACGGCGCCCGACGCCGCGTCGTTCGGCGAGGTGGCCGTGGGCCCCTACGAGCGCAACCTGGTGCGCACCCTGGCGCGTTTTCCGCTGGTCGTGCTCGAAGCCGTCGAGCGTCGCGGGCCGCACCGCGTGCACGCCTACCTGGGCGAGCTCGCCGCCGAGTTCCACGTCTTCTACCGCAACTGCCGGGTGCTCACCGACGAGCCCGACGTCACGGCCTTTCGCGCCGGTCTGTGCATGGCGACCCGCACGACCCTGGCCAGGGGTCTCGAGCTGCTCGGGGTGAGCGCGCCGCAGAGCATGTGACGCGGGGCCGTGCGCGACGCGGGGCCGTGCGGGCGGGGCGCCCGAGGCGAGTCCGAACGACAAACGCGGGGGACGAGTCGCCTGTCGGCGACTCGCCCCCCGCGTCGTGCGGTGTCCTCGGGGGCCGCCGGGGCGTCAGGCGGCGAAGTGGTCTTCGGCGTACTTGCGCAGCTCTTCGGCCTGCTCGGGGTTGAGGTCGCGCTTCAGCCCGAGGAGGTGCGACAGCGCCAGGTTGGACCGGCCGCGGAACAGTCGCTCGACCACGCTGTCCATGATGGTGCTCGCCACTTCGTTGCCGGGGATGGCCGGCGTGTACACGTAGGCGATCGCGGTGCGATCCTGCGTGAGAAGCTCTTTCTT
>Ga0181529_10006911_pt1 | contig 11431 bp, 8 predicted proteins | sample PEATcosm2014_Bin_36_FD_119763 | JGI IMG/M metagenome (GOLD analysis project Ga0181529, IMG submission 119763) | Peatland microbial communities from MTU Mesocosm Facility, Houghton, MI, USA - PEATcosm2014_Bin10_30_metaG | ecosystem: Environmental > Terrestrial > Soil > Wetlands > Peat | place... | reverse complement strand
GGAAATCGCTCTATTTTCCGATGCAGAAGGTCGAAAAGATTAGATTGAGGATGTCGTCGGATGTCGTCTGGCCAGTCAGGGAATCGAGCGCCCATAGAGCGCGGTAGAGATCAAGCAAAATCATCTCATGAGGAATGGAGTCTGCGTTTGCCTGCGAGGCGTCCGCGAGCGCAGACAGCGCGGTAGCAATCGCCTGGTGGTGGCGGAGGCTGGTCAGCATGCCGGGTTCGGATGCGGCCCCGCCGGTGGCCAAGGCCAAAATGCGCTCGCGCAGCGCTTGAATTCCTTCGCCGGTGAGCGCGGAGGTCCGGAGAACTGGAAGACCGGTCAACCTCTCTGCCGATGAATCCTGTTTTCTCAGATCGCTTTTGTTGATGGCGACCAGTGCGGGGCGGCCTTGAACGGCCTCGAGCAAACGCTGCTCCTCTTCGTTGAGAGCCTGTGTTGCGTCGAGAACGAGGAGCACCAAAGACGCATCTGCCAGGGCCTCGCGACTGCGGCGGATTCCCAGTTGCTCCGCTTCTTCCAAGCTCTCGCGCAGGCCGGCCGTGTCCACAAGCTCGAGAGGAATGCCGTCAAGCGAGATTCGCTCCGTCACCGTGTCGCGGGTGGTACCGGGGGTTGCAGTCACGATGGCGCGGTCGCTCTCGACCAGTCGATTGAAGAGCGAACTCTTGCCGGCGTTGGGACGGCCCACGATGGCGAGCGTGAGACCGTCGTGAACAATGCGTCCTCGGGCAAACGACGCTTCAAGCGCCATTAGTGGGGGCGTAAGCGCGTCGATGCGCCCGGCAATCTCGCCCTGGGGCGCCACGTCCACGTCGTCTTCAGCAAAGTCGATGCCGGCTTCGAGCAGGGCAATGAGATCGACCAGCGATTGCTTGATGGGCGCAACTCGCCGGCTGAGCGCGCCCCCCATCTGGCTGGCAGCCACGCGCACCTGGGTGAGCGTCTGCGCTTCAATCAGGTCGCGCACAGCCTCGGCCTGGGTAAGGTCGAGCCTGCCGGCGAGAAAGGCGCGCTGAGTGAATTCGCCAGGCTCAGCCAGCCGCGCTCCCAGATCGAACGCACGGCGAAGCAAGAACTCCAGGACCACAGGCGATCCGTGCGCGGCAATCTCGACGAGATCCTCGCCGGTGTAGGAGTTGGGAGCTGCGAACCAGGTGACAAGAGCTTCATCGATTCGCGGAGGTTGGGGCTGTTCGGCTCCGTTTCCCCCAATGTCGAGCACATCCGCCAGGCGTGCGCGACCATGCTCGAGCGGCAGGCGGAGACTGACCAACTGGACAGCGATAGAAACGGCCTCCGGTCCACTCAGGCGGACAATGCCGATGCCGCCCCTGCCGGGTGGCGTGGAGACTGCGGCAATTGTGTCGTTATTCGTCTCGGGAGTCGTGGCGGGGTCAGACATGTGCTGGAATCAGTGTAGAAGCTTGCCGCCCAGTGGCGCGGAAGTGGGACATGTGCGACTTGTGATCGCCAGATTTTGAAGCCGGGCAAGAATATAATCCTGTGTAGCGCGGTGGAGGCGATTTCTACCCATCTGGGGCCTTTTTCCAACACCGCGAACATCCGATTCTTAAGGTCTGATTCTCTTGAAAGCTAAGATACTGCAGGGCTTGCGCAGCCTAAGAGCAAGTCTAAATAGGGAAATGGTTTGCCGTGTGGCTCTTGCGGCCTTGCTGGCGATCGCGGCGGAAGCCAGTTCGCAGCAACCCGGTCAGAGCGTCTGGCAGGGAATGTTGCGCAACTCAGCCGGCGCTCCTTTGGAGGGCGCGAAGGTGCGGCTGGCAGGCAAGGGCGCCCAGGCCGTGGCAGTGACGGGCACCGATGGCGCGTTCCGGCTGGCTCCCATTCCCGCCGGCCAGTACCGCCTGACCGTTGAGGCGAAGGGCAAGAGGGCGAACTACGCGCAGCCTATCGATCTCCAGCCCGATACGGCTCACGTTGCGCTTACCCTCTCCGAACGTGGTGAACTCACGGTTGCGGCGGTTCAGGCTCAGACCGCAACGGGCGGCGAGCAACTGTCAAGCCAGGCTGTGAGCGAGTTGCCGCTGAACAAACGTGACTTCAGCACACTGCTTCTGCTAGCGGCCGGCACCATGACCGACGCGAATGGCGCCACCAATTTCACGGCACAGTTCGCCATCAATGGACAACGCGGAGTGGAAGCTGTGTTTGCCATGGATGGCGCCGACATCAGCGATCCGGAGATGGGTGGGGCGACGTTCTCAAATTTCAACGTGGACGCCGTTGAGCAGATCCAGTCCAGTTCCGGGTGGATGCCTGCCGAGATTGGCCGCGGGGCCGCCGGGTTCACAAACATCGTCACACGTTCCGGAGCGAGCGGGTTCCATGGGTCATTTTTTGAATTCGTACGCAACTCCGCCTTTGACGCGCGTAATTACTTCGACCATGCCACCTTAGCCTATCCAGGCAGAATTCCTCCTTTCCGCCGCAACGAATTCGGCTTTACCAACGGCGGCCCGGTCTACCTTCCCCACGTGTACGACGGCCGTAGCCGGACTTTCTACTTCGCGCAGTTCCAGGGCTTCCGCCAGGTTTTGGGAACTACGCAAGTGATGCCCGTGCCAACCCCGATCGAGCGGACCGGCCAAGATACGCTCACCTATCCAGACGGTTCTGTCGATACGCTGACAGTGCCTGTCAATCCAGGCATCGCGGCTGTGCTCAAGCGCTATCCTCTTCCGAACGATGCGAGCGGTCCGTTTCTGGATCACACCTATGCGACGGCGTCGAAGGTGGCTACAGACGCCGATCAGTTCTCACTGCGTCTCGACCACAAGTTTTCCAGCAAAGACCAGTTCTTTGCTCGCTTCAATTTCGACAATCTAAGCGGACCGACCACGAATCCCGACCAGACAGCAATCGATCCTTCGTTTGGTGTTCAGTACATCGATAGGCAGCGCAACGTGGTGGGCACCTATACGCACGAGTTTTCGCCGCGGCTTACGCTTGAATCGTCCCTCAGCATTCAGCGCACCACGCCGGGGTTTCCCACGCCAAACTACACCGATCCGGCGGTCAAGTTCAACGATGGCCTGTTTGAGGCGTTCAACTCCGCGGCCGGAACGGTGATGCAGGCCTACGGGAATCTCTTCCAGCTCCGCGAGAATCTGGCTTTCACCGCTGCGCGGCATTCGTTCAAAGCGGGCGGAGAAATCCGTGCAAACCGCGACACCACGTACTTTGGAATTAGCCCCAACGGCGAATACGACTTTGGCGGAGGTGCTGCTTATGTTCCCGGACCACCGAACAGCAATGTTCCGGTTATTACCGCGTCGAAGAACACAGCGCACGATCTCTATGCAGGCGATCTTTTGCCTGACACGCTTTCCAGTTTCTTGATTGGAAGTCCATTCGACTATACCGCATCGGTCGCGCCACCTTATTTTTCGAGCGGAGAGCACATTGGCCCGGCGGCCATTAGCCGCAACAATGTGGATGCCTATGCGCAGGACACCTGGAAGATTAGCAGCCGCTTTACGCTTGACTACGGGATTCGTTGGGAACTTTATAGACCTATCAGTGAGCGTGCCAAGCGGACAGCAGGATTTCTGTACGTGAACGATACTCAGGAGTACGTCGTGAATCCGCAGCCCGGCTACCGGACTAACTGGAAGGGATGGGGTCCGCGCATCCAGGCGGCATGGCAGGTTTCAGACAAGTTCGAAGCGCATGCCGGCGGCGCAGTTACGGTGATCCCTCCGAATCTCTGGCAGGATAACCTTCTGACCGGCTCGACGCCGTTTGCCGTGATGCCGAGGCTCTTGTCAGCCTCGAATGCGCCCATCGGCTACGGATTTAAAATTACGCCGGCGCAATTGCCGCGCGCCTACACACTGGCGGGCGCCGATATTTTCCCCACTGGACGCACCAACACAGTTGCACCCAACACGGCGATGGATGTGGATCGCTATGAGCAGGATGTAGCAGCACTCACGGCGGGCCACGTAGTCAGCGATCTGTCTCTCGCCGGCGTCGATCGCAACTTTGGCAACGCTACGCTGTACACCTGGACGGTAGGACTGGAGCGCAAATTCGCCGACCTGACAGCAGATGCCAGTTATGTGGGAACCGTTGGCGTGAAGCTTCCGCGTTTCAGCTTTCCCAATGCGTATCCAGGCGCAGATGCCACGTTTGCTCCGCTCACCAGATTCGACAAGGCTGGAAATGTGATTGGCGGCTTTGGGACCGAGAGCGAAATCACGGCGACCGCGCACTCAAATTATCACGCGCTGCAAACCTCGCTGTCCGGCACCGTGGGTCATGGAGGGCCCGGAATCCAGGCGAGCTACACCTGGAGCAAATCAATCGACGACACCAGCGAAGTGCTTGGCGGAACGGGATCCACCGGGGCTGTCGCGCAGGGATATCCGCAGAACCCCTACGACACGCACCCGGAGCGAGGTCCGTCATCGTTCGACGTGACCGACGGCTTTGGTTTGAGCGTGGCGCAGGACATGCATCTGGAGAGCGTGAACTTCCTTCGTCCTGTGAGCCGAAAGATGACGGACGGCTGGGAACTGCTGAGCATTTCAAGCATCAGCTCGGGCTCACCGTTCACGATCTTTTCAGGGATTCAGCAGACGGGCGCGGGCTCTAACGGCGTAGACCGCCCTGACCAGATTGCAACGCCGCACCTGTCGACTGCACGCAAAGTACGCGCGGACTACTTCGGCCAGGGTACGAATAACGCAACCGCGTTCTTCTCCATCCCCATTCATATCGCCGGCGGAAGCGGGCCGAATCAGGGGCGTTTTGGAACGCTGGGGCGCAACAGCTTTCGTGGCCCGGCATATTACAACTTCGACTTTGCGCTCATCAAGGACACGCCCTTTGGGCGCCGCAGGAGTGGAGCCGAACGTATCGATCTGCAGTTCCGCAGCGAGTTTTTCAACCTCTTCAACATCGTGAACATGGGCCTACCCGCCAACATACTCAACGGCTCCGGTTTTGGAGAGATCAGCAAAACCGCCGGCACATCGCGCCAGATTCAATTCTCGCTCAAATTGATCTATTGACAGCCTTCCTTCCCCGACGGACTCGCCGAAATCTGGTTCTGGGTCGATCTCACCAACGAACTGGCGTTGTGGGGATGATCGCCCAGCCTTCAGCAGACAGCTTTAAGAGCCGGCCCGCCATTGCGAAGCCGCGCGCCGCAAGTGCGTCCTATTGCGTTCCCATAGGTGCGGGTGTAGAGTATTCATATTGTTTTGCAATAGGAGCCGACCCATGGGCGAAAAGACCGATGTCTGGCAGGGAACGCTGACGCTGATGGTGCTGAAGACGCTTGAATCGATGGGACCGCAGCACGGCTACGGCGTTGCTCGCCGCATCGAGCAGACCAGCGGCGACCTGCTGCAGTTGAACTATGGAACGCTCTACCCCGCGCTGCTCAAACTGGAGCAGGAGGGGTATATTCGCTCGCGCTGGGGTACGTCGGAAAACAATCGCAAGGCGAAGTTCTACGAGCTGACCAAGGCGGGACAGCGCCGGGTGCGCAAGGCTGCCGCGGAGTGGGAACAGACGACGGAGATTCTGGCGCGGTTCCTGGCTCCTGCCGAGGAGGCGTGATGCGCAGACTAAGGGCATTGTGGATGCGGTTTCGCGGACTGTGCCAGGGCCAGCAGGCAGACAACGACTTCGCGGCGGAAGTGAAAAGCCACGTGGCTATGCACACCGAGGATGGAATTCGCGCCGGGCTGAGCCTGGATGAGGCGCGGCGGCAAGCGCTCGTGCGACTGGGCGGGGTGGAGCAGGTGCGGCAAGCATATCGCGAACGGCGTACGCTTCCCTTGATTGAAAGCCTGGTGAGCGATGCTGGTTATGGCCTTCGCGGACTATTGAGGAGTCCCGGCTTCACAGCCGTCGCCGTCCTGACACTTGCACTTGGTATCGGGGCAACATCCACAGTTTTCACGGTTGCCGATGCCGCGCTCCTGCGATCATGGCCAGCTAGCGAACCGCAGCGGATGGTTCGGATTGTCGCCTCAACACCGCAAGGCGCCGACTATTCGTTTTCATACCCAGACGCAGTAGATTTGGCCGCGCAAAGCCGGACGCTGGAGGGGATTATTGCCTATGCGCGTTACGCGGCGACAATTCACTCCGGCTCGGAATCTCAGGCTCTGCTCGACGAGGTTGTTTCTCCCAATTACTTCTCGCTGCTTGGAACGGATCCCGGGCTAGGCCGGCGGTTCGCTGCGGCCGCGCAAAGCGGTCAACCTTGTGTCGTCATCGGCAACGCTGTCTGGCAACGTTTCTTCGGCTCCGATCCGGAGCTGGTGGGCAAACAAATCTTACTCTCGGGCCGGAACTATACCGTGGTTGGCATTGCTCCGCGAGGATTCCGCGGGATGACAGCATTCATTCCCGCAGAACTGTGGTTTCCAATCACAGCGCGGTATGGAGCATCCGAACGCGGGTTCCGCGGTTTCGAACTCGTGGGCCGCCTCCGGCCCGAGTTTACCCCGGCACAGGCGCAAGCGGAACTTGAAGCCACAGGGCAGCGCCTCGCACAAGCCTACCCTGCCGTCGATAAAGGAAGAACAGTTACCGTCATCTCCGAACGCCAGCGCCTGCGTGAAGCGGCCACGCCTACAGCGATGCTGATGGGCGCCGTGGGCATTGTGCTGCTCATCTGCTGCGCAAACGTGGCGGGGCTCATCCTGGCGCGCGGAGATGCGCGCCGGAAGGAGATTGCCATGCGGTTAGCGCTGGGAGCGACACGCTTCCGAATCGTTCGGCAACTGCTCACCGAGAGCATGCTGCTCGCGTTGATAGGTGCGGGCCTGGGTCTCATTGTGGCCGTCGAGCTCTTCCGCTTGCAGAGCGCCCTCATGCCGCCGGCGAAGTTCTCCCTCGGCCTGGATCTGCATCTGAATGCAGCGGCAATCCTCTTTACGATTGCTGTCTCGATGCTGGCCGTTATCTTGTGCGGGTTGCTGCCTGCGATTCAAGCTACAAAAATGAGCTGCGCTCCGGCATTGAAGTCAGACGAAAGAGGCGGCCCTCCGCGCCGTTTTACCTTGCGGGGTTCCCTGGTGGTGGCCGAGATTGCGATGGCGGCTACGCTCCTCACCGCGTCCGGACTCGTTGTGAAGAGCTTCCTCGTCAGCCTAAAGATGAACCTGGGCTTCGACCGCGAGAAGCACCTGGTATTCTTCGATCTCGGGCCCGGGTATGACCTCGCTCGTAGCGCGGCCTACTTTCAGCAGGCGGAGACAAGCGCCGCGGCACTGCCCGGTGTGCGGCATGCTGCACTCGCGCAGCGCATGCTCCTCTCCGACTTCGGAGGCGGCGCGGAAAAACGTGTCTCCATTCCCGGCATCGAGCTGCCGCAGGGACAAACGACCATTCCAGTCAAGTTCAACGCAGTGGATAGCGGCTACTTCCAAACCGTCGGTACGCATCTTCTCGATGGCCGCGAATTCACCATGGCCGACGGCCCTCACACGGCCCGAGTCGCCATCGTCAGCCGCACCATGGCCGAGCGCTATTGGCCGGCCTCAACCGCGATCGGTAGGCAGATCGTCGTGGACGGAAAGCCCTGTCAGGTGGTTGGGGTGGCTGAAGACGCAAAGATCATTCAACCGCATGAGGCACTCGAAGCGTACATCTATCTGCCCTTTGCGCAATGGCCTCGCGGAGAGGCAAGTCTGATTCTCGAATCGGAGCAAGATGGCCGCCCGGTAATCGCAGCGATGCGCAACGTGCTTCAGACCATGGATCGCAATGCGCCCCTCGATGTCCGAACCGTTGACTATCTGATGCAACAGGCTTTCTGGGAAGACAGGATAACCGCGGCCTTTGTCGGGATTCTGGGGCTGCTCGTAATCTTCTTTGGAGCTCTGGGACTTTACGGAGTGATTTCGTTCGCCGTGAACCGGCGCCGCCGGGAAATCGGCATTCGCATGGCACTCGGCGCTGAGCGCAACGACGTGGTGCGAATGGTGCTCCGTGAAGGAATGGCGTTCGCCGCAATAGGCTCGGTCATCGGCCTGATCGCGTCGCTGCTTACCATGCGCGTCTTATCGAGCGTGCTCTATGGCGTAAAGCCGACCGATCCGCTCGCGTTTGCGGGTAGTGTCGCAGTGGTAATTTCAGTGTCGCTTATCGCGTGTTGGATTCCGGCGCGGCGCGCGGCTTCCATTGATCCCATGCAAGCGTTGAGGACAGAGTAGATGAAAACACTCGTTGCCTGAACGCTTACTCCCGAACGATCCGGCTGGTACACTCCGACATTGGGAGAGATGTATGAAGGCAAGCGCAATCGAGTTTCGCCTGCGGATGGTAATCCAAATCATCATCGTCGCAATGGGGATGTGGGCTCCCTGGATCAGGCCGTGGGATTTTGGAAGGCGGCTCTCCACGCTGGAATGGATGGCGCTCGAGATCAGCCGGACGGGGCTGGCGAGTTTCAACGTCTCCACACCCATCGTCATTGTCTTCGGCGCGATCCTCGCCGCAATCGGCATGGTGCTGCGTGTATGGGGAGCGGCCTACCTGGGATACGACGTCGTGCACCACGCAGAGATGCAGGGAGGCGGGGTAATGGCCGCAGGGCCTTATCGCTACATGCGCAATCCGCTCTACCTGGGCGGCTGGTTCATGATGGCTGCCGTCGCACTTTTGTTCACTCCGACCGGAGCCCTGTTCATTGTGGCGCTGGTAGGGTTCTTTTATCTGCGCCTGGTTCTCGGCGAAGAAGCCTTCCTCTCGGCAAAACTGGGCGAGCCTTACCGCGAGTATCTGCACGACGCGCCACGCATCTTCCCACGACTTCGAGCTACTTTGCCGCGGGCCGCGCTAAAACCGCACTGGCTCACCGCCCTCTTGACCGAGATCATGCCAATCGGGACCTTTATCACGCTGGCTTTTGTGTCGTGGACCTATGACAACACAGCAATGCTATGGGGCATTCTCATCAGCTTTGTGGCTTCAATGATCGTGCGGGGAATGATGAAAGCGCCGATTCCCACCTGTGCTTTTGTCGTGGTCTCTCCGACGGCATGGGGTCTGTTCCACCTGTCGATTGTCAGAGCTCTCCTGATTGGAATAGGAGCATTTCTAGTGGTGCGGGCGCTTATGCCGCGCGTCAAGCCGGAGACGAACTCACGGCAATAGACTCGCCGCGTTTTTTCCCTTGCTTGCCAAGGTGTGTCCATCCGAAGCCAGCCGGATACTTCAGTCCGAAGCCCAGCAGCCGGTCAACGCCAATATGGTTCAGCCAGATGAGCGCATAAGGCAACGGGCCGGCTGCGTGCAGCAGCAAGGCTGCCAAGGCCAATGTGATGGGCGTGACCGTGGTGTGGATAGCGTTGTAGCAGCGAGCACCCCAGCAAGGCGAGGCCAAATAGCCGAGCATGCTCAGGTCGGGCACAAGCCACAACGCGACAAAGAGCCACCAACTGGAACCGGTGCGCGCGTAGAGCACGGCAGAGATCGCCGACAGCGCGAGCCCCTCAAGTCGCAGAAAAAGAAGAACGGGCGCGCCCACTGCGGGAGCCTGTCTGAATTGCAGTTCGAAATTCATTTCGTCAGCGGCGGAAGTTGTCGATGCCATACTGAGTTCGATGCCGTGCCGTGACCGACGGATTGAGTAATTATCATCGTCCAGGAATGCTCCCGGAAGAACAAAGGGGAGAAGCCGATGGCTTCTCCCCTGGTGTCCGCAGTCCGATGGAGACTACTTTTTGGGTGGGGCGATGACGTCCTTGGCGGCCTTGGCCACGCGGAACTTGACAACGGTCTTGGCCTTGATCTTGATGGCCGCGCCGGTCTGAGGGTTACGGCCGATGCGGGCCTTGCGCTCTGCCTTTACGAGCCGGCCGATGCCGGGGATGACGAATACGCCGTTCTTCTTGGTTTCCTTGATGGCGGTCTCAGCCAGCAGGTCCAGGAAGGCAGCGGATTGCTTGTTGGTGAGTTCGAGCTTCTCGGCCAGATGCCGTGTGAGTGCGGTCTTGGTCAGTCCAGTTGCCATTATGATGTTCTCCTTCTTGGCGAGCCCTATGGGCTGCCTTGTTGACGGGCTTCCGCCGCGAAACGCGTACCGCATGGAGAAGGTGCAACTTGGGCTGCGCTGCACAAAACCCCTGTATTCATGCGGCTTCGAAGAACCCTGCCGATGGTTACAATGCGGCTTTGGGGTAGGCAAAGTCAATGGGAAAAGCCCGATTTCCACAGGATTCTTCAGGATTTCGTCGGTTTTTGCCGACTTTTGGCCTATTTTCTTGGATTTTGGCTCGATTCGACGCTGCGATTCACTTCACTTGGCTTTAGACGCGGATATTTGCCAAGCCACTGCGGAACCGTTTTATCTCAACCCGAAGAGCACTTTTCTCTTCGGCGCCTGTGCCGCTGCAATGGGGGTGTTGAGAGCATCCACCACGGGCGCCGCGATCTTGAAGTGGCGAATCAGCGTGGCGGCGAAGTTCGGTTTGAGAGCTTCGGTGGCAGGCAAACTTGCGGCCAGACCCCATTGGCGGCAGCGAATCAGATCCATACCCGGATGCTCGCAGGGAAAGCCCTTGGGTGGCCGCATCAAGGCGTTGCCCTCAAACTCGGAAAATGCCTTGCGGACGGCGGGCTTTTGAAGAAGCTTTCTGAACTCGGCGTGGTGATCGAGCAGCCAATGGCGGATGGCGGCCAGTTGATCCTTCTCCGGCATGTATGCTCCGGCGGCGACAACGACCTCCTTCGCGCCGATGTGGAAGTAGTAGCCGGCCCCGGAAGTCTTTTCAAGCCCCTGATGCGACCACCACGCGGCCACGTGGGTCTTGTAGGGCAGCTTATTGGCGCTGAAGCGCGTGTCGCGATAGATGCGGAAGATACATTTCTCCGCCGGCCGCACAAACTCGGGCGCGAAATCCGTCATCGCGTCGGTCACCTTGCGGATGATGGCCAGCATTGGCTCTTTCAGCTCCGCTTCAAAGACGGCCTTGCGCGGCGCGAACCACTCGCGGTCGTTGTGGCGGGCAAGGTTGCGGAGGAAGGCGAGGGCTTCGGGACGAAGATGGGCGGGGGTTGGCGTAGAGACAGACTTTGCGGCGCGAGACATAACAGAGCCAGTCTACCGAATTACCTTCAATGCGCCGCGGAAAAGCCCGTCGAAATCGGCGGAGAGGGCTGCCTCTTTGGCGATGGCCTGTTCGATGGCCTTTTCGGCGGCGGGACGCTGATAGCCCAGGTTGGTCAGCGCGGAAAGCACATCTTCGGCGGTGGCCCCGCGCACGACCGTTTGGGATGGCGCCACGGCAAAATCGTCCAGCTTGTCTTTGAGCTCGACAACGAGGCGTTCAGCCAGCTTTTTTCCCACACCTGGAATGCGCGTAAGCTGCGCATGGTCCTGGCCGCGGATAGCCTGCACGGTGCGCTCGGAAGAAAGTCCGCTCAGCATCTTGAT
>Ga0181529_10006906_pt1 | contig 11434 bp, 12 predicted proteins | sample PEATcosm2014_Bin_36_FD_119763 | JGI IMG/M metagenome (GOLD analysis project Ga0181529, IMG submission 119763) | Peatland microbial communities from MTU Mesocosm Facility, Houghton, MI, USA - PEATcosm2014_Bin10_30_metaG | ecosystem: Environmental > Terrestrial > Soil > Wetlands > Peat | place... | reverse complement strand
GCGGAAGGGTTCGGCCATGTACGCTCCGTCCAGCCACATCTGGTTGGGATAGATCTGCTTGTGCCAGTATCCGCCGCTTGCGGTGCGCGGCTGCTGGTCGAGCTGGTCGTGGAGGAACTTCGCGGCCTTGGCATACTTCGCTTGCGATGTGGTGCGGTAGAGGAAGAGAACGGCGCGACCCATCTCGATATCGTCGAGAGTGTGAGTGTCGGTTTTGTAGCCGACGATGCTGCCGTCGGCCGCGATGCAGGGATCGACCGCGGCCTTGATGAAGTTGTACTCCGCGGCGTTGTAGCTGGTGTGCCACGCGGCGACCATGCCGTCCAGGCGAACGCCGTCCTCGTATCCCCAGGTGCAGGTGGCGGGAGTGGCGGCACTGGCGGGATGTTGTTGGAGGACGGTCGCGGCCATCTTCTGCGCGGGCGTCGGCGGCACGGCGATCTGGCCGAGTGCGTAGGAGGTGAGGCCGAGCAGTAATGTTGTAGCGATTCGCTTCGTCAGGCGCATGGTTCGTTCTCCGCTGATCAGGATACCGCTTGCGCGACATCCAGTGATGGAGGGACGAAGGCAAAAAGGAGAGGGAGCGCCGAGGATTCTGCGACGCTCCCCCGGTTGTTGCTACTGTAGGCCGACCACGACGATCATGAACGTACCCGGCTTGGCGGCGGGACGTCCATTGGCTCCGGGCGCCATCTCCGCGGTGGGCAGAAAGAGGCGGTGGGTCTCGGCGTTCATGCCCATGGTGCGCGCTCCGGTGGGCGTCTTGACCACCTGCTGGACCTGGAACGCACCGGCCTTTTCGGCAGCAACGGTGAGGGTGCCGTCTCCCGCGCTGGCGAAGGCAAGGCCCGCGCCTGCGGCAGTGGCATCCACGCCCGCGCCGATGGGAAGTGCGGCGTCCACCTTGCCGGTTTCATCGTTCATCACCACCAGTCGTTGCGGGTTGCGGCAGCCGATAAACAGCCGATGGCTGGCTGCATCGATCGACATGCCGACCGGATGACCGGCGGGCGCGACCGGCCAGCGCTGGACTACCGCGCGCGTCTTCAGGTCCACGACGGCCACCACATCCTTGTCTTCCAGATTGACGAAGACCTTACCGCTGCCGTCGGAGGCGAGAAACTCCGGCGCGCCTCCAAGCTGAATGGTGTCAACCTTGCCGGTCTTGGGGTCGATGTCCGGGCTGAAGGTCATCAGCGCGTTGCCGTCGCCGGAGACAGCAAGCACTTTGTCCAACTTGGCGTCGTAGATGATGCCGTCGGAGTCGGGCATGGTGGGGATGCGACCGAGGGTGGCATAGGTCTTCAGGTCGAAGATGATGATCGCCCCCGTACCGCCGCCGTCGGTGATGAAGCCGCGGTTCAGCTTGGGTACGATGGCGACGCCATGCGAGCGCACCTGGCCAGGAATGTCACCTAGCACCTTGCCGGTGTCGGTGTCGATGGCCTGGGTGTGGGTGGAGCGGGTGACAAATAGGCGATGGTTGGGTGCGTCGATGGTAACGTAGTCCCAGCTTCCTTCGCCGCCGATTTGAAAGGTCGATACAACTCCCCAGTTGGTTTGGGCGAGGCAGGGCATGGCTGCAAGGACCAGCAGCGTGGCCAGATGGGTTGCGATATTTCGGATTGTTAGCAAGTGAGGTCTCCTATTCAGTGCGGATGATAAACGCAGGAGCTTAATATTGTCTGAATGCGGGGGCGTGTGGCGCAAAGGTCCCGACCAGAATGGAGACGGTGAACTATAACTGAAATAGGAGAGAGCGATGGAAGCGATACGCCCTGGGGAACATCTGGCGGAGGAGCTGAAGGCTATGGGCATGAGTGCGGCGGAGTTCTCGCGCCAGATTGGCGTGCCCACCAACCGAGTGACGCAGATACTGAACGGACGCCGCTCGTTTACCGGCGATACGGCCTTGCGGCTCGCGCACTTCTTTACTACCAGCGCAGAGTTCTGGTTGAACTTGCAGAGCTTGTATGAAATCAGGCTCGCCAAACAGAAGTTGAGAAGCGCGATTAAGTTGTTGCCCACCATCAAAAGCTATACTCGCCACGTGTCCAGAGCTGCTTAGTGCTGCAGGGCGAGGGCGATCTCGTGGGTGGGGATGGCGCCTTCGCGGAGGATCATCCAGGAGAGGCCTCCGCCGGAGAGATCGACGATGGTGGTGGGAGTGGAGCGGACTGTGGGGCCGCCGTCGACGATAAGCGGAATCTGGTGGCCGAGCTGCTCGGAGACACTGGCGGCCGAGCTACACTCCGGCATTCCGCGCAGGTTGGCGGAGGTTGCTGTGATGGGCAGCCCGAGGCAGGCGACGACGGCGCGGGCGATGGCCGCCTCCGGAACGCGCAGGGCGACGTTGCCGGTGTTGGCGGTAACGCGCAAGGGTAGGCGAGTGCCCGCCTTGACCACGATGGTGAGCGGACCGGGCCAGAATCGCTCGGCCAAGCGATCGAATGCGGTGTCGATCTCGCGGGCGAGGCCATAGGCTTGTGCAGTCTCGCTGATCAGCAGGGAGAGCGGCTTGTGGCGGGCGCGCGTTTTCACCTCGTAGATGCGGTCGACGGCGCGCAGGTTGATGGGATCGACGGCCAGTCCGTAGAAAGTATCAGTGGGCAACGCAGCAACCTGACCAGCTGCGAGCGCGCGAACGACCCGGGAGATCAGGTCCGGTTCGGGCTCGTCCGGATGGATACGGAGTATCTCTGCCGTCAATTTCTTCTCCTGTGCCAGGGGCGGAGCTGAGATGCAAGGGTGAACTGTGCATTTCCAGCATACCTCCGACCGTGGGTTGCTGCGGAGGATGTTTGTCGGGTGGGGCGGGAAGAGTGATACTGTGGGCTGCGCGACATCCAGCACTCCCACTGGCGGCTAACGGGCCGGAGTGCAGGGCCACGGTTCTATATGAGTCCAACACCCGCCAATCCGCCGAAGCGACGTTTTCGACTGCCTAAGCGCGGCACGCGTTCGGCCAAGCGGCGGGAGTCTACGCGGCATTTATTGCTGCGGCGTCTGCTGGGCGTGCTGCTACTGCTGGTTCTGGGGTGGTTTGCCTGGCTCACCGTGCAGATCAACCAGGTTGCGGGGACGGATGAGGCGCGGCCGGCTGATGCCATCGCTGTCTTCGGCGCGGCGGAGTACGGCGGTCGGCCTTCGCCAGTGCTGCACGCGCGCCTGGACCACGCGGTGGAGCTGTATCGCGAGCAGATGGCCCCACTGGTGATTACCTTGGGCGGCGGCAGCGAACTGGACAAAGGAATGACCGAGGGCGGCGTGGGGCGCGATTACCTGCTTGCCAACGGCGTTCCCTATGAGCGGATTGTGGCGGAGACCCAGTCGGTGGACACCGAACAGCAGGTAAGGCGGCTGGCAGAGATCGCGCGCCAGAGGCATCTGAACAGCATTGTTGTGGTGAGCGATGGGACCCACCTGTTCCGCGTGCGTAAACTGTGCCAGGACGCGGGATTGATCGTCTACACCTCGCCCCGCGGACCGCTGGGGCACATCGACGACTACGACCTGGCGCTGCGCTACTTCCACGAGATGCTCAGCTATACGGCGTTGCGGCTCCACCTGGACTTCGGCTGGATGCATGGCAAGGCGGACGCGTAAGGACCAGGTGCGAGATTCAGGGTTCGATGAGGACCAGGAATGGAAGCTGGCAGGATGCCTTTCGGCTCCAATCGGCAGCGCGCGCGGTCTGGTTGATTTACAATCGAGCCTTGAGCGTCGGCAGCATCGGCGGGAACGCGGGAGAAGTTTTGCATCGAGTGGAAGCGCAGTTGGCAAGGTTTGGGAAGCAGCACGGGATTCAGAGAATGGTGCGCGCGGCAGCGGCGGTAGCGGGACTGACCGCATCGTTGGCGACGATCGCCGGTTGCGGAAGCAACTATCGGCCGGTGGTGAGCGCGATCGCCGTGGTGGGGCCGGCGGCGCAGCCGACCAAGTATGCGATTGCTGTGTCCAGCCCAACTCAGATCCCGGCAAACGGCCCCATCGCGTTTGTTGGCGCATGGAGTTCGACGACTACCTACGCCATCAACCAGGGTGTGAGCTATCTGGGGTTGCAGTATGTGAGCCTGCAAAACGCGAACGTCGGCCACAATCCAGCCGCCTCAACGGCCTACTGGTCGCAGTTGGCAAATGGGTCTTTGACCATGGTGGATTTTTCTGGCGACACGATTCTGGTGACCGCGCCGATGGGTCTGAATCCTTATTACCTGTCCCTGGACACTGCGGGACACACCGCCTTTACCCTGAACAGCGACAGGACCCTGACTTCCTGGCCGATCACGACCGCATATACCCCAGGCACGGTGCTGGAGTCCACGCTGCTGGCTGGGGCAAACCCAGCAAGCCTCTACGCGACATCCAGTTCGACCTATATTCCAGACCCAGGAGTCAGCGCGATCGATCAACTGTTGGGACAGCCTCCCGCGCTAAAGCAGGAGTTACCGGTGGCTTCCGGATATATGCCGGTGTATGTGCTGGGTCAATCGTCATCGCAGAGGATCTATGCCATCAGTGCGGCAACCGGCGGTGGACCGGGACAGGTGGAGGCAATCGACAATTCCAGCAGCGCAAGTAGTTCGCCCACCATCTCGGCCACGATTCCGGTGGGACGCGGGCCGGTGTTTGGACTGATGACGACGGACACCCGGCGCGCCTTCGTTCTGAACCAGACCGACGGGACGGTATCCGTGATCAACGCACAGACCAACGCGCTGGACACTCCGGTCAGCACCATTCCGGTGGGGCCCCGCCCGGTGTGGGCAGACCTAGCTGCAGGCCTCGATGAACTGGTGGTGGCCAATCAGGGCACGGGCACATCGAACGGATCGGTGACGATCGTCAATATACCTCTGTGTACGGAGATCTCGCTTCCAACCAACCCCAACTGCGATCCCACCAATCCGGTGGATGCCACCACCTTCGGGCAGGTAATAACGACCATCCCGGTGGGCCCCAGCCCAGTCATGGTGTCGGTACTCAGCGACTTCAGCCGCGCCTATGTAGCGAACCAGGGAAATCTCAGCCTGCCTTGCGGCACGGGGGCGGCGGGTTCGGGCACCACTCTCTGTTCGGTGTCGGTGGTGAACCTGACCACGGACACGGTGACGGCCACCATCCCGATTAACGGGCATCCTGCGTGGATTGCCACAACGGACGCAACCCCGATGGGCAAGGTGTATGTAGTGTGCAACGACTCCCAGGTGATGACAGTGATCGAGACCGATACCGACACGGTGGATACCACCATCCCGCTGCAAGGGTATGGCGTGAGCGTGCGCGTCACAGCGCCGTAGTTGGGTCCAACGGCTGCCATGCAGTACGCCGTGGTCGAAGGACTGTTTGCAATGGCCGTTGCCCGGTAAGTATCCAGATAATTGACGATCTTAAATTTATTGCACTCCAGGTGCTTCCTTCTGCGTATAAGCAGGATGAGGGCGTAGATGGCGATTGCCGACGACGAGTTCCGCAGCCTGATCGAGATCCACCAGCGCATGGTCTTCTCGATCGCACTGCGCGTTACGGGCGATCCCTCGACCGCCGAGGAGGTTGCCCAGGATGTTTTTCTGGAGCTGCATCGCAGCGTCGAGCGTCTGGCCAACGCAGAACACATCCGCTTCTGGCTGCGTCGCGTCGCTGTGCATCGTTCGACTGACGCGCTTCGCCGCAGGGCCCACCGGCCCGAGTTTGCTGCGGAGGAGTGGGAGGAACAACACAGTCTGGAGGACGACGCTCCGATCAGCAGCATCAACCTTCAGGCACGGCTCGATGAGTTGCTGCGGGCGCTGCCTGAGCCGATGAGGGTGGTGGTGGTGCTGCGCTATCAGGAAGAGATGCTGCCCGACGAGATTGCGCGGATGCTGGGCAAGTCAGTTGCATCGGTTAAGAGTCATCTGCACCACGGTCTTAAGCTTTTGCGGCGCAAGGCCGCAGTCACCATGAAGGAGTATGTCCGTGAACCAGCTTGAAGAGTTGAGCAGCGAATTTGAACGAGAACTGACGCGAGCGATGCGTGGCGTCGATCCGGCGGAGGGATTCGCGGATCGCGTGATGGCCCGCGCACAGGTGAACGCGAAGCCACGAGTCAGGTTATTTGGGATGCCGCTGCGTGCGCGCGTATGGACAAGCGGCGCCATCGCGGCTGCATTGCTGACGGGTATTTTCATCGGCGAAGAGATTCATCTGCGCCACCAGCGTGAAGAGGCTGCGCAGCAACAGTTCGAACTGGCCATGCGCATCACCGACCGCACCCTGGAGCATGTGCAGCAGCAGCTATGGGACGCGGGAGTGCGATTAGGGAATTAAGAGGATTGGCGACAGAAGAGATTCAGTATTAAAGGAGACGGCAAATGACGAAGACAATGCAGATGGTACTGGCGATGGCGATGGTTGTGGCTCCCATGGCGCGGGCGCAGCAGGCGACAGTGCAGCCGGCGGTGGCCGATTCCGGCGATGCGATGCGGGCGACAAACGTCGCTCAGTCTATAGGTATTGCGTTCAAGGACGATCTCTTTGCCGGCACGGAGAAGTTTGCCAAGGGAGCCACAGACGTCTCAGAGATCAACCTCGATCCCAAGACCATGGGCCTGGTCCGGGGGGATAACGACGGCGGGATGGCGCACAAGATGAAGTTCATGGTGATCCGCAGCTACACCTACGACAAGCCGGGCATGTACAACATGGACGACGTGGAGGTCTACCGCAAGAAGCTCAACGATGGCACCTGGAGCTGCTCCATCCATGTACGCAACAAGGACGGCGCAACCGACATATGCTCGCGCACGACCCCCGGCAGCGAAGGCAGCGAGATGGTCATCATCTCCGCCGAGCCCAAGGAGCTGAGCTTCATCCACATGAGCGGAAATGTGTCGCTGGCCGACATGGCAAGGTCCGGCCGGGCTAACTTGAATCTGGATATGAACGACACCGGCGATGCGGCTGCCAAAGCCCGTGATGCAGAGGCAAAGACCCGCGATGCAGAAGCTAAGGCCCGCGATGCGCAAGCGAAGGCAAATGTCGCCATGAAGAAGAAGCGTATCTTTCGACTGGGAAGCATGTCGTATTCGTCTGAATCGAGCACACCGGCAAAGGATTCAAGTGCGTCTGCGTCCAGCGCAGGCACGCCTGCATCGGGTTCGAGTAAGCCTGCAACGCCGGACTCCTCCGCGTCATCCGGTTCAAACACCCCTGCGCCGCCTGCGAACGCGCCTGCATCGGGCACACCGGTAAAGTAACGGCAGCGGTCAAAGCCCGCTTTGTTTCGTGCCGGCCAGGATTTGGGTGTAGTGCTTCGGGGCTATTGGTTGCTTTGCAGGAAGCCGACGCGCAGTTCTTTAATCGGGGTAAAGTCCGTCATGTGCGCGCGCAGTTGATTGTCACCGGCCTTTTCGACCGGACCATCCCAGCAAAAACTTGCAAAGTTTCCCGCGCTGGACGAAGAGCCTGGACTTCGGCTTTCCGGCGCAGGGTCAGCAATCAAGGTGAAGTCCACAATCGGCATCACCCAGGTATTTGCTGTCGTCACGTTGAAGTCGACGTAATCGATTCCGTCTGCATGGCGGGGTTGTTGCATGCCCTTACGCAGAGCATTCAGCAACTCGGGCGTTGGGCATACACTTGCCAGCTCGGAATCTATCTTGCTTGCGTCGCCGGTTGTTGCATAGGCGATGGAGTTGCTATGGCCGAGCGCCGGCGTGTACTCATGGCGAATGTGAGTGGTGCTATGGGCAGGGAAGGTCTGCGTCCAGGAATACTTCTTGCGTACCGCCCAGTTGGGAGCGTCATTCGGCTTGACTAATAACCCTGCTTTGAGCAGACGGTCCTTCTGCTTTTGGGTTAGCTGCTCGATCTGGGATGCACCCTTGTGATCGTAAGTGTGTCCGAAGCTCTGAATATCGATCCCCATCGAACGCAATAGCGAAGTGTAATCGTGACCATTCGCCGTGGCCTTCACTTCAATGGCGTATTGGACCGGCTTCTGGTTGACCCATGCCTTGAAGTCTTCAAATCCCTGACTGGACGGAGGCCGTTGGTCCGACTCGTAATCGGGCATCTGAAATGCGAGATCGCTGTTGATGTCGGCGTCGCTGATATTACTGAAGTCGTAATCGACAACCACTTTGCTCTGGCTGACGGTGAGGACTTCTTTAGCGATGGAAATGTGGTTTTCGTGAGTAATCACGATTCCACCGACGGCGATGGAGGGGGCCCCCTCAGCGGCGAGGGCGGCGCTGCTTGCAAGGGAGGCGACGAGGATCAGAACCGGAAGAGGTCGCATAATCAGTTGAATGAATTCTCGCACGAGTTGACACTCATTGACGAACTTTCAAGCTGGTGTTGGCCAGGATTTGGGTTTAGGGGATGGCCCAGAACAGGAGTAGACTGTCGCTATGAATCTCGCACTCAGCCAATCCGAACTGCCGGTCTGCCTGCGCTTCGAGCGGCCCATGACGGACGAGGAGTTCCTGCGCTTCTGTGCGGCCAACGAGCCGATGCGCGTGGAACGCGAGGCGAATGGAGAGATCGTCGTGATGTCACCCGCGGGCTTTGGCACTGGAAGGATCAACAGCAGGATCACGCGCTGTCTGGATGAGTGGGCCGAAGCCGATGGCCGTGGCGCCGTCACAGATTCCAACGCTGGATATGCGCTGCCCGACGGCTCAGTGCGCGCGCCTGACGCGGCATGGATCTCGATGCGCCGGTTGGAGTCGTTGAGCGAGGAACAGAAGACGGGCTTCCCGCCGGTGTGCCCGGAGTTCGTCATCGAACTGCGCTCGCCCAGCGATAAACTCCCCGATCTTCAGGAAAAGATGAAGCAGTGGATTGCGAACGGAGTTGAAGTAGGGTGGCTGATCGATCCCAAAGAGAAATCGGTGACCATCTACCGACCGGGCGAGCAGCCGGAGGTCCTCGCGCAGCCTACCTCCGTGCAGGGCACCGGGCCCATCGCCGGGTTTGAACTGGTGCTGGCCCGGATTTGGGCGTAGTACTCGCTTCCACCGCAAGGTTCGAGCGATACAATTTCAGCATGATGCTCAAGAAAAGGACGCTGATTCTTATTGGTGTCGCAGTGCTTGCGACTGGCGTACTGTCTGCGCAAGCTCCAAACGTTCCGATTGCACAGGCAACAAACGTACCGACTGCGCAGGAGACAAAATGGTACGTAAAATCCGATTGGTGGCTGGTAATCATCGCTGCATTTACTGGAAGCGTAATTTGCTGGCAATCGTGGCAGACGAGAAAAGCTGCTGAAGCTACTCGGGATAGCGTCAAAATCCAAGAGGTTGAATTTCGCCAGTGGGTGCAGGTCGAAGACTGGGAGATCGACACTAGTCCTCCGAAGTATTACTCGAACATCCTCAATCCAGGAGCCGCACAACCGAAAAGTGTCTCCTTGAACATCACATTTGCTGTAACCAATCAGACGCCGCGGCCTCTCACTATTCTGCTAATAGAAACCGAACTACAGTTGATGAGTTGGCCATCTTGGCGGTGTTTCATTGTGGATGAAAAGCGGAAACTTCCCCCGCAGGGGAAGTTCGGGGTGATGATAAGCCTCAATCTGTCCGGGGACGAAGTAGATCGGTTTTGGGCGAACGATCACTTTGTCAGTGTTATTGTCAATGTTACCTACGATAACGCTTTAGGCCAAAAATCCGATTGGTCGTTCCCATTTTTGAGCAAGTTTGGACGCAATGGTAGCTTTATTCTTACTGCTTATAACCAGGCTAAGGAGATAACCAACGCCACCCACGCGGCCTGCGCCAAAATTAGGACATCACCTGAGACGACCCCTGATTGACGAAAATCTTGCATTCCTGCATACTTGTAAGAGTGTCTCCGCCTTGTGCGGGGGCCAGTCAGATGCACCACGGCGGAACGGCTCATCCAGCCAGCAGTTGAAGAACAGCGGCACGAAACCAAGTGAAGCAATTAGATCGCTCGTGATCGAGAGCTTGGAATCAGCGGCAGCAATCAACGTCAGGGGATGGGTTCAGCGAGAAAATGCGCTGCTTGGTTCGCGCGGTGGGAGACGAGGGAAGAATGGCTAGAAAGCTGTCCAAGAATGTGGTGAAGGCGCGCGCGCTGGTGGAGCGGCGGCCGTACACCCTGATCGATGCAGTCCCACTGCTTAAGAAGGTTAAGTACGCCAAGTTCGACGAGACCGTCGACCTGACGCTGCGCCTGGGCGTCGACCCCAAGCATGCCGACCAGATGGTGCGCGGCACGGTTGTGCTGCCTCACGGACTGGGCAAGACCAAGGTGGTTGCCGTGATTGCCTCCGGCGACAAGGTGGCCGATGCGCTGGCTGCCGGTGCCGAGTTTGCCGGCGGCGACGAGATGGTGGAGAAGATTCAGAAGGAAGGCTGGACGGCCTTCGACGCGCTGATTGCCACGCCCGACATGATGAAGTCGGTGGGTCGTCTGGGCAAGGTGCTTGGCCCCAAGGGCCTGATGCCCAACCCCAAGACCGGCACCGTCACCATGGATGTGGTGGCCGCGATCAAGGAGATCAAGGCCGGCAAGGTGGAGTTCCGCACGGATAAGACCGCGCTGGTGCATGTTCCCGTGGGCAAGCTCTCGTTCGATCCGCAGAAGCTGGTGGATAACGCCATGACGGTGATCAGCTCGGTGCTGAAGGCCAAGCCTTCGGCGGCCAAGGGCAAGTACGTCAAGGGCATGACCATCAGCTCCACCATGGGGCCCGGCGTACAGCTCGATTCCACCGTGTTGGAGCTGGCGGGCAAGGTTTAGAGAGCAGTTTAAAGTAACAGGCCCACTCTGGCGCGTGAGCGAGGAGCAGGCAGCGAAAGCGAAGAGGATTCAGTTATGCCATTGACCAGAGGAAAGAAGACGGAGAAGGTGAAACTGCTAGCCAGCGAGCTGGAGCATTCCACGTCCGCCATAGTGGGCACATTCACCGGACTGACCGCAGCCAAGGACAACGGCCTGCGCAAGGCCATCCGCGGAGCAGGCGGCAGCTACCATGTGGTGAAGAACAAGCTAGCGGCGCGCGCCGGGAAGGGAACCAAGATCGAGGCGGCGTTGCAGGGGCTGAAGGGCGTCTCGTCCGTGGCCTACACCTCGGGCGACCCGGTTGCCCTGGCCAAGGCGCTGGCTGGCTGGGTGAAGGAGAACTCGGAGTTCACCTTCAAGCTGGGCATCGTCGATGGCAAGGTGATTTCCGTCGAGGAGATCAAGGCCCTGGCCACCATGCCAGGCAAGGAAGAACTCTTCTCCAAGCTGCTCTTCCTGATTCAGTCTCCGGCGCAGCGGCTAGTCACGGTGATCAACGCCGCGGGACGCGACCTGGCGGTTGTCATCAACCAGGGTGTGGAGAAGGGCAAGTTTGCAGGACCGGCGGCTGTCGCGGAGGTTCCGGTTGCAGTGGCGGAAGCGCCTGTCGCCCAGGCGCCTGCGGTCGAAGCAG
>Ga0181529_10006905_pt1 | contig 11435 bp, 6 predicted proteins | sample PEATcosm2014_Bin_36_FD_119763 | JGI IMG/M metagenome (GOLD analysis project Ga0181529, IMG submission 119763) | Peatland microbial communities from MTU Mesocosm Facility, Houghton, MI, USA - PEATcosm2014_Bin10_30_metaG | ecosystem: Environmental > Terrestrial > Soil > Wetlands > Peat | place... | reverse complement strand
TTGGCTGCGCAAAGTATAAGCTCACCCCGCCGGTGCTCGCCAGGAGCCCGTTGGTTGCGCTGGTGTCGTTCCATACCGTCTCTGGAATATAAGTGAGCGCAGAACTCACTGTTCCCGGCGTCTGGTTCCAGTACAGGCCGTAGCTGCCCTCATCCCCATTGAGCGTTGTGCCGCCTACCGCGGTGAAGTTCGGCGAGTCCGGCGGAACGCTGACGGAAGCTCCATACTGCGCCGGATAATCCGAGGTTAGCCCCTGATAATCGCATCCCGCCACCCCTGAATCACCCGCGGCCACCACGATCGTCTGCCCTTGTGAATTCGCTTGCTCTCCGATCGTGTTCACCCAGGTAAAGTCAGTGGGATAAGCCGTAAAGCTCTCCTCGCAATCGGTATAGCTCATGCTGATGACCGGCAATAGCTTGCCCGAAACTTTATAAGTCTGCACCGCATACTGCAACGCGTCGAAGACCCCCAGGGTCGTGTCCGCGGCCGAGGCATAGATGTAGTCCACGGTCGCGTTTTTCGCAATCCCACCGGCCCACTCAATATCCAGATCCGCTTCGCCCAGATCGCCCGTCGTGCTGATTCCGGCTGTATCGGTGCAATCTGCCGAACTGATGCAGTAAGGGGTCAATTTCGTAGCCGACAATCCCGAGGCACTGCGGAAGTTGTTGATGTCCGCCTGCGGCACATAAGTCTGTCCCACCACCCCCACGTGAGCCCCTGTGCCGTCATATCCGGCGTTGTAGATCGGCGCCACGTCATAAATCGTCGCCCAATCTCCCGGCGTCAGGTAATGCTCGCTCGTGCTATACGTGTATTGCGGCTCAACCTTGATTTTCGTCAGCGGCTTCGGCCGGAAGTTATTCAGCCCCCGCACGTTCAGCAGCACGCTCGCAATTCCCGCTGGAACCCGTAACTCCGTCGCGTTCGCAAAGTGCATTTCCCCATTCAGTTTGTACTGGTGCAACTGCGTGTGAAATGCCGACTCCGCCTGCCACGCCTTGCCGCTGAAAGTGATGGCATTGCGCGAAGCAGAAACGTTCTTCACCGTAAAGCCCTGCGCCGTCAACCACCCGGTCACCTTGCTCAGGTCTGGGTCCGCCAGGCCAAAGCGCGCGCCGTACTCCTCCTGCGTCAACCACTGGTGATATTGCGGCGACTTCGGGTTTTGCTGCGCCGCCAGTAGCGCATCCAGTTCCGTCTGCTGGGCCGCGCTCAGCCCAATGTTCAGGGTCATCGAATCCAATTGCATCTCAGAGTTCACCGCGCCCAAGTCGGTCGCCCGCTTGGTCAGCGGATGCACCGTGCCCGCCACCGTCACCATCGCTCCCGAAGTAACCTCCTGGGCGATCCGGTTGGGCAGGGGCGATGACTGTGCCAGGGACGCGATTGAAACGAAAAATACCGCGGTGATTGCCAGCAGCAGAATCAGAACCCGGAGTCGAGAAAACATGAGATCACCCTCAAAGTAGTAGCGTAAAACCTAAAACTCACTAGCAAGGCAGAACCATGCACCTAGGATCTGCTGACTGAGGAGGGATTCAGCAATTAGCTTGCTGATAGGGACCGCTCCGGTTCTGCACAATCCAGTGCATAACCACATATTTGCGGTTCTTAGCTATGGAAAAACATAGCAGAGTTCCTATTCAATTCCAATGGAATTCTCAGCGAACTATTGAGCTAAGTTGGGTCGTCTTTCAGTGCTCACATTGGATTCCTTACACTGACTTACCGGTGAAGATAAGTTGTTTGATTTCAGGGTCTTCCCGATTTACTCGCGGCGGTAAGCAGCCAGCGGTAACCTCGCCAACAACTACTTAGATGGCACCCACGCGCGGACCGTTGCGACGCTGACACCCGTGTGATACCCCGCGCTGATTCCAGGCCCGGCCCTACTCTGCCACCATGGTTAACCGGTGTGCGGCGGTCCGCTCCACCGTCTCGGGCTTAAACGGCAATCCGAACGTCGTTCCTCTGTACCACGAATCAAACTGGTCGTTGAAGTATGGACTGAACAGGTTTCCGGATTGTCCATTCACAATGTTCAGCGTAGATTGGTCCAAATCTGCAAAGTCCGCTGTAAACCGCTCGGAGGGTGCAAACTGTCCGCCCACCTGCTTCACCGTGATCCCATTTCCAGACTGAGGAAGCCGGGGCGTCGAAGCATATTTCTTTAACCAAGGCCATTTACCGAAGATCGGATGCGCAATCTGCACCGAGGCATAGTCACCGTACTTCCAGCTTGCCAAGTCCCGCGGAGCCTTGGGATCGTTGGCTGCTGCCTCCACGGCTGCCGCCAGCAATGCATCCCAGCTCTTGTACTCTCCCGGCAGCCATCGTGCCTCCTGGAAGCCAATGGTGTTTTCCAGCCACACGGTCTTCATGAACCACCGGTACAGCTCTGCATCGTCCCCGAGTTTGCTCTTCAGCAGAGTCTGGGTCAGCCACAGTCGTGCCCGTTGTTCAATCGCGGCCCCTGCCGAATCCATGCTGATCTTTCCGTCAAAGTGCCGCAGAATATCCGCCGCGCTCTTCACCCGCTCGCTCGCCCCTGGAGTCTGATCCACTGCATAGACCATCCGCTGAGCCACAAACTTGTCCAGGTCGCTCTGCACGTCGGTCTGCAGCGCCAGCATGTCGGCGGCGGTAAACTTCTTATCCTGCCGCAGCACCCGGTAAATCCGCTCCGTCCGGTAAGGCGACTCCCATTCCTTAGTGATCGAGTACTTGTACCCGTCGGCGGTAATCCGCCCGTTGGCCGTGGCGATGATTCCCGATGGCGGGTTGTACACGCTCGGCATCTCCTCGAACGGCACGTATCCCGTCCACTCGTGCGCATCGTCGGCGCCGCTCACCGGCAGCGAACCGTCGCCCGCCGCGCGCACCGGAACCCGCCCGGTTGCCTGGTATCCGATATTGCCGTCCACGTCCGCGTACACCACGTTCTGTCCCGGCCCGCTGTAGCCCGCAAATGCCGCCCGGAACTGCTCCCAGTTCTGGGCGCTGTTCACCGCATAAAACGGCAGGTTCAGCCCCGTGTCGTAGATCGCCCATTTCAGCGCCAGTTGCCGTCCCTCGTTCTTCATCTCTTTGGAGATGATCGGCCCGTGCCGCGTCACCAGCACATCCATCTCCACGTCCCGTCCGCGCTTCACGTGGATCACCTCGTGTCGCACCTCCGGCTTCCGCCAGCCCTCGGGAGTCTGATATTCCCCTTGTGCGTTGAAGTTCTCCACGAACACGTCTTCCACATCCGGCCCCACGTTGGTAAAGCCCCAGGCGATCCGCCGGTTGTGCCCCACCACCACCCACGGCGCGCCCGGCAGAGTCACCCCCGCCACGTCGAAATCGCCGCAGGTCAAGTGAGCCTCATACCAGGTGTTCGGAATATGGTGCGGCAAATGCATATCGTTGGCGAGCAGCGGCCGTCCACTCTCCGTATGCGCCCCGCTGATCACCCAGTTGTTCGATCCCGCCCTTACCCGGTCCATCATCGCAGGAGTGGACTGGCTCTGCATTGCCAGCATTGGTGCTTCCGGCCCTTCCGGCGCGGGCAGTTTCAACTCCGCCCGGTGATGCCGTCTCCGCCCGGGACGCCTCGCCGCTAGCGGTTCCTTTGCCGTCTGCTGCGCGGTGTCCGGAACCACCGCCGCCGGCTCAATCTCATCCAGATCATGTCCCGGAACAATGTCCCGCTGCGAACTCTCGACATACAGGTCGCTGGTCAACTCCGGCCCCAGCCGCGCCAGAATCTTCTCCCGGTTCAAATCGTCCTGATACGTTCCGTGGTTCAATTCCTCGGCCATTGCCGCGCCCACCAGCAGCGAATCCTCCGCCGTCCACGCTCGCGGAAAGTAGCGCAGCACCCGCATCTCCAGCGGCAGCCCATAGTGATGCTCCGCGATATACGCATTCACTCCGCGGGCATAGGCATCCAGTTGCGCCCGCTCCTCCGCCGGAGCCTCCGCCAGCGAGCGCCGCGCCACCTCACGCAATCCAAGCGTCCGCTGCTCCCGATCCACCTTCACATAGTCCGAACCCAGCGCCGCCGCCAGCTCTCCCGCTCCGAAGCGGCGCATCATGTCCATCTGCCATAGCCGGTCCTGCGCCGTTACATACCCTTGCGCAAAGAACAGATCGTCCATCGTCTGCGCCGTGATGCTGGGCACTCCGTGCTCATCGCGCACCACCGTCACCGGAGCCCGCAGCCCCGCAACTCGCACTGTCCCATCCAGTTTGGGCATTGCCCCGCGCACCGCGGTCTGAAACCACAAAAAAACTCCTCCCACCAGCACCACTGCCAGCAGAAGCAAATATTTGATACCGCGCCCCAGCACTCTCAGCTTGGAGCCGCGCACAGATTGCAGCGCAACGCTTGAAGACATAATGAAATCGATTGTACCCGCTACCCCCACTCCTGAGCGTAGTGCAAACCACTGAACTCAAAAGATCCTCATAGTTAATCGCTGCGGCGGAATTGGTTACTTTGAGACCTTGTATCCAGGAAACATGGCGCCTTTTTTGCTCTTAATTTATCCTTGCTTTAGACCAAAGAGAACTCTGCAAGAGGTGCGTAATTGAATCACTGCAAGCATGGGCAGCAACCCGACGAAGGCTCCGGCATCGAGCGTGAGCTGCACGATCCTATCTCTGACAAACTTGTCGCTCTTGAACCGCTTGACCTTTCCAAAATCACCACGGTCGACGATCTGGTTCGCGCCATGGGCAAGACTGCATTCACCGGCCGTCAGATCGGCCACGCCGCCGATGTCCTGGAAGCCATGGCGCGCGACAAGGAAGCCTTCGTCATCATGACCCTGAGCGGCGCGATGACCGTCGCCAAGCAGGGACTCGTCGTGACCGATCTCATCGACGCCGGCATCGTGAAGGCTATCGTTTCCACCGGAGCGCTGATGGCGCACGGACTGGTCGAGGCGGCGGGCAAGTCGCACTTCGTCTGGGATGAAAAGATGAATGACGTGGAGTTGTACGAAGCCGGTTACAACCGCGTCTATGACACGCTGGAGCCTGAGACCAATCTCAACTTCGTCGAAGGCATTGTCGCGCAGATGCTGGAAAGTTGGGATGCCAGCGAGGTCATGTGCTCCTACAAGTTCACCCACGCCATCGGCAAGTACCTCTCGGAAAATGCCGCCGGACGCGGCATCCTGCGCTCGGCCTACGAGAAGGGAGCCTCGGTGTACATCCCGGCGTTCACCGATTCGGAGATGGGACTCGACGTTGCGCTGCACAACCGCAAGCGCGCCAAACAAGGGCGCGAACTCATCCGCTTCGATCCATTCCTCGATCTCAATCACTTCGCGGAAAAGAATCTGCTGCAAACCAGGCTTGGGATTTTCACCATCGGCGGCGGGGTTCCGCGCAATTGGACCCAGCAGTTCGGCCCGTACATCGAACTGCGCCATCGCCGCGGCGGAGAAGACCTGCCGCTGAAGCGCTATCACTACGGCCTGCGCATCTGTCCGGAGCCCGTGCACTGGGGCGGACTGAGCGGCTCTCCCTATAGCGAAGCCATCTCCTGGGGCAAGTTCGTTCCACCCGCCGAGGGCGGAAAGTTCGCCGAAGTTTTCGACGATGCCACCGTAGCTCTGCCGCTGGTCGCCGGAGCCGTCCTCGAACGATTAAAGAAAAAGGAGCGCTAAACAGGCTGTTACGAAACTGAGTGACTCTGGAAGTAGTTAATGGGAAGATGCCCTTGCGAGAGCGAGGGCATTTTTCATGGGCTTTATTCAGGGCGAGGCGCGGGGGCAGCAGACACTGTTTCCAGTGGCGCTGGACGATCTGATTCCTGCCGATCACATGTGCCGTGTGATCGAGGCGTTTGTGGGCAAGCTGGACATGGCCGCGTTGGGCTTTGTGCGTGCCGAACCTGCCGAGACCGGGCGTCCAGGCTACGATCCGCGCGATCTGCTCAAGTTGTATTTGTACGGGTACTTGCAGCAGGTTCGCTCGTCGCGGCGGCTGGAAGCCGAGTGCCGCCGCAACGTGGAAGTGATGTGGCTGCTGGGGCGGCTGGGGCCGGACTACAAGTCGATTGCCGAGTTCCGGCGGATGCACTCGGCGGCGGTCACGGAAGCGGGAGCCGAGTTGGTTCGCTTTGCGCGCTCGGTGGGGCTGGTTCGAGGCGAGTGGGTTGCCATAGACGGCTCGAAGTTCCGCGCCGCCAGCAGCGCCAAGAGCGTTCGGGAGCGCGAGGCGATGAAGCGCTACCTCGATCAACTGGAGCGGGCCGACGAGCAGGACGAAGTGGTGATCGATCCGAGCGCGGTAGCAGCCGCGCTGGAGAAGCTGAAGAATCACCCGGAGCCGGAAGCCCGCTTCATGCGCATGGCGAATGGTCACGCACCTGCCTATAACGTGCAGACCGCAGTGGATGCCGAACACGCGCTGATCGTGGCGCAGAAGGTGACAACCGAGGCCACGGACAATCGCAGTCTGCTGCCGATGGCCGAAGCGGCAAAGCAGGCTGTCGGCGCACCGGAAACACTGCACGTGGTGGCCGATGCCGGTTACTCCAACGGGGAGCAGGCCGAGGGCTGCGAGAGCCAAGGAATCCTGCCGCATGTTCCGACCAATCGCACCGGGAATCACCAGGGCGATGGGACGCTGTTCGACCGCACCGCGTTCGTATACGACAAAAAGACTGATGCCTTCCGCTGCCCGGCCGGGCAAGTACTCCAGCGCAAGCAACTCTCGCGAAAAGATCGCGCCGTGTACTATGCGGGCAAACCGGAAGTCTGCGGAGCGTGCGCCATGAAAACGCGCTGTACGAACGGCGCGCAACGTCTGCTGTCGCGTCACCTCTATGATGGGGCGCTTCAGCGTATGCAGCAACGAGCCACGGCGCAAGCCATGCGCCTGCGAAGATCGACGGTGGAGCACCCCTTTGGCACGCTCAAGTACGGCATCTTCGGACATCCGCGATTCCTGTTGCGTGGAACCGCCGGAGCACAGGCCGAAATGAGCCTGGCAACCATCGCCTACAACCTGAAACGGATGATGAATGTGCTGGGAGGCTGGAAACTCGCCGCCATGCTCGCCTGCTGAGGCCACCTGGCCGCGAGCAGCCTTCAAGGTATCGACCGTCCAAAAGAAAACGGCGCTCCGGAAACCGGAACGCCGCTTCTATCTACCCTGAACAGCCTTCGTTTCGTAACAGCCTGTAAAGCTGTTCCATGTTAGCTGTATCCACCTCGTGTCGAGAGTGTCATCCTGAACGAAGTGAAGGACCCCAGCACCGTCCAACTCTCCCGTGGGGCCGTCAAGCTTTTCGGCCAGTGATCGATTCTCTTTGCCTTCGGTCTCGCGGATACACTTAGCGTGGAACTGCCCTGGAAAAGGGCAACGATTCGCTTGACGGCGGGTGCCCCATATTTGCCGTAGTTGTGTTGGCAAATGTGGGGCAGTTGATCCTGCTTTTGTCCTTTCTTCTGGTGTCATCCTGAGCGTCAGCGAAGGACCCCTATACCACCTGAATACTCCCGCCGACAGGTGGCCCACTCAACGCTCTTTTCGTTGACTGGCGCGGCCCACATCCGCCATCTTTCGGCGAATGTGGGAGGGCGCACTATCCGAGGTCGAGGGTGAGGTTCTCAGCCTTCTTTGCTTTTGCCTTGGGAGCCTGCTTGAAGGTGGCGTCACGCATGGACTGGAATTCGATTTGCTTACCGGCCAGAATCTCTTCGATGGTGAGGATCTGGATGCGCGGAAAACTGCGGCCCTCGAAGGATGTAATCGTGTCTAAAGCTGTTCCATGGTAAATGTATCCACCTTGTGTTGAGAGTGTCATCCTGAGCGTTAGCGAAGGACCCCTACACTGCGCAAATACGCAGTGCGGCTTCAAATCGCGGGTGCCCCACTCAACGCTCTTTTCGTTGAGTGGGGCAGTTATCAACTCTGGGGCTGTAGTCCGTACCCCTCGGGTGGTCCACATCCGCCATCTTTCGGCGAATGTGGGAGGGCTGCACTATCCGAGGTCGAGGGTGAGGTTCTCAGCCTTCCTGGCTTTTGCCTTGGGTGCTTGCTTGAAGGTGGCGTCACGCATGGACTGGAATTCGATTTGCTTACCGGCCAGAATCTCTTCGATGGTGAGGATCTGGATGCGGGGAAAACTTCGGCCCTCGAAGGATGCGGGTTGGTAGAATCCGGCGGATGCGGCTTCGGTCTTCATCGGCTTGGACGGCGGTTCGAGGGTGATGAGCACGCCGATCTCGGCCTGCTCGCGGTCGAGCACGCCGCGCAGGTCGCGGATGTGGGAGTGCTCGACGTGCCCACCCTTGACGCTCAAAATGATCTGCTTCGATTTGCCGCTGGTGTCGTCGTGGGAGTAGAGGCGTCCGTCGATGCCTTTGTCGGCCCCGCGCCGCTCCTGTCCGGCGGGACGCGCGCCCACTAGCGACAGCGCCCACGCCTCGAACTGGAACTTGTCATCCTCGGCCAACTTGCGGGCACCGGAGAGATCGGTCGGCTCGCCATGGATCTCGTATGTTCCTTTGATGGACTCGCCGAACTTGTCATGCAGACGCTGCTTGATGAGGCCGATGGCGAGGTGGGTCACGTCGATGCCGATCCAGCGGCGGTTGAGGCCCTGTGCAGCGGCCACAGCGGTGCCGCAACCGCAGAAGGGATCGAGAACAACGCCACCTTCATTGGAACTGGCTTGGATGATGCGTTCGAGTAGAGGCTCGGGTTTCTGCGTTGGATATTTGAGCCGTTCTTGCGCCTGCGAATTTATAGGAGGAATGTCGTCCCAAATATTTCCGACTGGAGTACCTTGCGACTCGTCAAGATAGAGCTTCTGCCGTATCCTTCCGTCCATCGATTTCGGGAAATAAAGTTTGCCCTCGGCGTCCAGTTGCTCCATCCTCTCCCGGGAACAGGTCCAACCGTTGGGATGAGGTTTATATCCCTTGTAGTCGTACATCAAGTTTGGACGCACTCCCGGATTACGCATATCCCGCGTCGTGTATCTTCTCCCATTCTCGTCGACTGAGCTGTAATGGGACTTGATGTACTCCTCCGAATGCGGCGCATAGCAGCGATTAAATACAGGAGCATCTGTCTTTGAGTAGTAGAGAATTGTGTCGTTTTCGTCGCCGAATCGTCGGGTTGCGTTGTTGTGAGAGCTCGTGCGCTTCCAGATGATCTCGTTCCTGAAGTTCTGAGGCCCAAAGATACCATCCATCAAAATCTTCAAATAGTGGCTGGCCGTGGGGTCGCAATGCAGGTAGATGGAGCCGGTTGGCTTCAGGACACGGCGCAGTTCGATGAGGCGGGGAGCCATCATCGCGATGTAGGCCATCATGTCGCTGTTGCCTAGGAAGGTGCGGAAGGCGCGCATGGCCTCGGCGACGCGGCCACCACTCTCCACCACCGTCTGGTAGGCGTGCTCGGCGTCGATGTTCCACTCCCAGGTGTCCTCGAAGGCGGTGATCTGCGACGAGGAGCGGGTGCCGTCCTTCTCGGCAAAGAGCACGTTGTAATCGGCGCGGCTATTGAAGGGAGGGTCGAGGTAGATCAGGTCCACCGACTCATCCTGGATGTAGTCGCGCAGGACTTCGAGGTTGTCACCGTAGTAGAGCTGATTCTTCGGCATGGCTGTGGAATCACTTTATCAGCGATGGCAGGACGAGAGTAGTGGCTTGGCGGTGGCGCACGGTTGGCGATTTCGAACTCTGGGGTTTGGAAGGCACGCATTCCTTCTCCGCAAGGATTAGCACACCAGTAAAACTCGGCCTTCCAGCGATTATCCCTCTCGCCAATGGTTTTCCCGAAAACGCACCACGATCGGTGCATTTGACCGAAACTTACCTGTCCTGAAACTGCCCCAAAATCCGCGCTTACGCCACCAAACAGCAATGTTTCGCACCAGATGGACCAATATTTTCTCCTGTGTCAAGCAAAAATCTTCGCCAATCCCTTGCAACTCACTGATGCTACGTCAGATACAGTTATTCCCCAACTGAGGGGATCGCTCCCAAACTTTGGTATTCTGAAATTAGGGGAGCGCGGAATGTGCTCCTAACCATCTTGTTTTCAGATTTTTGCCGGGAAATATAGGGGGAGGGTATTCCCCAAAAACTCGATCAACTGCGGGCGGATGTGGACCACCGCGGCGTTCGTGAGTCCATGGGCGCTTAGCTGGTGTATTCGTGACGATATTGCTGGTAGGCGTCGACGCTACGGCGCTCGGCTTCTTCGGCAAACTTCTCACTGACCCGACTGAGAGCGGCGAAGATCTGGGACGCGCGATTGACGTACTCAGGAGCGTTCTCCCAGACGGCTTCGAAGCGCTCAGGATACTCGCTGGCGAGCAGGGCGAGACCACCGGCGACGGCGGCGATGCCAAGATTGCGGCGGCCAGAGAGTGCCAGCATTGTGCCAGCCCCAACGGCAGTGCAAATCAACGCTTTCTTCCAGCTCTGCATGATTTCCTCCCGGCATTCCAATCCTATTACATTTCCGTAGTTAGACAGCGAAAAGGCAACGGCTGTTGCCAGAGCGCACGTCGGAAGCTAAGCGAGTGCGGGGTCAGGCGCGTAGCGCGGAAGGGCGGGTAGAAGGGCGCTTGCGGGCAGGGCGCACAGGCTTGCGGGCGGCGGCGGATTCAACGGTGGCGGATTCAGTGGCTGATTCGGCTGTGGGGACAGCGGATTCGGCTGACGCGGCGGGAGACTCGGAGATTGGCTTGCCGATGGCCTCGACCGGGGGGAGTTGCTGGTAGAGAGCGAGAACAGGAGCAAAGAGGTCGCCACGGCGCTCGACACGCTCGATGACCTGGGGAGCGGTGAATTCGAGTTTGGCCGGGTCGGCGGATTGCAGACAGCGGCTGACCTCGGCCCAGGCAACGGGGGTGGAGACGGTGGGGTGCGGACGGGCACGCAAGGAGTAGACGCAGACCGTGGTCTTGTGAGCGTCGTTCTGGCTCCAGTCGATCAGGACTTTGCCCCCGCGAAGGCTTTTGTCCATGTTACTGACGATCAGCTTGGGATGTTTGCGTTCTAGGCTGAGCGCGAGCTGGTGGGCGAAGGGTTTGGTTTCCATGTAACTGATGCCGGAATTGAGGGGGATGTAGACCTGCAGTCCCTTGGAGCCGGAGGTTTTGGCATAGCTGCGCAGACCGAAGCGGGTGAAGGCATCGCGCACCCAGAGGGCGACCTGGCAGCACTGGACGATGTTGGCGGGTTCGCCGGGATCGAGGTCGAAGACGATGTAGGAGGGGTGGGGCATGGCCGAGGCGTTGGAGAGCGAGGTGTGCAATTCGAGCGACGCCAGGTTGGCAGCCCAGACCAGAGAGGGAAGGTTCTGGACGACGCAATAGTCCATCCAGCGATGGTTGCCTTCGCTCCAGATCGGGGCGGTGGCAAACCACTCGGGGCGATGGCGGGGACAGTTTTTCTCGTAGAAAAAGA
>Ga0181529_10006903_pt1 | contig 11436 bp, 12 predicted proteins | sample PEATcosm2014_Bin_36_FD_119763 | JGI IMG/M metagenome (GOLD analysis project Ga0181529, IMG submission 119763) | Peatland microbial communities from MTU Mesocosm Facility, Houghton, MI, USA - PEATcosm2014_Bin10_30_metaG | ecosystem: Environmental > Terrestrial > Soil > Wetlands > Peat | place... | reverse complement strand
CGACACCGGCCTCGGCATCCCCGCCGACAGCCTGTCGCGGCTCGGCGACCCGTTCTTCCAGGTGCGCAACGACTACGACCGCAGCTTCGAAGGCGCGGGCCTCGGCCTGTCGCTGGTGCGCGGCCTGGTCGGGCTGCACGGCGGCGCCCTCAGGGTCGAGAGCATCGCCGGCGTCGGAACGCGGGTCACCGTGCGTCTGCCGCGCGTCTGCCGGCCGGACTCGATGACCGGCGCGCCGGCGCCGCTGGAGACCGAAGCGCGCCTGGGCGCCGCGATCGACGAGGCCGACCCGCCTGCGGCCAAGGAGAAGAGAATTGCCTGAAGCCTCGTTGCGTCTTCGCTCCGATTCGACGCTCGCCGGCCGGTCCCGGCCGGAGGCCGGGCGCAGATCCGTCGCCGTCGTCGTCGCGTCGTCGCTGAGACGTCTCGCCGCGACCCCGGCGCGCGGCTATGCCGCGGCGGCGCTGACCGCCGCGCTGGTCGGCATCGTCGTCAACGCGCTCGCGCTCCAGCACGCGCGCCATCCGGCGCCTTTCTTCGCCCGCACGCCGGTCGTCGCGGCGGCCCCGACGCCGACCCCGGCGGCTCCGCCCGCCCAGACCGCCGCCGAAACGCCGGCCGCGCCCGCCGCGCCGACGCCGCCGGCGCGACCGCTCCAGCTCGGCGGCGACGACGCGATCGCCGGCATGTTGCGCGCCGACCAGGAACAGGAGGCGCAGAGGCGTCTTGCGGCGGCGCAGACGGCGCTGGTCAAGCTCGGCTACGTGTTGAAGGCCGACGGCGAGCCGAACGCGGCGACGAGCACGGCGCTGCGCGACTTCGAGCGCGCCCACGGCCTGCCGCCGTCGAACGACGTCACCGCGCGCCTGCTCAAGACGCTGTCCGCCGCCGCGAACGTCGCCGGTCGCTGAAGCCGGTGCGGTTGCGCTCGGACATATGGGTCGCCGCCTATCTGCGCCGCGTCGCCGTCGAAGGGGCGGCCGCCGTGTTGCGCCGGCGCGGCGCGGCGGAAGCGGGGGCGATCTGGATCAAGGTCGATCGACTCGATGGCCGCGCGGCGCTCTATGGGCCGGCGCCGCAATCCGAGTCCGGCGAGCGCGGGATCGAGCGGCTGTGGCTGCGCGCCCATTCCGAAGCGTGGGTCGCGCCCGAGGAGACGGAGCGGCGCGTCGCCCGCGAGGTCGCCTTCGACCCGGACCTGTGGCTGGTCGAGGTCGAAGATCGCGACGGCCGCTGCTGGCTCGATCTCGCCGAGCCGCTGGCGCCATCGCCGCGCCGAACTTGACGGCGGATTAACCGTCGCCGCGGAATCGGCATCACGAGTTGGCGAACGGCCGTTAGAGAACTCAATTGCCTCGGCGGTCTTTACTCTCGGGAAATTTCTACACGCGAGGGTCCGCCGAGGCCGGGTCGGCGCGCCGCGCGGGTCCGCGCCCTGCGGAAGGGGTTCGGCATGATCAGGACAATTCAGGCTTTCCTCTCGAATCAAGAGGGCGCGACGGCGATCGAATATGCGCTGATCGCTTCGTTGATCGCCGTCTTCCTCATCGGCGCCCTGGCCGCGCTCGGCACCAACCTCAGCAGCGAATTCGCCGAAGTCGGCGCGGCGCTCAAATAACCGGCGTTCGCCGCCGACCGCTGCGATCGCATTAACCCGGCGCCAACCGCGACGGCGTTGGGTTAAACGGCCCTTAGAATTGTCGACGCGAGCTTAACAAGGGCGTAGCGCGTCGCCGAAAAGACTGACTGTTGCGCGCGGCGGAACGCCAGGGACGCCCAGCGCTGGTCTTCGGCCTCCCCTGCACGAGCACGGCCATGAACATCTTTCTCAGATCATTCGCCGGCGACGAATCCGGCGCGACCGCGATCGAATACGGGCTGATCTGCGCCTTGATCGCCGTCTTCCTCATCGGCGCCTTGGCGGCGCTCGGCACCAATATGAGCAGCGAGTTCGCCCAGATCGGCGCCGCCTTGAACTGACCGGCAGCCCGGGTAACCGGCGGGCAAGCTTTGGTCGCTAGACTCGGCGCCGGCGAGGCCCTCGATCGCAACGGATGGACTATGGCGGCGACGATCCTGATTGCGGCGACGGTGTTCTTCTTCCCTGCCGCGATGGCTCTGGCGGCGTCGATGGACGTGGTGACGATGACGATCCCAAACCGCGTCTGCGCGGCGCTGGCGATCGGCTATTTCGTCCTCGCCGTCGCCGTCGGCCTTCCGGCGCAAACGATCCTCGTCAACGTCTCCTGCGGCGTCGCGGTTCTGGCGCTGATGTTCGCCATGTTCGCGTTGGGTTGGATCGGCGGCGGCGACGCCAAGTTGGCGGCGGCGATCGCGCTGTGGCTCGGCTGGGGCGCGCTGCTCGACTACAGCCTCTCGGCGGCCATCTACGGCGGGGCGCTGACCCTTATCATTCTGCTCGGCCGCCGGCAGGCGCTGCCCTTGTGGTTGTCGCGCCACGCCTGGATCGCCCGGCTGCACGATTCGAAAACCGGCGTCCCCTACGGCGTCGCGCTCGCCGCCGCGGGGATGATGTTCTATCCGCACACCGAAATCTGGCGCGCGGCGGCCGGCCTGTAACCCTGCTTCGAAGTCTTCAGAATTCGCTAAACAGTTGGATACGCCTGATTAACCGTAATTTGACGATTGGCGGGCCATATTGCCCTTGCGTAGCGTTTGAGGCGCGGAAGGGCCTGATTTCATGAACAAAGTGCAAATCGCCGTCCTCGGCGCGACCCTCGTCGCGTTTGGCGGCGCTTATGTTCTCTTCAACAGCGCGCCTGCGCCTGCGCCGCAGCACGTCGCCGAGGTGCCCAAGCTCGCCACCGACGAGGTCCTCGTCGCCGCCCAGGACATTCCGATGGGCACGGCGATCAGCGACGCTTCGGTCGCCTGGCAGATGTGGCCGAAGGCGGCGATCTCCGAACTCATGATCGTCAAGTCGTCCGGCCCCAATGCGATGGACGACGTCAAGGGCTCGCTCACCCGCGACGCATTCATCCGCGGCGAACCGATGCGACGCGACAAGCTGGTCAAGGCCGGCGCCGGCGGCTTCATGTCGGCGATCCTGCCTTCGGGCCTGCGCGCGGTGGCGATCAAGGTCGACAATTCCGGCGACGACTACGCCGGCGGCTTCATTCTGCCCAACGACCGCGTCGACGTGATCAAGATCTACCGCGACGACGACGCGACCAAGGCGCGCGGCGTCGAAGTGCTCGGCGCCCAAACCATTCTCACCAACGTCAAGGTGCTGGCGATCGGCCAGAACGTGCAAGAGGAAAATGGCAAGAAGGTCGTCATCGGCGGCAATGCGACGCTGGAGCTCGACTCGCAGCAGGCCGAGCAGGTGATTCTCGCCGAGCGGGCCGGCAACGCCAATTTGCATCTCGCGCTGCGCAGTCTCGTCGACAGCGCCGGTCCGGCCCAGACGGTCGGCGACCAGGACGCCGGCGGATCAGGCCTGACGATCGTGCGGTTCGGCGCGCCGCAAGCGGCGGCGCAGTGACGAAGAGGCGGCGATGGCCTTCGACATGACGGGGACACGACGAATGGATACGCACCGCTTCGCGCGCCTGATCATGCCGTCGGTCGCTCTCGCGGCGGCGCTGGCCGCCTTGACGCCGCAGATCGCGCTGGCGGGCGAAGGCGCCGCGCCCAATTCCTATGTCGTCGCGCCGGGCGAATCGAGGAAGACGCTGCAGCTCGGCGTCGGCCGTTCGGTCATCGTCGATTTGCCGCAGGACGCCACCGAAATCTTCGTCGGCGATCCGAAGGTCGCCAACGCCGTGGTGCGCTCGGCGCGCCGCCTCTATGTCGCGGCGGTCGCCAACGGCCAGACGACGATCTTCGCCCTCGCCGCCGACGGCAGCAAGATCGCGGCGATCGAAGTAACGGTCGGCCGCGACATCGGCGAGCTCAAGGAGCTGCTCGACGCCGCGCTGCCGGGCAACGACATCACCGTCAAGACGGTCGCCGATTCGATCATCCTGATGGGCTCGGTCGCCTCGGCGGGCGAAGCGCAGAAGGCGCTCGACATCGCCAGCGGCTTCGTCGGCACCTCGGTGCTGGGCGGCGCCGCGAACGCCCCCCAGACGGCGCCCGCCGCCGGCACGTCGATGCAGGTCAGCGTCGCGCCGTCGGGCACTCCGTTGACCGGCAAGGTGATCAATTCGCTCACCATCCGCGGCCTCGACCAGGTCAGCCTGAAGGTGACGATCAGCGAAATCCGCCGCGACATCATCAAGCAGCTCGGCGTCAACATGGCCGGAACGGGCGCCGGCGCGAGCAGCTTCCAGACGACCAACCTGTTCAGCGTCAACCCCACGTCGCCCCCTTCGTCGGGGACGCTCGGCTGGGCAATGGGCGGCATGAACCTGTCGGCGACCCTCCAGGCGTTCGAGCGCCAGGGCGTCGCGCGCACCATCGCCGAACCGACGGTGACCGCGGTCTCCGGCGAATCGGCCAAGTTCCTCGCCGGCGGCACGATCCCAGTCTCCAACGGCGAATCGTGCAGCGCCGGCACCTGCATGCTCAGCTTCATTCAGCAGCCTTATGGCGTGACGCTGAACTTCACGCCGATCGTGCTGTCGCAGAGCCGCATTCAGCTCCATATCGGCACCGAGGTCACCGACATCGATTCGTCGCACACCATACTTGTCGCCCAAACCTCGATTCCCGGGTTTCGCACCCGCAAGAACGAAACGACGGTCGAATTGCCGTCGGGCGGCTCGATCGCCTCGGCCGGCCTGATTTCGGACCAGACACAGCAGGCGATCGACGGCGTTCCCGGCCTGATGAACATTCCGATTCTCGGCAGCCTGTTTCGCTCGCGCGACTATCTGCGGCAGGAGACCGAACTCGTGATCATCGTCACGCCCTACATCGTTCACGCGATCGATCCGAGCCAGGCGGTGCGTCCGGACGCCAATTTCAAAGACGCCAGCGACCCGCAGACGTGGCTGCTCGGCCGCGTCAACCGCATCTATTCGACCTCCGGCGCCCTGCAACCCATGCCCGGCTATTCCGGCCGGGTGGGTTTCATCACCGACTGACGCGGACACGAAGCCCATGCCGTCCATCGCCAAGGAAAACCTCCCGATGTCGTCGCTGCTTCCTCGTCGCTCTCTCGTCCGGCCGTTGCGCTCAGCGGCGCTGTTCGTCGCGGCGGCGACTTCGCTCGCCGGCTGCGGCGTCAATTACGCCTCCAACGATTCGGTCCCGCAGGGGGACTACCACGCGCGCTATCCGATCGTCCTTTCGGAGGCGCCGACCGCCCTCGACGTCTATCCGACCGGCGGCGCGCTCGACCAGCAGTCGATCGACAACATTCACGCCTTCGCCGATCGCTACCGCGAGTTCGGCGACGGGCGGATCGCCATTCTCGCCCCGGCCGGCGAGCGCGGGCGCGACGGGAAGGCGATCGACCAGATCCGCCGCGCGCTGGTCGGCGCCGGCCTGCGCGGCTACGTTTCGGTCGGCTCCTATCCCGAGGCCGGCCCGAGCCGCGCTTCGCCGGTCAGATTGGTGTTCCAGGGTCTGAAGGCGACGGTGGCGGGGCAATGCGGCCTTTGGCCGACCGACCTCGCCTCGGGCGGTTCGATCGAAGGATGGAAGAACGACGACTACCCCAATTTCGGCTGCGCCACCCAAAAGACGCTCGCCGCCCAGGTCGCTGATCCGCGCGATCTCGCACAGAGCCGCGCCAGCGGTCCCGGCGACGTCACGATGCGGCTCAGGGCGATCGGCGACGTGCGCAACGGCACAGACCCCGGAACCGACTGGAAGACCAAGCTCACGCCGATCGGCCAGGTCGGCACCGGAGGCTGACGATGCGCGCACAGGCAGTCGATTCCATCGATCCGTCGCTGCGGCCGGTCGCCATCCCGCAAATCGACCCGGTGCCGCGCGTGTCGATCCAGGCGTTCTGCGAGACGCCGGAGACCGCGGCGATCGTCCAGACTGCAATCGCCGACCGACGCATGGCCAAGACCCACGTCAAGCAGAACATGGGCGGCGCCGCAGCGGCGGTCGAAGCCTATCGCAGCGCGCCGACGCCCAACGTGGTCGTGCTCGAGGCGACCGCCAACCGCGATCTGCTGATTGAGCAGCTCGAGGAGCTGTCGAACTTCTGCGACGCGGGCACCAAGGTCATCGTGCTCGGCCGGGTCAATGACATCGTCCTCTACCGGGATTTGATGGCGCGCGGCGTCAGCGAATATCTCGTCGCGCCGTTCACCGCAGTCGAATTCGTCCACGCCGTCTCCAACCTGTTCCGCGCTCCTGGGGCCAAGCCGCTCGGCCGCGTCGTCGCCGTGATCGGCGCCAAGGGCGGCGTCGGCGCCTCGACCATCGCCCACAATCTGTCGTGGACGCTCGCCGGCGAGCTGGAGTCGCCGACGATCATCGCCGACTTCGACCTCGGATTTGGCACCGCCGGCCTCGACTACAACCAGGATCCGCCCCAGGGCGTCGCCGAGGCGGTGTTCGCTCCCGAGCGCGTCGACTCCAATCTGATCGACCGCCTGTTGTCCAAGTGCGGCGATCGGCTGCACCTGCTCGCTGCGCCGGCGACGCTCGACCGGGCCTACGACTTCAGCGAAACCTCGTTCGATTCGGTGGTCGACACCATGCGCGCCGCCGCGCCGTGGATCGTGCTCGACCTGCCGCACGCCTGGACCGCCTGGACGCGGCGGATGCTGATCGCCGCCGACGAAGTGATCGTCGTCGCCGCGCCCGACCTCGCCAACCTGCGCAACGCCAAGAACATCATCGACACCATTCGCGGCGCGCGGCCCAACGATTATCCGCCGCGACTGATCATCAACGGCGTCGGCATGCCGAAGCGGCCGGAAATCGCCCTCGCCGATTTCGCCAAGACGGTCGAGGCGGAACCGCTCGCCGCCATTCCGCACGACCCCAAGCTGTTCGGCGCGGCCGCCAACAATGGCCAGATGATCGCCGAGATCGAACCGAAGGGAAAAGTCGCCGAGATGTTCGGCGAGGTCGCCGCCAGGCTCGCCGGCCGCGCCGAAGCGCGCGGCGCCAAGCGCGGGCTGCTCGATCCGTTCCTCGCCAAGCTGATGGGCAAGAAAGGTTGACCGCCGCCGGTCGCTGCGCCAGCCGGCGCGGACGCTGACGCAGGGAAAGATAGATGTTCGGCAAGCGTTCCAATCCCGGCCTGAGTCCGGCGACGCCCGTCACGGTCGCGCCGCCGCCGGCGCGCGTCGAAGCGCCCTCGCCCGCCGCCGCCGCGCCGGAAACGAGCGTCCATAGCCAGCAGGATCGCCGCTCCGACGGCTATTTCCAGACCAAGTCGATGATTTTCGGCGCGCTGATCGAGGCGATCGACCTCGCGGCGTTGGCCAAGCTCGATCCGGAAAGCGCGCGCGAGGAAATCCGCGACATCGTCCATGAAATCGTCGCGATCAAGAACCTCGTTCTGTCGATCTCGGAGCAGGAAGACCTGCTCGACGACATCTGCAACGACGTGCTCGGCTACGGCCCGCTCGAGCCGCTGCTGGCGCGCGACGACATCGCCGACATCATGGTCAACGGCCCCAGCCGGACCTTCATCGAAGTCGGCGGCAAGATCCAGTTGACCAACGTCCGGTTTCGCGACGCCGCCCAACTGATGAACATCTGCCAGCGCATCGTCAGCCAGGTCGGCCGCCGCGTCGACGAAGCCTCGCCGATCTGCGATGCGCGCCTGCTCGACGGCTCGCGCGTCAACGTCATCGCCCCGCCGTTGGCGATCGACGGCGCGGCGCTGACGATCCGCAAATTCAAGAAGGATAAGCTGACCCTCGACCAGCTCGTCCGGTACGCCTCGATTTCGCCGGCCGGCGCGGAAATCCTCAAGATCATCGGCCGCGTGCGCTGCAACGTCATCATTTCCGGCGGCACCGGCTCCGGCAAGACGACGCTGCTCAACTGCCTCACCAATTACATCGAGCCCGACGAGCGGGTCATCACCTGCGAAGACGCGGCCGAACTGCAGCTGCAGCAACCCCACGTGGTGCGGCTGGAGACGCGGCCGCCCAACCTCGAAGGGGTTGGTCAGGTGACGATGCGCGATCTGGTGAAAAACTGCCTGCGCATGCGTCCCGAGCGCATCATCGTCGGCGAGGTGCGCGGTCCGGAAGCGTTTGACCTGTTGCAGGCGATGAACACCGGCCACGACGGCTCGATGGGCACGCTGCACGCCAACTCGCCGCGCGAGGCGCTGAGCCGCATCGAATCGATGATCACCATGGGCGGCTACGCCCTGCCCTCGCGCACCATCCGCGAGATGATCGTCTCCTCGGTCGACGTCATCATCCAGGCGGCGCGTTTGCGCGACGGCTCGCGCCGCATCACCCACGTCACCGAAGTGATGGGGATGGAAGGCGACGTCATCATCACCCAGGACCTGTTCGTCTACGACATTCTCGGCGAGGACGCGCAGGGCAAGCTGCAGGGCCGGCACCGCTCGACTGGCGTCGGTCGGCCGCGTTTCTGGGATCGCGCGCGATACTTCGGCGAAGAGCAGCGGCTGGCCGCCGCGCTCGACGAGTCGGAGATCCGCGCGGAGCCGTAGCGTTCGAGTCGAGGGCGGAGCGATGATAAACCACACGGTTCTTGCGGCTGGCCTGGCGATTTTCGCCCTCGGCGGGGTGGCGTTCGTCTTCGCCGGCGGCAATTCGCGCGCCGACGTGCGACGCGCCTCGGTGCAGAAGACGGACGACAAGGCCAACGCCGCTATCGCCGATCGCGCCGCCAACAAGAAGAAGGTCTCCGACAGCCTCAAGGAGCTCGAAAAGAAGTCGAAACGCAAAGGCCCCGACCTCTCCGCCCGCATCGCGCAAGCCGGCCTGCCGATCGACAAGCGGCAGTTTCTGATGATCTCGGCGGCGGTCGCCGTCGCGGTTACGGCGCTCGTCTTCATCAAGTCCGGCAGCTTGCCGCTCGCTGGGCTGTTCGGGGTGATGGCCGCGCTCGGCCTTCCTAACCTCGTGCTGTCGCGACTGCGCATGCGGCGCATCAACAAATTCATCGACATCTTCCCCAACGCGCTCGACATCATCGTGCGCGGCGTCAAGGCCGGTCTGCCGGTCGGCGACACGCTGAGGATCATCGCCAACGAATCGCCCGAGCCGGTGCGCTCCGAATTCCGCAAGATCGTCGAATCGCAGGCGCTCGGCCTGCCGCTTACCGAAGCGGCGGAGAAGCTCGCCGAGCGCGTGCCGATCAGCGAGACCAATTTCTTCTCGATCGTCATCGGCATCCAGAGCAAGTCGGGCGGCAACCTGTCGGAAGCGATCGGCAACCTGTCGCGCACCCTGCGCGAGCGCAAGAAGATGAAGGGCAAGATCAAGGCGATGGCGATGGAGGCGAAAGCCTCGGCGGCGATCATCGGCGCCGTGCCGTTCGTCGTCACCACGCTGCTCTACCTCTCTTCGCCGAAATACATCAGTCTCTTGTGGATAACCGAGCACGGTCGCATCGTCGCTGCGATCGCCTGCTTCTGGATGAGCATCGGCGTGGTGATGATGCGCAAGATGATCAGCTTCGACTTCTAGGCGGAGACAGGCGATGCTCGATTTGGTCATCGACAGACTCGGCGACGCGCACTTCATGGCGTTCCTGCTCGCCGCGCTCGGCTGCGCGGCGACGGCGCTGACCGTCGTCGTGCCGATGCTGCAGACCGACAATCTGTCGCGCCGCATCAAAGCGGTCTCCGACGAGCGCGAGCGCATCCGCCTGCGCGAACGCGAACGCCTCGCCGCCAAGGACAACCGGACCCAATTGCGGTCGCGCCCGAGCTCGACGCTCAAGCGGCTGGTCGACACGCTCAACCTGACGAGCTGGCTGAGCACCGAAACGGCCAAGGAGCAGCTGGCCAAAGCCGGCTTCCGCGGCGCCGGGGCCGAATACGCCTTCGTCGCCGGCCGTCTCATCGCCCCGATCGGCTTCGCGATCGTCGCGGCGATTTACATCTTCGGCATCGCCGATTGGCAGCAGCCGCTGGCGATCAAGCTCGGCGGCGTGATGGCGGCGGTCTACCTCGGCGTCAAGGCGCCGGAGATCTATCTGCGCAACGCCACGACGAAGCGCCAGAAGTCGATCGAGCGCGCTTATCCCAACGCGCTCGATCTGCTGCTGATCTGCGCCGAATCGGGCATGTCGATCGAACACTCGGTGCGCAAGGTGAGCAGCGAGATCGGCGTCGAAAGCGTCGAGATGGCCGAAGAGCTGACGCTGCTCTCGGCGGAAATGTCGTATCTCCCGGATCGACGCACCGCATTCGAGAATCTCAACGCCCGCACCGGCCTCGAATCGATCCGTTCGCTGACCACCGTGCTGATCCAGTCCGAACGCTACGGCACGCCGCTCGGCGCTGCACTGCGCGTGCTCGGCCAGGAGAGCCGCGACCAGCGCATGAATGCGGCCGAGAAGAAGGCCGCGGCGCTGCCGCCGACCCTGACCGTGCCGATGATCCTGTTCTTCCTGCCCGGCCTGTTCGCGGCGATCCTCACCCCGGCGGCGATCCAGATCAACAACTGGAATTGACCCGCAGCGAGCGGGGAAAACCGCTTCCGGTTGTGCGGCGCGGCGATTCTCGTTGCGTGGCGCGGCCTGGCGAAGCATGATTCGCCATGGCCCGCGATTCCTCTCCAGCCCCGGTCTGGCCCGATCCGGCCGCGCCCGCGGCGGAGGCCCGGTTGTCGGCGCGCGCCGCCGCGCATCTCAGCCCCCGCTATCTCGCCGGCCTCAATCCCGAGCAGCGCCGCGCGGTCGAGGCGCTGGACGGGCCGGTGTTGGTGCTGGCGGGCGCCGGCGTCGGCAAGACGCGGGTGCTGACGACCCGCATCGCCCATCTCATCGCCTCCGGGCGCGCGCGGCCGCACGAAATCCTCGCCGTCACCTTCACCAACAAGGCGGCGCGCGAGATGCGCGAGCGGGTCGGGCTGCTGACCGGCGTCTCCGACGGCCTGCCGTGGCTCGGCACGTTCCACTCCGTCGGCGCCAAGCTGCTGCGCCGCCACGCCGAGCTCGTCGGCCTGAAGCCGAACTTCACCATCCTCGATACCGACGACCAGCTGCGCCTGCTCAAGCAGATCCTGCAGGCCGAGAACGTCGACGACAAGCGCTGGCCGGCGCGCGCGCTGGCGGGGCTGATCGACCGCTGGAAGAACCGCGGCCTCGATCCCGAGCACGCGCCGGCCGACGAATCGGCCGGCTTTGCCAACGGCCGCGGCGCGGCGCTCTACCGCCTCTATCAGGAGCGGCTCAAGTCGCTCAACGCCGTCGATTTCGGCGATCTGCTGCTTGAAAGCCTGAGGTTGTTCCGCGAGCGGCCGGAAATCCTCGCCGACTACCAGCGGCGCTGGCGCTATCTGCTGGTCGACGAATACCAGGACACCAACGTCGTCCAGTATCTGTGGCTGCGGCTGCTGG
>Ga0181529_10006900_pt1 | contig 11437 bp, 7 predicted proteins | sample PEATcosm2014_Bin_36_FD_119763 | JGI IMG/M metagenome (GOLD analysis project Ga0181529, IMG submission 119763) | Peatland microbial communities from MTU Mesocosm Facility, Houghton, MI, USA - PEATcosm2014_Bin10_30_metaG | ecosystem: Environmental > Terrestrial > Soil > Wetlands > Peat | place... | reverse complement strand
TCGGCGATGATCCTGAACGGCGAAGAGGCTTCCGCCGCGCTCGCGGGATCGTTCGACTGCCTGGCGCACTTCCACATCAGCGATCCCTTCCTCGGCGTGCCCGGCCCGCATGCGCGCGAGCACCGGAGTTTCGCGCGCGAATTGCGCGCGTTGGGCTACCCGGGGTACGCGTCGATCGAGATGCGCAGCGGAGTGCGCGCGTCGAATCTGGAAGCCATCCAGGCGGCCCTCGAATTCGCGCGGCAGATCTACTCCGATTGACCAGGCGCCATGCAGAGCCCCGCACCAGACGTGAATCGAGACCCCGTGGTGGCCCGGCTCCGCGGGGAAATCGCCGCGCGCGGCTGGCAGGTTCCCGCCTTCGCCCTGCATGTCCTGCGCGAGCGCCGCACGCGCTACTGCGTCTCGATCCCGGTGATCGACGAAGGCGAGCGGCTTCTCTCACAGCTCGGCCGGATGCGGGCCGGCGGGATGGCGGACCAGGCCGACGTACTCCTGCTCGACGGCGGCAGCACCGACGGCTCCACCGATCCACAGACGCTGGCGGCCCTGGGCGTGCGGGCGCTCCTGGTGAAGATGGGACCGGGCGGCCAGGGCGCCCAGGTGCGCATGGGTTTTGCCTATGCGTTGCTCGAAGGATATGCGGGGGTCGTGACCGTGGATGGCAACGGAAAGGATGGCGTCGAGGCCATCCCGCGGTTCCTCGCCAGCCTCGATGCCGGCTACGACTTTGTCCAGGGCTCGCGCTACTTACCGGGCGGCCACGCCATCCGCACGCCGCTCGCGCGCACGCTGGCGATTCACCTGCTGCACGTTCCGGCGACCCGGCTCGCGAGCGGGTTCCGCTATACCGACACCACCAACGCGTTTCGCGGCCACAGCCGGGCATTGCTGAGCGATCCGCGCGTGCAGCCCTTCCGCGACGTCTTCGACAGCCACGAGCTGCTGGCCTATCTGTCGATGCGCGCGCCTCAGTTGGGCTTCCGCACCGTCGAGATTCCCGTCGAGCGTGCGTATGCGCGGGACGGGCTGCCGCAGACGAAGATCAGTCCCGTTCGGGGCAATCTGCGGCTGCTCGCCATCCTCTGGAAGGCCGTGCGCGGCCAATACGATCCACCTGCCGGTTGAGCCACCCGCCGTCCCATCCACTCCCGCGCCGGGGGACGGTCTCGTATTTCCCTCCGCGGACGCACCGGACCCGTTTCCCCACTTGGCGCCGGGCGCTTCGTGCGCAACAACCCCGGGGAGACCAGGCGTATCGAGCACCGGCTGGAAGACAAACTGGCCAAGCTGCGCTCGAAGATAGCCAGGCGCAACGAACGCGTGGAGAAATCTTCCGGCTGCGTGACTCCCGCAGCTCCGGAGACTCCGGAGGAGTGGCGGCTCGTGGTGGACAGTGCGTCCGCCTGCCGGGCTCTGGCCGGGCGCGAGGATACTCAGTGGCACAACGCCCGACCCGAAGAGGTGCGACAGCCGGCAACTACACGGCTTGCGCCCGCTGGCCGTCCCACGCGTACGTCTTGCCGTCGCGGATGGCCATCACGCCCATCAGCGTGGGCAGCGTGGAATAGAATCCCGTGTCGACGGTGACCACCGGATCCTGGCGGCTTTTCACGCAATCCAGGAAGTTGCGCACGTGCGCGTGGTCGGAGGGACCGCCGTTGTAGGGGAAACTCTGGCTCACGGGCTGGAATGGCGGCGCCTGCGCCGGACCGGTGCGTCCGCCGCCCATGGGGTTGGCGCGGTAGCGGAAGCCGGTGCGGTTCACTTGCAGCCACCCGATGGAGCCCAGGAAGTGGTTGCCCTGAACGTCGAAATCCGGGCTGGTGCGCACGCAGTTGGTGTACGTCATCACGAACTGCGGATACTTCCACGTCACGGCCAGGGTGTCGGGCAACTGAAAGGGTTGCGGCCCGACGCGGGCGAACTGCCCCGACGCGCTGCAGGTGAGCGGCTCCTGCGCACCCGTGTACCAGTGCGACACGTCGGTGAGGTGGGTTCCCCAATCGAGCAGCGTGCCGCCCGAATAGTCGTAGAAGGCGCGCCACGACCGCTGCCGCATCACCGTGTAGGGGCGCCGCTCGGCGTTCCCCTGGAACATCTCCCAATCCAGGCCCGCGGGCGGCGTGGTGGGCTCGCCCTCGGCCCGCGTGTAGTTGCCCTGGTAAATGCACTCCACGTGGTAGACCTTGCCGATCATGCCGTCCTGCACCCGTTTGGCGTTCTGCTGGAAGTGGTCCCAGGAGCGCTGCTGGAGGCCGATCTGCACCACCCGTTTGTGGCTGCGGACCGCCTGGCGCATCTTCTGTCCCATTTCGATGCTGTTGGAGAGCGGCTTCTCGCAGTAGGCGTCCTTGCCCGCCTCGCAGGCGGCGATGAGGATGGGCCCGTGCCAGTGATCCGGAGTGGTGATCAGGAGGGCGTCCACGTCCTTGCGGTCGAGCACCCGCCGGTAATCGCCCACTCCCTCCGGATGGCTGTTGGTTTTCTCGCTCTGCCGGGATACGGTGGAGTCGCAATTGGGCTTGTAGACGTCGCAGACCGACACCAACTCCACGTCCGGGAAGTCGGTGAAAACCCCGCCGACATAACTGCCGCGGGAGCCGGAGCCGATAATGGCCAACCGGATTCTGTCGTTCGCGCCGATGGCGGAGCGCGAAACCGCCGCGGTGACGGCGGTACTCACCAGGAAACTGCGCCTGCTTTGCATGATCCCTCCCTAGTTCACCTTCGGATGAGGCGTGGTGCTGCCTTCCGTTCGTTTCATGGCCCACTTGACGGCTTCCAGATACATCTTCTGCACGTCGGGATTTTCCCAAGCCTCGTTGGTGTGGCCCAGGCTGGAATAGAAGACGCGGCCCTTGCCATACATCTTCGACCAGGCAATGGCTTGGTCCTTGTCGGGGCGCGTGGCCGCGACGCCGTATTGCGGGTTGACGTAGTTGAGCTGCGTCTCGTCCAGCCGCATGAGCACGTTGACCTTGTCGCGCGACCAGTTTTTGGGCGAATACATTTCGTCGAAAATGAACAGTCGCGGCGGGAAATGGCGCATGGCGGGGAACGTGGGATCTTCCACGATCACCGGCGCGTCGAAGGTTCCCCAGGGGTGCGCCTGGAACCATCCGCCGGTCATTTCGGCGAACTCCGGCCAGTTGTAATTGGCGTCGAGCGCGGCATGCGCCAGCACCAGCCCCTTGCCGTCGTCGTGCACGAACGAAAGCAGGGCCTGCTTCTGCTCGTCGTCCAGTTTCCAATCGCCGGTGGTATTCACAAACGCCACGGCGTCGAACCAATCCAGGCTGTGGGCTTCGCTCGATGGCGGCTTCTTGGTGATCCATTCCATGTCGGTCTTGATCTCGGTATCCCAGACCGCGGACTCCTTGCCCAGCTTCCAAAACGTGGCCAGGGCGTTGGACGTGGAGCCGTGATGGTAGCCCCTGGTCATGCCCACAACCAACAAGTGTTTTCTCGGCACGGGCGCCGGCCCTCCGCGTCCACCCGGCACCGGCGCGTTACCGCGGCCTTGTCCGCCGCGCGCAGCCGCCGGTTGCGCCTGCGCGCCCTGCGCCGGGGCTGGCGTTTGCGCCTGCATTACCGCGATCGAGAGAACGGCGACGGCCGCCGTCCATAGCAAACCGGATATTTTACGCATTTCGACTCCTGGATTCTTTTTATTGCTGGCAGGCTCATTCTCGCTGGTTTCACTCTCCGCGTCAAAGGGGGGTGCTGCCACGGGCGTAACGATAAGCCCCGCGCCCAAGATGGCGATATCGGCCCGGCTTTCCGAGAGATCAAGCGTCGCCTTGAGACGGCCGGCTTGTGCGTCACGCTGGGCATGTCGTCGACACCGCCATTGTGCCAAGGAAATTCGAGATTCCTGCCGGCACGCTGCCCAGCATTCTCAACCAAGCCCACATCAGTCCCGACGATTGGGAGGGGTTGGGCTAGCCGCGTGGCCGTCTTGCGGGACCAGCGGCGATGGGTTCTCGACACGTCCCGCGAGCCCCTCCAGGGATGTCGTAGCCGCCGGATCGCGCGCGGCCGAAGTTGTGGTGGCAGGGGCCTTGTCTTAGCGCCTGCGTGGCCCCCACCCGCTGCGCCCCCGCCTCTCCACCTCCCGTGAAATCGGATAAACTGAACGCGGTCACCGGAAATCCGCGAGGTATCTATGAACCGTCGTGAATTCGTGCAAAAGAGTGTCGCCGGGTTGGCGCTGTCGGCTGTCGGCCGGTATAGCGCCGAGGCCGCGGATGGGCCTGCCAAACGGGTGGGACTCATCGGCTGCGGCTGGTATGGCAAGTCCGATATCTTCCGGCTGGTCCAGGTGGCGCCGGTGGAGATCGTGTCGCGCTGCGACGTGGACAAAAAGATGCTGGCCGATTGCGCGGACATGGTCGCCACGCGCCAGGCATCCAAAAAGAAGCCGCGGACGTTCACCGACTACCGCGAAATGCTGAAGGAAAAAGACCTGGACATGGTGGAGATCGCGACGCCCGATCACTGGCACGCCCTGCCCATGATCGAGGCGGCCAAGGCCGGCGCCGACATGTATCTGCAAAAGCCCATCAGCGTGGACGTGGTGGAAGGCCAGGCCATGCTGGCGGCGGCCCGCAAGTACAAGCGCGTGGTCCAGGTGGGCACGCAGCGGCGCAGCACGCCGCACCTGATCGAGGCGCGCAACCTGGTACAGGAGGGTAAGCTCGGCACCGTCGGACACGTGGAGATCTATTCCTACGGCGGAGGCCGCGCCTCGGCCGCGCCGCCGGCGTCGGTGCCCGGCACGCTCGACTGGGAGTTCTGGGTGGGTCCCGCGCCCATGCTGCCCTACAGCCCCGAGATCCAGCGCAGTTGGCGCAACTTTATGGAGTATGGCAACGGCACCATCGGCGACATGGGAATCCACATGCTCGACATGGTGCGCTGGTTCATGGGCCTGGGCTGGCCGAAGCGCATTTCGTCCTTCGGCGGGCTGCGCATTCTTAAAGGCGGCAAGAACGACATCCCCGATACCCAGACCGCCATGTTCGAGTTCGACAACCTGACGGTGGTCTGGCAGCATCGCCGCTTCGGCCCCGCGGTGGATCCCAACTATCCCTGGGCCGCCACGCTATACGGCGAGCGCGGCACCCTGAAGGCCGGCGTCATGGGTTACGATTTCATTCCCGCGCAGGGAGGGCAGGCGATTCACAAAGACGTCACCTACGAGCTGGAACAGTATCCGGAAGATAAGACCGAAGCGCGGCTGGAGAAACACGTGGCCCCGGCCATCCGCGGCCACATGAAAGACCTGCTGGCCAACATGGCCTCGCGCGGCAAGCCGGTGGCCGATATCGAGGAGGGCTATATTTCCACGTCGTGCTGCATCCTGGCGAACGTCTCCATGCAACTGGGGCGGACGCTGGCGTGGGATGCGCAGAAGGGCATGGTGACCGGCGACGAGGAAGCCAATCGCCTGTTGCGCCGGCCCTATCGCAAACCGTGGGTCCACCCCGAGGTGAGGACCGTATGACGCGCCGGACGTTGCTGGCCACGGGCGCGGCGGCCCTCGCGAGCCAGAGCGCCGGCGCGGCGGCTGCAGCAGCGAGGGCGGTGACGGCGGCGTCCGCTGCGGCGTCCGCTGCGGCAGCCCCGCCTACTGCCACGCCTACTGCCACGCCCGCCACGGCAGCCCCGTCCGCTGCGCCCGCCCCTGCCACGCCCGCCCCCGGCAAGGTGAAATTCGGGCTCGACCTGTACAGCGTGCGCTCGCAGGGCTGGACGCCCATCCAGCACCTGGATTACTGCGCCAAGTGGGGCATCCAGGTGGTGCACTTCAGCGAGATCCGCTTCCTGGGAAATCTGGAAGAGGAGAATCTCAAACAGGTGCGTGCGCACGCCGCGGAGTTGGGCATCGAGGTGGAGATCGGCATGATGTCGATCTGTCCCACCTCGGCCATGTTCAACAAATCGCAAGGCACGGCCGAAGAGCAGCTCACCCGCATGGTCGCGGCGGCGCACACGGTGGGGTCGAAGATTGTGCGCTGCGTGCTGGGAAGCTCCGCGGACCGCGCCGGCGCCGTTCCGCTGGAGGCCCACATCGAGAACACCGTGAAGGTGCTGCGCAACGTGCGGTCGCGTGTGGTGGATGCCGGGCTCAAGGTGGCCGTCGAAAACCACGCCGGCGATCTGCAGGCGCGCGAAATGAAGACGCTCATCGAAGCGGCGGGACCGGATTTCGTGGGCTCCTGCCTGGATTCGGGCAACCCGCTGTGGACCATCGAAGACCCGCACCTCACGCTGGAGACGCTGGGGCCGTACGTGCTCACCAGCCACGTGCGCGACTCGGCCGTGTGGAACACCCCGCAGGGCGCGGCCGTCGAGTGGGTTCGCATGGGTGAAGGCAACATCGGCATGGAGGATTACATCCGCGAGTACGCGGCCAAGTGTTCCGGCCGCGCTTTGTCGCTCGAAGTCATCGTGATGGGGCCGCGGGCCTTCAATTACCGCGATCCGAAATTCTGGGACGCCTATCGCCAGACGCCGGCCTGGGAATTTGCGCGCTTCCTGGCGCTGGCCGACAAAGGCACGCCCCGCGAAGCGCCGCCGCGGCTATCCGGACCGGCCGCCGCCGCGCGGGAACTGGAAGACGTGGAAGCCAGCATCCGCTGGACGAGGGCGTTCCTGTTGCGCGAGGGGCTCGGGACGGCGGGATAGCGGGATAGCGGCGGGGGGACGGGCGTCTCCTTTGGGCCAGCCGGACCACGCATTTAGATGGCCTGGGCGACAACCGGGCCGCGCGGCAGCGGTACCTAACCGCGGTGCAGTGACCACCGTAAACGGGAAGGCGCTCTCAACATATGGGTGATCGTGAGGAAGTACTTTCTGCTCACGACGAACCACTCGGGCAGCGCCCTGGCGTCGGTAGCGTGGTGCGCGGCGTCGGACGCGGATCACATCGTCTGTTCTCTCCTTGGGCGAGGGAGAAGCTTTCCTGCAACCGGAGGCGGTCCCGAACACATTCCTGGCGCTCAAAGAAGCGATCGACAATGTCGGGGATGGCGTGGTGCCGCATACCGGCCAGTTCGTAATGAAGGACGGTTACTACGACTATTACAGTATGGACGATTGGAACTGGAGCAAGCATCCTGGCAGCGAAACGGGCCTCTGTTCAAAGTTGCGAAGTGAGGCCGGCGGCAACGGCGGTCCGGCCGGCCAATGACGACCCACGGCCGGCGATTACTCACGGCCGGCGATTAAGCCGGGCAGGATGGCCGCCGAACACGCCGAACCCGATTCGGCATGTCCTCCACCCGAAGCGAAAGCCGTCCCAATGGACCGGATGCCGTTTGCGCTGTGTTTCGGTGGCGCCGGGAAACCCGCGCCGATAGCCCACCCGGCGCCCATGAACCTGTTACTGCACGCGCCGGCGACGGGACGCCAACCCGAGCATTCCGAACAGGAGTGCGGCTCCCACTGCGGCGTATCCGGGTTCCGGTGTGCTGATCAAACCACTGGTCACCGGGTGAGCGGTGATGGGACCTAACCCCCTAATGTCGTATTCGGCGTTGATGGTCAGGCTGCTGCTGACGTCGTACTCGGTCGGCGAGGTGCTGGGCACTACTCCAAGCGTCGTCGTGCCAGTGCTCGGTGTCATCGGATTCTGCTCGATAACGAAGGTATTAGACGGGTTGCCATTGAAGATGCCGCTAAAATCGAAAGTGACTTGCGTCGCGAAGGTTCCAATCGGAGTTTCAGATGAATATCCCGAGTAAGTGAACGCCATAGTGCCCGTTAGTGAGAGCGGCGCAATCGGCGTTCCGGGGCTTCCACCGTTGTTCGTATAGACTTCTGCCGAATAGACGGCATTGACGTCCACAGTTGTGACGTAATCCGGGTAAGACCCGGTGGTGGTCACGTTGGTAATCGCGAAATCCGATACCATGCCCCCCTCCAGGCAATTGGCGACCGGCGACATGATGCAGGCTCCCGGGAAGGTGTAAGCGCCGCCGGCGGGCGGCAGTTGCACCGTGTACTGCGTCACATCGGCATAGCCGGCCGTCAAACCCGCGGTGATACCCGTCAAAGTCAGGATCGTAAGCTGTAACATTGTGCGTCTTGTGATGTAACCCATGTAACCCTCCGCTCGGGACAGTATATACCATATACCGCCGTGATGTCTCCAGGAGACGAAAGTACTCACCGGAACCATGCGAACCGTGAGTTTGAGTACATTACGGCCGCCGGCCCGGCCGAAGCCCCGAAACACACCGCCGATGAGGGCGCCGGCGGACGGGGGTTCCCCTTACGCCGGGACTATCTATTCGGGCGACGCCACGGCGGAGCAGGCGCCGGTCCGGCCTCGCTCCCACGGTTGCAATTGGCGGCGCGCGCATGCTGTAGTTGAAGTTCCCCAACCGGAGATGCTTAGCGCAAAAGCCAATCGCCTCGCGGTAGTGATTCCCGCTTATCGGCCCACCGGCAGCCTGGTGGATGCGGTGCGCGCGCTGGCGGAGAAATCGTTCTCCCGCATCGTGATTGTGGACGATGGCAGCGGGCCTGACTTTTCGGATATTTTCACCCGCGCGGCGGCGATTCCCGGCGTTGCGTTGCTGCGGCACGCCACCAACCTGGGGAAGGGCGCGGCGCTTAGAACCGGCATCAATCATGCGCTGGCCGGCATTCCCGATCTGGCGGGCGCGATCACCGCGGATGCCGGCGGCTGCGACGAACCGGACGATATCGAGCGCATCGCCGAAAGCCTCCTGGCGCACCCCGGCAGCCTGGTGCTCGGCTGCCGCACGGTCCGCGGTGCGATGCCGCTCCCGAGGCGCATCGGCGATATCGCCAACGGCGTCATCATGCACGCCCTGATGGGCCGCAAGATCGCCGACACCCAGACCGGCCTGCGCGGCATTCCCGCCGCGTTCGCGCTGCGCCTCTTGAGCCTGGAGGCCAACGGCCGCGAATTCGAACTCGAAATGCTGACGGCCGCGCACCGGTGGGGCGTTCCCCTGGTGGAAGAACCCGTCCGCGCCATCGAGCAGCCCGGCTACGCGGCATCCCGCTTCAACCCGGTTTTGGACTCCGCCAGGATCTACTTCCTGCTGCTGCGCTTTGCCGCCGTCTCGCTGGCCACCGCGCTGGCGGACAACGTGGTCTTCCTTCTGGCCGGGCACCAGGGTTGCCCGGCGCTGGTGGCGCTGGCGTTGGGCCGGACCCTGGCGCTGGTCTTCAACTATCCCGCGGTGCGCCGCGCGGTTTTCCATTCGCATCAGCGGCATGGAACGGTGTTGCCGAAATACCTGCTGCTGGTGGCGGCCGGCGGAATGGTATCGTACGCCGGCATCCGCGTGCTGTCGCCCCGCCTGGGCATCGACGCGCTCAGCGCCAAGCTGGCGATCGAGACGCTGCTGTTCCTGGTGAACTTCGCCATCGAGCGGCTGTGCATTTTCAAGCCGGAGGAAGGCAGAGCGTGGGATGATAGACCGGCGCGAGCCGCCGCGCCATGGCGGCTGCCCGAGTTGCCAGCCCGGCTGGTGTCCCCTGTGGTACTGGCGATCTTCCTGGCAGCGCTGGCGGTGGAGGCGTACGGGTTTGGCACGGCCAAGCTTTTCTCCGAGGATGTATGGGACCCCATCGGGGTCAAGCGCTTTCTGCGCTACATGGGCATGTACCTGGGGCTAGCCGTTCCGCTCCTGCTGATGGCGCCGTGGAGTTTCGCGGCCGCGATCGCGGGGCTGACGGCGGTGGGCACGGCCTTCGCGATCGGTCCGCAAGCGTTGCTGGCGGTGGCGTTCTTTCTGATTTCCGCGTGCGCCCTGGGCTCGCGGCTGCTGGGCCGAAAGCACGATGACGCGCCCGAATCCCAGCTCTTCGCAACCTTGCTGGGAACCGGCGTGTGGATCTTCGCGATGACGCTGGTGGCGCGGCTTCCGGTAAACTATCCGGCGGTCTGGGCGGGATTGCTGGCGGTGCCGATCCTGCTCGACTGGCGTAGCGCCCGCCGGCGCCTGGAACGCTGGTGGCAACTGCTGTGCGGCGCCGAACTGCGCGGCGGTGCGGAGCGCTTCGCCTTCGCGGCCGTCGTCTTTGTGCTGCTGGCGCACTGGTTCGTGGCCCTCAAGCCGGAGACCAGCGCCGACGGCTTGGCCATGCACCTGGCCGTGCCCATCGACATCGCCGCCAGGCACGCCCTGACGTTCCAGCCCGCCCGTTTCGTGTGGGCGGTGATGCCCATGGGCGCCGATTTCGCCTACTCCATCGTCTATCTTTTGGGCGGCGAATATGCCGCGCACCTGCTGAACTACGCGCTGCTGCTGCTGCTGGAAGCGGTGCTCTACTACGCCATGCGCCGGTGGGTGAGCCGCGCCGCGGCCTTCCTGCTGCTGGCCTTGTTCGCCTCCACGCCGATGGTGCAACTGGTCACCGGCTCGCTCTTCGTGGAGAACTTCATGGCCGCCATGGTGGTGGGGCTGATGGCCGCATTATGGCGGTTCGGCGAGAGCGGAGAGAAGCGCTACCTCTACCTGGCGGCGGTGCTGGGCGGCACATCGATGACCAGCAAGTTCGGCGCTCTGGCCTTCGTGGCCCTGGCAGTTCCGTTCCTGGCCATCGAGGCCTGGCGCCACCGGAAGTCGCTGGGTCCGCGACCCGCCGCGGTCTGCGCCCTGGCAGCCGTGCTGCTGCTTGCGGCTGCCGCGCCGCCGTACGCCATCGCCTATGCCAAAACCGGCAACCCGCTGTTTCCGTTTCTGTACGACAAGATCCCCTCGCCGCTGATCCCCGCCAATGCCGGCCTGGTGGACGAGCGCTTCAAGAGGCCGCTCACCTGGGAAACCCTCTACGACCTCACCTTCCTCACCAACAAAACCTACGAAGGGCAGAGCGGCTCGTTCGGCTTCCAGTACCTGGTGCTGGCTCCCCTGGCCGTGGCGGCGCTCCTGCTGGCGCGGCGCCGGCGGGTCGCGACCGCGAGTGCCGCGGTGGTGGCCTTGGGCGCGGCCGTCATCATCATGGGCACGCAGCCCAACGCACGCTATCTGTACGCCGCGCTGCCGCTGCTGTCGCTGCCCTTCGCGGCGTTATTGGGGACCGTCTCAAGCGACCGCCGGCTCTACCGCGCGCTCCTCGCGTTCGTGCTGGCGGCGATCGCCCTGAACATGCGCTTCATGCCGTCGGCCAGCTACTACCACCGCGATTTCTGCCTGCGCCTTCCCTTCTCCCCTGCCGAGCACGACCGCTACCGCGCGGCCGCGGCGCCCATTCGCGAGGTGATCGCGTACTTCAACCGCCGCCATCCGGACTCCGCAGTGATGATGAGCAACGACAGCTCCATTGCCGGCCTCACCGGCGATATCTACGAAAACCACTGGCACCAGATCAACAATTTCTGGCGCATCCGCGCCGTCAAGACGGTGCCCGAGATGGTGCAACTCATGCAAAGTTGGAAGGTGGAATA
>Ga0181529_10006899_pt1 | contig 11438 bp, 10 predicted proteins | sample PEATcosm2014_Bin_36_FD_119763 | JGI IMG/M metagenome (GOLD analysis project Ga0181529, IMG submission 119763) | Peatland microbial communities from MTU Mesocosm Facility, Houghton, MI, USA - PEATcosm2014_Bin10_30_metaG | ecosystem: Environmental > Terrestrial > Soil > Wetlands > Peat | place... | reverse complement strand
TCGCCCCTGCACCTGCTCGCGGCCCTCGCCGACGGTGCCGACGGGGTCTACGTCGGCGGCTGCCTGGAAGGGCAGTGCCACTATCGCGTGGGCAACTTCCACGCCCTCGACCGGGTTGCCTTCGTGCGCAGATTGCTCGAGTCCGTCGGGGTCGAGCCCGAGCGAGCCGCCATGTTCACCATGAGCGCCGCCGATACGCCCCGCTTCGTCGCGACCGCCCGCGGCATGGACGCGACCATCTCGCGCCTGCCCCGCCTTCCGAGGTCATGACCGCATGCCCCTGAGCGCGCGCGGCAGACGGATCGCCGGCGATCTCCGGGGAGCGACCCCCGGGGTCAGCCCCGGAGTGCTGGGCTGCGAGGTCGTCCGTCACGATGAGCTGTGTGTCGGCTGCGGACGCTGCGTGAGCGCATGTCCCACCGGTGCCATGCGGCAGGACGAGTGGTTTGACCCGGCCCAGCTCTTCTCCGCGCCCGCCGGCACGGGTCGCGGCGCTCTGGCGGCGGCACTTCGCCGGATCGCGCGCCACCAGCCGAGCGGCCCCTTCCGCGTCCCCGATCGCGTCCGCACCTTCCGCCGCATCCTCTTCAGCGCCGACCTCTGCGCGGGCTGCGGGGCCTGCGTCCGCGCCTGCCCCACCGGGGCTGTCGAGGCCTCGCCCGTGCCCGTGGGAGACGCCGAGGTGGCGGCCCGCGGGCTGGTCCCGGCCGGGGTGGGCACGTGACCACGGCACTCGGGGCCGGCATGACGGGGCCGGGAGGCGGGATGGGCGACGTCGTCACGGCGGAGGCCGGCACCCGTGCGCTCCTCTGCGAGTGCGCCGGGACCATGGGGCGCAACCTCGACTTCGACGTTCTCGAACGGGAGCTCGCCGCCCCGGCGGTGACGGTCGAGCGGCGAGCCATGTGGTGCGGCCGCGAGGCGAAGGGGCGCCTGGTCGAGCTGCTGGAGCTCGGTGACGCGGCCGGCCGTCTCCTCCTCGTCGGCTGCTCCTCCGACTTCGCGGCGCGACGCCTGCAGGGGCTGACCGACCGCGGCCTCCGACTCGAGTCGGCCGACATTCGCGAGGGGTGCTCGTGGGTGCACGGCGATGCCCGCGAGGCGGTCACCGACAAGGCCCTCCGGATCGCCGAGGCGGCAATTCGCTTCCCGGCGCGCCAGCAGCGGAGGGTCGCGCCCCGGCCGAGCGCCAACCGGGTCGCGGTCGTCGGCGGCGGAGTCGCGGGCGCGCAGGCGGCGGTCGAGCTGGCCCGCATGGGGCATCCCGTCGACCTCCTCGAGCGCCGGCCCTTCATCGGAGGTCGCGCCACCGCCATCGGCGCCGTCTTCCCGACCGGCGATTGCGGTCCGTGCCTGCCGGCGACCGCAGCCCAGTCCGGGGTCCGGAAGTGCCTCTACCGCAACGTCGCCCTCGACCATCCGAACCTCCGGATCCGTCGGCGGACCACGGTCCAGTCGGTCAGCGGCCGGGCCGGGGACTTCACCGTCCAGGTGCGCGGCCTCCCCGAGATGGTGGGCGACGAATGCATCGACTGCGGGCTCTGCGAGGAGGCCTGCCCCGTCCCCGGCCCGGGCGGCCAGCCCACGGCCATCGCCGGCGAGGCGTACGACGGGAGGGTGCTGCGCTCCATCGACCTCGACTCCTGCACCTTCTGTGGCGCCTGCGCGCAGGTGTGCCCCGTCGACGCCATCGAGCTGACTCCGGCGGCCGAGTTGGAGGAGCTCCACGTGGGGGCGGTGGTCATCGCCACCGGCTGCGAGCCGGCACCCGGGCACCTGGTGACCCACCTGGGCTACGGCCGGTCACACGTCATGACCCAGGTCGAGCTCGCCAAGAAGCTGGACAGCTGGCAGGAGCAGTCGTGGCAGGGGCGGGCACCGGCTCGGCACCTGGTGATGATCCAATGTGCCGGGTCGCGGGACCAGCGCCGCCTCCCGTACTGCTCCCGTCTCTGCTGCATGATCGCGATCAAGCACGCCATCCGTCTGCGCGAGCTCTTCCCGGAGATGCGGGTCACCATCTGCTTCCAGGAGCTGCGCACCCCCGGAGCCCGTGACGAGACCTGGTATCTGGCCGCCCGGCGCGCCGGGGTCGAGTTTGTCCGGGGCTCGCCCGCGGCGGTGCAGATCGACGGCGACGGCCGGCCACTGATCGAGCTCGAGGACATCGGAGCGGCGGAGCTGCGGCGCCTGCGCCCCGACCTGGTCGTGCTCTCGACCGGGCTCGTGCCCGCCGAGGAGTCGGTGGAGGTCGCCCGCCTGGTCGGTGCCCCGCTGGACGGCGACGGGTTCGTCGCCCAGCTCGACGCCAAGAACCGGACCACCGAGACGCGCGCCGACGGCGTGTTCGTCTGCGGCTCGGCCTCCGGCCCCAAGACCATCGCCGAGTGCATCACGGATGCCGCCGCCGCCGCCGCCCGGGTGCACGACTACCTGACCTCGGGGGGCCGCCAGGACGTGTGCGCGGCGACCGTCGACGCCGCTGCCTGCGTGGGCTGTGGCGCCTGCGTGGATGCGTGCCCCTTCGGCGCCCTCGGGCTCGTCGACCGGGAGGCTGGGACCCTGCGCCCGGCCGGCGTGCGTCCGGATGCCCAGGTCGCCGTGGTGGATGCGGATGTCTGCCGCGGCTGCGGCATCTGCGCCGCCAGCTGTCCGGAGCTCGCGATCACCCACGCCCTGGACGACGAGACCCTTCTCTCCCGGCTGCGCTTGGTCGCCGGTGGGGTGGAGAGCCCGGTGGTCGGCTTCACCTGCGCCGAGTGTGCGGCTGCCACCTTCAACCTGAGCGGCCAGCGTCGCGACCGGTACCCGGAGCGGGTGCGCCTCATCGAGCTGCCCTGCCTCGGTCGTCTCTCCGCCCTTCACCTCGTGGAGGCTGCCCGGCTCGGCGCCTCCGGGGTGTTCCTCGCCGGTTGCGTGGAGGGGCGCTGCCACTACCAGCGCGGCGACACCAGCGCCGCGGAGCAGGTCATCCTCGCCCGGGATCTGGTGACCCAGATGGGTCGCGTGATGCCGATCGAGCAGTGGCACCTCTGCGCCGTGGACCACACCGGGATCGGTCACCGGCTGCGGAGCTTCTGCGACCGGGTCGACGAGCCCCAGGCTGGTGCCACCGCCCGGTTCGCCGCCGCCGATGGCGCGCGAGGGTCGGCCTCGCCGGTGGGGACGAGGTGATGTCTCCGGTTGCCGAGCGGAGCCGCGCGGCCGTCGAGGCGTTGGCAGAGCGCTGTCGCCCGTGCTACCAGTGCGGTCGCTGCCGGAGTGCCTGCCCCCAGGGCCTGGACCTGGCGGATGGGCCGCGAGCCGTGGTCCGGCTCGCGATCGCACGGGACGCCGAGCGTCTCCTCGCCTGCGAGGACGTCTGGCGCTGCAGCGAGTGCGGCGCGTGCACGGAGGCATGCCCCATGGGGGTGGACGTCGCGAGCGTGCTCGCCGAGGTGCGCGCGATGCAGCGGGCGGGTGATGGCGCGCGCTGCCCGGAGCGCGCCGGCGCCGACCTGGCCGCGCGTCAGCTCAGGCGCCGCCCGACGCTCAACAGCCTGACCCTCGGGCTGCGCATGGCGGTGCGCGGTTTCCTGCCCCGGGGGCCGATGACCGCGATCTCGCTCGGTGCACGCGCGCTCCGCGCCCAGCTGAGGCGACCGGCGCGCCCGACCGCGTCCGCCGACGATCTGAAGACCTTCTACCCGGGCTGCGCGCTGCGCATGGATCGTGAGGCGTATGCGGCCACCCGTGCGCTGGCGAGCGGATCCGGGATGCGGCTCGCCGAGCCCGACACCGCCCGCTGCTGCGGGCACCCGGCGCGCGACCCGGCGGTCGCGCCCCCGCTCCTCACCGGGACCATGCTCACCGCCTGCCCGGCCTGCGAGCGCACCCTGGCCGCGGCCGGGACGCCGACCGTCCCGGTGTGGGGCGTGCTGGTGGAGCGGGCGCGTCGCGGCGAATACCAGCTCTCGGCCCGGAGCGGCCGGTTCGTGCCCTATGTGGGATGCCTCTCCGACCGCGATGGCACCCTCGCCGTCATGGCCGAGGCGGCGGAGCTGGCCGGCGCCGAGCCGCTGCTGGCGCACCCATCGCTGCACGCGAGCTGCTGCGGTGCCCTGGGCGGCGCCTACCGCGGTCCGACCCGAGGTGTGACCGAGCTGGTGCGATTCGCCGCGGAGCGGCACGCTCCGATCGTGACCCCGTGCCTGCTCTGCCGCGACAATGTGCGCCTGGCCGCGCGGCACGAACGCGCCGACGTCGTCGTCCATTTCTGGCCGGAGTTCTTCCGTGCGGCGCCGGCAGCGGCGTTGGGCGCATCCCTGGCCGCGGAGGAGACAGCATGAGCTCGAGTGGTGCGAGGGCGGCGAACCCCTACGCGACCATTGCCCACAGCCTCTTCGTCGAGGAGCCGCCGCTGCCCGACCTGGTCCAGCGCATCCTCTCCGACCCGCGCATGCACGACCACACCGGGGGCTTCCTCTCCTGTCTGCAATGTGGCATCTGCACCTCGGGATGCCCGGCGGCGCGCTTCGCCGACTACTCGCCGCGGGAGATCTCGCGGCGTGCCCGCGACGGGGATCCGACCCTGCTGGAGGACGACTCGGTCTGGCTCTGCTTCTACTGCTACACCTGCCAGAGCCGCTGCCCGCGGGGCAACTCGGTCGCGGTCATCAACCAGGTGATCCGCGGCATGCAGGTGGAGGCCGGCCGCGGGGTGAGGCACGTCGAGATGTTCGCCGACTGGGCGGTGCAGTTCTACGAGAAGGGGATGGGAGGCACCCCGCCCGAGTTCCTCCCGCATCTTGCCGAGGCCTTCGGTCCGAGATGGCGGGAGTTCATCGATCACCGTGAGGAGATTCGCGACCAGCTCGGGCTCGGCAGCATGTACCCGTCGGAGCACGCCGCCGGCGAGATGCGCGTGCTGATGGACGCCACCGGCTTCTCGGACCGGCTGGCGGCCATGGGCGCCCCCGTGGGAGCCGGCGCGGCTCTCGCGAAGGGCGTCGCGCGGGCCGGCGACTGAGCGGTCGCGTCACCGGCGAGCGGCTCTAGTCCTTCTCCGCCAGGAGCTGGGCGTGCGCCTTCTTGAGGTCGGCGATCGCAGCCGCGTCGAGCTTGGGGAACTTCGGGTCGATGGCGGCGAGGGCGTCCACGACCACCGCCGAGACCGCCACCCGGGCAAACCACTTGTGGTCGGCGGGGACCACGTGCCAGGGGGCGTGCTCCGTGCTGGTATGCGTGAGCACCTCGGAGTACGCGTGCTGGTACTCGTCCCAGTGGCCACGCTCGACGAGGTCGGCCGACGAGAACTTCCAGTTCTTGGTGGGGTCGTCGATCCGCGCCAGCAGCCGCTTGCGCTGCTCGCCGGGGGAGACGTTGAGGAAGATCTTGACCACGCGGATGCCGCTGGCGGTGAGGTGCTCCTCCCACTCGTTGATCGCCCGGAAGCGCCGCTCCCAGACGTCCCTTCCCCGGGACTCGGCGGGCAGGTGCTGCCGCTCCAGGTTCTCCGGGTGCACCCGCACCACCAGCACCTCCTCGTAGTGCGAGCGGTTGTAGATGCCGATGACCCCGCGGGGGGGAAGGTCACGCGTGTAGCGCCAGAGGAAGTCGTGATTGAGCTCGTCGGGAGAGGGGATCTTGAAGCTGCGCACCCACACGCCCTGCGGGTTCACGCCGCTCATGACGTGCTTGACCGCACCGTCCTTGCCGGCGGCGTCGAGTGCCTGCAGGACGACCAGCACGCCGTAGGTGTCCTGGGCCGCCAGGCGCGCCTGATACTCGCTGAGCAGCTGCACCCCCGCTTGCAGGGATGAGGTCGCGTCGGACTCGTGCACCCAGGTCGCGGTGTGACCCGGGTCGAAGCCGTGAGGCAGATTCACCTTCGTCGCCGGAGGGACGCGAAGCTGGCGCGCCAGCCGGCGCAGGGTTGCAAGCTCGTCAGTCGCCACTGTCCATCCTCCGGCTGTCGATGTCCGCCGATTCTGCGCCGTCGGGCGGAGGCTCGGCCAGGCCACTCTCCTCCAGGAAGCGCACCTGCTCCGCGTGCATCGGGGCCGGGAGCCGGCGGAACCACCCATGGGCGTCTGCCTCCGCGTTGACCGCCAGGGTGCCGGCGTGCCGGGTGACCAGGTGCACGATGCCCACGGGACTGTCCAGCCCGCTCTCGTAATGGCTCGGGTACTCGATGCACCCCAGCATCCGGCTCTCCAGCACCTCGATCCCGAGCTCCCGCCGCGCGACCCTGCCAACCGCCGCGGTGAGCCGCTCCCCGAAGCGGACGGTGCCGCCCGGGAGGTGCCACATCCCCCGGCACGGCTCGATCGCCCGGCGGGTGAGCAGCACACCCTGCTCGCCGGTGACGACCACCTCGACGGTGAGCCGGGGGACCCTGCGGTAGATCTCCCAGAACTCCTTCGGGGAGAGCGGGTCCTGGTCAGTCACGGCCTGACGGCGTGTGCCCGGCCGCGGTGCCGCCCCCCTGCTCGGAGGAGGAGCCGCCATGCGGGTCGGGGCCGCGGCTCAACAGGCCGCGCTCGATGAGGTCCATGGCCAGCTCGAAGGTGCGGTCGAGGTCGGGGACACCGCCCTGGGCGAGGGCGGTCGCGATCTGGGGGAAGCGCTCCGGGGTCAGACCGTCCATGGCCGCCTGTTTCTCCTCGGTGCTCCGGTCGGGGACGCCTCCGGGAGGGAGACCGACCTCCGCCAGCACCAGCCCGTTGATGAGAGCGCCCATGAGCTGCAGGACCGCGACCGCCTCGGAGCCGCGCAGTCCGGTCTCCTGCAGGGGCGCCAGCATGGCCTCGAGGGCGTCCCAGCCTCCGGGGGTTGCGATCGGCCAGGTGGCGATGATCGGCAGCATGTGGGGATGAGAGCGCAGCAGGTCACGGTAGGCGCGGGCGGTGGCGCGCCATCGCTCCTCGATCGGTCCGCTCCCGGTGGGAACGCGGAACTCACCCATGACCGCCTCGACCACCCCGTCCAGGACCGCCGCCTTGTTGGGCAGGTGGTAGTAGATGGTCATGGGGTCGACGCCAAGGCGCGCCGCCAGCCGGCGCATGCTGAAGTGGTCGAGCCCCGCATCGTCGATCAGCTGGAGGGCGACGGCGAGCACTCGCGCGCGGGTCAGCGGTTCCCGGTGGGCGCTGTCTGCGGCAGTGCGACGCGGGCTCATGTGTCCGCGATTTTGACCTCTCCGAAGCGAAAGCGGGCCGCGGTGACCGCGACGCCGACGGCGGCGAAGGCGCAGAGCACCACCACCGGCAGCCCGATCTGGGCCATCCCACCCCCGTCCAGGATCACCGCCTTGCTCCCCCGCAGCGCCCAGTAGGCGGGGGAGACGGGGGCGACCGCCCGAGCCCAGGCGGGCAGGAGGGAGACGGGGGCGAAGGACCCGCCCAGACCGGAGAGCACGATGGCGCCCAGGTTCGACGCGACCATGGTCTGGTTGAGGGTGCCGCAGATCGCGACCAGGGCCATGGCCAGAGCCAGCAGCGCACCCTCGAAGACGACCGCGAGGAGGACCAGCGCGGCCACCGAGCCGCGCACCCGCAGGCCGAAGAGGAGCACGCCGGCGGCGCCCAGGACGGCCATCTGCAGGAGCATCAGCACGAGGATGGGCAGGCATTTGCCGACCATGATCTCGGCGGGGCGCGCCGGCGAGGCGCGCAGCCGGTCCCAGGTCCCCCAGCCGTGCTCGCGGAAGAATCCGGTGCCCGCGAACATCATCCAGAAGAACGCGAACATGACCGCCATCCCCGGCACCGCCTCCTCCGATCCGCTGGTGCCCACGTAGCCCTGGCTGGCGAGCAGGGACTGGTCGACGGGTCCCAGGAAGGCCATCAGGGCGAGCGGCATGGCCAGAAGCATCACCATCGGCGCCGGGTCGACGGCGATGATCCGGGCGTTCTGGAGGGCGATGACGAGGCTACGCCGCGGCGACATCCGGGGCCTCCTCCTCGGCGGACCGGGCGGCGCACCGCCGCCCGGTCCGCCGAGGTACGCGGTCTCCAGGGACGGATGGAGAATATCGATGGCCAGCAGGCGATCGGCGGCCGTCCCCATGCAGGTGATGGCCCGCGCCGCCGTGACCGCGGGGTCGGGCGCGGATGTCATCAGCTGCGCTCCGTCTCTCTTCCAGCCGGCAAGATCCGGGGGCGGGCCGTCGAAACGCAGCCGCACCCCCGCGCCGCCGTGGGCGGCGACGATGCTCTCGAGATCGCCGGAGGCGATGACCCGGCCCGCTTCCAGGATGACCACCGATCCGCCCAGGGCCTCGACCTCGGGCAGGTAGTGGGTGCAGTAGCAGACCGCGCACCCGCCGGCCGCGAGGTCGCGGACCACCGCCAGGATGCTGTTGCGGGTGGCCACATCCGCACCGGTGGTGGGCTCGTCGAGGAAGAGCAGGCGAGGCCGGTGGAGGAGGGCGATGGCGGTGTGCAGGCGCCGCTTCTCACCTCCGGAGAGGTCGCCGGCATGGCGGTCCATCAGCGCGGTGAGGCCGAGCGCCTCGGCCACGGCGAGCGTCCGCTCCCGCAGCTCCGCATGCCTCAGGCCGGCCAGGCGGCCAAAGAAGGCCAGGTTGTCCCGGACCCGCAGCGTGGGGTAGAAGCCGAGCTCCTGGGGCGCCAGGCCGAGCAGCGGGCGCACCCGCGCGGAGTGGGCCAGCGCGTCGATGCCGTCGATCCAGACGCTGCCGGCGTCGGGGCGGCGGAGGCCGGTGGCGATCGACACCAGGGTGGTCTTGCCGGCGCCGTTGGGGCCGAGCAGGGCGACGATCTGGCCCGGCGCGATCGCCAGGTCGACGCCGTGGAGGACGGCACGCCCGTCGTAGCTCTTGGTGAGCCCTGTGACCTGGAGCATCCCGACGGCCTCATGGCGGTTGATCCTACGATGTAGAGCCTAAATCTACGACGTATAACAAGTCAACCCTCGGGACCGGCCCCACCGCCCTCACGGTCGGGCGCGGCCCGGCGCGGCGGCTACGCCAGCAGGATCCTCAGCACCGCAGCGGTGCCGGCCAGGTTCTCCAGGACGGCCTCGGCCCGGAGGCCTCGCACGGCCTCGAAGCCGTCGTGGCCCGTGCCGGTGAGGAGGCAGCGCACGCCGGCCGCACGGGCGCAGCCGAGGTCGCGGGCCGTGTCGCCGATCACCCACGCCTGCTCGGGTTCGTATGTCTCGCCCCGCAGCCGCCGCGCCCTGTCGAGGGCAATGGGGACGAGCAGCTCCCGCTCCGCATTGTCGTCACCGTAGGCTCCGATCGGAAAGTCGAAGTAGCCGCCGAGGCCGAAGGCGCCGACCTTGACGGCGGCGTTGACCGCCACGTTGCCGGTCAGGAGCGTCTGGCGCACCCCATCCCGGTCGGCCAGCTGGTCGAGAAGCCGCCGGATCCCGGGAAGGACATGCCCCTCCCGTCCCATCCGCCCTCTCCACCCGGCCAGCGCCCGTGTCGCCTCGGCGAGTGCCACCGGGACCAGGCGGTCGAGGGCGGCCGGCGCCACCCCGGCGCCCAGCAGCATCTCGCCGACGATCTGCGGGTCCGTCTTGCCCCCCATGGGGAGGTGGGGGAGGGCCGTCAATCCCGCGGCCAGGCGCGCTCCGCTCTCCAGCGCCTCGCGTCCGGCCGGTCCGCACGACACCAGGGTGCCGTCGACGTCCCAGAGGATGAGGCGGCGAGCCGCCCGCTCCTGATCTCGCGGTGTCACGTCTCCGGCGAGGGCTCCGCAGCCCGGACGGGGGAGGGGGCGAGCACCTGGCGCACCCCGCGGGCGATCTCCAGGTCCTCGCGCGCCTCGATCACCAGGGTCCTGACCTGGGCCCCATCGGCTCCGATCTCCCCATCGCCGGTGGCGCCCTCGTTGGCCTCGCGGTCCAGGGCGAGGCCCAGGAAGCCCAGCTCCGCGGCGCACCGCTCTCGGATCGGAGCGGCGTGCTCCCCGACCCCTCCGGTGAAGACCAGGGTGTCGAGCCCGTCCATGGCGGCGGCCATGGAGGCGATGCCCGCGCGCAGTCGGTGGAGGTAGACGCCGATCGCGAGTGCCGAGTCCGCGTCGCCGTCCGCCTCGGCCTGCAGGATCACCCGCATGTCCGAGCTGCCGCAGAGGCCAAGCAGCCCCGAGCGGTACTCCAAGGTCGTCGCCAGCTCCGACGGGGGCATGCCCACGTGCTCCTCCAGCCAGAGGAGGAGGCCGGGGTCGACACTCCCCGAGCGGGTCGCCATCACAAGCCCCTCCTGCGGAGTGAAGCCCATGGTGGTGTCCACCGAGATCCCGCCCTTCACCGCCGCCAGGGAGGCGCCCGCACCGAGGTGGCAGGTGACGATGCGCAGGTCCTCGAGCCTGCGGCCGGTCAGCTCCGCGGCTCGCCGCGAGGCGTACGCATGGGAGAGGCCGTGGAAGCCGAAGCGGCGGAGGTCCCAGCGGTGGCGCCACTGCGGGGGCAGTGCATAGGTGGCCGCCGCCGGCGGGAGGTGTGCGTGGAACGCGGTGTCGAAGCACGCCACCGCGGGCACGCCGGGGAGCAGGCGGCTGACCAGGTCGAGCGCCCGGAGCGACTTGGGCTGGTGCAACGGCGCCAGGTCGGTCAGTACCTCCAGCCGGCGCAGCACGCGGGCGTCGATGAGCACCGGCTGGGTGAACTCGGTGCCGCCGTGGACGATGCGATGCCCCACCGCGTCGATGGGGGAGTTCGCCGAGATGGCGGTCCGCAGTGCCGATTCGTCGATGCGGCCGACCGGAGCGTCGACGGTCTCCGACGCCAGCAAGCCGTCGGCCTCGTCGAGCACGGACAGCTTGAGGCTGCTCGACCCCGCGTTGACGACCAGGATTCTCACGTCAGAACCGATTCAGGTCAGCGGCTCGGCGTCGCTCAGAGCGTCCATGTCCAGTTGCTGATGTCCGGTGGGTCCTCGCCTCCGACTCGGGTGAACGCACGGCAGCGCACCCGCTCGTCGACCATCCGCTGGCGCAGGGCGGCGGCATGCGACTGCAGCCCGGGCACCCGATCGATCACGTCCGTCACCAGGTGGAAGCGGTCGAGGTCGTTGAGCATCACCATGTCGAACGGGGTGGTGGTGGTGCCCTCCTCCTTGTAGCCGCGGACGTGGAGGTTGGCGTGGTTGGTCCGGCGGTAGGTCAGCCGGTGGATCAGCCAGGGATAACCGTGGTAGCCGAAGATCACCGGCTTGTCGGGGGTGAAGAGGATGTCGAACTCGCGGTCGGAGAGACCGTGGGGGTGCTCCGTGTCCGGCTGCAGGCGCATCAGGTCGACCACGTTGACCACCCGCACCCGGAGCGTGGGCAGCTCCTGACGGAGGATCGCCACCGCGGCCAGGACCTCCAGGGTGGGCACGTCCCCACAGCATGCCATCACCACGTCGGGGTCGCCCTCGTCGTTGGAGGCCCACTCCCAGATCCCGATGCCGCGCGTGCAGTGGAGGATGGCGTCGTCCATGG
>Ga0181529_10006897_pt1 | contig 11441 bp, 12 predicted proteins | sample PEATcosm2014_Bin_36_FD_119763 | JGI IMG/M metagenome (GOLD analysis project Ga0181529, IMG submission 119763) | Peatland microbial communities from MTU Mesocosm Facility, Houghton, MI, USA - PEATcosm2014_Bin10_30_metaG | ecosystem: Environmental > Terrestrial > Soil > Wetlands > Peat | place... | reverse complement strand
CCACGGATCGGGCGGAATTATCGGACCGCTCTTCGCGGTCACGCCTTGCCACGGATCGGGCGGAATTATCGGACCGCTCTTCGCGGTCACGCCTTGCCACGGATCGGGCGGAATTATCGGACCACTCTTCGCGGTCACGCCTTGCCACGGATCGGGCGGGATGATCGGACCGCTCTTCGCGGTCACGGCTTGCCACCGGTCGGGCGGCAACTGCGGACCAGTCTTCGCGATAGCACAGTTCATTGCAAACACCGCTGTCAACAGCATCAACGTTGCGAAACGCATGAGTTGGATTTTGTTTGTCCGCATTTGCCCTCAGAGCTCCTCTTGGGTCTTGGTGACGGGCACCCGGTTACCTGTTTGGGCGCCTGCGTCGCCATCTGGCCGAATACTCTATAGGTACCAGAAAATCAAGTACCCTATCGAAGTCTACCTTAGTACCATCACAAAATGCCATGAAAACTGAGGGTAAGTCTACTAGCTTTAGTGGGTAAAAGATACCTACGAAATCAGGTTAATACCTGATATCGGACCTATTTGTCGCGGTATGGGTGATTGGTGCGGAACGCCTGCTCCGGATAATCCGCTGCTGGGCCGAACGACGCGCGGAGGGTCCGGGTCAATCGCATGTCGGCGGATACTTCATCGAGCATCGCCAGCGTGCAGGTGCGGCTCTCCACGGCGAAAGCGGTCAGCAACAGGTTGTCGCAAACCCCGTTGATCAGGCGCGGCATGCCCTGTGTCCGGCGGTGTATTTCCTCGATAGTTTCGGGGGCGAAGATGTTCTGTTCGGCCACGCCGGCGCGCTCGCAGCGGGTATTGATATAGGCGGCCGTTTCGTCTGGCGCGAAACCGCGCAAGGCGCAGCGCAGAGCAATCCTCTGTTTCAGTTGGCGAAACTCGGGCGCTTCGAGTTTCTCGTCCAATTCCTGCTGGCCGGCGAGAACAATCTGTAGAAGCTTGCCATGGCGGGTCTCCAGGTTTCCCAGCAGCCGGATTTCCTCCAGTACGTCCCAACCGAGATTGTGGGCCTCGTCGACGATGAGCGCGGTAGTCCGGCCGGCCGCCGTCCGCTCCAGCAACAGATGATTCAGCGAGAGCAGGACCTCCGTCTTGGATAGCCGGTTGCAGCGCAGATCCAGATCGTAAGCCAGCATCTCAAAGAACTGTTCCACGGTCAGGCGGGAATTGAATAGAGATGCGAAGGCAATCCGCTGCCCGTGCAGAAAATCGCGCAGGCACTCCAGCATGGTGGTCTTTCCGGTTCCCACCTCGCCGGTGAGCACGATGAAACCCTTGCGGGTCTGCACTCCATAGATCAGGCTGGCCAGCGCTTCTTCATGCTGCTCGCTCCGAAACAGGAAATCCGGATCGGGGCTCATGTTGAACGGACTTTTCTTGAAGCCGAAAAAAGCGTTGTACATAAAGCGCGGCGGCCCGGATGGGCAGTTCGAATCTTATCATGGAACCGGCTTGCCGGCCGGAGATGGCCAGCGTGCCAAGCGGCGCCGTCTGCGAATGTCTGGACGGCAACTACGGTTGCGCTGGCGATGCGGGTGGCGCCGAAGTGGCCTTGCCGGCGGCCTTCACCGGGCTGATGAGAATGTGTGCGTTGCGGCCTTCCAGCCGCGGCATGCCTTCGACCGAGCCATACGCCGTCAGATCGCCCGCGAAACGCATCAGCAGCTTCTTGCCTAAATCCGCGTGGGCGATCTCGCGTCCGCGGAATTGCACCACCGCTTTGACGCGGTTTCCCTCCTGCAGGAAGCGAATCGCATGGTTCTTCTTGAAGTCGTAGTCGTGGTCGTCTGTGTTGGGCCGGAACTTCAGCTCCTTCACCAGCACCACGTGCTGCTTCTTCTTGGCGTCGTGCTGCTTCTTCTTCTGGTCGTACTGATAGTGTCCGAAGTCGACGGCCTTGGCCACGGGAGGCACCGCCGTGGGCGCAATCAGCACCAGGTCGAGACCCAATTCCTGGGCCTTGCGTAGCGCCGCCGCGGTCGGCATGATCTCGCTCGTGCCATCCGGGAACACCGCACGCACTTCACGCGCACGGATGAACTCGTTCACATTCTCTCTGCGGTTTTGCCTGCGAGGGGGGAAATTTCTTGGATACATTCTTTATGCGTGATTAGAGGATTGCCGGCCAATGGAAGACGCCGGAGTCCGGCGTTCGAGATCGCCCAATGCGAGCGGCGGGTTGTGAGAAGAAAGCTGCAAGCGCAAGTATCGTCAGTCCTAGTGTACACCAAAACCGGTAACGGAAGTGTAAATAGGGCGGGCTGGCGACGGTACCCCGGAGTGGTTGCATCGCTGGTTGGCCAGAGAATCGCCAGTTCCCCGGCTCGCCAGGTAGACGCGCTTTCCAACGGAGTGAAGCAAGTCCGGCAGGGGCGACAGATCATAGCCCATCTCGCGAGCGCTGCGAATCCGGCATCGAATCACGAAGCCCCGGAACGGGGCGGAAGAGAATGGGCGGGCCGCTGCCCGAGGCGGCCCGATTGCTCGCCGCTTATCCTTTCAAGTCCTGAAACGCGGCTTCGATTTCCTGTTTTGCCTCGGCGCTGGGGGGAACCAGCGGCAGGCGCGGAGGGCCGCCGTAATAGCCGTTCAGGTCCATCGCGTACTTCAAACCGGGAATCCCATACCGCGTGGTCACCAGCGCCGCGGGGCGGCCGATGCGGTTCTGCCAATCCATGCCCGCGGCTTCGTCGCGAGCGCGGAACGCTTCCCAGATGGCGATCGTCGAATACGGCGCGGCGTCGGCGTACGCCAGAATGGCGCCGCAGGCTCCCATCAACAGCGACGGCCACAGCGTGGGCGCCGAGCCGATCAGCACCTGGAAGCCGTGCTTCACCTCGCGGATCATCTGCATCACCTTTTCCAGATTGCCGGAGCTTTCCTTAATGGCGATGATGTTGGGATGCTCGGAGAGCGCGGCCACGGCGTCGGCGGGAATATCCACGCCAGTGGTCTGCGGCCAGTTGTAAATGATGAGCGGGATCTTGGTCCGGTCGGCGACCGAGCGGTAATACAGCATCTGCGCATCGCCGCGAGTGATGAGGTTCTTGTAGTAGTGCGGCGTGCGCACCATGGCGGCTTTGTAACCCATTTCGGCGGCGCGGTTGGTGAGCGCAACCGTTTCGCGCACGCTCTCCACACCGGTGCCGGCGATCAGCAATTTGTCCGGCGCCGCGTGCTTTGCCACCTGTTCCCACACGGTGTACTTCTCCGCCTCGGTCAGCATCACGCTTTCACCGGTCGAGCCCAAGACGACGTAGCCGGAGAGCGCGGTGCGGTTCCATTTCTCCACGTTGTGCTGGATCTTCGATATGTAAATGTTGCCCTCGTGATCGAACGGGGTGGTGATTGGTGGGAAAATACCTTGTAGTTTCATGATCGGTTTAAGGCCGCGAAAAGCGCGGCCCGATATTCCACGATAACAATGTTCTCCCTAGAATTGGATTCGGATGCGGATGACCGCGACCTGCTGATCGCGGAGTTATGGGAGTTGGGCTCGGCTGGAATTGTCGAGCTGAGCGACACGCGCGTGCGGGCCTTCTTTGAAGCCGCAGCGGACCGTGCAGCGCTTCTGGCGCGTTACCCACACGCGGCCGTGCGCGAAGAGGAACATCGCGATTGGGTGCAGGAAGCGCGCGACCTGTTGCAGCCGATGGAAGTGGGCCGCCGCTTTTTCCTGGTGCCCGAATGGCGCGACGATCCCGCGCCGCCCGGCCGCTTCCGCATCACAGTGAATCCAGGCCTCGCATTCGGCACCGGCGTTCACGAAACCACGCGCCTGTGCCTGGAAGCGCTGGAAGAATTGGTGCAGCCGGGGATGACCGTTCTCGATGTCGGCACCGGCTCCGGCATTCTCGCCGAAGCCGCGCGCCTGCTCGGAGCATCGCGCGTGATCGCCTGCGATATCGATGAGGAGGCCGTGCGCATCGCCCGCCAGGGATTCGTCGGCTCGGCCGATGCGGTGCGCTCGGCGACGGTGGATCTGGTGGTAGCCAACATCAGCCCCGAAGCCATGATCGCGCTGGCGCCGGAGTTCGCCAGAGTGCTGCGGGCAGGCGGAACGCTAGTGGCTAGCGGCTTCAACGCGAGCGAAGTGGAAACGGTGACGGCCGCGCTGGCAACCACTCGCGAAGTGCGGCAAAAGGGCGAGTGGGCGGCGATTGTGGCGGGGTAGGCAGTCCCCAATCAGCCAGTGATTGAGAATCGAGGTATCAGGGTCCCAGCAGCCGTCCGACGCTGGGTGACTGCGCCAACTGATTGCCATTCGCCAGAACGCCCGACCGGTTCGTTTCGCCGGTGGCTATAATTATGCCGTGCGATCAACTCTACGGCACGGCGCTCCGATCATAGCAATCGGAATCGGGCTTCTGCTCTGCGGCGGTTGTCTGGCGCAGATCACCGGAACCGTCACCTCCTCGGTAACGGGAAAGACGATTGGCAACGTGTTGGTCATGGGTACGGGCCTCAACTGGACATACTCCGACTCCAACGGCCGCTACAGCCTTCCGCACGCACGATTCCGTGGGCTAGATGCCCCTGCCCAGGTTCCGGTATCTTTCAGAGCTGAAGGCTACCGTCCAGTGACCAGAACGGCGGAGACGCAGGACGCGGTGCTCGACGCGGCACTGGAAGATGGTGCAGCGTCCGAGTGGAAGGCGCCCCTGTGCAAGGATGTTCAAGAAACCAGGCCGCTGTGCAATGGTTCGAGACTCGGAGCGTGATCGGGAACGAGATGCTGCTCACCCTTCCGTGCGATGCGGCGGAGCACCAAGCACAAAGCGATGTGGACTATTCCGGTCACGTCCTTTCGTACCAGAAGGGGAGCAAGACGTACTTCCTCAGGACAATGTCGGGGCCAACGTGCTGCTCGGGCCGCCCTCTCGACGGCGTTTACTTAAGCTCCCAGTCTTTCAGCGAACGTGGCTGGCTGATCAAGGTGAATGGGAGGCAACTGGACGGCCTGGATGCCCGGGGCACATCAAGGGATGGGACCTATTGGCGATGGGTGGGGCCACTTCTAGGCGAGTTCGCCGAGTACCAGGGCGCGGATTCCGAAGCCTCGAAGTACTTCGACGCCATTCTCGACGGTGTCTGCTTCCAGCCGAAGTTCTGATCGCCAAGCCGGTCCGAGATGATCGCCTTGCCTCGTATGCATGAATAATGCATGCTGATGCATATGCGAACCACGCTGATCATCGACGCGGACCTGATCGAGCGCGGCCGAGAGCTGACGGGCATCAGGGAAAAGACGGCGCTGGTGCGGGCGGGAATGGAGGCGCTGATTAGGCGGGAAGCGGGTAAGCGGCCGGCCGCGCTGGGCGGCACGAACCCGCGCATGGCGAGCATCCCGAGGCGGCGACCCGCTTGATGGTGCTTGCCGATACCCCGGTCTGGATTCAACACTTCGGGCGAGGAGAGCCGCGCCTGGCGAGCCTGCTCGCCGAGGGGCTGATTCTCATGCATCCGTTCGTCCTGGGTGAGCTGGCGTGCGGAAACCTGAAGAACAGGGCAGAAATCCTGGCCGATTTACAGGAGCTGCCATCGGCCAAACTGGCATCCACGGCGGAGGCGCTGCAACTGATCGAAGACCGGCGGCTTTGGGGCCGCGGCCTCGCCTGGGTTGACGTGCATCTCCTCACCTCGGCACTGCTCTCGGATTGCGGCTTCTGGACACTCGATAAACGACTCGGCGACGCGGCAGCGAAACTGGGAGTAAAGTCGTGATCCCTTAGAATGCGCTCTTCGCATGCTCGCGTGAGATGGCGGGTCACTGAGTGTAGGTGCTGGGCTGGGGAGAGATACGGGCAAGCTAAAGCATGCCCCACCAAAACTTTGCGGACCTTAGGGTGGGGCATGCTTTAGCTTGCCCGTCTTACAACGAAATACTGCCTCCCACTTTCGCGTCGCGCAACCAACCGCTGCGACGGAGGGAGAATAGAAAGCATGGCTAATCTCATGCCGGCGGTGTTCTTCGGACATGGCAATCCGATGAACGTCTTGGGGCGCAATCTCTACACGGAGGCGTGGGCAGAACTGGGGCGGACGATCCCTAGGCCAAAGGCGATCCTTTCGATTTCGGCGCACTGGTTCGTGCCACGTACTGGGGTCACTGTTTCGACCGCGCCGAAGACGATCCACGACTTCGGCGGGTTCCCGCGCGAACTTTACGGCGTCCAGTATCCGGCGCCGGGTGATCCGGAACTGGCGCGCCGCGTGCGCGATCTGCTGGCACCGACGGCGGTCACGCTTGATGATAGCTGGGGGCTCGATCACGGTACATGGTCCGTGCTGTGCCACGCTTATCCGCAGGCCGACATTCCGGTGGTGCAGCTCAGCATCGACGAAAATAAGCCGGCGAGTTTTCATTATGAAATCGGCGAGCGTCTGGCGCCGCTGCGCGACGAGGGCGTTCTCATCGCCGGCAGCGGGAACATCGTTCACAATCTGCATGCGTATGCATGGGGCGACGTGGAACCGTACGACTGGGCCGTGCGCTTCGAGCAAGACGCGCGCGCGCGGATTCTCGCGGGCGACGACAGGGCGCTGATTCCGTACGAAACGCTCGGCCAAGACGCGTTGCTTTCGATACCGACGCCGGATCACTTCCTACCTCTCTTGTACGTACTGGCAACGCGGCAGGCGCGGGACGCCGTGAGCTTCCCCATCGAAGGAGTGGATGGCGGATCGATCTCCATGCTGGCGGTGAAGGTGGGGTAACTGCGCGGAACACGCGCCCGCAAGCGGGCGTTGGCAGGTTAAAACCTGCCCCACCTCAAACTGCGGGGAATGCGGGCCTAATAATTCTGCGGCAGGGGGTCCGGTTCCTCGTGCTGACCGTAGTCCTCGTTGTACGAATGGTCGGGGGCCTGCGCGATGCGAATCATTTCCCCGTGATCGGTCCAGTTCAAGAAGCAGCGCGAGCAGTCGTCGATCACGACGTTCCCAGGACCGCAGTAGTAGTGCGTATCCATGCGCTGATGGCACTGCGGGCAGTCGATATGCCGCTCCAGCTCCCGCGGGTCGGGCGCGTGCGGAACGCCTGGCCCAGGCGCCTCGGCTTTGAGTTCCTGAATTAACGCCAGGAACGTATCCATCGGAATCAACATCCCCCGGCAGCGCGTGCAGTAGCGGATTCGCTCGCGCGCGAAGACCGCATACACGAGCGGGATCGCACAGACGGGGCACGATTCCTTCGCGTCCTCACCCAGCACACGCACTCCGTCGTCGTTCTTCTCCGGGTAGAAAATGTTCTTGCAGTAATCGCAGGCGAGAGCTCCCTGATCGCCTTCCATATTCAGCGGTGCGCCGCAAGAAGGACAGTTCATAGCTGTGAGTTACCGCACTTGGGACAGAACTTCGCGCGGGTGGGCGTGGATTGCCCGCACTCGATGCAGAACTTCGACTCCCCTGCCACGGCCGCTGCCGGCGCTGCCGCATTGGGCGGGGCCTTCATCGCTCCCATCATCGTCTGCGCCATGGTCATTCCCGCGCCGAGTCCCACGCCCACGCCCGCCGCGCCGCCCGGATTGGCGGCCGCCACCGGCAACGCCTGCGCCACCTGAAACTGCGTGTACCGCCCCAGATCGCCCACCATGCTGGCACCGATGCGCTGGTCCAGTACCTTCTGCAACTCATCCGGCAGCGACAGGTTCTCCACCACGAACTGAGTCAGTTCCAATCCAAAGCCGGCGAACACCGGATTCATTTCGACCGCGATCTTCTCGGCCAGCTTGGCCTGGTTGGCCGCCATGTCGATGAAGGCCACTTCGCTGGGCGCGAAGACGTCGGTCATCTTGGCCACAATCGTGTTGCGAAGCTGGCCCTCCAGGTCGGAGACATAATAAGTGTCGCGCGTGCCGCTTACATTGGTGTAAAACGATTTCGGGTCGGCGATGCGGTACGAGTAAATGCCGTATCCGCGCAGCCGCACCGCGCCGAATTCCTTGTCGCGGATGGTGATCGGCGTCGCCGTTCCCCATTTCTGATTCATCCGCAGCCGCGTGGAAAGGAAATATACATCCGACTTGAATGGCGATTCGAAGCCCTTGTCCCAGTTCATCAGGTCGGTCAATAGCGGCAGGTTGCGCGTGTTGAGTGTGTACAGGCCGGGAGTGAAGACGTCGGCGATGCGGCCCTCATTGACGAAGAGAGCCACCTGCGACTCGCGAACCGTAAGCTGGCCGCCGTTCTGGATTTCCATGTCCTGCATGGGATAACGGTAAGCCAGAATGTCGTCGGCGGTTTCGGTCCACTGGATGACGTCGATTAGCTGCTTGACCAGGAATTCTCGAAGACTCACGGATGCCTCCAAAGCCCAACTCTACCATGGGTCCGCCGCGGCGGCTACGCCAGGGCGAGACTGGCATCGGCCGCGGTGTCGAAGCCGGCGAACTCCTTGCGCAGCAGCTTGGGGAAGGCCGCGGCGGCAATCATGGCGGCATTATCGGTGGCGAGGCCGGGGGAAGGGAAATGAACCGGATACGGCAGACGGGCTGCGAGCGCGGCTGCGCGCAAACCAGCGTTGGCGCTGACACCGCCGGAAACAATCAGCGCGCGGGCGCGAATCTGCCCGGCGGAAGCGGCGGCGCGGGTCAGCAATTCGTGGATGACGGCGTGCTGGAACGAAGCGAGCAGGTCGAGTGTTTCGGGAGGAGTGATGGCCAGCCACCGATCGATCGAAGCGTCCGGTTCGGCGCGTGCCAACGCGCGGCGGACGGCGATGGCGGCGGCGAGATCGCGCGCTTCCACCCAGCGCAACACCGCCGTCTTGAGCCCGCTGAAACTGAAATCGAGTGCGTTGCTTTTCATCTTGGCGAAGGTGAAGCGCACGGCCAGCGGATTGCCGTGCGGCGCTAGGCGATCGATGATGGGGCCGCCGGGATAAGGAAAGCCGAGCAGTTTGGCGACTTTGTCGTAGGCTTCGCCGGCGGCATCGTCGCGAGTCTTGCCGAGCAGAGTGTAAGCGAAGTTTTCGTCCACGCGAAACAAGTGGGTGTGGCCGCCGCTCGCCACCAGTGCCAGCGCGGGCAACTCGACCGGCGTGCCGGCGCGCCGCGCTTCCAGAATCACGGCGTGGATGTGGCCTTCGATGTGGTTCACCGCGATCAGCGGCAGGCCGCGCGCGAAGGCTAGCGACTTGGCGTAGGTGAGGCCCACCAGCAACGAGCCGACCAGGCCCGGGCCCGAGGTGGCGGCGATGGCATCGAGTTTGTGCAGCGGAATAGCGGCGCGTTCCAGCGCCTCGCGCACCACCGGCACGATGGCACGCAAGTGTTCGCGCGAGGCCAGCTCCGGCACCACGCCGCCGTACTTGCCGTGCGTGGCCATCTGCGACGCGACCACAGAGGACAGAACGATTTCGCCGTCCTCGACCACGGCCGCGGCGGTTTCATCGCAGGAAGATTCTATGCCCAAAATGTGCACTATTGAACATAGTAACGCGGCAATTGATGCTAAGATTGGCTACCGACACGGAACTTTTATCCGCCCGCACTCGCGGATTACTTGCCGGGGAAAGGTAAAACCGGCTTCGGCCTCGAAGCTCGGAACGGCAAGTACAATGCGAATCCTGCTCTACAACCCCGACAACGGGGTTACGCAGAACTTCATGCCTCACCTATGGATGTTTCTGCTGCAGGCCCTAACTCCCAGCGGGCATGAAGTGGTTCTCATCGACGGCAACACGCAACCGATGAGCGATGCCGAGCTGGTTCAGTACGTACGGGACCAGAATATAGGACTGGTCGGGATCGGCGCCATGACTCGCATGGTAGCCAAAGCGTATCGTGTAGCGGACGCCGTTCGCGCGGCCGGGATTCCAGTGGTGATGGGCGGACCGCACGTAACGGAAGTTCCGGAAGAGGCTCTCGGCCGCGACGGCGGACCGCGCCACGCCGACGCGGTGGCGCTAGGCGAAGCGGATGAGACCTGGCCGCGCATCGTGGAGGATGCGGCGCGGGGCGAACTCAAAGAGACGTACTCTCCGGTGGATGCGTTCGGGCAGGAGCGCAAGCCGGATTTGCTGAATTACCCGAAGATTCCGTGGGACTCGATCGACCTGCGGCAGTTCAACCGGATTCCGGGGTTCTTCCGTCCCATCATACGGCACTTCAAATTCGATTGGGAGACGTTTCATATTATCCCAATTGAATCCGGACGCGGCTGTCCTTATGGATGCGAATTCTGCACGGTGACGGGCTTCTTTGGCGACTCGATCCGGTTCCGGTCCAACCAAAGCATCGTCGAGGAGATGCTGAAGATCAAGGAACGCGCGCGCGGAAGCAACGGCAAGGCCGCCGTGTTCTTCGTCGACGACAATTTCGCGATCAACGGCAAGCGGACTAAGTCGCTTTTGCGCGACATCATCGCGGCCGGCGCCGAGCTATCGTGGGTGGGACAGATCAGCGCCAACTTATTGAAGGATGAAGAACTGCTGGATTTGATCGCGGCATCGGGCGGAAAGTGGATCTTCATCGGGATGGAGTCTCTTGACCCGGCCAATCTGGCCAGCGTCAATAAAAGCTTCAATAAGCCGGCGGATTACGCCCGCGTGCTGAACTCACTCGCCCGGCGCCACGTCTATGCGATCACTTCGTTTATCTTCGGTCTGGATAACGACACGCCGGGGGTGGCCGCGCGCACGCTCGCCGAAATCGGTAAGTGGCCGCCGGGACTGCCTGTCTTTGGACAGATCACTCCGTTTCCAGCTACTCCGTTGTATGACCGGCTGCAAAAAGAAGGACGGCTGACGCGGCCGAAACACTGGCTCGAATTCGCTCCGTTCCGCATGGCGCACACGCCCTTGAAACTCACCGTTTCCGAGGTGCAGGACGAGGTTCTGTACGCGTGGAAGAACTCCTACAGCCCAGCGGCAATCGAGGCCGCCATCGAGTCGATCGCGGATGAGCCGGCGGCTTATAAGATCAGTCATCTGATGTCGCGGCTATTCTTTCGCGGCATCTACTTCCCGCAGAAGGGCGCGTGGAGCTGGCTGAAGCTGGCCACCCGGAACTGGGGAGCGATCTATCGCGTGGTGATGGACTCGCTGAACCGGTGGCACGGCGCACACTCCCCTGCCGGCAGCCGTGACTTCAACGGTTCGTTGGCGCCTGACTTGATCGAAGGCGTGCAACCCGAAACCGGCGGAGACTGAGCGCGAGGGATTGGATGACGGGCCAGGCGGAATTCGATTCCTTTCGAGCGTACGTAGTGGCGAGAATACGGGCAAGCTAAAGCATGCCCCACCACGGACCACCAAGGGAGACAGACACTTTGGGCTTGGAGAATTAGTAAAAGGGATAAGTGCGTTGCGGGTGGCCGGGCTTCGCGGACTTATCGCCGTGCGTATCGGCCACCCGATGGATTGAATAGGAACTTCGATGATTTAGGCCCGCTGTATGGCGAGCACATCCTTGCCGATT
>Ga0181529_10006895_pt1 | contig 11442 bp, 7 predicted proteins | sample PEATcosm2014_Bin_36_FD_119763 | JGI IMG/M metagenome (GOLD analysis project Ga0181529, IMG submission 119763) | Peatland microbial communities from MTU Mesocosm Facility, Houghton, MI, USA - PEATcosm2014_Bin10_30_metaG | ecosystem: Environmental > Terrestrial > Soil > Wetlands > Peat | place... | reverse complement strand
TGCAGACATGCGACACGTGCATGGTAGAGGTGGATGGAAAGCTGGCGAGAGCTTGCGGAACCCTCGCCTTGGACGGCATGAATGTAATGACTGCATCGGCTCGTGCCGGCGCTTCACAGCGCGAGGCATTCGACCGGATCCTCGCCAACCATCTGCTCTATTGCACGGTCTGCGACAATAGCAACGGTAATTGCACGGTGCATAACACAACCAGACTGCTGCAGGTTGAGCACCAGGAGATTCCTTTCAAACACAAGCCATACGTAGTGGATTCGTCCAATCCCTTCTACCGCTACGATCCGGATCAATGTATCCTCTGCGGACGCTGTGTTGAGGCATGCCAGAATCTGCAAGTAAATGAAACTCTGAGCATCAACTGGGAAGAAGCTCATCCGCGCGTGTTGTGGGATGGGGGCGCGCCGATTGGCGAATCGAGCTGCGTCTCATGCGGACACTGCGTTACCGTGTGCCCCTGCAATGCGCTCATGGAGAAATCCATGCTTGGCGAGGCCGGCTATTTTACGTCACTCCCGAAAGACGCACTCGACGGCATGATCGATGTGGTCAAAGGCATCGAGCCGGAGGTCGGCTATGGCCCCATCTTGAAACTCTCTGAAATGGAATCGGCCATGCGGGAGTCGCACATCAAGCGCACAAAGACCGTCTGCACATATTGCGGTGTCGGTTGCAGTTTCGACATCTGGACCAAGGGCCGTCACATCTTGAAGGTGGAACCGGCCGATGGACCGGCCAATGGTGTTTCGACTTGCATCAAGGGCAAGTTCGGCTGGGACTATGTAAACAGCCCGGATCGGCTCACCGCGCCGCTCATTCGCGAAGGAGACGGATTTCGAGAGGCCTCGTGGGACGAGGCTCTAACTCTGGTATCACGGCGCTTTGCCGAAATCAAAGCCGCCACTGGCCCCGACTCGCTGGCCTTCATTTCTTCGTCAAAATGCACCAACGAAGAAAGCTACCTGATGCAGAAGCTGGCACGGGCTGTGATCGGTACGAATAACATGGATAACTGCTCCCGCTACTGCCAGGCGCCTGCGACCACCGGGCTCTTTCGCACCGTTGGTTATGGCGGTGACTCGGGTTCGATCTCCGACATCGAGAGCGCCGGATTGGTCCTGATCATCGGCAGCAATACCGCTGAGAGCCATCCAGTGCTGGCTACTCGCGTCAAGCGGTCCCACAAACTGCGGGGACAAAAGTTGATCGTCTCTGACCTTCGCGAAAATGAGATGGCGCGGCGAGCGGATGTGTTTCTGCATCCGCGCCCTGGTACCGATCTATTCTGGCTCTCGGCAGTTACACGTTATATTCTCGACAATGGCCTTGCCAACCAGACCTTTATCGATAAGTGGGTCAACAACGCGGGGGAATACAAGAAAAGTCTTGAGCCCTTCACAATGGAAAAGGCCAGCCAGAGATGCGGTCTGCCGATCGAAACACTTACCAAGGTTGCGCGGATGATTGCGGAGGCAGAGAGCGTTTGCATTCTCTGGGCCATGGGAGTGACGCAGCACGTCATGGGTTCCGATACCTCAACTGCAATCTCGAACCTGCTGCTTGCTACAGGTAACTACATGCGGCCGGGAACGGGCGCGTACCCTCTACGCGGTCATAACAACGTGCAGGGCGCGAGCGACCACGGGGCGATGCCGAATTACTTTCCTGGCTATCAGAAGGTGGATGATCCTGCGATTCGGGCTAAATTCGAAAAGGCCTGGGGCGTATCCCTGCCTCCGAAGCCCGGCCTCGATAATCACTTGATGATCGATGCAATTCAAGACGGGCGCCTTAAGGGAATGTATGTGTTCGGCGAAGAGATGAGCATGGTTGATTCGAACGCTGACTATGTGGCCGCTGCGTTGTCCAAACTGGAATTCTTTGTCATGCAGGAGATCTTTTTCACCGAAACATGCCGTTTTGCGGATGTTATCCTGCCGGGTTGTCCGAGTCTGGAAAAGGAAGGAACATTTACAAGTACGGAGAGACGAATTCAGAGACTCTACAAAGTGTTTGAACCCCTCGGAGAGAGTCGGCCCGACTGGAAGATTATTCAGGAGATCGCCAACCGGCTTGGCGCGGGTTGGAGTTATGAGCATCCCTCCCAGATCTACGCAGAGATCGCACCGCTTACGCCATTGATGGCGGGTGTAACTTATGAGCGCCTGGAAGGATATAAGTCGCTGCAATGGCCGATAGCAGAAGACGGTAACGACCAACCGCTCCTTTACGCCCGGCAATTCAAGCTTCCCGGCGGCAAGGCGACTTTCTTCCCTGTGCCCTGGACGGAGCCAACCGATCAGCAGGATGCGGAATTCGACCTGCACTTGAACAACGGGCGCCTTCTCGAGCATTTTCACGAAGGCAACATGACCTATCGAACCGAAGGCATCCGCGAGAAGACACCCTGCACGTTTGTCGAAGTGTCTCCGGAACTCGCAGCCGAGCGTGGAATTCAAACAGGCAGCTGGGTTCAGCTTACATCACGCTATGGGAAGGTGCGCGCGCAGGTGGTCATCACCACCAGGGTTCAAGGGAATGAGCTGTATATGCCGATGAATTCCGTCGATGAGCCGGTCAATCGCCTGACTAGCAGTTACACAGACAAAGTCACTCATACACCGGCTTATAAGGAGACCTCTGTTCAGCTTAAGCCGCTGGGTGAAGCCGGCAATGATCCACTGCCGCGCACGAACTCCCGCCACGGACATCCAACGCCTCAGAATGGAGTGGAAGTGGAGCGCAAGTGGAGGCGAGCAGACTATCGCGAACCCGGGAGCCAACTGGTGCAAATCCAGCCGGCCAGATAGGAGAAACTCGATGGCTCAACCAATATCCCTGGATCGGTTGCCCCGCGATGCCCGGCAGGAGTTACGCAATCGGCTTGAAGAGGCTCCTATCGAACATGCCGAAGCACTGCTCGAGTCCTATGAGTTACTCCAGCAGTTACACGACCGCGGTGTCTTGCAGCTCTTGCAAGGAGCGCTTGGCGCAAGCGATAAGCTGGTGGAAGCCGCGATCGGCGCAGCCAAGTCCGACGATTCCCTGCGCGCCATGCGAAACGCGATCATTCTCGGCAAGATGCTCAGCTCCATCAATCCAGAGATTCTGCAAGGCGTGGCCGCGGCTGTGGGTGAAACTCTCGGATGCTACGACAAGCCGGTCATCGAACCGCCGGGGCTTTTCGCGCTTCTCGGTCAATTTCGCCACAAGGAATTACGGAGAAGTATGGCGCTCATCAACCGGTTTCTTGAAACTCTCGGCAATCAGATCAAGGCGCGAGGAGGCTGTAAATAATACTGGCTTCATTTACTTGAGTTGCCTTGGAGGGATTGTATGTCGATTACGAATCGCTGGGGACTCGCGGCGGCGGGATTCCTCATGCAGATGGCTCTCGGCGCGGTCTACGCGTGGAGCGTCTTCCGGGTTCCGCTTTCAAAACAGTTTCACTGGTCTATCTCCCAAGTTACCCTGACCTTTACAATCTGTATCTTCGTCCTGGGCGTTTCGGCCTTCTTCGGCGGCCTCTGGCTCAATAAGAAAGGTCCGCGCGTGGTCGCGTTAACAGGCGGGTTCCTCTATGGTCTTGGCGTATTTCTTGCAAGCTTCTCCGCGGACAAGTTGTGGTGGCTCTATATGAGCTACGGGTTAATCGGTGGAATCGGATTGGGATTTGGCTACATCGTCCCGGTCGCTGTATTGGTCAAGTGGTTTCCCGACCGCAGAGGTTTGATCACCGGGATCGCGGTGGGCGGGTTCGGCGCCGGCGCTCTTATTACTGCGCCTTTGGCCACACACCTGATACAAAGCGTCGGCGTGTTGCAGACATTTGCCCGGCTGGGCATTGGGTATCTAGTAGTTACCATGGCGACCGGTTATTTCATGCAAAACCCGCCCGACGGGTGGAAACCGGCAGGCTGGGCGCCGAGCGCAGCCCAGAACGCGCAACGAGCAACAAGGGACTATACGCTTGGCGGCGCCCTGAAGACCTGGCAATGGTGGGCGTTGTGGGCGCTGTTGTTTCTCAACGTGTCGGCTGGCATTTCGCTTATCTCGCAAGAATCGCCGATGTTTCAGGAGATCGCCAAGGTCAGTGCGATCGTGGCCGGAGGGATGGTAGGCATTGTCGCCATCGGCAATGCCGTCGGACGTATCTTCTGGGCCTGGACCTCCGATGCCATCACTCGGCGATGGACATTCGCGGCGATGTTTTTGTTGCAGGTTGGTCTCTTTTGGACGCTGCCAGCCCTGTCTTCCGCGACAATTCTTACCGTGGTGTCGTTCATCATCCTGATGTGCTACGGCGGAGGCTTCGGCACGATGCCGGCCTTCACGGCCGATTATTTCGGGGCTAAGAACGTCGGTCCCATCTACGGCCTGATGTTGACGGCATGGGGATGTGCCAGCGCATTCGGGCCGCTGCTGGTTGCCCACATGCGCCAATCCAGCGGATCGTATACCAGTGGTCTTCATGCGATTGCCGGCGTCATGGCCGCATCTGTGCTGCTCCCGATAGTGGTGAGTCCGCCGAAGCCGAAGACCAATTGAAAGTGGGCTGCGGGCCGTAAAAAATCCGATCAACCCAAAATCAGAGAGGCTCTTTTTGCCCCATCGGCCCCCAACTCTTCTATAACCAGATTGTTTTCAACAGATATAGTTCGTTTGCCGATTTGAAACCCAGCCAACTAAGGGCTCTGGAGAAGGGTCGCGATTCTGGTCTCGCAACACCGTGACCGCCGTCACTGTTTTTAAAGTAGACCCAGCCCTACACTCGGTATATGGTTATCGATATGAATTTATCGAATCCACTACCGACCATTCGACCGGAGTCACGGTCGATTCCGCAGCCGAGCCTGAGGCGCTTGCCGCAATACCACCATTACCTGGTGGAGCTTGAGGCCAGGGGAGTCAACCGGGTTTCCTGTAGCGCGATCGGCCAGGATCTTGGACTCGTCCCCGTGCAAGTGCGAAAAGATCTTCAATACACGGGGATCATCGGCAAGCCCAAGACCGGCTATTCGGTCTCCGAACTGATCCAGGCGATTGAGACATTTCTTGGCTGGAACAACATCAACGAGGCGTTTCTTGTGGGGGCGGGGAATCTTGGGACCGCTCTGCTGGGACACGAACGCTTCTCGAAGTTCGGACTGCGGATCGTGGCTGCCTTCGACACCGACCCCAACAAAATTGGCCAATGGATTCACGAGAAGGCAGTGCTGTCTCTCGACAAGCTCGCCGATCTTGCGCCGCGCATGAGTATCCATCTGGGAATCATCACGACCCCAGCTGAAGTGGCACAGACGGTTGCGGATGAAATGGTGAAAGGGGGCATCCAGGCCATCTGGAACTTCGCTCCCGTAAAGCTCAAAGTTCCCGAAGACATCATCGTGCATAACGAAGATCTTTATTCCACGCTTGCCTCTCTCTCCTGGAAGCTGGCAAGACGGTTCAGGGTGCCTATTCAAGAGAAGGAGGCTGTTTAGATGGCGTCGATGCCCGTTGTTGTTGATGGCGCGGAGAAGTTTGAGAAGGTAGTCAGCATTCTCGATCGCTACTCCCGGCGTCCGTCAGGGTTGATTCCGATCCTGCAGGCGATTCAACACGAGTACCAATATTTGCCGGAAGAAGTGCTTACGTATGTGGCGACCTCGCTCGATGTTCCTCCGGCGCGCGTCTTTGGCGTGGCAACTTTCTATGCGCACTTTGCGCTGGAGCCGAAGGGAAAACACGTCATCCGGATCTGCGACGGAACGGCCTGCCATGTGAAGCAGTCTCTCCCCGTGCTGAATGCGCTGCGCGAGAAACTGGGCACGACTGAAAAGAGCACAACTACGCCCGACATGCTCTTCACCATTGAGACGGTTGCCTGCCTGGGCGCTTGCGGATTGGCGCCGGTTGTCGTGATCGACGAACAAGTCTACGGCCAGATCACACCGGAGCGCGCTGTGGCGCTGGTGGATGAGATCAAGGCGATGGAAGCGGGACTCGCATCCGCTCCTGAATCTGAGCAGCCCTCAGCCGAGGTGGACCATGAATAACACGGAAGCGCTCACATCCACTCCGGGAAATGGGAAGGGAATCTCCACGCTTGCCCAGGTGCGGCGGGTGATCATCTGTGCTGGGACCGGATGCATGGCCAACGGCGCCATGAAGGTCTTCGAGCAATTCGAAAGCGAGATCAAGGGTGCAGGCTTGAAGGTGATTCTCGAACTGCGCGCCGAAGCCACCAGCGATGAGATTCGCTTATCAAAGAGCGGCTGTCAGGGCTTCTGCCAGATGGGGCCCCTGGTTTCTGTGGTGCCCGACGGCATTCTCTACACCAAGGTTCGCAAAGAAGACGTTGCCGAGATTGTGCAGAAGACTTTGGCCGAGGGTCAGATCGTGGAGCGGCTGCTCTACAAGGATCCAGCGACGCGCAAGAGCTGTCAGGGAATTGAGGACAATCCTTTCTACGCGCGCCAGAGCCGTTTTGTCCTGCACGAGTGTGGCTTCCTCGATCCCGAAGACATACATGAATTCATGCTGCACGGCGGCTATGCGGCGGCGAAAAAAGCTTTCGTAGAAATGGCGCCCGAGGAGATTTGCAAAACCATCCTGGACTCGGGTTTGCGCGGACGTGGCGGCGGCGGTTTCCCCACAGGTCGCAAGTGGGACGCGGCGCGCATTCAAAACTCGACGAAGAAGTATGTCATCTGCAACGGCGACGAGGGCGACCCCGGCGCGTTCATGAATCGCTCCGTGATGGAGGGCAATCCGCACAGCGTCATCGAAGGACTGATGATCGCGGCACGTGCGATTGGCGCCAACGAGACACTGGTATACGTTCGCGCGGAGTATCCGCTGGCGGTTGAGCGCATGCGTGGCGCTGTGGCGGCTGCTGAGCGTGAAGGAATTCTTGGCAAGAATGTTTTTGGCACGGGTCTCTCCATGAAGTGCGAAGTGATGGAGGGCGCGGGCGCATTTGTCTGCGGCGAAGAGACGGCCATGATTGCGTCGATCGAAGGCCAGCGCGGCATGCCGCGGCCCAAACCGCCCTTCCCCGCGCAGAGCGGACTGTGGGGCAAGCCGACCATCATTAATAATGTCGAAACGCTGGCGCATGTTTGCCGCATTCTCAACGAAGGTCCCGAGGTCTTCACGCAAATCGGCACCAAGGAATCTCCGGGCACCAAGACCTTCGCACTCACCGGCCATGTGGCCAATACCGGCCTCGTCGAGGTCCCGTTCGGAACAACGCTGCGCGAGATTGTCTACAACATCGGCGGCGGAGTGACGGACGATGCAGGAAAAATCTGGAAGACCGGATTCAAGGCGGTACAGATCGGCGGCCCATCCGGCGGATGTCTGACCGAGGAACATCTCGATCTGCCGCTGGCCTACGAATCGCTGCGATCTGTCGGCGCGATGGTCGGCTCGGGCGGGTTGGTGGCGATGAACCAGGGCACCTGCATGGTGAGCATTGCACGCTTCTTTATGGAGTTCACGCAACGCGAATCTTGCGGCAAGTGCGTGCTGTGCAGAGAAGGAACGCGACAACTGCTTGCACTACTGGATGACGTGATTGAAGGACGCGCTGATCAACATACGCTCGACCTTCTCGATAAGCTGGGACGCGCGGTACAGATCGGGTCTTTGTGCGGACTGGGAAAGACGGCGCCGAATCCGGTGCTCTCGACGATGCGCTACTTCCGCAAGGAATACGAAGAGCACGTATTCGAGAAGCGCTGCCGGACGGGCCGCTGCAAGGCCCTGTTGAGTCCAGAGATCAATCAAGTGAAGTGCAAGGGCTGCGGCCTGTGCATCAAGGCCTGCCCGACCGGAGCCATCACGGGAGAGAAGAAGCAGCCGCACCATATTGATCCTGAACTGTGCATCAAGTGCGGCGCCTGTGCAACAGCCTGCAAAATACATGCGGTCGAGGGGATATAGCGGAATGAACAAGGTCACGCAGCCAACTTTGACGATCGATGGAAAAACGGTAGTGATCGAAGGCGAGCGCAATCTGCTCGAACTTGTTCGCAAGGCCAACATCGACTTGCCCACTTTTTGCTATCACTCCGAGCTCAGCGTCTATGGCGCGTGCCGGCTCTGTCTCGTGCAAATAGAAGGGCGCGGAATCCAGGGCGCATGCTCCACACCAGCCGAGCCCGGGCTGAAGGTTCTCACTACAACTCCGGAGATTCGCGAGATCCGCAAGATCGCAGTGGAGCTGCTGCTCGCAAACCACGATCAGAGCTGTCCAACCTGCTCGCGCAGCGCCAACTGCCAGTTGCAGAGTCTGGCCTTGCAGCTGGGTGTGAAGAAGGTGCGCTTCAAGTCTGTGCATACTCCGGTTCCGCTGGACGAGTCTTCTCCCTCATTGGTTCGCGATCCCAACAAGTGCGTGCTGTGCGGCGATTGCGTCCGGATGTGTGCGGAGATACAAGGGATCGGGGCAATTGATTTTGCTCATCGTGGCCATGAGGTCAGTGTGCAACCGGCCTTTGGCAAACTGCTTGGCGAGGTCGAGTGCGTCAACTGCGGCCAATGCGCCAGCGTCTGCCCCACCGGCGCGCTGACGGTGAAGTCCGAGGTCGAGCAGGTTTGGGGATTGCTCGCCGACCCGAAGAAAACAGTGATCGTACAGATCGCGCCAGCCGTGCGCGTCGGCCTAGGCGAGTGCTTTGGCCTGAAGCCGGGCGAGATCACCACCGGCCGAATCGTCGCGGCTCTGAAGCATCTGGGTTTTGACCAAATCTACGACACCTCCTTCGCCGCCGACCTAACTGTGATTGAAGAAGGCACGGAATTCCTGGAGCGCAAGACCAATGGTGGCACTCTACCAATGTTCACCTCGTGCTGCCCCGGATGGGTGAAGTACGCGGAGCAATATTTCCCTGAGCTGCTGCCGAATCTTTCCACCTGCCGTTCACCGCAGGCGATGTTCGGCTCACTGGTAAAGGCGATGCTTCCCGATCAACTCAAGATCGAACGCAAGGACATCAAGGTCGTCGCCATCATGCCGTGTACGGCGAAGAAATTTGAGGCCCAGCGCCCGGAGATGGGCGTCGATGGCGATCCCGACGTGGATCATGTGCTGACCACGCAGGAATTGGCGCAGATGATCCAGTCCGCCGGCATCATCTTCGACTCGTTGCAGCCTGAGTCGTTCGATATGCCCTTTGGCTTTTACACAGGCGCCGGAGTCATCTTCGGCAACTCGGGCGGCGTGATGGAGGCTGTGCTGCGCTACGCCGCTGAAAAAGTTACCGGCAAGAAGCTGGACAACGTTGAATTCGAGCAGGTGCGCGGCGATTCAGGCCTTCGCGAGGCCACCATCGAGGTCAACGGCACGCAGCTCAAGCTGGCCGTCGTCCACGGATTGCGGAATGCTCGTGTCGTCGCCGAACAGGTGAGGGCGGGCAAGAGCCACTACGACCTGATTGAAGTGATGGCCTGCCCGGGCGGATGCATCGGCGGCGCCGGACAGCCGGTTACCACTTCAACAACAGCGCGCGCGCTCAGAACAAAAGGCTTGTATCACGCGGACAAGATGCTGCAACTGCACAAGTCGCAGGACAACGTCTTCATCACCGAGTGCTACGCGAAGTTCCTCGGAGAGATCGGAGGAGAGAAGGCGCATCATCTGCTGCACACCGGCTACCAGAGCCGCCGTCGCATCGCCGATGAGTCGCTTTCGCTCACGCAGGCGCGGGGAACAGACAAACTCAAAGTCAGTGTCTGCCTGGGAACGAATTGTTTCTTGAAGGGCTCGCAGGACGTGCTGAATGGAGTGCTTCGTCATTGTGAACAGAACGGGCTCGAAGGCCGAATCGATGTGCGGGCGGGGTTCTGCTTCGAGAAATGCGAGAGTGGTCCAACCGTAATGATCGACGGCGAACATGTGCATCACTGCACCGCCGCAAAGGCGATTGAAGAGTTGAATAGCCGTATCGAAACAGAGAAACCGGCTTAAGCAGCCGACGCGGAATTGGCAAGCCCCGGCGCCGACTGAGTGATCGGAAAGGAGACTATTTTGATTACTCATGAACGAGCAGACTTTATCAACGAGGTAGAGATAGAAACGATCCTGGCGCATCACAAGAGCCCGGAGCCATTAAAGGTCCGCGAACTGCTGGCCAAAGCACGCGAAATGCGCGGGCTTTCGATGGATGAAGTCGCTACGCTGTCCTTCGTCGAGAGTCCCGAACTGCTCCAGGAGATCTTCGCGACGGCCAAGCAGATCAAGGAAGACATCTACGGATCGAGGCTGGTCTTCTTCGCACCGCTTTACATCTCCAATCGCTGCTCCAATGAGTGCACCTACTGCGCCTTTCGCGCGACCAATGCATCTCTCAAGCGCCGCACACTGACGCAAAAAGAGATTGCGGAAGAGACTCGCATCCTGATTCGCCAGGGACACAAGCGGGTCTTGATGGTCTCCGGCGAGGCGCTTCCTCCCGATGGTTTTCAATATCTTCTGGACTCCATCGCAACCATTTACTCCACGCGAGTCGGTCCGGGCGAAATCCGGCGCGTCAATGTGAATCTCGCGCCGCAAACGGCGGAACGCTTCCGGTTGCTGAAGCAAGCGGAGATCGGAACCTTTCAACTTTTTCAGGAGACCTATCATCGCCCCACGTATGCGGCGGTCCACCTGAAAGGAACGAAGCGCGACTACGATTGGCGCGCGACAGCTTTCGACAGGGCCATGGAAGCCGGCATTGACGATGTCGGCATCGGCGTCTTGTTCGGACTCTACGACTGGCGCTTCGAGATCATTGCGATGATGCAGCAAATTCGTCATCTCGAGAACAAGTTTGGCGTTGGACCGCACACTATCAGCTTCCCGCGCATGGAGCCGGCGGTGGGTTCCGATATCGCCTCTCAGCCTCCGCACCCGGTCAGCGACGCAGACTTCCTGAGGATGATCGCGATCATGCGTCTCGCCGTTCCATATACCGGAATGATCATGTCCACGCGCGAAACGGCGGAAGTACGCCGCGCGACGCTGGAGTTGGGAATCTCGCAGATATCAGCCGGAAGCCGCACCGATCCGGGCGGCTACAAAGACGGCGAAGGCGATCCAAACGGCAGCCAGTTTCAACTCGGCGATCACCGCTCGGTCGAAGAGGTTGTCAGCGATGTTGTCACGCTCGGTTTCCTTCCTTCTTTCTGCACCGCCTGCTATCGTTTGGGGCGCACGGGGCAGGACTTCATGGATCTTGCCAAGCCTGGAGAAATCAAGTATCACTGCCATCCCAACGCGCTTTCGACTTTTCAGGAATACCTGAGCGACTATGCAAGCCCGCAGGCAAAGTCTGCCGGCGAAAAGCTCATCTCGATTGAACTGCAGCACATGGACGGCCAGCAGACCGCCTGCGCGCTGCCGATGTTAAACAAGGTTCGCCGCGGCGAACGCGACGTCTTCGTCTAGAAAAAAGGAGA
>Ga0181529_10006891_pt1 | contig 11446 bp, 13 predicted proteins | sample PEATcosm2014_Bin_36_FD_119763 | JGI IMG/M metagenome (GOLD analysis project Ga0181529, IMG submission 119763) | Peatland microbial communities from MTU Mesocosm Facility, Houghton, MI, USA - PEATcosm2014_Bin10_30_metaG | ecosystem: Environmental > Terrestrial > Soil > Wetlands > Peat | place... | reverse complement strand
GAAGTAAGGCGACACGAAGCCGCGGTCGAACTGCATGCCCTCGACGTAGTCGATCGAGGTCTCCATGGTCTTGGCTTCCTCGACCGTGATGACGCCGTCCTTGCCGACCTTCTCCATCGCGTCTGCGATCTGCTTGCCGATCTCGGTGTCGTTGTTCGCGGATACGGAGGCGACGTTGGCGATCTCCTCCTTCTCCTTGATCTCCTTGGAGTTCTTCTTGATCTCCTCGACGGCGAGGGCGACGGCGTCGTCGATGCCGCGCTTGAGCGCCATGGGATCGAGGCCGGCGGCCACGGACTTGAGGCCTTCCTTGACGATGCTGTAGGCGAGAACGGTGGCGGTCGTCGTGCCGTCGCCGGCCACATCATTGGTCTTGGTGGCTACTTCCTTGAGGAGCTGGGCGCCCATGTTCTCGTAGGGGTCCTCGAGCTCGACTTCCTTAGCGACGGAGACACCGTCCTTGGTGACGGTCGGGGCGCCGAACTTCTTGTCGAGAAGAACATTGCGTCCCTTCGGGCCTAAGGTCACCTTGACTGCCTTGGAAATGGTCTCGACGCCGACGAGAAGCTTGCGCCTGGCGTCCTCACTGAAAAGAAGCTGTTTGGCCATGTCGTCTTTCTCCCTTTCTAAAAAGGATTAACCTTGAGGCCACACGATGTTATGCCTCGAGGTAAAAATGGGCGACGTTAAGGTCGCACGACCAGGGTCCTGGGCGGGCGCCTGGTCGGTTGTAAAGATACAAAAATACCGAGACCGCGACAAGGCCTCGGCACCCATTGACGCAGAGAAATCGGGATAGTTAGTATACTAACTATATGGACGAGATCGAGCTGATGAACTCGCTGGTCCTCTCCCTTCGAAGGCGTAGTGCCGACTGGCTTCGGAATTTCGGCATCACTCTCCCCCAGTTCCGCTTGATCCTGCTCGCGCGGCACAAAGGCGCGATTACTCCATCAGCTGCAGCGGAAGAGCTCTCTAGCGACCGCCCTACGGCCACCCTCATGGCGCGCAAATGCGTGTCGCGGGGCTGGCTTAGGCGCCGCCGGGTCGACTCAGACCGACGATCGGTCAAGCTTGTGCTCACCGGAGAGGGAGAGGAGCTCCTCGATCGGATCGAGCGCGCGCGGCTTCTCAGCCCTACCCTTTCCGGCGATCCTTTCGACGCCTTGAATTCCGAGGAGCGAGCGGCCTTCCGTTCGGCGCTGGCCAGAGTGGGTGCGAGGGCCGCGGAACTCAGCGGAGGCGGCAGCTAGAGTTCGAGGCGATGGCTAGGATCCGTTGGCCCGGACGTGGAAGGTAACCGGAAGGCGCGCAGTTCGATCCCGAGCGAATGGAACGGTGCATCCATCCTCTGTATGTCGGATTTTTCGGGATCTTTACCCTTTTCGCCGCGGCGAAGGCTAGCCTTCTCGGCCGCCAAAAGCCGCCATTGATCACGGCTCCATACCCTATCGCGAATTGGCTGGCCGACCCAGTGACGAGCTGAGAGATGAGCGATTCCGATGGGGACGAGGCCGGGATCTAAGCCGGGACTCGGGCCAGGCATATCAAGGCCACCCTTGAATTGATCGCCGAAAAGCGGCATGAGGCGCTCGGGACCCGCGAGACACTCGATCGCGCCGCGGTATCCAATCTTTCCGCGATCGGCTACCAGTTCGGTCCGCTGGAAAACCTGAGGATGACGGCGATCAAGCGCTACATGTCGGGCATGCGAAGGGCGCACTCGGACGTCGACGAGGAGGCCGATCCCCGCGAGGCGCTGCGGGAGCGGTTTTTCGCGACTCTCGCAAATCTCGTGCTGGGCCCCGCGCCCTGAGGAAGCCCCGAGGAGCGGACGGACTCGAGGCCGAGGCCCCGAGCCGCCCATGCTTTGAGCTCTTGCCGTGTTGCTGCGACAGGGACGGGCGTTGTACTATCGGGGATGCCCTCCCCAATTCCAGTCCTGCTATCGGACGAGGCCATCCTCGCGGTGGACAAGCCCTCAGGCATGCTCTCGATCCCCGATCGCTGGGATCCGGACGTGCCGGACGCCCTGGCTTCGCTCAAGCGCGACTGGGGTAGGCTTTTCGTCGTCCACAGGCTGGATAAGGACACGAGCGGACTGCTCTTGTTCGCCAGGACCGAGGAGGCGCACCGGAGCTTGAGCGCGGCCTTCGAGTCGCGCTCGGTTTCCAAGATCTATCGAGCCCTCGTGCGAGGCCTTCCCTCTTGGGAGGAGGAGCGTTGCGAACTGCCGCTCCGCCCCGACGGCGACCGGCTCCACCGCACGATCGTGGACGCGCACAAGGGCAAGGCTTCGGCGACGGCCTTCCGCGTGCTGGAGCGCTATGGCTCGGGGCTCGCCAGCCTCGCCCTCGTCGAGGCCAGGCCCGAGACGGGGCGCACTCATCAGGTGCGCGTCCACCTCGCCGCCCTGGGCTTTCCCTGCGTCGCGGACCCGCTCTATGGGGACGGGGAGCCGCTTCTGCTCTCCAAGCTCAAGCGGAGGTGGAAGGGCGATCCCTTCGAGGAGCGCCCCCTGCTCGCCAGGGCCGCGCTGCACGCCCTCTCGGCGGAATTCGCCCATCCGGCCACGGCCGCTGCCACCAAGCTCGAGGCGCCCTTGCCCAAGGACATGCGAGCCGCGGTCAGCCAGCTCGCGCGGCTCTGACGGATCAGAACGCGGCGAAGCTTCCCTTTTTCAATAGGGGAATTCCGCGGCCGGACGCGTCGACCCCGAGTACGTCGACTTCCTCCGACCCGATCATGAAGTCGACGTGGACGAGGGCGTGATTGAAGCCCCGCCTCTCCTTCTCGGCCTTGCTCATGCTCGAGGCCCCCTCGAATGCCCCGTCGTAGCTGGCGCCCAGGGCGATGTGGCAGGCGGCGTTCTCGTCGAGGAGGGCGCTGTCGAAGATATAGCCGCTCCTCCCGATGGGATTGGACGAGTCGACGAGGGCCACCTCGCCGAGCCGGCGCGCGCCCGAGTCGGTGTCGACGAGCCGCCGCAGGGCCTGGGCGCCCGTGCGCGCCTCCGCCTCGACGACGAGGCCGCCTTCGAATCGCAGGAAGCCTCCTTCGACGAGGCTGCCTAGGACCCGTACGGGCTTCGTGAAGGCCGCCCTTCCTTGCGTGCCGCGGAAATCGGGCGTGGCGAAGCATTCCTGGGTGGGGATGTTGGGCATGAAGGCCCGGCCCTCCGGCGTGCGCTCCGTGCCGCCTATCCAGCGCGACTCGGGCGCGAGGGAGACGCGCAGGTCGGTGCCGGGCCCCGTGAAGCGCAGCTCGCGCAGGGAGAGGGCGTTGAGGGCACGGGATCGCGCCGCGATGTCGCCCATCGCGGCGCGGAGCGCGGACGCGGGATCGGGGGCGTCGAGCCCGAGGATGGGGACGAGGATCTCCCAGAGCTCGTCCGCGGAGGCCGCGGGTCCGAGGACCTTCCGCGCCCAAGCCTCGGTCGCGGCCGGCAGCACGCACCAGGCCACGCGGCTCGACATCTGGGCGACGCGGAGGCTCTCGGAGGCCTTCATGTCCGCCTTCAGCATTCGGCCCACCCTGCCCTCGTCCGCGCCTTCCAAGGCGTCGGGCTCGTCCTCGCCCTCGAGATAGAGCGTCGACCAGCGCTCCTCGGCGTAGGTCGCGCTCATCCTCTCCTGGAAGGTCTGCGCGACGTCGAGGAATCCATCTCGGGAGCGGTCGGCCCTGATCCGGTCGAGGCCGCCGTCGAAGTACTCGAGCTTCACGAAGGCGGCCCCGCGCTCGTAGGCCAGCGCGGCGATCACGCGCATGAGCTCGCGGTTCGAGGGGGCGCCCGCGATGCGGAGCCTGTCGCCTTCCGCGATGGCGAGAGCGGCGTCGAGGGCAAGGGCCGCGTAGCGGCGCATCGCTTCTTTTTCCATGTCCGGCTTCCTCCACTCGGACGATGCTACTTGACCAGGGCCCTCGCGGCCAAGTGGGCGAGGAATTCCACGCGCACGCCGAGTCCGTAGTGGCGGTCTAGATCCGTAAGCTGGCTATGGCAGTTCTCGCAGGCGGTCGCGACGACGGCGGCCCCGGACGCTCGGATCTGCTCGGCCTTGACCTTGCCCGACCTCATCCTGAAGTCCTCTTCGCCCATCGCGACGAGGCCGCCGCCCCCGCCGCAGCACCAGTTCTCCTCGCGGGACGGCCTAAGCTCCACGAAGTCCGAGGCGAGGGCCCTCAGGACCCTCCGGGGCTCCTCCATGACTCCCGAGTTCCGGGCGAGCTGGCAGGGGTCGTGGTAGGTGACTCGCTCCGCCAGGCTTCCCGGCTGGAGGCGTATTCGCCCCTGCGCCAGGTAGCGGTCGATGAGCTCGACGATGGAGACGACCTCGAAGCCCTGGGGGCCGATCATGTGCTTCAAATAGCGGTAGGCGGTCCCGCACTCGACGACCGCCACCTCGCTCGCCCCCAGTCTACGCGCCTCCTCGACGATGCGAGCGGCGATCTTGCGGGCCTTGGCCGCGTCCCCCAGGAAGGCGGCGAAGTTGACGGCCTCGAAGGAAGAGAGGCACCAGCTCTCGCCGGCGGCGTTCATGATGGCGGCTGGGCTGACGATCGAGTGCGAGCCCGCGAGGGCCACGTAAAGGACGCGGGCCCCCTGGACCTCGTAAGGCACGGCGGGCCGAGGCGAGGCCGGCCACAGGGCCCGCACTTCTCCGTCGAGTGCCTCGAGGGCCGCGGCGAAGTCCTTCCGCGTGTCGGCGATCGTCTCGCCCTTGGCGACGGACATGTCCGCGAGCATAGAGAGGATCTTGGGCTCCTTGTCCGCGCCTATGAGCAGGGCCTTTGCGATGGTGAGCACCAGCTGAGTGTCGATCCCGAAGGGACAGTGGACCATGCAGCGCCGGCAGCCCGTGCACGAGAAGGCCGCGTCGGAGAGGGCCTCGAGGGCATTTGAGTCGAGCTCGATCGTCTCTCCGAGCCAGGGGGCCAGCCTGCCCTGAAGCCTGAAGTAGCGCTTGAAGAGCTTTCGCACGATCTCGGCGCGGCCGACCGCCGTGTACCGCGTCTGCGGCATCGAGGTGTAGACGTGGCAGGACTCGACGCATAGGCCGCAGCGGGAGCAGCTCTCCAAGTAGAGCCGCATCGCCGACGTGAGCCTGCCCTCGAAAAGGGACTTGAGCGCGGCAGTCGTCGGCTCGTCGAGCCGGGGGGCAGTAAGATCGCCTAACGCTTCCATGCTCGCCTCCTGAGCGTCTCGACCGGTAGGGCGAGGAAGGCGTGCGTGACCTTGCTGAAGGGCAGCACGACGAAGAGGACTTCCGCGAGGAGGACGTGGATCACTATGAAATGGTAGTGCGAGCCGCGCAGGACGGACCTCGGATCGGCGAAGCTCCAGCTCGCCAGGATGCCGAAGTACCTCGAGAAGTCGGCCTTGGTCATCACGAAGCCGCTGGGCGTCCAGGAGTTGCCCCAGCTCATGAGGTCCCCGAAGAGGAAGAGAAATAGCAGGAGGAGGAGCAATAGGTAGTCGCCCGGAGTCGAGATCTTGCGCCTCTCTCCGACGAATCTCCGGCCAAGAAAATAGAAGGTCGGCAGGGTCACCGCGAGGCCTACGGCGCCTGCCCCGATCATGTCCCGCGAGGAGGCGGGAAGGACGCGCAGGGCCGGGAAGAGGTCCAAATGGCCGAGGACCAGCGCGAGGAAGCCCAGGTGGTAGACGACGAGGAAGCACCAGAAGACGGGATCCCGCTTGAGCACCTGCGGCATGCCGAGGGCGTCGCGGAGGGCCGCGAGCGCGGGATGCCGAGGCGCGGGATAGGTCGCGAGCTGGTAGGGATGCCGAGGAGCGCGCAGGATGCCGACGAGCCGCGCGGCCAGGGCAAGGACGAGGAAGGCTAGCGCGGCGTAGACGAGCGGCACCATGATGCCGTACTCGAGCTTGTCGAAGACGAGGGCCAAGCCGCCACGCGAGGACTGGGTCGCCGCGCTGACCGCATCAACCGCGGTCCCCGCCGAGCCGCTTGCCGCGCTTGCGGCCGAGGTCGCCTGGATTGCGCCTGATGCGTCCATCGATCGCCCGCTAGCCCTTCTTGACGTAGATCGTGATGACGCCGCTTTCCTGCGTCGTCTCGACCACTTGGTTGCCCGTCGTCTTGGCCCAGGCGGGAAAGTCCGACAGCGACCCCGGGTCCGTGGTGAGCACCTCCACCACCTCGCCGGCCGTCAGTCTGGGCATCTCCTGGCTGATCTTCACTATCGGCATCGGGCACTTGAGTCCCTTGTAATCCAGGCTCTTTGCGATCTGGTATGCGGCCATGTCCACTCCTTTGCGCGGGGTCTCAGATAAAAAGCTGGATCGAGGATTCGCCGGCGTCGGCGAGGAAGGTCGCCACGCCTCCGACGGAGAGCCCGGGATAATCGACCATCTCGCCGAGCTTGAATCCCATGAGGTCCATCGACATTTCGCAGATGACGATTTTGATGCCCATCTGGCCGGCGATCTCGGTCATCTCGCCCAGGCTCGCCACGTTCTTCTTCTTCATGACGCTCTTCATCATGGCGGTGCCCGCCCCGGCCATGTGGAGCCTGGAAAGCTCGAGCCTGTCGCGGCCCCGAGGCAGCATCGCGCCGAACATCCGCTCCACGATGTTCTTGCCGCCCACCCTCTTGCTCGGATCGCGGAGCGCGGCCGTGCCCCAGAAAGTGAAGAACATGCAGACTTCCATACCCATCGCGGCGGCCCCGGTGGCGATGATCATGGCCGCCAGGTGCTTGTCGAGCTCGCCGGAGAAGACGACCATGGACAGCTTCTTCTTGGGTCCGGGCCTCGCCGCGACCGCGTCCTTCAGGGCCGCCAATTCTCTCTCGACGTCCAATGCCATTCCTATCTCCTTTTCGCCGGGATCGAGGGGCACTTGGCCAGGCATGCCACGAGGCCCCTCAATTCCGGCATGGCCAGGCTGTAGTACGAGAAACCCTCGGACTTCCTCGCCTCGACCAGTCCCTGCATCCTGAGGATGCGCAATTGCTGCGACACGATGGCGGGATCCGCGCCCAGGGCCTCGGCCAGCCTTCCCACGCTCGACGGTCCGTCGCAGAGCGTCGCCACGATACGGAGCCTGGAGGCGTTGGCGAGCGCCTTCAGGATTGACGCGAGATGCTCGGACGCATCCGCGTCCTCGGCGAATGAGACCATTGGACCACCTCGTTGTGTATTTATCTAGCTATATTGCTAGATGACTCGATTATAAAGGCGATGGGGCGAAAGCGCAAGCGTAAAAATGGAAGAATGAATGGCCCCCGAGGCAGACCTTCGAGGTAGGGACCGACGCGCGAATCAGCCTTTCCAGCGGCCGGTGCCGAACATCTCCTCGAGGGACTTCGGGAAGCAGGCGCCGAGCTCCTCGAGATCGGCCGCGCTGATGACGGACTCGCGCTGGGCGGCGAGCTCGCGGCTCGTCGAACCGAGCCGCCGGAGGAGGCTGTAGATGACGAAGCTGAAGATCTTCAGGCCCGCCCTGGGGTTGCGCTCGCAATACGCGAACAGGCCGTCCCGCCCCACGGCCGCGACAAGGCAGGAGCTGCGGGCAATGGCGCTCGCCGTGCGCGGCAGGTCCATGAAGATGGAGGCCTCGCCGAGCACGTCTCCCTTGCGGACCTCGCTCACGCGGACATCGTCGTCGCCCTTGCCTCGGACCATGATGTCCACCGAGCCCTCGATGAGGATGTGGAGATCCGAGCCCAAGGCGTCCTGCTCCACCAGCCGCTCGCCCGCGTCATAGTCGCGCGGCTCGCATACCTTGGCGAATCGCTTCAGCTCCCGAGGGGTCAGACCCTGCAGAATGATCGCGTTCCTGAGATCGGCGATCAGCCGATCCATCCTCATGGTCCTCTTCCTCACTCGCTCTCCCTCGGGCCCGCCGATCGGGGCCCACTATAGCTTAGCGCGCTCGGGGGCGCAGATCAAAGTGGACCGAACGCGAGGGAGGCAAGCTTGCCTCGGGCGTCCGCCTCGTGTAGAATGCCACGCATGGAATACCTGAAACGCACCACCACCTGCGGGGCCTTGCGGGCGCCAGACGCCGGCCAGAAGGTCGTCCTCAACGGCTGGGTGCATCGCAAGCGGGATCACGGACCTATTTCCTTCATCAACATGCGCGACCGATACGGCATAACCCAGGTCGTCGTCGAGGCCGACGCCTCGAGCGAGCTCAAGGCCGCCGCCGCCGAGCTGAAAATCGAGTATTGCGTCGCGGTCAGGGGCCGGGTTCGCGCGCGTCCCGAGGACATGATCAACAAGGACATGGACACGGGCGGGATCGAGGTCGTGGCCGAGTCGATCCAGATCCTCAGTCGCAGCGAGACGCCCCCCTTCATGGTCGACGAGCGCAGCGACGCGAAGGAGGACCTGCGGCTCAGGTACCGCTACATCGACCTGCGCTCCTTCTCGATGCAGCGCAAGATCGAACTCAGGCACAAAGTCGCCCTCTCCGTTCGGCAGTACCTCTCGGGCAAGGGCTTCTACGAGATCGAGACCCCGACCTTCATCAAGTCGACGCCCGAGGGCGCCCGCGACTACCTCGTGCCCTCCCGCCTCTATCCCGGCAAATTCTACGCGCTGCCCCAGTCGCCCCAGCTTTACAAACAGCTTCTCATGGTCAGCGGCATGGACAAGTACTTCCAGCTCGCCCGCTGCTACCGGGACGAGGACGCTAGAGGCGACCGCCAGCCCGAGTTCACGCAGATCGACATCGAGATGTCTTTCGTGAAGCGCGACGACATCCTCGACCTCGTCGAAGGCATGCTGGGCTACGCGTTCCAGGAGACACTCGGCGTCGAGCTGCCGCCCAAGTTCCGGCGCATCGCCTACGACGACGCCATCGAGCTCTACGGCAGCGACAAGCCCGACCTCCGCTTCGAGATGGAGATGAAGGACGCCTCGGCCTTCGCGCGGCGCTCGACCTTCCAGGCCTTCAAGGACGCCTTGTCGGAAGGCGAGGCCCGCAAGGCCGCCGACTCGGGCCGGGGCATCAGCTCGCAGGACGGGGCGGTCAAGGCCCTCGTTGTCGCGGGCAAGGCCGACTACTCGCGGAAGCAGATAGAGGAGCTCGAGGCCGTCGCCAAGATCTACAAGGCCAAGGGCCTGGCGTGGATGAAGGTCGCGCCAGCCACCGAAGGCGCTGGCCTCGCGGCAACGCAGGGCGTCTCCGCGTCCGGCAGCGGGATCAAGCTCGAAGGCGGCGCGGCAAAATTTTTCTCCGGCATGGAGGACGAGCTTTGCGCCTTCCTCGAAGCCAAGGCCGGGGACCTCGTGCTCCTCGTGGCAGACTCCAAACGCAAGGTGGCCTGCACCGCGCTGGGCGCCGTGCGCTCGCGCCTGGGCAAGGACCTCGGATTCTGCGACCCGAAAGTCTTCGAATTCGCCTGGATCGTCGATTTTCCCATGTTCGAGTGGAACGAGGACGAGGGCAAGTGGGACACCGCGCACCACATGTTCACGATGCCCCAGGAGAAGTACCACTCCACGCTCGAGTCCGACCCAGGCTCGGTCAAGGGCGACCTCTACGATCTGGTGATGAACGGCTTCGAGCTCGCCTCGGGCTCGATCAGGATCCACGACCCCGATTTGCAGAAGCGCATCTTCAAGATCGTCGGTTTCGACGAGGAGGAAGGCATGAAGCGCTTCGGCTTCCTCACCGAGGCCTTCAAGTACGGCGCCCCGCCCCACGGCGGGATCGCGCCCGGCCTCGACCGCCTGGTGATGCTGATGGCCGGCGAGACCTCCATCAAGGAAGTCATCGCCTTCCCGAAGAACAGCTTCGCGGTCAGTCCCATGGACGATTGCCCAGGTGAGGTCGATGACAAGCAGTTAGACGAGTTGCATTTGCAGATACGGTACCCGGAGGAGCAGTAGGGCCGAGAGAGGACAATCCATTCCAAGCGGCTCAGCGTTGAAGGCGCTGAGCCGCTTTTGCTTATATCCTATTCGCGAGCGGATGCCCCTCGTTCAGCTGGAGCAGATCCCAAAGATTGCCATAGAGATCGGCGAAAACCGCGACCATTCCATAGTCGGCCTGCTTGGGCTCGCGGACGAACGAGATGCCCTGCGCTCTCATGTCATCATAATCTCGCCAAAAATCGTCCGTTGTGAGGAAGAGGAAGACTCTCCCTCCCGTCTGGTTTCCGATGAAGGGCTCCTGCTCCGGCTTCGATGCTCGGGCGAGGAGCAGGGTCGTTCCCCGCGCTCCGGGAGGAGCCACGACAACCCAGCGCTTGTCTTGTTCGGGTTGATAGGTATCCTCGATGAGGGTGAAGTGGAGCTTGTTCAGGTAAAAATCGAGAGCCTCGTCGTAATCCTTGACGACGATCGCAACATGGATTATCGACTGCCGCATTCGTCCCTCCTCGACCTGTCGAGTACTAGACAATACACTCGAAAAGAGCCCCGTGTCGCCGTCGCTGTATCGCGAGGCGCCTCAGGCTCGCTGCGTCTTCGGAGCGGAAGTATGCTGGAGAGCGGGTTTCGGCCGCAGGTCCTTACGCGGGGGGAGCAGTGCATATCCATATATTCGGCGCTTCCGGCTCGGGAACTACGACTCTGGGCAGAGCCCTCGCCTCGGAGCTCGAGCTCGCGTTCCTCGACGCCGACGACTTCTTCTGGGAACAGACAGAACCTCCCTTCCGCGAGAAGAAGGATATTCCCGAGCGGCAAGCCGAGCTGGCGACGGCGACGAAGGACGCCGACTCATGGGTCCTGAGCGGCAGCGTCATGGGATGGGGAGACTTCCTCATCCCTGAAATCGATCTCGCCGTCTATCTCTACCTCCGACCGGAGATCCGCCTCGCTCGTCTGCTCGCTCGAGAGCGCGAGCGGAACGGCGATCGCATCGCTCCCGGCGGCGACATGCGCGCTTCGCACGAGGAGTTCATGGCATGGGCAGGCCGCTACGATACGGCCGGCCTTGAGCAACGAAGCAAGGCAAGCCACGCCGAGTGGATGCTGACACTGAGCTGCGAGCTGCTCGTTATCGAAGGGGAGGAGAGAACGCGCGAAAAGATTGCGCAGATTATTCGGAGTTATAGAGCCTTTCATCAATAACCCGACTAAGATATCGAGCGGGCCGAAAACGGGACCGTGATTTCGGCTGGAGCCGAGCCTTCGCGGGGGAACACACCTGCATGGCGCAATATGCCTGGCCTGGCCCTACCATGTCATCGGTGTCCACTTGCCATTCCCCTGGTCTTCCGCTCTAATACTGGCATGACGATCACGCGTTACCCCCGCGCCATCGCGGCGCTCGTCCTCTTCTCTTGCGCAGCCGCAGCCTTCTCCGCGCCGTCGTTCTCCCTTCCCAGCGCGGCGGCGATTTGCGCCCCCTACTACGCCGAGCTCGCCGCCCAGGGCAAGGTCCTAAAGACGAGCGACGGCACGGCGCCCTCGCTCATTCCCGGCGGGCCCCGTGCCGAGGCTCTCCGTCTCGCCATCGCGGCCGACAAGCCT
>Ga0181529_10006889_pt1 | contig 11450 bp, 11 predicted proteins | sample PEATcosm2014_Bin_36_FD_119763 | JGI IMG/M metagenome (GOLD analysis project Ga0181529, IMG submission 119763) | Peatland microbial communities from MTU Mesocosm Facility, Houghton, MI, USA - PEATcosm2014_Bin10_30_metaG | ecosystem: Environmental > Terrestrial > Soil > Wetlands > Peat | place... | reverse complement strand
TTGTGAGCGCCGACGCACAAGCATCGCTCCCGCTAGAGAAGAAGCCCATAGGAGTAGCGGCGACAGGGGCGCTAGGACTAGAAAATCGGATCTCCGGGCGAGCGGATGTCCGGTAAACGATGAAAGCCAAAGTGATAAGAGGGCTGCCACCAAGCATATGCAAAGATAGGCGATTGCCATCGTGATGCAGACGGGGATATCCAGGCCGAAGGATCGCCGAGCAATCCTTCGGCCGGCGTAAAACGGCGCCACCAGAAAGAAAAATAAATCGAATGGAGCCGCAAATGCCCGATGGACGGCGAAGAGGGTTCCATTCCTAAACTCATGTATCAGGTGTGGATGACCCAGCGAGACCATCAAGCACGCAAACGCGATCGCCAAGACGTAAGCAAAGCCCACAAGAAGGCTGAAACCGTACTGCCAAAGTGCCCCGCGGACCGCGAGCCCGAGGACAATGCGCGGTCGGGTTCTAAACCCGTTCCAGACTGTCGCAGCCCACGTTTGAAAAACGTTCAACCAAAACCAACAGGTGCTCCGCGAAGCGCCAGTTTCCAGCAGGTCGCCGGTGACGATGGCGGCCTGCGCCGGCTCCATCACCGACGACAGGATCGATTCTGCGATCTTGGCCTTATCCATAAGACACGTGGGGAAGAGCAACCCCTTGAAGCAGGTTCTGGTAGGCGCGCTGCGCTCGGGTCACGGCACCGATACCCTTTGCCGTGACTCTGACAAAACGCTTTGCGCGACCGCCTCGATCGGGCGTTGGATCGCCCAGTCTGGAATTGAGCAAGCCCTTTTCCTCCAGCCGGGCAAGGGTCGTATAGAGTGCGCCGGGTGATGGATCGCGGCCGGTCTTTTCCGCGATTTCCTCGCGAATGGTGACACCGTAGGCGTTCTCGCCCAAACGGAGAATCGCAAGGATCACGATTTGCTCAAATTCGCCGAGGGTCTTGTCGTTCATATATACTACAAAGTAGTAGTTATTCTGCAATGTCAACAAAGGAAGCGAAAAAAGGCCGCTGACCGTGGGCAAATCGAAGTGATCTTGAGCGGCGGACAGCCTCGCTCTTTTTAGCATGCGAGCTGAAATGGGCCCGACCTGCCCCATTTGCGGATCATGAGTTTGCGCTCCGGAGAAACCCGGCGCCTCCGATCAAGCGTCCGAAAGCTTGGCGGGGGGCATGAGGCTTGGGACCGGCCGGCCGTCGCGGCGCCTGTAGAGATTGAAGTCTCCGGAATCGATGGTGACAAGGCGGGCGGCGGGATAGCGCTCGGAAAGAATGGCGAGGGATGCGTCACCCACGTCCATATGCGGCGCGAATTTCCTGATCAATTCGGCGCACCGGGGAGCGTGCTCGGGGAAGACGCTCAGAAAGCGAATATGGCCCGCGTGGAGCGCGGCGAGCAGTTGGAACACACCGGCCGGGTAGGGTTTCAACAGATGACCGGCTTCGGCGAAAACCGTTTCCGTGGTGTAAACCTCGCAACCAATGCTCTCCAACGTCTCCCTGCTCCAGCCATGCCATTGGTCGCGGGGTGAAAACGCGCCGACGAGCGGGCCGGCATCCACCAAATACCTAACGGCCGAATCCTTCACGGGTCGAAAGGTCGCTCGGCGCGTCGAAGTCGGCCGGCGGGAACTGCGCAAAGAATTTTCGCCATGGATTTCCGCGGGCCAGCGTCTCCTTCCGGGCCGCTTCGCGCAAAAACTCCGACAACGTGATCCCGCGCCGGCGGGCTTCCGCGGCGAAATGCCGCTTCTCTTTCGTGGACAGGCGAAGTGTGGTGGTGGCCATGATGTCTTACGGATGTGTTACATGGGCGCTCTGTCAAACGGAATCCCTTGGGTTGGGGCGGCGCTTTTCGCCCACGGGAGATGGGCAGCTGCTGCGTTAAACCAAAAATCGAATGTCGAACTTTCCTGTAAGGTCTGCCATTAGCTGGAATATCGGCAGGAACAGAACCTCCGCCATCGATGTATTTGATTGGTGGTGTGTCGATTGACCGACACGGGGTGAATAGACACAACATGAGGAGATTATGGGAGCCATTGCAGGCGACCTCGATTGCGCGCCGCAGCGCCCGCTGTCCCTTGATCTCGGAAAAGTCGGGGGCGCCTGCGCACGAAGACGAGGCAGGAAAGGGGGGCGCAGTGACAGGCGCTGGAATTTGCCCAATCGATAGAAGCAGGCAGACGTCGCCGAGCGTGTCGATCCGCTGAACGGAGACGCTATCGACACGCGCGGCGTGGGTGACGGTGGCCAGAATGGCCGCCCATAACAGCAAAAGCTTGGACTCCCTCCGCCATGCCGGATCGGCTGGCCCATAAATCGCTTGTACCCAAGGCTCCGCGGTGACAAGAACGACCGGAAACTCCGGATCGGGCCTGTCGGTCTGGCCGAGGTTTGTTTTTGATGAACCTGGGAATTACGGGTGGGCTCGGTTGCGGCAAATCCACCGCCGCGAAATTATTCGAGAAGAAAGGATTCCGCCGTCTCGATGCGGACGTGCTTGTCCGTGAAAGTGTATTGACGGCCCCCGATGTCCGAGAGGCCCTTCGGGCTCGTTTTGGGCCGTCGATCTTCGCGTCGGATGACGTTGTCAATCGGAAGGTTCTGGCAGCCCGCGTATTTGCCGATGAGGGCGAGCTCCGGTGGCTGGAACGCCTGGTTCATCCCAGGGTTTTCGAGCTTTGGCGGGCGGAACTGGTTGCGGCTCCGGCGACCGATTGGGCCGTCGAAATTCCGCTCCTTTTCGAGCGCAATTTGGAAAATTGGTTTGATTTCACGGTCTGTGTCGCCTGTGATCCCGACCAACAACTCGTCCGACTGGAGCAGCGCGGACTGAATCGCGCGCTCGCCGGACAACGTATTTCCAAGCAATTACCGCTGGCGCGGAAAGTCGAATTGGCTGATTTTGTCTTATGGAACTCGGGTTCCGCCGAATTCCTGGAGGCCCAAATTGACCGGCTCGTTTCTTTCCTTGCTTCAGCGGCCGCTCCCGCCCCGCTAGCGGGATTTCCCCCTAAAACCCAGACATGACCAAAGCCGCCAAAGAAGACAACGAAGCCGCAGCAGTTCCCTCGGGCGACGCGCAGAAACAACGCCGTGGGCGGCCGCGCGCACGAAAGGCCGTGCCGAAGGAGCGCGGCGGTGCGATCGAGAGCGGATCCGTGCGGGAAGCGCCGCAGGCGGATCGCGCCGACAACGAACCTCAGTCCCAGCCGGTGGCGGAGAAAAGGGAAGATTCGTCGGCGCCGGCCAATGCCGGAGCCGATCGGGGAGGGTCCCAGGCCGAAGGAAGACGCGGCGAGGACCAGCCGGCCGCCCAGCAAGCTCCGGCTCGCGAGGCGGCATCCGAGCCGCAGCCGCCTCGGACCGAACCGGTTGCTGCTCCAAACAATGGAGGCGGCGCGGAAGCCTCGGATCGAACCGGCGGAACGGAAACCGCAAAGGATGCCGCTGGAAGCCCAGCGCCGGTCCAGGCCGGTGCGCAGGGACAGGGCCGCGGGCATCCCTCCGGCGGCCAGGGCGAGTGGCAGGATCGCAAGTTTTGGAAACACAACAAGCGCAAGCGCGGACGCTTCGGCAATTGGCAGCCGGGGCAGGGTGGCGGCCCGCAGCACCCGCAGCATCCCCCGCAGCCGGCTCCGCCGAGCGCGGCGGTCTTGTATGGAGATCTTCCGAACCCGGCGCGTTTCGTCGATTTGGCGGCGCTTGACGCTTTGGCCGCCGAGATTTCATCGGGTCCGGACGCCCCGCTCTATCTAGACCAGCTCTACGCCCTGAACCTCGCCGACTTGACGGCTTTCGCCCGGGAGAAGGGCGTTCCCCTCGAAGGGGCTCCGAACCGCAAGCAGCTGCTTGCGCTTCTTTTCGCCCAGGCGTCGGCGGCCCGGCGGCCCATTCTCACCCGCGGATACGTGGACATGACCGATCGCGGCGCCTTCATCGTGCACGAGCACGTGAACTACCGTTTGTATCCGGAAGATCCTTACCTACCGGAGAGCCTGATCCGGCGCTACGGACTCAAGCGCGGCCACAAAGTGTCGGTGCTCGTCCAGGCCCCGGCGGAGAACGAACGGTGTCCCGCGGTCGTGCGCATTGACGACGTGATGGGCCTCAAGCCGGAGGAGATTTCGAAGGTCACGCCTTTCGAGGAGCTGATCCCCTATTATCCCCTGCAGCGCATCCTTCTCGAGGCGCCCGCCGTCCAAAAGGACGTCTCCATGCGCGCCGTGGACATCCTGACGCCGATCGGCTTCGGCCAGCGCGGTCTCATCGTCGCCCCGCCGCGGACCGGAAAGACCGTCCTGCTCCAGAACATCGCCAACTCCGTCTCGGAAAACAGCCCCGAGGTGAAGCTAATCCTCCTCTTGATCGACGAGCGGCCGGAGGAAGTGACCGACTTCAGGCGCCACACCAAGGGCGAGGTGGTCTCGTCCACCTTCGACGAGTCTCCCGAAAGCCATGTGCACTGCGCGGAAATGGTCGGAGAGAAGGCGCGGCGCATCGTCGAATCCGGCGGGCACGTCGTCATCCTGCTCGACTCGATCACCCGTCTTGCCCGTGCCTACAACTCCCTTGCCTCGAACGCCGGCAAGATCATGTCGGGCGGCCTGGAGGCGACGGCGCTCCAGAAGCCGAAGCGGTTTTTCGGCGCGGCGCGCAATATCGAGGGAGGCGGAAGCCTGACGATCGTCGCCACGGCGCTGATCGACACCGGTAGCCGCATGGACGAAGTCATCTTTGAGGAGTTCAAGGGCACGGGAAACATGGAGCTGCACCTGGACCGCGGCCTGGTCGACCGCCGGATTTTCCCCTCGATCAACATCGACCGATCGGGCACCCGCAAGGAGGAGCTTATCTACCATCCGGAGGAGTTGCAGCGGATCTACGGCCTGCGGCGGGCCATGCAGGGATTGGGACCGATCGAATCGATGGAGATGCTGATCCAGCGCCTGAAGAAGACGAAATCGAACGCGGAGTTCCTGCTCACTCTGAGCAGGCAGTAGGAGCCGGCCGGGTTCCGGCCGCCGTCAATCGCCCGTCAGCACCCTGGCCTCGATCATTTCCGCGCGGGTCGGATACCACATCGAATCCGGCGGGGTTTCGAGGGTGCGCTGCACAAAAGCCTCGGAGACGCCCGCGGCGCGCATGGCGAACTCCATCTGGAATCTCGCCGCGAATCGAACCAGGGCCGGTGCGCCGGGAAGCGACGGGGAATGGAATCCCACGCGCGCTCCGGGTCGAACGGACCTCTGCCGGCCGGACAGCAGCACGATGGTCGCGGCGCTTTCGCAGTCGCCCTCGGCGCAGGTGCGAAGTCCCCTTCTGCGCACTTCCGCGGCGATGCATTCGCCCTCCTCCAGGCGCCCCCCCGGGGAATCGATGAGGATCGTCCCGACTCCGGGCGCGGCTGCGAGCGCGCGATCGAACAGAGTGTGGCAGCCGCTCTGCATCGAGCCCCGCAGGACAAGCTCCTGTCCCGAGGCGGCGGCGATCGCGGAAAACGAGTCCCATTGCGGGTCGCCTCGCAGGATCTCGACCATCTGCCGTCCCTGAACGATCGCACCGGTCGCGTAGAAGCGAACCTCGTAAAGCGCCAAAACGACGACCAATGCCTTTGCGAAGAAGGCCGCCGCCCGGCCGCGGCGCTGCGCGCTGAGCCGCGTGGCCGACCGCCAGATCCCGACCAGTTGCCAGACCAGCACGGGAACATAGGCGGCCATCAGGATCAGGGAGGCCACCGCGCTGAGCCGGAGATCGATCATGGCGGACACCATGCCGATCGCCGCGGTGGCGACCGCCGCCGCAACGCTCACGCCCGCGCCATGAAGCCAGAATGCGCGCGGCAGATCGTACAAACCGTTCCAATGGCTTCGCACGACTCCGTCCGGACGGGGGACATGCTTGGTCCGTCGGACGGCGGCGTGGGTATGTCCGACGGTGCAAAGAACCGGCGGAGTCAGGATGCAAAGACCGATAGCGATCCCGACGGCTAGGCCGGATCCCGGGTGTTCCGGGGAGGCAAGTCCGAGGAGGAAAAACTCGAGGCTACCGAGGGCTGCGAAACCGCATGCACACCCCAGGGCAAAGAATCCCGATCGAACATGGGCGCGGCGAAGCAGGAAATCGGTGCCCTTGGCCTGGGCGAGTTCCACCACGTCCAGCCGCCTCACGGCGGCCCACCACGCGGACGCCGCCACCCACGCTGCGACCATGAGCAGGGCAAGTTTCCTGGAGCCGGCGGGACGGGCGGCTACCTCGCGAATGCACTCGGCCCCGAAAACGACAGTGCACGCCATTCCGGCCGTCCTGACCCTGCGCCAGAAAACCTCCCGGCACCAAGCCAGGTCGGCGGGCGGGGCCGCGTCGTCGGCGGCGGGCGGTGAATACGGAACGCTCACGCTGAAGATGCGGCCGGCCTACTTTCCCGGCAGCGGCTTTGTCAGGAGCGGGGCCTCAAGCCCGGGCACCCGTTCCGAGAATTCCTGGCCTTCGACCGCCTGGCGGAGGGCTTGCTGCACCATGCCCATGCGCGCGTCGAGATTGTCGACCATGGAAACAAAGACCGCTTCCGGCGTGGCCGCCATCGCAGCCGCGCCCCACTCGAGCTCGCCCTGGTGGCTCAGGATGATGTGTTCGAGCCGTTCCAGCCTGTCGGGATCGACCTTCGCCTTGAGGCCGGCCTTGCGCACGAGCTGGTAGCCGAGCACCACGTGCCCCTGCAGGATGCCCCGCCGGCTTCGGCGGGTGGCGATCTTCCCCTCGTATTCCATCGTCTTGCCGGCGTCGTGCAGGAGAATCCCGGCCATCGCCAGATCGGGATCCACCTCGGGATACAGCGGCAGCAGGGCGCGGGCTGCGCGCGCCATGCGCAGCGTGTGCTCGAGCAAACCATGCCTGTAGGCGTGATGCATGGAGATCGCGGCCGGCGCGGAACGAAAACTCTCGCCCATCTCGTCGAACGCCGCCTGGACCGCGGCCTTGAGTTCCGCCTGGGTTATTCCGGCGATGAACCCCTGGAATTCGGTCCACATGCACTCCGGGTCCACTGGGGAGCGTTCGACCAAGTTTTCCACCGCCTCCCCGGGAGCCAGTTCGGATTCCGGCACTATGGCCGCCCGGGCAAGCTTCGGAGACAACCGGCCCTGGAAACAATCGATCTTTCCCTCGACCCGCACGATCGATCCCTCGGCGGAGGCCTTGAGCACCTCGAAGGCGGGGTTGTCGCTGAAAACGGTGCAGGAAAAGGATCCGGTCCGGTCGCCCAGTTCGACATTGAGGAACGGATTTCCGTTTGCGGCCGTTTTCGCCGCGACGCGCCTCAGGACCAGAAGGGCGGCGAAAGGCCGGCCGGCCGAAGCCGAGGCGGCCTTGAGTTCCCGGACGGAAAGACGATCGCTCATGGGAAATAGCGCTGCCGGGCCTTGACCTGCACGAATCGGCGCTCGGGCATCACGTACGCGGTCAACGCGCCCCCTTGGACGCAGGCGGTGTCGATTCCGACAGACCACTTGAGCTTGTAAATCTCCATCCGGGGGGTGTGGCCGTAGACGACGAAGGGCGGCCCGTTCCACAGGTCGGCCCAACCGGGCGCTTCGGGGGCTTCCGACCGCTTGTTCGGCCGGCCGTTGCGATCGATGACTTGGATCCGCGTGACGACTTCCGCGGGCTGCCGCTGCCACGGCTCCCCGGGCAGGAAGCCGCCGTGGACGAACACCGTGTTGAGCTCGGGTTCCTCAAAGGTCAGGGGCATCGCCTCAAGGTAGGTCCAATCGCTGGCGCGCAGCTTTTCAAAGGTCTCCAAATCGTGCTCTTTCGCGTACTTCCGGTCGCCCGTGCGGCGAAATTTCATGAGCCGCAACTCGTGGTTTCCGAGCAGGGACACGGCCCTATGCTGCCGGGCGAGGTCGAGCACGGCGCAGCTGTCGGGCCCGCGATTGATGAGATCGCCGAGCAGGACGAGCCGATCGTCGCGCGTCAGATCGAGCCGTTCGAGCATTTCGGCGAATTCCAAATGGCACCCGTGGATGTCGCCGATGGCGATGAGGCGTCCGTTCATGCGGCGGGATTGGTTACAATTTGCTAGCGTCGGTGTGGACCGGAAGTAAACAAGAAAGCCGATGGAACCAGACTCACACAAGGATTCTCCGCTTTCTGCGGCGGAAAATCGACCCATGTCGTCCGAACGCCGCCCGGCCACGCCCGAGGCGGGATCGGCGTTCAATCTTCAGCCGCTCGCCTCTTCCTGCTTTTTGACGCAAAAGCGCTTTGAGGAGGGCGACCGGGTTGTGAGCTTCCTCGTGCGCTCGCCTTCGCTCGAGGTCCGTCGGTTCGACGTGATCGCGGGCAGCGCGGACGGATTTTACCCCGAGGGCGTCCTGGCGTGCCGCTGGGTGCACATTTTCAAGCCCAGGGCGAGGGAAGGGGACGCGGATCGGGCCTTGAAGCTCAATGCCGAGAACCTTTTCCTGACGCTTGCCGATCCGATGACGGAGCAGACACCGGAGACCTCCCGGCTGGTGCAGTTCCTCGCCCTCATGCTCGAGCGGAAGAGGGTCCTGCGTTCCCGCGGCCTGAATTCGGACGGAACCAAGAATGTCCTCGAGCACGCCAAAACGAAGCAGCTATTCGAGGTGCCGGCGGGGGAGCTGACCCCGGAGTTCTTCGTCGCTATCCAGGGGCAGCTTACGGTGCTTGTCGGCGAGCCAAAGCCGAAACAGGCCCCCGTGGCTTTGCCGACCGAAGCGTCAGGCGAGCGGGACGGGGCCTGAATGGCGAACCGGTATTCCGCGGAAGTGCAGGTACTCCTTCACCTGCGGGACGGTGAAGGTGCCAAAGTGGAAGAGGGACGCGGCCAGGACGGCGCTTGCGCGCCCCTCGCCGAGAACATCCGCAAAGTGATCGAGGCTGCCGGCTCCGCCGCTCGCGATCACCGGCACCGAAACGGCTTCGCTGATCGCGCGGGTGAGTTCGAGGTCGTAGCCGGCCTTCGTTCCGTCCCTGTCCATGCTTGTCAGCAGGATCTCGCCGGCTCCCAGTTCGACGCCCCGGCCCGCCCATTCGACGGCGTCGAGTTCGGTGGGTCTCCGCCCGCCATGGGTGAAGACGCGCCACCAGGCCCGCGTCCCGGGCTCCCGTCGCGCGTCGATCGCAAGGACGATGCACTGGGCGCCGAAACGGTCCGATGCCTCTCGGATGAGCTCCGGCCGCTCGATTGCGGCCGTATTCAATGAGACCTTGTCCGCTCCGGCGCGAAGCATGGCCTCGATGTCGTCGACCGAGCGCAGGCCTCCTCCCACGGTCAGGGGCATGAAACACTGCTCCGCGGTCGCCGCCACGACGTCGCGCATGATGCGGCGCCCGTCGCTCGAGGCGGTGATGTCGAGGAAGACGAGTTCATCGGCTCCCTGGGCATCGTAGGCCCGGGCGCATTCGACGGGATCGCCGGCGTCGCGCAACTCCTTGAACCGGACACCCTTGACGACGCGGCCTGCGGTCACGTCAAGGCACGGAATGACGCGGCGGCAAAGCACGTTCAGCCTTCGGAGTGCGCGATGTCCGGATCGAAATTGACGACCAGCCGGTAGGCCTGGCCCGGGCGCATGATCAGCGGATGATCGCGCACGAGGTACTGCAAATAGTGAATCTTCCCGTAATTGGTTCGGTAGGCGGGATCCGCGCTCACGACCTCCGTGTCCTGCCATGCTGCCTGGAAATCGTCCCGGGCGACGCTGCACCGGTGCCCCTGGGGTCCCAGCGTCAGGCCCCCGCTCACGTTGTACCGGGAATGGGGCGCCGCGATTGCCAGGACATAACGGAACTTGTCGAGCGTGATCTGCTGCCTGACCGTGTAGGCGAACTCGCAGCTGATCTTCGTTCCCGAAAACGTCCACTGCACCTTCACGCTCCCGAGGTTGCGCACGATCTCCTCCTTGGTCGTGATCAGGTCCGGCTGCTCGTAGCGGAAAAAGAAGCTGTTCCGCAGCCCAAGCCCCGTCACGCAATTCTTGCCGTAAAAGGCCGGCACGGTCACGTTCTCGCCGAACGTGAGCTCCGGCAGCATGAGGGGCAGGTAAACGTTGTTCGGCCAGTCGAACACCCCCGGACAATGCGGGAATGGGAGGGCATCGGCGGAGGAATGGTTGCCGGAACTCACCAAGGGGATCTGCAGCTGCAGCCCGCTCTCGGCATCGCGGTAGAGGAATAGGCCCTGCTCCTTTCGGTTGCCCTTGTCGAAAATGACGAAGCGGCCGCTCGTGCGGGTAGGTTCCACCTTTGGCAGGCCCGAAGGCATTTGCACGGTATTCGCGAGCCGCGACCACTGGCAGAGGTACCGGGCGGCGTCGAAGTTCGCCATGCGCGTCGTGTGATGCTCGTAGGCGGTGCGCTCGGCATCGCGAAGGTCGAGGAAACCGTGCTCCTGGTCGAGGTAAGTCTGGTAGAAGAACAGGAAAAGGCGGCGAAGGATGTCGAAGTACTTCGGCTTCTGCTCGTCCGGGATCCATCCGTCCCGCAGCCCCTGGAGAAGCAGGCTGATGCAGTGCATCTGGCCGTACGCTCCGGCGGCCCGGCCGAAGGCCCAGCCGAGACCGTCCGCCCGGACCAGGTCTGGCATCATGCGGATGTATTTCTCGGCGTAGGTGCGCAAGGTCGGCAGCTTTCGGTCCCGCACTCCGCTGTTTGCGTGAAGCTGAAGAGCCGAGCGGGTGAATACGAACGCCAGGACGCCGTAGAGGCTGAAATTTCCCCCGAGCCCGTGGACCGAATCGTCGAAAAATCCGGCCGAACTCGTCTGGTTGATGCGGTCGACCATCCGCTCGATGAGCCGCGAGGTCTCGTCCTTCTTGGACAGCCCGAAGCTGAACCGGGCGACGGCCTTTGCGATGTTGAAAGCCTGCCAGTGATTGTCGTAGTCGCTTCGGTGCAGGAGCTGCTTGTCTATCCGCTGCTGAGTTTCCTCGACCAGCCGCTCCCAGACAGGATTCCGCTCCTTGGAGGGGCCGAAGCACAAAAGCCCGAGGGCGGCGTAGGCCAGGCCGTTTTCGGCCGGCGGCTCCGTGAACATCTGCGCGGTGACGCAGCGCGCCGCCAGGTCTATCAGATCGTGTCCCTTGAGGGTCGTCTCGCCCGTCGCTCGATAATACTCTCCAAGCGCGTACACGGCGTGCCCCGGCTCGTCCGGCCGCGATTGCTCGTCATTGGCCGGAATAATGGTGCCGTCAGTCTGAATGGATTCAATATTATGGCCCAGCATCGACCGGGCCATATCGAGACACTGCTCGGAAAAACTATGCATTGCTGGGTTGGCGCGTGAAGTGTGTTAGGGCGGCGGCGAGTGGCGGCAGAAACAGGCCACAATTTATGAAGCGGTGGTCTTGGGCAAGAGGGAATTGCTGATTATGTGCTGCCGCCGGCCGGGAGGTTAACGGGCGATCAGCTTGA